>Ga0182040_10001237_pt1 | contig 11870 bp, 10 predicted proteins | sample flu12Cox44000176_FD_125973 | JGI IMG/M metagenome (GOLD analysis project Ga0182040, IMG submission 125973) | Lab enrichment of tropical soil microbial communities from Luquillo Experimental Forest, Puerto Rico - flux8day.12C.oxic.44.000.176 | ecosystem: Environmental > Terrestrial > Soil >... | reverse complement strand
TTCTGTTCCTTGTTCGCCACGGTTCTCTCCCTTCGCGTTAATCGCAGGCGAATATGCTGTCGATACGTACCGATTCAACGGTTGAATTTTTCCGTGGGGTGTCAGGGCCTCCCTCGCCACTTTAAGGCGATGCAGCACCCGGTCAATGGCTTTGACTGAGAAATCTCTATCGCGGCGCTGGAGTGTCGGCTTCCCAGCATGAACAGCACGTCCTCTATCATGCGGCGGTCTCAAGTCACGGTAACGAGGTTGATCAGGCTGTCACCGCGTGCGAAACGATTAATATTGTCTGCGATCTCGTTCCAGCGACGCTCGACCATGCCGCTGGTCCACCCTGAATTGTGCGGCGTCGCGATCACATTCGGCAATTCGTGAAACGGGTGCCGCGAGCCGCGGCGCTCGGGATCGGCCGCGTTCGGATATTGCCACCACACGTCGAGCGCGGCGCCCCCAATCCTCCGGCCGCGTAGCGCTGAATAGAGCGCGTCCTCGTCGACGACATGGCCGCGGGCGATGTTGATCAGGAACGCGTTCGACCTCATTAGCGACAGCCGGCGGGCATCGATCAACCCGGTCGTCTCGGGGCCGAGCGCGGTACACAGCGCCACAGTGTCGCATTCGGGTAGCATGCGGTCGATCTCGGCGAGTGGGAAGATCCGTTCGACCCCTGGCTCCGGTTCACGTTCCGAGCGATTAGCGGCGAGGATACGACATCCGAACGCGGCCGCCCGCCGCGCCACTTCGCGCCCGACCCGGCCATATCCGACGATGCCAAGCGTGCTGTCCCGCACCTCGCCGTGCGGAGCGCCACCCTGTACCCAGCTCGTGCGCCAGGAGGCATGCTCGCGAAACTCGGCCGAAATCTCGAACAGCCGGTGCCACCATGCGAGCATCACCATGACAGCGTATTCGGCAATCGCGCTCTCGTGACCGACCGCGTTGCATGCCGCGACGCCGGCCGGCAATGCTGTCAGCTCGATCAGTTCGATCCCTGTGGCGACCGACTGTACTAGTTGGACGTTCGGCGCCGGCGGGTAGTCGGCGCGCCAGTGATTGCTGACGAGGATTTCAGCATCGGCCGCTGCTTGCGGCAGCCGCACGCGATCGATCGGCTCGTCGAGGATTTCGACTTCGAGACGCGCCGGCAGGCGGCCCCTGATTCCTGCGGCGGTGCCGGCAGCCACGCCGCCGAGAAACAGCGCTTTCACGATCTCACTCCAGCCCGATCATATCTGCTCTCCCGGTTCACAAGTTTAGTCAGGCAGAGACACCGATGGAGCGCCGCACGCGGTGGCGCGCCGGTCTCAGTCTGCTGCGGCGGCTCAGCCAGCCCCGTTTCTAATCGCGATCGCCGCGCAGCCAAATATCCAAGAGGACACGTGCTTGATTGCGGCAATTCGATGCTTAAATTGCGTAACTCACATAAAGGCACCACCGTTCAATCGGCCCTCAGCGTACCAGATTCCGGCTGGAGATTTTCAACCAGCACGCGAGAGTTCGCTGCAGGCTAGCTGTAGATTTGACATATGTCGATCATCGGTGAACCTACTAGTTGTGCCGGTTGCCCGAGGAACCTCAGCTCGACAGGGTCAATCGTCGCTGAACGCTACCGCGACGGATGGGGTTTCGCGTATATAGAGAGTAACTGCACTTTTGGGGTTTCCCGATGATCTCGCGATCGCGTCCCAACCCGCTCGTCCTGTGCATCCTCGACGGGTGGGGCGAGCGGCCGAAGGCCGACGACAACGCGATCACGGTGGCACATACGCCGGTCTGGCATCGGCTGCTGGCACGGTGGCCGCATGGGCATCTGCAGGCGAGTGAGCACTATGTCGGGCTCCCCGATGGCCAGATGGGCAATTCAGAGGTCGGCCACACCAATCTCGGTGCCGGACGGCTCGTCCTCCAGGACCTGCCGCGGATCGATGCCGCGATCGCTGCGGACGAACTTGCAGCGATGCCGGCTTTGCGCGCTTTCATCGGCAAACTGAGAAAGAGCCGCGGCACGGCTCACCTGATGGGGTTGCTGTCGCCCGGCGGGGTACATTCGCACCAGCACCAGATCGCGGTGTTTGCCCGGATCCTCGCCGACGGAGGGCTGCCGGTCGCCGTCCACGCGTTCCTCGACGGGCGCGACACACCTCCCAAGGCGGCGATGTCCTATTTGAAAAAATTTCAGCAAGACGTCACCGGCCTTGAACGTCTTCGGATCGCGACCCTGTGCGGTCGCTACTTTGCGATGGATCGCGATAAGCGCTGGGACCGTGTCGAAAAGGCTTATCGAGTTATCGTTGAGGCGGCAGGCGACCGCTCCGAGGACCCAGTGCAAGCCATGGCGACCACTTACGCACGCGGCGAAACCGATGAGTTCGTGCGACCGACCGCCATTGCCGATTACCGTGGGATGGAGGACGGCGACGGCGTGTTGATCGCAAATTTTCGTGCCGACCGGGTACGCGAACTCGCGACCGCCTTGCTCGACCCGGATTTCGCCGAGTTCACTCGAACAAGGCGAGTCGTGTTTGCCGCAGCGCTCGGGCTGGTAGAATACTCGACCGAGCTGAGCCGCTTCCTCGGCACGCTGTTCCCACCGGAGGACCTCGGGGATACTTTCGGCGAGGTGGTCTCGAAGGCCGGGCTGACCCAACTGCGCATCGCCGAGACCGAAAAATACGCACACGTCACATTTTTCTTCAACGGCGGGCGCGAGACGGTCTTTCCCGGCGAGGAGCGGATTCTCGTGCCCTCACCAAAGGTCGCGACGTACGACCAGCAGCCCGAGATGTCCGCTCCGGAGGTAACCGACGAAGTGGTCGCAGCGATCGCAGCCCATCGTTTCGACGTCATCGTGCTCAACTACGCCAATACCGACATGGTCGGGCATACCGGCCGCCTCGACGCAGCGGTCAAGGCGGTCGAGACCGTCGACACCTGCCTCGGCCGGCTGTCCGAGGCAGTCGAGCGCACCCGTGGCACACTTGTCATCACCGCCGATCACGGTAACGCTGAAATGATGCGCGACGCCGAAACCGGTGAGCCTCATACTGCGCATACGCTAAACCCGGTACCGTTCATCGTGGTCAACCCGCCGGCTACGGTCCGGCATCTCGACGATGGCCGTCTCTCCGACGTCGCCCCAACCTTGCTCGATATCCTCGGTCTGCCAAAGCCGTCCGCGATGACCGGTCATTCGTTGATCGCAGGGGAAATAGCGGCGGCCGCGGAGCACGTGGCGGCGGGCTGATTCCAGCCGCTGTGGCGGATCACCGACCAGCGCTCGGCTTGATCATTGGGCACGGTGGCGGATATCATCGCCGCGAGGGATGGTCGGTGGTGAGCCGATCTGGTTCCGTACATTAGGATGAATGAATGAAGCGTTCGGGTCTTCTTCTTGCGGCGTCGATCGCAACACTCGTGCTATTCTCGCTGCGCCAGGATATCGGCGCGGCGACGTCAAACTCGACCGAAACTTACAAGCAGCTAAACCTGTTCGGTGAAGTGTTCGAACGCGTGCGTGCCGAATATGTCGACGAGGTCAGCGACGATGCTCTGGTCGAGTCGGCGATCAACGGCATGCTGACCTCGCTCGACCCGCACTCGAATTATCTGAATACAAAGAACTTTAATGATATGAAGGTGCAGACCCGGGGTGAATTCGGCGGGCTCGGGATCGAAGTGTCGATGGAAAACGGTCTCGTCAAAGTGGTCTCCCCGATCGACGACACACCCGCCGCACGCGCCGGCTTGAAGCCGGGCGATCTGATAACCCATCTCGACGGTGATCCTGTCCAGGGGATGACTCTGCCCGAAGCGGTGGAGAAGATGCGCGGCCCGGTCAACAGCGAGATAAAGCTGACGATCCGGCGCGAAGGAAAGGACCCGTTCGACGTCAAACTGATCCGGGCGACCATCAAGATCCAGTCGGTCCGTTCGCATCTCGAAGGCGATAATATCGCCTATATCCGGATCACCACCTTCAACGAGCAGACCGATGTCGGCCTCAACAACGCGATGAAGAACCTCAAACAGCAGGCGGGCGGCAAGCTCCTCGGAGTAATTCTCGATCTGCGCAACGATCCGGGCGGGCTGCTCGATCAGGCGGTCGCGGCCGCGGATGCATTTCTTGAGAAAGGCGAAATCGTGTCGACCCGCGGCCGGCGCAGCGAGGATGCCCAGCGCTATAACGCCCGTCCCGGTGACATCGCCGCCGGGCTGCCGGTCGCCGTGTTGATCAACGGCGGCTCGGCGTCGGCCAGCGAGATCGTCGCCGGTGCCCTGCAGGATCATCACAGAGCAATCCTGCTTGGCACGCGGTCTTTCGGCAAGGGATCAGTCCAGACGATTATCCCGCTGCCCGGCCACGGTGCAATGAGGCTCACCACAGCACGTTACTACACACCCTCTGGGCGGTCGATCCAGGCCAAGGGCATCGATCCGGACATCGTCGTCGAAGCTGCTAAAATCGAAAAAACACCCGAGGAGGCGAAAGTTACTACGGCCTCGGACTTGAAAAAGGACGATTCGGGTGACGGCGGTGCCGAGCAGAGCTCGGTCGATCCGTCGATCATGGGCACGCCGGCGGATTACCAGCTGACCCGGGCGGTCGACATGCTGCGCGGCATTGGGCTGTTTAACGGGCGGGTGGTCAACTGAGCCTACGACGGGTAGGTGTGTCCGCATCGGGCGGCAGATGAAAACCGGAAAATCGGAATATCGGCCGGGTGTCGGCGTCATGCTGTTGAACTGCGCGGGTCAGGTCTTTGTCGCACGGCGAATCGACATGGTCGATTCCACCCGACCCTGGCAGATGCCGCAAGGTGGGATCGACAAGGGTGAGACACCGCGCCAGGCGGCGCTGCGCGAGCTCAAAGAAGAGATCGGCAGCGACAAGGCAGTGGTCCTCGGCGAAAGCCGGATGTGGCTGAAATATGACCTGCCCGCCGAGATCGCGCGTGGGGTTTGGAGCGGGCGCTACCGCGGCCAGCGGCAGAAATGGTTCGCCATGCGCTTTACCGGGAACGATACGGATATCGACCTCGCGACCGAAAATCCGGAATTTGATGCCTGGAAGTGGATGCCGCCTGAGCAATTGCCCGAACTGATCGTCCCGTTCAAGCGCCAGCTTTATATCGCCATTCTGGCCGAGTTCGGGATGCATTTCGGCTTTGCGAAAACTCTCTAGCCGCGACCTCAGGGGCTAAGCCGACCGACGGCCGCGGCGATCGCTGCGGCGTCGGGCATAGCGGTCTGAGCGCCCCTGGCCAGGCAGGCGAGCCCGGCTGCGGCGGTCGCCCGGCGCAAGGCAATTTCCAAGGTCGAACCCAGATCGAGTGCCGCCGCGAGAACGCCGACAAACGTATCGCCGGCGCCGGTGGTGTCGACAGGCTCGATCGCCAGCGGCGGTACTTCAATTCTCGTCCCGTCGCGGAGAATCGCTACCGCCCCTGCTGCACCGCGCGTCACCACGAGCCCTTGTCGCAGGCGACGCGCGAGGCCTTCCGGATCTGACCCCGTCGCCGCCGCCTCGTCTTTGTTTGCGACCGCAAGATCGATTTCTGTCCATAGAGCAGCGTCGATCGGGAGGGCCGGAGCCAGATTGAGCAAGCTGTATCCGCCACGCATCCGCAGGCGCCTGATCAGCTGCGCGGTTTCGCCCGGAGGCACTTCCATCTGGGCGACGAGTGTGGTGCCCGCGCCGAGGAGATCGTCGGGAAGCTGGTACGACCGCGCGCTCGCGTTGGCGCCGGGTGCCACCGCGATCATGTTCTCTCCCTCGCTCGAAACCATGATGGCAGCGCAACCTGTCGGCTGCTCGACTACTCGCACCAATCGCGTATCGACACCCTCGCCGCGCAGCCGGTCCAGCGCTGCGTCAGCGAAGGGATCCGCGCCGACGGCTCCGGCCAGCACGACCTCGGCACCAGCACGGCGAGCGGCCAACGCCTGATTAGCCCCCTTCCCGCCGGGGAGTAGGGCATAGTCGCCGCCCAGCACGGTCTCGCCCGGCCGCGGCAAGCGCGCGATCGGGACAATCAGATCGACGTTTATCGAACCGAAGACCACGATCATGTCACGGCGGCTTCCCCATAAGGTCGCTCACAGAAAATAACGATCCGAATGCACGAATCCGACGTTAGCCGATACCTCAATCAGAGAACGCAACATGACACGTTACGCGAAACACCTCCGGCGGCACCGCTGTTGAAGTGACCGCTCTGGGTCTGGGCTGCGTAACCCTCGTCAGCAGCCGGTAAGTCGCAAGGCAGCTGTAGCAATTTTGCGCGCGGCTTGGCGGCTGGGGTACGTAATGAGTAATTTTACCGCCGGTCGGTCAAAAAGCGCCGATGGGGACTATAAGTTGGAAAATGATCGAGCATCAGATCACCATCAGGGGCACCTTGGCAATTATGTTTGGTTAATATTTATTTATCTCACCGATGCCCGATTATTCTGATTTAATGTTTATAGGGCATCATCGCGATCAGCGGATATAAGAGACGCGCGATATGACGAGCCTGGAAAAGCGCCCTCTCGGGCGCACATCGCTTGAGCTAACCGTTCTCGGGCTCGGTTGCGCTACCCTCGGTGGTCACCGGGTGCCGGTAACTCGCGGCGAGGCTGAAGCAATCGTGCGCGCAGCTTGGGCGAGCGGTGTGCGCTATGTCGACTGCGCACCCTTTTACGGCTACGGGCAGGCGGAACGTTGTGTCGGCGATGCGTTGCGCGATATGCCGCGTGACGAATGGGTATTATCCACCAAAGTCGGGCGGCTGTTGCGCACGCGCCCAGAGACTCCTGCAATCGAGCCCTACCGGCATCCCTTACCGTTCAGTACGGCTTTCGACTATTCCTACGATGGCGTCATGCGCGCATTCGAGGACAGTCTGCAACGCCTCGGCCTGGCGCGGATCGACATCCTCTATGCTCATGACATCGGTGCGGCGCAACACAGGCAAGCGCATCCGGAGATCATGCGGACATTTCGCGACGGCGGCTACCGCGCGCTCGAAGAGCTGCGCCATTGCGGCGCCGTGCACGCGATCGGGATCGGGGTCAACGAGCGGGAGGTGCTGCTGGAGGCGATGGATTGGGGCGACTGGGACGCGTTCCTTCTGGCCAGTCGGTATACGCTCCTCGAACAGGACCCGCTCGATGATCTGCTGCCGAAATGCGAGCAGTCGGGCATCTCGATCGTGGTCGGCGCTGTGCACAATACGGGTATTCTGGCAGGACGCGACAGCTGGAATTACCGGCCCGCGCCACCGGAGGTCGGTGCTCGGGTCGACGCGATCCAGGCGGCATGCGACCGTCATAAAGTGCCTCTGATCGCCGCGGCGCTTCAATTCCCGCTCGCCCATCCTGCCGTCGCTGCGGTCCTCCCGGGCCCACGAAACATCGCGGAGATGAAGGAAAACTCGGAGCTTCTGCGCTATCCTATCCCGTCGGCGCTGTGGGCAGACCTGCGCGACGCCAAGCTCATTCATCCCGACGCGCCGACACCAACATAATCGACTGTAGAACTCGCGTGAAATTGAACGGCGCAACCATCCCCGACGCAATCGTGCAGCGAGTGATCCAGCGCCGCGGCGTTGAGCACTCTTTCGCCGATCTCGACCCCGCAAAGACGGCGCTTGCCGTCATCGATCTGCAGCACGCCTTTATGAACGACGCGGTCGGATTCGCGGTGGTGCCGGCCGCTCGCGACATCGTCCCGGCGGTCAACCGCCTGGCGGCGACCGTGCGCGAGACCGGCGGCGGTGTGTTCTGGATCAAGATGACGCATGACGATCGCTGCTTCAGCGAGTGGTCGGTGGCCTACGAGCTGCCGACACCCGAATACCGCGCCAGGCGCATCGCGTCGCTCTCCGAAGGAACGCTCGGCCATGAGCTGTGGCCCGATCTCGACGTGCGCCCGGAGGACGAGATCGTCAGGAAATACCGCTACAGCGCATTTTTGCCGGGCACAACCGATCTGCCCGAGCGGCTGCGCGCCCGCGGCTTCGATAGCGTGCTGATCACCGGGACCGTCACCAACGTGTGCTGTGAAAGCTCGGCGCGCGACGCCAATATGACGAACTTTCGCACGGTCATGGTCAGCGACGGCAAGGCCGCGCTGAGCCAGGTAGAGCACGAGGCGTCATTGACGGCCTTCTACAACACCTTTGGCGATGTCATGGACACCGACATGATCATCGCCGGCCTGCGGCGCGGGCGATCCGCCCGGGCCGCCTAGCGCTCGCGGCGAAGAGCGACGGGAGGACAGAACGTGAGAGAGAATCGGGTCAAGCGCATTCTGCGCGAGGGCGGCCTGGCCTTGGGGACCCACGTCGGCGGCATCGCCGACCCGCAGATCGTCGAACTGATTGGGCTCGCCGGCTTCGATGCGGCTTTCATCGATATGGAGCACACCACTTTCGAGCTGCACGATGTGCAGCTCGCAGTGATGGCGGCCGAGCGCACCGGGATCACGCCGATCGTGCGCACGCCGGGATTCGATCCGGCCTTCATCCTCCGGCTACTGGATATGGGTGTGCAGGGCATTCAGGTGCCGCACGTCGGTGACGCCGCAACCGCGCGCGCCGCGGTCAAGGCCGTGCGCTACCCGCCACTCGGCGATCGCGGTATGGCTGCGGGCAGTCGTGCCGCCGAATTCGGCAAGATCCCGTTGGTCGAGCATATGGCACAGTCCAACCGCGAGATCCTGCTGGCCTGCATGATCGAGGACATGGCAGCGGTCGAGCGGATCGACGAAATCGCTGCGGTGGAAGGGGTAGACCTACTGGCGGTCGGACCGTCGGACCTGTCGCGTTCGCTCGGCGTCAGCGGCCAGCCCGACCATCCGCGACTGGTCGCGGCGATCGACCGGGTCCGCGAGGCGGTCAAGAAGGGTGCGGGGGTGCGGCTGGCCTTGCCGTTAAACCACGCCGCCTTCCCGCGTGACGCCGCACAGCTCAAGGCGCTCGGCGCCGGCTACACCAATTGCGCGCCGAGCCCCGAGGCGCGTCTGCTGCGATCTTTCCAGGACCAGGCCGCCGAGCAGCGGAGGCTCCTTGGCTAGCGCCTAACCCGCGACTCTCGCCAGGCGGCTTGCCCGGTAACGCATCGCGTTCCAGGCGAGGCGGCTCGCTGTACATGCGAGCGGGCTGCGTGGGGCCAGCCCGACCGCCTTGAAAATCATCGCGGTGATGTGACGGACATGGTGTTCTTGGTAGAGCGCTAGCGCCCGCTGAGCATAGGCGCGGCTGTGGCGTCGCCGATCGTACGGGGCGGCGGTTTCGTTCGCCGCGTAATATGCGTAGGCGAGCTCGTCATCCTCGGCCTCGGCAATCCTTCCGACGGCGAGGCGGAGGCGTTGAAAGAACCCGATCCGGTCGCGCTCGAGGCAGCGATTCAGGTTCCTGTAAAAGAGCTTGTAGTGTCGGATCTCGTCGGCCGCGATGTTGCGACAGATCTCCTTCAGAACTGGTTCTTGCACGCCATCGCGCAGCGCCGAGTAGTATGAACTCGTTCCGATCTCGACCATGCAGCGCGCAATCATCTCGCCTGAACGCGAGCCGCGGCGAGAGATATCCGTGTCGAAATCAACCCGATAGCCGGCTTGAAAGCGGCCGAAGGCGAATTCGAAATCATATCTCGGGTCAGCGAGTGCAGCCCAACGCGCCAATGCCTGCCCGTGTTGGATTTCCTCCTCACCCCAGCACCGCGCTGCCCGCTGGAAATCGGGATCGTCGTAGAAAATTCGGCACAAATGGTGCGCGTAAGCCGCGCCGTTGTATTCGACGAGGCTCGCCGCCTTGACGATCCGCACGACCTCGGGATCAAGCTTGCTGCGGTCGAAACGGTCCCAGGAAACATCATCGAGCGTCCAGCGGCCCATGGCTCCGCTATCCCGCCAGTTTCTTTTTCAAGAACTGGTTGACCAGGGCCGGGTTGGCCTTGCCTTGCGTCGCGCGCATGATCTGGCCGACAAAGTAGCCATAGAGCTTGTCTCGGCCGGCGCGGTATTCGGCCACCTTGTCGGCTTGCGCCGCGAGAACTGTATCGATCGCGGCCTCGATCGCGGCCGAATCGGTCACCTGGCGCAGCCCCTTCGTCGCGACGATCGCGGCAGGATCGGCGCCTGACGTAGCCATTTCGGCGAAGACGTCCTTGGCGAGCCGGCCGGAAATCGTGCCGTCAGCGATCAGGTCGATCAGTGCGCCGAGCTGCTCGGCCGAGACCGGCAAATGCTCGATGCCAACCCCGAGGCGATTAAGCGCGCCGAACAGATCGCCCATGACCCAGTTGGCCGCAGTCTTGGCGTCGCGCCCTTCGGCCACCCGCTCGAAGAACAGCGCGGTCTCCTTCTCGGTGACCAGCACCCCGGCATCGTCGGCTGAGAGCCCGTATTCCGACATGAATCGCCCCTTTTTCGCGTCAGGCAGCTCCGGCAACTCCGCGCGGATCTGCTCGACCCAATCGGAGTCGAGCACCAATGGCACCAGATCGGGATCCGGGAAGTAGCGGTAATCGTGCGCCTCCTCCTTCGAGCGCATCGGCCGAGTGATGCCGCGCCCGACGTCGAACAGCCGCGTCTGCTGCTCGACCCGGCCGCCCTCCTCGATCAGCTCAATCTGGCGCCGCGCCTCGTAATCGATCGCCTGCATCACATAGCGGATCGAGTTGAGGTTCTTGATCTCGGAGCGCGTGCCCAAGGGCTCGCCCGGACGGCGCACCGAGACGTTGCAATCGCAGCGCAGCGAGCCCTCCTCCATGTTGCCGTCGCAGGTCCCAAGATAGCGCAGGATCGAACGCAATTTGCGCAGATAGAGGCCGGCCTCTTCGGCGCTTCGCAGATCGGGCTCGGAGACGATCTCCATCAGCGCGACACCGGCCCGGTTGAGGTCGACATAGGTTAGACTGGGATGCTGGTCGTGCAGACTTTTGCCGGCGTCCTGCTCGAGATGCAGCCGAGTGATGCCGATCTTGCGCACCGTCCCGTCGGGCATGTCTAAAGTCACTCGGCCATGGCCCACTATCGGTTGCAGGTATTGCGAGATCTGATAGCCGGCTGGGAGGTCGGGATAGAAATAGTTCTTGCGCTCGAAGACGCTCGGCAGGTTGATCTCAGCGGCGAGACCGAGCCCGGTCTTGACCGCCTGCTCGACGCAAAAGCGATTAATGACTGGCAGCATCCCCGGAAACGCCGCGTCGACCGGCGAGACCTGGGTGTTCGGCTCGGCGCCGAAATCGGTCCCCGCCCCGGAAAACAATTTGGCCTTCGAGACCACCTGGGCGTGGACTTCGAGCCCGATCACGGTTTCCCATTTTCCGGTGCGGCTCTCGATCATGATCCGCCTCCCGCGACGAAGGCCGGCAGGTGCCGGAATTGCGCCGCGCGCTCCAAGACCTCGGCGACGCGCAGCACGGTCTCTTCGTCGAAGGCGCGGCCGGTGATCTGCAGGCCGAGCGGCAGCCCGTTGCCCGTGAGCCCAGCCGGCACCGAAGCCGCCGGCACCCCAGCGAGGTTCGCCGGCACGGTGAAGACGTCGTTCAGATACATTTCGATCGGGTCGCCGCTCTTTTCGCCGATGGCAAAGGCCGCCGATGGCGCCGTCGGGGTCAGGATACAGTCGACCCGCTCGAACGCCCGGGCGAAATCGCGGGCGATCAGGGCCCGCACTCGCTGCGCGTTGAGGTAATAGGCGTCGTAGTAACCGGCCGACAGCACGTAGGTGCCGATTAGCACCCGGCGTCGGACCTCGGCACCAAATCCGGCGGCACGGGTCAGCTCGTACATCTCTTCGAGACTGTCGCCCGCGACGCGCAGCCCGAACCGCACGCCGTCATAGCGAGCGAGGTTCGAGGAAGCCTCGGCCAGCGCGACGATG
>Ga0182040_10001235_pt1 | contig 11875 bp, 10 predicted proteins | sample flu12Cox44000176_FD_125973 | JGI IMG/M metagenome (GOLD analysis project Ga0182040, IMG submission 125973) | Lab enrichment of tropical soil microbial communities from Luquillo Experimental Forest, Puerto Rico - flux8day.12C.oxic.44.000.176 | ecosystem: Environmental > Terrestrial > Soil >... | reverse complement strand
GGGCAGCCATTCGCCGGCGAAGTGGTCCAGGCCGGCGGCGGCCACCTTGCCGCGGCGAAGCGCGTCGACGAGCGCATCGGTGTCGTGCAGCTGGGCGCGGGCGGTGTTGAGGAAGACCACGCCGTCGCGCATGGCCGCAAACTGCTCGGCGCCGATCATCCCGACGGTGTCGTCGGTGACCGGCATATGCAGGGACACCACGTCAGCCTCGGCCAGCAGCTCGTCGAGGCCGTGGCGGGCTTCGTCGTTGTACGGGTCGTGGGCGATGACCCGCATGCCCAACCCGGACAGCCGCCACTGCAATGCGCGGCCGACGGCGCCGAGGCCCACTAGCCCGGCGGTGCGTCCGGCGATCTCGGCGCCGCGGAATCGCTGATAGGGAATGATCCCGTCGCGAAACATGTTGCCGCTGCGGACATCCGCGTCCGCGGTCAGCAGGTGGCGGGTGGCGGCCAGCAGCAGGGCCACCGCCAGCTCGGCGACCGCGTCGGCGTTGCGGGCCGGGGTGTTGAGCACTGGGATGCCGGCCGCGGTGGCTCCGTCGATGTCGACGTTGTTGGGGTCGCCTCGGGTGGACGCGATCGCGCGCAAGCCGAGGTCGAACACCGGACCGCGCACCGAGTCGCTTTCCACCACAACGACATCGGCGGCTTCGCCCGCGATCCGCTCGGCCAGTTGCTCGGCGCTGTAAATCCGCAGCGGGGTCGCATCGATCCACGGGTCGTACACGACGTCGACCAGCCGCTTTAGCTTGGCGAACCCCGGCCCGCGCAGGGGGGCCGTCACCAGGGCCCGCGGTCTTGACGTCACGATCCCCAATGCTGGCGTACGGTGACGCGCGTGTCACGTAAAGACATCACGATCGGCATTGACATCGGCAGCACCGCGGTCAAGGCGGTAGCCGCCGACGCCGACGGCCAAGTGACGGCGCGGGCACACATCCCGCACCAGTTGCGCGTGCCGGCCCCGGACCGGCTGGAGCACGATGCCGACGAGGCGTGGCGGCGTGGTCCATTAGCGGCCCTGGAACAGCTGGCCCCCGGGCCCGACGTACGGGCGGTGGCGGTTTCCGCGATGGTGCCCTCGTTGACCGCCGTCGACTCCGCCGGCAGACCGCTGACGCCGGGTCTGCTGTACGGCGACGGCAGGGGCCGGGTGCCGGGTGCCGATCAGCAGCCGCTTCCGGCGCTGGGCGAGGCCGCGGAGTTTCTGCGCTGGACGGCCGCCCAAGCGCCCAACGCGGCCGGATACTGGGCGGCACCCGCGGTGGCCAACCACGCCCTGGCGGGCGAGGCGGTGATCGACGTCTCCACGGCCGCGACGGCGTTTCCCCTGTACGACGTGACCGGCTGGAACGCGGCGGCGTGCGCCGACCGCGGCGCGACCGTCGAGCAGCTGCCGCGTGTGGCGGACATCGGGACGAGCGTCGGTCAGGTGCGGGGGACCGGGGCCATATTGGCGAGCGGAGCCGTCGATGCCATCTGCGAACAGATCGTGGCCGATGCCGACCACGACGGCGACGTGCTGGTGCTGTGCGGCACCACTCTGATCGTGTGGACGACGGTCTCGGAGGCCCGTCAGGTGACCGGCCTGTGGACCATTCCGCACACCGCCCTGGGTAAGAGCAAGATCGGCGGAGCCAGCAACGCGGGCGGGCTGTTCCTCGGCTGGGTGGACCGTGTTGTCGGACCGGGCGACCCGACGACCGTCGAGCCGCGCCGGGTACCCGTGTGGTCGCCCTACATACGCGGGGAGCGCACACCGTTCCACGACCCGGATCGTCGCGCGATCCTGGATGCCCTCGATCTCACGCATGACGCAGCCTCGCTGCGCAGGGCCGCCTACGAGGCGTCCGGCTTCGTCGTCCGTCAGCTCATCGAGCTGAGCGGAGCGCCGGTGGCGCGCATCGTGGCCGCCGGTGGCGGCACCCGGGCCCGTCCGTGGATGCAGGCCATCGCCGACGCGACGGGGCGGCCGGTGGAGGTGTCCGCGGTGGCCGAGGGGGCGGCCCTGGGAGCGGCCTTCCTTGGCCGCATGGCGGCCGGTCTGGAAACCTCGATCGCCGATGCCGCCCGTTGGGCGTCGACCGAGCAGGTTGTCGAGCCCGATCCCGCCTGGGCGGCGGCGATCGAGGATCGCTATCGCAGGTTCCTGGAGTTGGGAAGCCAAAGATCTGGCGCGATACCCCCGGTAGCGTTCTAGGCTTGTGCAATGACCGACCAAGACCGCAAAGCCGCCCGTCGAGAGATCACCGACGCCCTGTTGAAAGCTCTCGAACGCAGGCATGAAGTGCTCGACCTGATGGTGGAGTCCGACAACAGGCCGGCAGCGGTCGAGGCGATCGTGGGTTTGCTCGACATCTCCCGCCTGGGCGCCGAAGCGGTGATGGGCATGTCGTTCGATCAACTCACCAAGGATTCGCGCAAGAAGATCCAGGCCGAGCTCGAGGACCTGAACAACCAGCTGAGCTTCACGCTCAAAGATCGCCCGGCGAGCACGGGTGAGACTCTCGAGCTCCGGCCCTTCTCCGCTCGGGAGGACCGCGACATCTTCGCCACCCGCACCGAGGACGTGGGCGCCGCCGGCGACGGCTCCGGCGGACCGGCTGGCAACCTCGACGACGAGATCCGTGCGGCGCTGGGGCGCGTCGACGACGAAGAGGCCGCGTGGTTCGTGGCCGTCGATGAGGGCCAGAAGGTCGGAATGGTCTTCGGTGAGCTGGTCAACGGCGAGGTGGACGTGCGGATCTGGATCCATCCCGATTACCGAAAGCGGGGTTACGGCACCGCCGCACTGCGCAAGTCGCGCTCGGAGATGGCGTGGTGCTTCCCTGCGGTGCCGTTGGTCGTCCGGACGCCGGCGGCCAAACCCGGCTAAGTCAAAGTTGCGGACGCGTATTTGATATCGCCGAACACGATTGGTCCCGGTGTTGTGGGAAGCCGGCTCGGATGTGGACCTGCGAGATTACCTTCTTCGCAATGAGATTGGGCGACTCCAACTTTGGGGCCGGAAACGCATCGCGACTCCCACCTGCAGGCGCGGTTTCGGTACGGCAACTCCGCGACAACCGCGCTGCTGCTTTTATGGTCGGCTGCTTAGCCGCCACCTGGCAGTTACGGGAATACGTTCTCCGACAACGTAGCTGGTGGCGAATGAGAATATGACCGGGCACGTGGAGCAGAGCGCGCTCACGGGCTTTTGGCCGCATCGGTCAACCAGCCGGGATCGGTCCACGAGTCGCGGGGGAGGTGTCGCCATACCCCGGGCGCCCTCATGCGAACAGCCCTGAATCCAACCTCTGCTTGATGACGCATCACGGTAAAAACATCAACCAACCCAGCTTCTCCCATTTCGGCTTCCTGGCATCCTCCGCGGCGGGGACTGAAGAACTAAGCCCGGCGAGGACAACGGCTGGATAAAGGCCGCCGAGGAAGAGCGATATCATAATCCGCCAAAAGGACCATAAAGGTCCCTGTGTCAGCACGGCTACGAAGAAAGTTCCTAATATGGCCAAAAAGACAACGCTGTATGTCGTCGTGCGGAGCCTGCCCGGGTCGTACCTGATCCGGATGCGCTCTACCGATTTTGCGTTCGCCGGTGGGATAGCTTCGTTGTTAGTGGCGGTGCCGTCCTTATTGGCTGATACCGATTCGATGACACCCATAACCAGGACATAGATCGCTCGGACGATAATGTAGAGGACAACCACATAGATAACTATCTCGGGGCTGACCTCGATCCTCTCGTGGCTGAGCGCGTTCTTCGTTCGGGGCTGGTTAAAAGCTTGCCCTGATGTCATAGAAGCGGCCAGGAGTGCACCGAGCGCCACCAAAATCACGACGGCAAACTCCTGTGCGGCCCGGATTGCTAGTTCCTTACGTCGTGCGAATCTTGGATCTTTTGGGGCGGGTGGACCCGCAGGGCCCGCACCGGCTTTCATGCCTTCGTTATCTGTGGCGACAGGTTGGTCACTGGCGACATAGGCGGCACACGATTTCTTGTTTGCATGCCTGGCGCTGCGTGTGCGACTAAAAACGACGTACGATGCGCGGCCGATAAAATACAGGCCAAATAAATAAACGAAGAACAGGAGGTACCACGTCTTGCCGAAAATTTCGCGGTTCAAGCCCTGTTGGTCAATAGCCGTCAAGTAAACTACAGTTGTGACCATAAGTAAAGCGGTCGCCGCGGTTGTAACTGCGGCTGAAAGCCATGCATTTAAACGGATGAAGAACTTGCGACCGTCCTCTATCCTCTTAATCGGAATATTTCGAATATTTGTTTCACAAAGCTTTACCGCGAGATTATCAGCGTAGCTTACCAGCGCCCACCCTAACCCGCAGACAAGGACAGCGCTACCGATGAAAAGCGAACCGGTTGCCAGCAGCCATTCACTCCACAACTGGTTGCAAAGGGGACTCTTAGAGTCAACCGGCGTGCCGTCATCAAGCTTCTCTGGGTAATGCAGTGCGCCGATTATGGTGAAGAGATAGGTAGAAAGCGCCAGAATCGGCACGCCGGAACCGAACAACGCTATCGTGGGGGGCGCGCCTTCCGTATACCACTGTACGAGCAGCGCCGCGACGGCGGCGATCAGCAAGCCGGCGAGCACACCGGCAAAAGTCGAATCTGGCGAGGCGGCAGTTATGGTGCTCCACAACACGTTCTTTGAACACGGATCGCTGTCCACAAATCACCCCCTTATCGATGACGACTGGCCAGCCAGAAGAAATGCCCGTTCCATTGCACGCCGAGGCAGTTTGGCCGGACAAGAATCCGGTCCGCTGAGCGGACCGACGCGTCAACGGTCGTATTTCACCTGCCGCTAGACGAGCGGCCGTGAGGAGGTCGCTTCGGTTTGCATCGTTCCTCGGCGACATCCCGCAACTCGCAGCAGTGAACCCACTGGTGTCGACGAATCGCGGATTGGATCATGACGGTTAATCGTCGCCAGGATCAGCGCGGCGACGCGTTCGTTGTTTGCCGGCCGGGGCGGTCTGCGGTGAAACGAACGCAGGGTTAACAGCTAGTTGCTCTTGAAAGACGGCCCTGTGTTGGCGGTTCGACATGCCCTCCCTCGCAGTCGACCTCGCGCACGGGGCGGGTTGAACGGGCGGCTTCGTGCTTTCGATAGTTTTTGTTGGATTTCGTATTGGCGTCGGTGTAGTTTCACACCGGAAGGTTTGCCAGTAAGCAGCCCGGAGGCACGCCCATGGCAGCGATCTGTTGCATACATCGTTACGCGAGTAATTGTGATCGGGGTTGGCACTACACACAGGAGTAGGCGACTACTCTAGACCGGCTTCACTGGCTGGGGGGAAGTTCAAAGCCGCGTCAGCACCAAACGCGAAGTTGCCCCATACCGGCGTTTATCTGTAGTGAGGCCCACATGGACGTCTCGACGACTCCACCTATATCACCTGTCGGCGGCTCAGTTCTGCCTACGCCGCTTGCCGATAGCACCGCCGTGCCAGAGCAATTGGCAGGACCGATATTGCCAGCCGCGGCCAGGCGGGGAGTCCTTGAAGGGGCATTCGCTGTCCTGGGGGCGCTTGCGCACGCCGATGAGGGTCTGGGACTGACCGCGCTGGCCCAAGCGAGCGGGCTGGCTAAAGCGTCCGCGCATCGGCTCGCCGAACAACTCGTCATGCTCGGTGCGGTGCAGTACGTCGAGCACCGCTACTATGTCGGGCCGCAGATGTTGCGCATCGGGCAACGCTGGCAGCCAGACCCGCTGCTGCGGCGCTGCGCGCTGGCGCCGGTCCACACCCTTGCCGTGCGGTCCCGTGCCATGGCGTCGCTGCGGATCCTGCACGAACAGCGGCTCCGGTACATCTGTGCCGCTGTGCCACACGGCCACGCCTACCTGCCCGAACCCGCCGACCCCGAATCGATCGCCCGCACCGCCACTGGACGCGTCCTCTACGCGGCCCAATCCGGCAGCGCGGCGACGCTGCCCGACTGCTGGACCCGACGCGAATGGGACCGCCTGCGCGAGTCCCTTCGCGATCCGCGTGCGACAGTGGTCGACCATCAGGACGCGGTTGCCGGCGTGTGTTGCGTATCGGCGCCGGTGTGGTGGCCGAATGAGACCTGCGCCGGCGCGCTCACCGTCATAGTCGAGGCAAACGATCCACCCGCGTGCTTACCCAGCCTGGTGTCGTATACCGCCTGCCACGTCGGCACCGCCCTTCAGCAACTGAGACCGAGCTAATCCATTGGTGTTCCTGAATGCCGCACCCGCGGTTGGCCGAAACAGTACTGTTAGACACTTGGACAATACGCGCATTTATTTTCGGATTAGGTAATCCCGTCCCGGGCCGCTGATCGACGACCATCCCGCAGCATCGACCACAGCGCGGGCCCCATACGTCGATAGGAGCGGCCCATGCCAACCCCGGCACCCGCCGATCCCGGCGCACCTCAGCCGCCCGTCGCACCAACCATCAGCGCCAACGGGCACCTCGTCGCCGGCGCCGGCTTCTTGCCCGACCACGAGGTCACCATCCGAATCACCCGCGCCGGAGAAGACATCAGCGACTACCTCAACTATGTGACGGACGGTGACGGACAGCTCGTTGGCGAGTTACCCAATGGCGCCACGGGCACCTCGTACATCGCCGCCACCGACCACCGCACCGATCCCGAGGGTAGGTGCGGCCGCCTCTGGAGCAACACCTGCACCATCGTCATGGCTGACACCTAACCGGCCTGCGGCAATCGCGTGGCGACGCTCCATGCGGGGCCGGATTGCGCCTTGCGCTGCGCTCCTGGGTCGGTCCACCCACCGGACCCGGCACTTGCCGCCACCCCCGGTGTGTGTGTCAAGTGGAACAACGTGCCAAGGATCGTCGGTCCGTCCCGATTCACGGACAATGTCGGCCGCGACCGGCACTGATCAGGGCGATGGGAGTCGCGGATGCCTACCGACGTGCCCAGCGATTCCGCGCCTACGCGGTCGGTGGGACCAGCCAGTCCGTTCATTCGCGTCTCTCGCGGCCAGATTTATGTCACGGGCACCGGATTCCTACCCAACCAGCCGGTCACTGTCCGCATCACGAACAGCGGCGAGGGCGTCGTGGACTATCTCACCTACATCAGCGACGCCGACGGGCGCGTAGACGCAGCGCTGCCGGAGACCGCAGCCATTCAGACCGGGCACATCACCGTCACAGACCAGCGCCGAGACCCCGCCGGCGATTGCGGCTTGCTGTGGAGCAACACCGTCATCGTCACCCCTGACAGCACGTGAAAGACAGCGCGACTGAGACGGACCCGGGGCGCGCGCAGCGCGATCACCGAGCCGCCGAGCCCGGCTGAACCAAAGTTGCGGACACGTATTTGATGTCGCCGAAGGCGACCATGGTGGGTTGGTCGGGGAACTCAAAACCGTTGGCGGCGTAGAGTTCTCGCGTGCTGTGCACCGTCGCCTCCCAGCCGCGGTCGGCCAGGTAGGCCACCACGTCATTGCGCTCGCCGGGGTAGACCAGGTCGGCCCAGTTGAGGTCCAGCCCCAGGCGCCGCCAGCGCTCGCTGATCTCACGACCGCGCTTCGCGATGCGGTCGCGGATGTTCGGCACGTAGCCGGTGCCCAGTCTGCTGCCGGTGGCGCTCAGCGCGGTGATGTGGTCGAACAGTCGGTCCTGCGCGTCCGGCGGCAAATACCCCAGCAGCCCCTCGGCGATCCAGGCCGTCGGCGAAGCGGTGTCAAACCCGCTGTGGCGCAACGCGCTCGGCCAGTCGTCGCGCAGGTCGATGCCCACCGCTTTTCGGTCGGCGGTCGGGGACGCGCCGATGTCCGCCAGGGTGCGGGTCTTGAACTCGATCACCTGGGGCTGGTCGATCTCGTAGAGGACGGTCCCGGCCGGCCACTGGAGCCGGTAGGCGCGGGTGTCCAGGCCCGAGGCCAGGATGACGGCCTGCCGGATGCCGGCTTCCGCGGCGTCGAGAAAGAAGGAGTCGAAGAACCGGGTGCGGACCGCCATGCCTTCGCCGAGTCGCCGAGGGGTGAACGCCGGATCGTCCTCGGCGAGCTCGACTTCGCCGTTCATCATCCGGATGAACGCGTCGACGCCGACGGCGTTCACCAGTGGCTCGGCGAAGGGATCGTCGATGAGTGGGTTGGGGCCCTTGGACGCCATCGCCCGCCGGGCGGCCACCGCCGTGGCGGTGGCTCCCACGCTGGACGCGAGGTCCCAGCTGTCGCCGTCGAACCTCTTGCTTTGGGCGTTCGAGCCGTCCGTCATCGGCGTTGCTCCTATGTGCGCGTAGCCGTCAGGCTGACGATGTTGCGGAGCTGGGATTCCTCGTCGTCCGGGAACACGCGGCCGTAGTCGGCGAAGAATTCCCGCCGTGGCCGGGTGGTCACTTGCCAGCCCTGGGCGGCCAGGTACTCAACGACATTGCTGCGTTCGCCGTCGAAGAACAATCCCGACAGGTCGATGTCGCACCCCAGATTGGCCCACCGCTCGTTGAATTCCCGCGCCCGTTCGGTCATCGTGCGGCCGGAATCGTCGGCGCCGTGGTATTCGGTGGCCAGCTTGCTGCCCGGCGCGCTCAGCTCGGTGATCTTGTCGAAGAGCCGGTCCTGCGCGTCGGGCGGCAGGTACATCAGCAGGCCTTCGGCGCTCCAGCACGTCGGCTGTGCCGGGTCGAACCCGCTGCGGCGCAAGGCGGCCGGCCAATCTTCTCGCAGGTCAATGGCAACGGTCCGGCGATCCGCGGACGGGGCGGTGCCCAGGTTGGCCATCGCGGTCGTCTTGAACTCGATCACCTTTGGCTGGTCGACCTCGTAGACCACGCTGCCGGGCGGCCAGGCCAGCCGGTAGGCGCGCGCGTCGAGGCCGGCGGCCAGGATCACCGCCTGGCGGACACCGTCGCGGGCGGCGTTGAGGAAGAAATCGTCGAAGAAGCGGGTGCGGACGGCGATCGAATCGGTCTCCAGCCGCAAGTCCCGTTCGCCCTCCTGGGACTCCGACGGCACTACGTCGCCGTCGACCAGGCGGATGAAGAAGTCGAGGCCGACCGCACGCACCAGTGGCGCCGCGAACGGGTCGTCGATGATCGCATCGGTCTCCGCGCTGGCCCGCGCTCGGGCCGCGGCGACCATCGTGGCCGTGGCCCCGACGCTGGAGGCCAGGTCCCAGCTGTCCTGATCGGTGCGCGTCATGCTGCCCCCAATTTACTTAGCAAATGCAACAAGCCACCCGAACTCTACGCCCCGCGGCTGTCGTCTTCCTGTGTCCTGAAAGGCCCTTTATCGGTTCCGCCCGGACCAGCTGTTAGTCTCGTACACGGTTTTGACGCGCGACGCCGTACGTCCTGGCCTGCGGGAGTTGGGCGCGTGAACGCAGGATTACCCACGGCTGCGCAGGAGGAAGAGTGCTTTCGGCTTTCATCTCATCGTTGAGGACAGTCGACCTGAGACGGAAGATCTTCTTCACGCTGGGCATTGTCATTCTCTACCGCGTCGGCGCCGCGCTGCCGTCCCCCGGGGTGAACTACCCGAATGTGCAGCAGTGCATCAAGGAGGCCAGCGGCGGCGAGGCCGGACAGATCTACTCGCTGATCAACCTGTTCTCCGGCGGCGCGCTGCTGAAGCTCACGGTGTTTGCGGTGGGGGTGATGCCCTACATCACCGCCAGCATCATCGTGCAGCTGCTTACCGTGGTCATCCCGCGGTTCGAGGAATTGCGCAAAGAGGGTCAGGCCGGCCAGGCCAAGATGACCCAGTACACCCGCTACCTGGCCATTGCGCTGGCCATCCTGCAGGCAACCAGCATCGTGGCGCTGGCGGCCAACGGCGGGCTGCTACAGGGCTGCTCGCTGGACATCATCGCCGACCAGAGCATCTTCACCCTGGTCGTCATCGTGATGGTGATGACGGCCGGTGCGGCGCTCGTGATGTGGATGGGTGAGCTGATCACCGAGCGCGGCATCGGCAACGGCATGTCCCTGCTGATCTTCGTCGGTATCGCTGCGCGCATTCCCGCGGAAGGCAGATCCATCCTGGACAGCCGCGGCGGGGCCATCTTCGCCGCCGTCTGCGTCGCGGCGCTGATCATCATCGTCGGCGTGGTGTTCGTCGAGCAGGGCCAGCGCCGGATCCCCGTGCAATACGCCAAGCGCATGGTGGGCCGGCGCATGTACGGGGGAACCTCGACGTATCTGCCGCTGAAGGTCAACCAGGCAGGCGTCATCCCGGTCATCTTCGCGTCGTCGCTGATCTATATTCCGCACCTGATCACCCAGCTGGTCCGCAGCGGCACCGGTGGCGTGGGCAACAGCTGGTGGGACAAATTCGTCGGCAAGTACCTGTCGGATCCGAGCGATCCGGTCTACATCGGCATCTACTTCGGACTGATCATCTTCTTTACGTACTTCTACGTGTCGGTCACCTTCAATCCCGACGAACGCGCCGACGAAATGAAGAAGTTCGGCGGCTTCATTCCGGGCATTCGGCCGGGCAAGCCAACCGCCGACTACCTGCGCTATGTGCTGAATCGGATCACCCTGCCGGGCTCGATTTACCTCGGCGTGATCGCGGTGCTGCCCAATATGTTCCTGCAGATCGGCAATGGCGGAGGCGTCCAGAACTTGCCGTTTGGCGGAACCGCGGTTTTGATCATGATTGGCGTCGGTTTGGATACGGTCAAACAAATCGAGAGTCAGCTGATGCAGCGCAACTACGAAGGGTTCCTCAAGTGAGAGTCGTATTGCTGGGACCGCCGGGGGCGGGCAAGGGCACGCAGGCAGAGAAGCTCGCCGAGAAGCTCGGGATCCCGCAGATCTCCACGGGTGAGCTGTTCCGGCAGAACATCGGCGACGGCACCGAACTCGGCCTGGAGGCCAAGCGCTACCTGGACGCCGGTGACCTGGTGCCCTCGGACCTGACGAACCGGCTTGTCGACGACCGGCTGGACCATGCCGACGCGGCCAACGGTTTCATCCTGGACGGGTACCCGCGCTCGGTCGACCAGGCCAAGGCGCTACACGACATGCTCGAACGCCGAGGGCTGCAGCTCGACGCGGTACTGGAGTTTCGGGTGGCCCAGGACGAGTTGTTCGCGCGGCTCAAGGGGCGTGGCCGCGCCGATGACACCGACGAGGTGATCCTCAACCGGATGAAGGTCTACCGCGACGAGACCGCGCCGCTGCTGGAGTACTACCGCGACCAGTTGAAGACCGTCGAGGCCGTCGGCACGGTCGACGAGGTGTTCGCCCGCGCGCTGCAGGCGCTGGGCAAGTAACCATGGGTGCGCTGGCACGGCTGCGGACTCGCAGGGTCGTGTCGCAGCGCAGCCCCGGTGAGATCGACGCGATGGCCGGGGCCGGCGCTGTGGTCGCCGAGGCCCTGCGGGCGGTCCATGCGGCCGCGGTAGCCGGGACGTCGACCCTGAGCCTCGACCAGATCGCCGAGTCGGTGATCCGCGAGGCCGGCGCCGTACCGTCATTCCTGGGCTATCACGGCTATCCGGCGTCGATTTGCGCATCGGTCAACGACCGGGTTGTGCATGGCATCCCGTCGGCCGCGGAGATACTGGCGCCCGGTGACCTGGTGTCGATCGACTGCGGCGCGGTGCTGGACGGCTGGCACGGTGACGCCGCGATCACCTTTGGGGTCGTGACCCTGGACGCGGCCGACGAAGCGCTGAGCGACGCGACCAGGGAATCGCTGGAAGCGGGGATTGCGGCGATGATCGTCGGTAATCGGCTGACGGACGTGTCGCATGCCATCGAGATGGGAACGCGGGCGGCCGAGGCCCGCCACGGACGCGCGTTCGGGATCGTCGAGGGCTACGGCGGCCATGGCATCGGCCGGCACATGCACATGGATCCCTTCCTGCCCAACGAGGGCACTCCCGGGCGAGGCCCG
>Ga0182040_10001230_pt1 | contig 11885 bp, 10 predicted proteins | sample flu12Cox44000176_FD_125973 | JGI IMG/M metagenome (GOLD analysis project Ga0182040, IMG submission 125973) | Lab enrichment of tropical soil microbial communities from Luquillo Experimental Forest, Puerto Rico - flux8day.12C.oxic.44.000.176 | ecosystem: Environmental > Terrestrial > Soil >... | reverse complement strand
TGAGATGTCCGCGCTGACAGTAAAAATTATCACCGATGCGTATCCTGATCTCTGCGCTCGCTCTGCTGGTCGCCCTCTCAGCGTGTGTCGAAACGGCAGCGCCGCCGCCCGTGGCACCTAAGGCGCCGCCTGACCAATCTAACGCCACGCCCGATGCCGCGACCCCAATCGATGTCGACGGCGAAGTGGTGCATCTGCGCGCCGCTCTGATACGCGAAGTGCCGAGCGTAATTATTGACAGCCCCGAAGGTGGGCGAAAATGGATTGCCAGGACGGAGGCTGCAGGCGCCGCTAGTGCCCAGACGATCGACCGGCCTCAACTGCTCGTCGTTGTCGACCGCAATCCGGATGTCCAGCAGATGCGTATTCTGTTAGCGCACCCGGAGGGGGCATGGGAAAGCCTCGGCGGCACGAAAGTATCTACCGGACAGACGGGCCGGTTCGACTACTACCTGACCCCCACCGGGGTGTTTCTGCATACGGATGCGATCCTCGACTGGCGGGCCGAGGGCACCTTCAACGAACAGCACATTCGCGGGCTCGGGCTCAAGGGCATGCGCGTCTGGGATTTTGGCTGGCAGCGCGCTACCAAGGGCTGGGGAACAGGTGAGGAAGGCGATATCCGATTGCTGCTGCATGCGACCGACCCCGACTATCTCGAAAGACGGCTCGGCCGCCCTGCATCAAAAGGCTGCGTGCGGATCCCGGCGGCGATGAACAGGTTCCTCGATCGGCACGGAATACTCGACGCGGATTACGAGCGGGCCGCGAAGGAGGACCCCCGGTTCGAAGCGCTGCTGCTGCCCGACCGGACGCCGACCCCGCTCGCCGGGAATATGCTCGTCATTGTCGACTCCGCCGAGGCGCGCGCTGCGGGGTTCAATGCGCCTGACGATGGCGTACCTTCGGCGAGTGCAGCAGCCAATAACTGAACGCGAATAAGACTGCAGCTATGATCACAACCGCGGCGAAATAAGCGGCAGTGGTCCAGATCAAGTGTCTGACCCACCATTGCATCGCCTGATCGAGAGCGCGCTCGTATAACGGGTCCGTTGGCCACAGAGGTTGGCCATTTTCGACACTGACGCCGGCGAGCGCCAGGCTTACGACGCCGTTCATCAGGCACAATCTGCCCCAAGCCTTCCGGACCGACGATGAAAGGGCGCCGATCGCCACAGTCGCAATCGCTGCCGCGGGTACGGTCAACTTCCCCATCGGATGGACAAGGGCTGCGGCCCCAATCGGCCCAAACGCCGTCGTCAAGACGACCAAAGCGAGCGTGAGGCCGCCCATCGCGAGCCCGGCAAAAATGCGGCCGAAGGTGGAAGTGGAACCGCCGGCGAGGTTTTTCACGGCCGCGGCTCCAGGAGGTGCATATTGTCCACCTTGATCGACGCTACGCACCCGAAGCATCCCTGTACCCTCAAGACTAACTCGACTGTATCCGGCGCCATCCACACCTTTTCGGCGGATCGACCGCTGACCGATGAAATTGGACTGTGATACGAGACTACAGCCGGATCGGTGTTTACCGCCGGCGAAGGCTACTCGCCTTGATCCACATCAACCCTTGCGCCTGGCCCGATGGCCAGGGCGGGGCCGAGACTTCAACGCACAAGATGGGGGAATACTATGTTGACGCCGTTGATCATGAAGCTCGAACACTTCCTGCCCGTGCCAGATCAAGCCAAGGAATGGCTGAATAGCCTGGTCCTGCGTTATGACGACTTTCCAATGCATGCGGACATTATCCGTGAAGGAGACATGCCGAGCGGCGTTTTCGTCGTAACAGGTGGCCACGCTTGCCGCTACAAGATCTTGCCTGACGGAACCAGACAGATCCTGGATTTTATGTTTCCAGGTGATATGACCGAGCTTCACAGTCTGCTGCTCAGAGTAACCGACCACGGCATCGTTACGCTGGGCCCGACGACAATTGCGCGGATCGATCGCGGCAGGCTCATCGCGGCGATGTTCGATCATCCCGTAGTGGCCGTTGCCTTGTGGTGGAATGCGCTTCATCGGGAGGCCATTCTTCGTGAGCGCATCACCGCGATTGGCCGACGCAGCGCCTACTCGCGCGTGGCCCATCTTCTTTGTGAGATCTCCGAGCGCTTAAAGTTGGTCGGCGAGACTGTCGACCACAGCTATAGACTCCCGCTCAGCCAAGCGGAGCTGGGCGACGCGCTCGGTATGTCGGAAGTGTACGCTAACCGGATGCTGCGCCGCCTGCAAGATGAGGGACTGATTATCGCGGACCACCGGATGCTGAGGATACCTGACGTCGATGCGCTAAAGGAAGCCGCTGGATTCGACCCGCGCTACCTCCATCTCGAAGGTGCGCCGCAGGCGGTCCGGGATGCCGTTCCCCGTTGGAACTAATGCGGCCGTATTTCCTGCGCTGGGTATTGATCCCCACCAAGTCTGTGATATGCATCAGATTGCCGCAGGGCCTGGCGTGATGGCTTAAATGCCGCGTCGAGGGCGGCCGAGTTGATCGCCGGTTAATATTCTTTAGGGTCGCCCACCGGGATCCGGCGGAAAATTGGCGCGATGCCGACTGCCGCTCGTCGGGCGGGGAGCGAGCGCCGCCGTCGGTGGGTGTCCCTTCGAGGACACGACCACGCATGGTCGTTTTCAAAGGAGGTCCTGAAATGCCGGCTCCTACTCGCACGCGCGCTGAACATTGTGACCGGCGCGCCGGTCCAACGAAATCGGCGCCGGGCGCGGCCCAATCTACTTCCCCGCGGGAAGCAGGCCGGCGAGAGATCGTATCGGCTACCCTCCATGAGCTAAACGAGCGGTTGACGGCTGCAACCAATTATCTTGCAGCTTCCCTTCGGTTCACCGCGACGGAGTCTATACGGCCGGTGGTTCCGTCGGATCGCTCCGAAATCCTCGAAAAGGCGCTCGACCAGATCAACCGAGCGAATGAGGAAGCCAGGCAATTACGAAAGGTCTTGAGCGACGGTGGGATCAAGGCTGGACCGGTTTACCGGGTATGCTTTCTGAACGAATGCGCCGGGTTTAACTCGGTCGTAAGAGCCTGTCAGCGTGCGATCATCATCCGCTCCGCGCAGAGCCGCGAGCGAGCCATCGAAGCTGCTAAAATGAGGTTTTGCCGGCTCGAGGGCATTTGCGACTGGCGCGATCATGCTAAGATCATCGAAGTGAGCGTAACCGAGGATGATCCATTTCTGCGGGTAAGCTGTCGATAGGCGCAACCCTCCGCTAATGTCGCAGAAGGGCATCGCAACCTCTAGTCTCGCGGGCCGGCGGGGGTCGCAGGGGAGTTCAGCCGATCGAGCACAATCGTCGTGCGCGCTGCGACACGCATCAAATCGGACGCCGCCTGCCTCAGCCGTTCGCGCGCTACCAGTGAGTTCTCGGCGAGCGCCGCGCCAAAGCTCGAACGAAACGCCTGGATTGCCGCTTCCACATCGGCATGAAGCTCGGCATCCAATCGGGCGGTGAGGGCAGAGGCTCGCCTCGCGCGTTGCGGGTTGCCGGGTTCCGGGTGAGGTCCAGCTGTCAGCCTTCGCTCCGCCCGCACAGGTTCTAGAAGCGGAGCAAACTCACTCGCTCTTTTGCTCGCGATGCTCCTTTGGCGGCAATGTCACTTGCATCATGGGTACCTTTCTCGCCCTTGGCGAGAACTGGGGTCGGCCGCCCCCGCTATCGCTAATCCTGTCCGGTTGCGCGAGCTCGGGTTTGGTCGGAGTTGGTGAGAACGCTGATGGTTGATTGGCCCCAGCACTTCGCTCCTTATGACGTTTAAGAATGTAGTGAATGGCGGGTGCGGTGCAGCCGTAATGCCGAGCGATACTCGAAATCGGTTCACCTCGCGAATAGCGTTCCGCAATGGCGCTCCATTCGCCTTGCGGGATTTTGGCCATCTTTCTCTCTGTCACTCCTATGTAACGAGTACGGGCGCCGGGTTGGGTTTCCCGGCGTTAGTGCAAATCCGCGTATGATTAAGCTTGAGCCGCTGATCGTGCCGGGCGGCTTGAGACAAGCGGCGCCGGAAATCCCGTTCAAGACGAGGTAGAGCGGATAAGCTAAGATTGGATCTGTGGCGAAAAAATTCAAGCTTACCGCGCCCTGGTTATAAACTCGATCAGTGTTGGTTGACCTGGATCAAGTCGCCCCGAAGCGGCGCAAGCCAAATTGAGGCGTTGCTACAGGAGATCCAGATGTCCAGCAGTCGTCGAACGAAGCCGGGTCGATCGAAGGACGAGAAGACGGCGCGGCGCATCCGCTCGACCGGGAAAAGGGGCCGAAGGGTGCGAACAGAGGAGCTCAGCCCTGAGCAGCGTGTGGAACTCGCCCGACAGATTGAGGCAAAGGAGTTCCGAGGAAAACCGCCATCGATCTGATCGCGCCGGAACTATTCAGCGGATCGCGAGGGCGCCTCGAGCAGTGGCGAGGCAGGCTTCCGGTCCGGTACCGGCATCGATAATGATCCAGTCGATTGGCCCTGCATCTTGCTGAAGCTGTTGCGCGAGGACCTCGGGTGAAGCATCCGAGGCGTCGTGGCGTCGTGCGCGAAGACGCGCCGCCATCGTCAATTCTGGAGCGGCGAGCCAGAGACCCGAAAACGGGACGGAGGCGGCTTCGGCGACGGCCGCGAAGGATTGGCGTTCTTCGGGCTTCAAGGAGACGGCATCGATGATCACCGAATACCCCGCCGCGAGAGCCGCTCTCGCCTTTCGCCGGAGGGCACCGTAGCCTCGGCGCGAGACTTCCGGCGCATAGGCACTCGCGGGGAGCGGGGTTTCCGGGGCAACCCCGAATAGACGCTTACGAATCACATCGCTGCGCAGCACCCGCGCGCCGATCGCTGGGGCAAGGGCAGCGGCGAGGGTCGACTTGCCCGATCCGCTGAGACCGCCAATTGCGATGAGGCGGCTGGGCCGGGGGCGAAGCAATCGAGCTGCAAGCTCGAGATAACTGCACGCTTCGCAAGCCATTTGCCGCTTTTTCTCCACCTGTGTCGCCCGGTCCATTGCAGTCGCAGTGACGTGCGCGCGGATTGCGGCGCGCAAGGACAAGAAAAGCGGCAATGCCGGAAGTCCGTCATCCTCGTTGGTCAAATCGAGGTAGCGGTTGAAGACAACATTGGCGAACTCCGTGAGCCCGCGATGCTCCAGATCCATCAGCAGGAAGGCGAGATCGTAAAGCACGTCGATCGAGGCAAGCGCGTCGGAGAATTCGAGGCAATCAAATAGGGTTGACTTGCCGTCGAGAAGGCAGATGTTGCGGAGGTGCAGATCGCCGTGGCAACGCCGCACTTTTCCCTCTGCGCGCCGCTGGTCGAGCAAGCCACCCACAGCCTCCAGCCGCTGCAACGAATTGTGCCGGATTTCCTCAATGCGTTCTCGAGCAAAGCCGGCATGCTGCGCTTCTGTGAGGCAGCGATGGTTCGTCTCTGCGATTGCAGCGAGCGCTGCGGCGCCACCGAGATCGTAGCGCCGCTCGGCCATTGCGTGGAAATTGGCGATATGGCCGGCGAGCTCGTACATCAAAGGCGCGCTTAACTTGCCGGTTTGAGCGAGGGCGTCGAACAATGAGGACTGCTCAAAGCGCCGCATGACCACGACCCAATCGATTGCCTGCCCGGCGGGGCCGAAGCCGATTTTTCCGTCGGGCATGCGAGTGACCGCTCGAACCTCGAGGTAGAGGGCTGGCGCCGTGCGGCGATTCAGGGCCAGCTCAGCTTCGCAGGCGAGCCGGCGGTGCTCCGAGGTGGAGAAATCAAGGTAAGGGTATTTTACGGCACGCTTCAGCTTGTAGGCGCGATCCCCGGCAAGGAATACCAGCGAGATATGCGTTTCAATGATATCGACCCGCCCTATTGCCGGTCCATACGAGGACGGCTCGCCAAGAAAGGCTATAACCGCCTGTTGATCTTCTGTCATCGCTGAGCGGGACGGCTCGGGTCGCGGGGCGCCTACATCACCGGTCGAGCGGCTGCAATTTCCGTGTGGTCCTCGATGCCCCGGACGCCCGGGGTGTTCTCGGCGGCGACACGCAATGCTCGGCGCTCGTCCTCCGAGCGGACGATACCCCACAGATGGACGATACCGTCGGTGACAACGACCCGGCTTTCACTCGCATCCGCCCACTTCTGCTTCCGCAGTTCAGCATTGGCGGCGGATCGTTCGGTCTTGCTGTTCATCAGCCGTTTCGAGTCCGCCGCTGGCCAACACTTTTAAGAGATCGGCGCGGCCTACAATGCCGACAATCTTGCCATCATGCACGACCGGGATCCGCTTTATCTTTTTCGCTTCCATCAGGTCGACGATTTCGCCGAGCGTTGCCGTTTCCTCGACGCTGAACACTTCGCGGGTCATAATGTCCGCCACCCGCCTGGCGTGCGATTTGACGTATTCGGCGGCAACCCGCGCATTCGATGAAAACGGTTCGCTCCAGCGCGGCTGGTGGCGTTCCGTTCCGGTCTCGGCCCGGCGTAGCAGGTCGCCTTCCTCAACGATCCCGACCAGGCGCCCGTCAGGGTCGAGGACCGGAACACCGCTGACTCGAAGATTGATCATCAGTCGCGCAAGCCCGTCGACTTTGGTATCCGGCGATGCAGTCACGACGGCCCTGACCATCACATCTCGCGCCCTCATCCGACCGTCCTGCGCTGTGACAGCGCAGCACTATCGGTACTCGCTCCCGCTGCATTGACGTGGATCAACGCAAGATTTTTCGCGGGAGGTATTTTTGAACAAACCACAGCAGGAGGCACCTTTTGATCGCTCCCTGGACCATGGCGGGTTTGCTATGCGATCTCACCGCGCGGGGAGCCCACCCGGCCGTCATCTTGTTCGGCGACGACAGCGTCGTGACGTGGAGCAGCAAGGCTCTCGCCGACAAGGCGCTGAGCTTAGCGCACGAGCTGCATGCAAAGAGGGGCGAGAAGGATGGCGTGGTCGCACTCTGGGCACCGAACTCTCCCGCCTGGATCGCAGCGGCTCTGGGCACCCTCGCGTCGGGCAGCGTGCTGGTGCCAATCGATGATCTGGCGGACGCGGAGCAGTTCGAGGCGGCGCTCAAGTCCAGCGGCGCCCAGCTGATCCTCACGACCGCCCGGCATCTCGACGCTAGCAGCGCCATTCTCCGCACGCATAACGTCGCCGCCCTTCGCGTCGATGAGGAAATGCAGACCGACGAAGATGCAACACTGTGGCCGGCCCAGGTGGATAACCAAGCCATAGATCTACCGGCGCCTGCAGATGATGCGCCGGCGATATTGTCTTGGACTTCCGGAACAACCGGCTCGCCGAAGGCCTTCGTAATGACGCATCGCAACATCGCGACCAATGTCGAGGCTCTGCGGCAAATGGCGGTCGTCGGGCACCGCGATCGCGCGCTGGTGCCTTTACCGCTGCATCACGCTTATCCCTTCGTTGTCGGGATGCTGACGACGTTGACCCTCGGAACGACGATCGTGCTGCCGGGCGGCACGACCGGGCCGGCACTCATGCGGGCGATGCGCGAAGGGGACGTCACGACGATCATCGGGGTTCCGCGTCTTTATGAAGCGCTCGCGGCGGCGATCGACGCGCGCCTGGAAGGTCGCCGCCTTCTCCGCCTCGCCTTTCGCGCGTTACTCGAAACAACGGTCCTGGTTCGGCGGACGAGCGGCCTGCGTCTTGGGCGCTTGCTGTTTGCACCGGTTCGGCGCGCTATGGCGCCACGCTTGCGCCTATTGGTTTCGGGTGGCGCAAGGCTCGAGAGCGAGACCGAGGAACGGCTGGAAGCGCTCGGCTGGATGGTGCTCTCCGGTTATGGGCTGGCGGAGACCGCCTCGCTCTTCACGGGCAATCGCCCGAACGACCGCCGCGTGGGCAGCGCCGGGCGCCCGCTCGGCGGCGGCGAGGTTCGCATTGCGAACCCCGACGACCACGGCGTCGGCGAGATCGAGCTGCGGGGCAGCTCGATCTCGAAAGGTTACTTCCATAATCCCGAGGCCAATCGCGACGCGTTCACTGCGGATGGGTGGTTTCGCACCGGGGATCTGGGGTCCATTGATCGCAATGGTTTCCTGTTCGTCACCGGCCGGACCAAAGAAGTCCTGGTGCTGGGCGGCGGCAAGAAGGTGATCCCCGAAGATCTCGAGCGGATCTATGGCAGCGCGCCCGAGATAGCGGAGATCGCCGTGCTGGAGGACAAAGGCGCGCTCGTCGCTCTGGTGCGGCCGGATCAGTCGAAGCTGCGACAGCGCGGCGCGACAAACCTGCGCGACGGCGTTCGCGTCATCCTCGGAGAGCTGGCGCAGCATTTGCCCTCTTATCTACGATTGTCGGGCTTTGCGCTGACCGATCAGCCATTGCCGCGGACCCGTCTCGGGAAATACCGCCGCTTCCTGTTGCCCTCTTTGTATGCGCAAGCAGTGGCCGGAGGCAGAAGAGGTTCGGGGTACGCTCCTATGGCAGAAGATACGGCGTTGTTGGCCGACCCGACTGCCAGCGCGGTCTGGAGTTTGCTGCAGCAACGTTACCCGGACCAGCCGCTCGACCTCGACCTCAATCTGAGCCTCGATTTGAGCATCGACTCGTTCGCGTGGATGGAGTTGACGCTCCTGTTGCAGGAACGCCTAGGCATCCATTTGTCCGACACGGACGTCGCCGCGATCACAACGATTCGCGACCTGCTGCAACTGTCGCTCGAGTGCCGGACGGGGGCGCCCCGATTGCCGCAGGAAGAACCGGCCATCGCACTGGACATCGAGCGCTGGCTGGCGCCGACCGGCGGGTTGCTGACGGCCTTGGCTTTTGTGCTCTATGGGTTGAACCGATTGGTCGTGCGTGGGCTGTTTCGAGTGCAGCTCACCGGTTTCGAAAGGCTTCCCGAGACAGGGCCATTCCTGATCACGCCCAATCATGTCAGCTATATCGATGGTCTGACGATTGCCGCAGCGCTGCCATGGCACCGACTGCGATATGTCTATTGGTCCGTGGGGGTATTGGGGTTTTTCTCGAACGCGCTTTTTCGCCTGTTCTCTCGGGCCATGCATCTGTTCCCGGTCGATTCACGGTACCCCGCCGCAGCGCTGGAAATTGCAACTCGTGTTCTGAAGGCTGGCCATGTGCAAGTCTGGTTCCCGGAGGGCTGGCGCTCTCCTGATGGACGCCTGCAGCGTTTTCTGCCCGGTATTGGCCAGATACTGATACGCAGTGGAGCGCCGGCTGTTCCGGCTCTTATCGCGGGAGCCTTCGAAGCGCTGCCGCGGGGGCGCCGTATCCCGAAATTTCGGCGCATTACGGTCACGTTTGGTGTTCCCGAGCAGATCGCATCGTTACGGAGGAGCGGCATGGGCCGCACCGACGAGGAGCGGGTCGCCAATGGCCTGCGCCAGCGTCTCATCGCTCTCGCCGCCAAATCAGGCGATGCGGCCGAGCCGAGTGCCGGCGCTACCACCATGCCGAGACCTCCGTACCCGCCAAATAAAGCCGATGTTCGCCAGTAACATTCATTGATCTGCGTCAACGCAAACCCCGCGCATCGGCATCACGCTGGATTGAAGGAGGATTTGATGCGTGACGCGCGGACTAATCGGCCGATCGAACAAGTGCAGACCCGCCGATCGAGCCTCGCCGGATTCGTCGTAACTCTCGCACTTGGCTTGGCCCTGGTCTCCGCGGGCTGTGCGCCGCCCAATCGAACCGCCCCATTGGCCCCATCTCAGGATCATGTCCGGCTCCCGAGCCTTGCTCCGGTTGTGCAGGCCGTGATCCCTGCCGTGGTGCATGTCTCTGCTGTGCAGCGAGCGAGCCTGACGACCCTCGGCGAAGAAAATTTGAAAAACCTTCGGCGATCGGCACATCAGGGTAATGACCGCGGCCTGCCTCCCGCGGCGCTCGACGAGCTGTTACGAAGGTTTTTCGGCATGCCGGAGCTGCCGGTCATATCGACCGGCTCGGGTTTCATCATCGATCCCGACGGCTACATCGTCACCGAGGACCACGTCGTCGACAATGCCGAAAAAGTAACGGTCATTTTGCAGGACGGAAAGCCGCATTCCGCCCGGATCGTCGGACGCGACACCAAGACCGATCTGGCGCTGCTCAAGATCGACCTCGACCATCCGGTGCCTTATGTCGGCTGGGGCGACAGCGACGCCGCGCGGGTCGGCGATTGGGTATTAGCGATCGGCAATCCTTTCGGCCTCGATGCCACCGTCACCAGCGGCATCATCTCCGGACGGGGCCGCGATATGCATCTCGGCCCCTATGACGACTTCCTGCAGATCGACGCGGCAATCAATCTCGGCAATTCCGGCGGCCCCACCTTCGACTTAAACGGTCGGGTGATCGGCATCAACACCGCCATCTATTCGCCAAACACCGGCTCGGTCGGCATCGGTTTTGCGGTTCCGGCCAAGCTGGCACAGCCTGTGATCGCACAGTTACAGGCGCGGGGCAGGGTCGAGCGCGGCTGGCTCGGCGTGCGGATCCAGGACCTGACCCTGGAATTGGCACAGAGTTTCGGATTAACGAAGGCCGAAGGCGGGCTCGTCGCCGAGGTGACCACGGACGGCCCCGCCGCACGGGCCGGCTTTGCACAGGGCGATGTGATCCTCACGGTAAATGGACAGACCGTCACAAAAAAACGCGATTTGCTGCTCGCGCTCGCAGCAATCCCGAGCGGCCGGAAGGCCGAGCTAGAGGTGTGGCGGCAAGGTGCCGAGATCGTACTGCGGCCCATCATCGGCGAAATGCCGGCGAGCCCGCAGACCACGACAAATGCTCCGCGTCAAAGCCGCACGACGCGAAAAGACTTTAGCATCGGGTTGAATCTCGCTCCGCTGACCAAGGCGCGGCGCGAGTGGTTGGACGTCCCGCCCAATATCAGTGGCGTCGTCGTTCTTTCGGTCGATGACCAGAGCGTGTTTCTAGGGACTGGCATCCGGCCCGGAGATGTGATCGAGAGCATTAACCAGGTTCCGGTGACCTCGCCCCAGGAGGCGATCTCCCGGCTGAAGCAAGGCCTGGGAAGCGGAGGCAAGACTATGCTGATGCTGATCAATCGCCACGGCACTAACCGTTATGTGGCAATGTCTCTCGAGAACAAGCCGGACCGGGGCGACGACACTTGATGTCGATAGACGTGCGAATACGGCGAATTCGAATGCACACACCCTAGGCGCCAGGCGCCATTGAAAAGAACGTCGATATGCCAGAGATAGTGGCGCGTTTCGAAATACGGTATAGCCGGTGCCTGAACTCGGCGGGCGAGCTCGTCGCGCCACTGCCGCCAACGGTATGCACCGCTGACCGGTTGATCGCGCTCTACCGCGCCATCGTGCGAACGCGCGGCTTTGATAGTAAAGCAATAGCGCTGCAACGTACCGGCCGACTTGGCACTTTCGCGTCCTCGCTTGGTCAGGAAGCCGTCTCGGTGGGTGCCGCCAGCGCTATGCGAGAGGATGATGTATTGCTGCCCAGCTTTCGCGAGCACGGCGCCCAGTTGTGGCGCGGGGTCACACCGCTGGAGCTCTTCCTGTATTGGGGCGGCGATGAGCGGGGCAGTGATTTTGCACGGCCTCGGGAGGACTTTCCAGTCTGTGTGCCGGTGGGCAGCCACGCGCCGCATGCCGTCGGGGTCGCGCTCGCTTTCAAGCTGCGCAATGAAAAACGCGCCGCTGTCTGCATCTTCGGCGACGGCGCCACCTCGAAGGGCGACGTCGCTGAGGCGCTCAATGTCGCCGGCGTATGGAGGCTCCCGGTCATCTTCGTGGTCAGCAACAACGGTTGGGCGATTTCGATGCCGCGCGGCCGGCAGAGCGCCGCGGAGACGCTAGCCCAGAAGGCGACTGCCGCCGGCTTTGCCGGCGAGCAGGTCGACGGCAACGATGTCGCTGCCGTTCACGGGGCCGT
>Ga0182040_10001221_pt1 | contig 11914 bp, 9 predicted proteins | sample flu12Cox44000176_FD_125973 | JGI IMG/M metagenome (GOLD analysis project Ga0182040, IMG submission 125973) | Lab enrichment of tropical soil microbial communities from Luquillo Experimental Forest, Puerto Rico - flux8day.12C.oxic.44.000.176 | ecosystem: Environmental > Terrestrial > Soil >... | reverse complement strand
TGCTGCTGCTGCTGGGGCTGCTGCGGATGAAAATGCTGCTGCTGATTGTGATGGTGCTGCTGTTGCTCGCGCGGATAATAAGGCTGCGGCTCGCGCGGTGCGAACGGCTCGCCGCCGACGTGAGGCTGCTCGTTGTCGCCGTTCTCGTAGCCCTCGTCGGCGCCGCGCATCTCGCTCGGTTGCTGCTGTTGATAGTAAGGCTGACTCTGGCGAAGTTGCTCCTGAGCCACCGCGATCAGACGGAAATAATGCTCGGCGTGCTGATAATAATTTTCCGCCGCAACCGGATCACCAGAGCTTTGCGCGTCGCGGGCAAGTTGGAGATATTTTTCGGCGACGTGAGAAGCTGTTCCGCGAATCTTTACGTCCGGCCCGTTGGACTCGTACATTCGGGATAATGGATTTTGGTGATGTCCACCCTTGCGGTTACGACCGCGCATACGTTTGTTCTGACCGTTTCTCATGGTTTGCTGTTCCACCAACCCCTTGACTACCTGTGCAACGGCAGGTTTTGCCGTCGCTTCCTGTCCAGTTTCACTGCACTTCCAGTACTGAGGCTAAAGACACCCAAAAATTTCCCCGTCTCAATCTTCAGTCTTGACCCGAGCTACTTCGGCTCAAAGTCGTCGTCACGACTTCGACAAGCCCAACCGGCGGCAGCAGCTTGCGGGCCGCGTTCAAACCTCTTCACGCGCGATCACACACGCGCCGAATCCATGAGCACTACGATCTGAGCACGATCTGAATCTGGCGATCCTGTATGCCGTCCAATCCGGCTTTCGCTATTCAGTTTCGCTTTTATGCCTGACCTGCGCTGCCGACCTCTTGGAGATTTTTGCTCCGGGCGTTCAGGGCAACGCGGCGCCCTTATCCAAGGGCGATTCCATGAGCCGCAACCTAATCGGTTCCAGCCGATATTCCAAGCGCTTTTTTAGCGCAACCGCTATTTGGCGGGACCTTTAATGTTGCAGGTCATAGCTCATCGCACACCACATTCGGCCACCAATGCGCGCGCTACGCCACTTAAATCGGGGCAGACGGCCGTCCGCGCAAGCCCCGCCGCGGCGAATATCGCGGCAACGGGTTCCTCCTGGCCCCGGCCAAGTTCGACAACCAGGACTCCGTTTGGTGTCAATAGCGCCGCCGCCGTCGCAAGCGCGCGGTAACCGTAAAGCCCGTCCGATCCGCCATCGAGCGCGGCGCGCGGGTCGAACAGGCGGACTTCTGGCGGCAGCTGAGCAATCTCGCCGCTAGGGACGTACGGCGGGTTCGACACGATCAGATCGAACCGACCGCCCAGTGCAGACGCCATGTCGCAGACCACAAAGCCCGCCCGCCCCGGAGCCGCAGTTGCGGCGTTCGCTGTGGCGATGGCAGCGGCGGCAGCGTTGATGTCGGTGCCGATCCCAAAGGCGTTTGGAAGTTCGCTTAAGAGCGCAAGCAGGATTGCGCCACAGCCAGTGCCTAGATCGGCGATACGCCAGGGGCGAGACCGCGGGCCGCGCCGGCCGAGCGCGGCCAAGGCCGCCTCGACCACGATCTCGGTGTCCGGGCGCGGCACCAGCGTTGCTTCACCAAGGCGCAGCCGTAGTGTCCAGAACTCCCTGGTTCCGATGATCCGCGCCACGGGCTCGTGGGCAAGGCGGCGGCGGGCCAAGGCCGCAATCGCGCGTTGCTGCTGGCCGCTGACGGTCTCTTCGCCGCGCACAGTCAATGCGGCATGATCGAGCCCAAGCGCATGACCGACCAACAGGCGCGCGTCAAGTTCCGCGGAGTCGATGCCGCCAGAACGAAATTCCGTTGCGCACATGCGCCGCAGATCGGCAATCGTCGATGCTCCCGCGGCGGGTGCGGCAGCAGTGGGAATCTTTAGTCCGACGGGCTTCAAGCACAAACTCTTTTGTCAGGCATCTTCCGCCGCAAGCTGCGCCGCCTGGTTTTCGGCGACCAGCGCATCGATGATTTCACCGAGCGCTTCGCCTTCCAGGATCTGCGGCAGCTTGTAGAGCGTGAGGTTTATGCGGTGTTCGGAGACGCGACCTTGCGGATAGTTGTAAGTGCGGATGCGCTCGGACCGGTCGCCTGTACCGACCTGGCCGCGTCGTTCGGCGGCGCGCGCCGCATCCTGCTTCTGGCGTTCTAGGTCGTAGAGCCGCGACCGCAGCACCGCCAGCGCCTTGGCGCGATTGCGGTGCTGTGACCGATCTTCCTGCATCATCACGACGATGCCGGACGGGATGTGTGTCACGCGCACGGCCGATTCGGTCTTGTTGACATGCTGGCCGCCGGCCCCGCTTGAGCGCAGCGTGTCGATCTTGAGATCGGTGTCATTGATGGCGACATCGAGATCTTGCGCTTCCGGCAGTACCGCGACCGTTGCAGTCGAAGTGTGGATTCGACCCGAACCTTCGGTCTCGGGCACACGCTGCACGCGGTGGACTCCGGATTCGTATTTCAGCTTGGCAAAGGCGCCGCGACCGCGGATTTCGGCGACAATTTCCTTAAAGCCGCCCATCGACCCTTCGCTAATGCTGACGATTTCGACCTTCCAACCCTGCTTGACGGCATAGCGCTCGTACATGCGGAACAGATTACCGGCAAAAATCGCAGCTTCGTCGCCGCCGGTGCCGGCGCGGATTTCAAGAATGACGTTGCGTTCGTCCATCGCATCTTTCGGCAACAGGGCGAGCCGCAATTGCTGCTCGAGCGCGGCACGCAGCGCCTCGACTTGCGGCCTTTCCGCTTCGGCAATCGAGCGCATTTCGGCGTCGGTTGCCGGATCGGCAATCAGCGACGACAGGTCCGCCACTTCCCGCTGCGCGGCGCGGTAGGACTTGACCGCTTCGACGACGGGAGCAAGTTCGGCAAACTCCCGCGACAGTTTCACATAAGCCTCCGCCGGCAAGGCGGCTGCAAGGTCACGCTCCAATGCAGCATGCCGAGAGACAAGGGCATCGAGTTTCTGGTCGGGTAGCATTCGGTGTTACCGGGCGCGATGTTTAAAGCTGCAAACCGTTCTCGGCGGCAAACTTTTCCAGTTGAGCGCGGATCGGCACGTTGATCGGCGATTTTTCGATCAGCGGGCACAGGAACGCCGCGGCTTTGCGGCAATCGAGGTCAAGCAGCATCGCCTTGACTGGGCCGATCGCGGACGGCGTCAGCGACAGCGAGCGATAGCCGATGGCGACGAGCGCGAGCGCGCCGATCGGCTGCGAAGCAAGCTCGCCGCATACCGTGGCAGGTCTAGCATGCGTGCGCGCTTTGTCGGCGATGTCCCTGAGCGCACGCAAGACCGGTGCCGACAATGGATCGAAGCGGGCAGACACGCGCGGATTGCCGCGATCGACGGCGTAGAGGAACTGCACCAAATCGTTTGAGCCGATCGAAACAAAGTCCGCCCGCTCGAGCAATTCGTCGAGCTGATAAAGAAGCGAGGGCACCTCCACCATGCTGCCCACTTCGACCTCGTCGGGCAGTTTGTGTCCGTGCCGGCGAAGATGGGTGAGTTCGCGTTCGACCAGGTCTTTGGCCTGGTCGAACTCCTGGACGGTCGAGATCATCGGAAACATGATTTTGAGGGCCCGGCCGCTGCCTGCCCGCAGCAGCGCCCGCAATTGCGTGCGCAGCAGCCCCGGCCGGTCGAGCCCGAGGCGGATTGCGCGCCAGCCGAGCGCGGGGTTTTCCTCTTCAAGGTTACGCATGTAGGGCAACAGCTTGTCGCCACCGATGTCGAGCGTGCGGAAGGTGACCGGCTTGCCGTCGGCGGCATCCAGAACCGTGCGGTAGAGCGCATATTGTTCGCTAGTGCGCGGGAAGCTCGGAGCCACCATGAACTGCAATTCGGTGCGAAACAGGCCGATGCCCGCGGCGCCGGTATCGGCAATGTGCGGAAGGTCGACACTCAAGCCGGCATTGAGGAGCAAGGCAATTTCCTCGCCGTCCTTGGTTATGCAGGGCTTGTCGCGTAGCGCGGCATATTGCTGCTGGCGGCGAGCGCGCAGGCGGACGCGCTCGGCATAGGCAGCTTCCATGTCTGGTAGCGGCCGGATGTGCAGATCGCCGGTGGCGCCATCGACGATGATAGCGTCGCCGGGATCGACAATTCCGACGGCGTTCTCGATCTCGCCGACAGCAGGGATGCCCAGCGCCCGCGCGACGATAGTGACGTGTGAGTGCGGCCCGCCCTCCTCGAGCACGAGGCCGCGCAGCCGCTTGCGGTCGTAATCGAGCAGCGCCGCCGGTCCCATCGAGCGAGCCACGAGAATGGCGTTCTCCGGCAGCTGCTCGCGCGAGGGAGCGTGGTCGCGCCCGCTGAGCTGACGCATCAAACGATTGGCGAGATCGTCAAGGTCATGCAATCGCTCGCGCAAAAACGGATCAGTCTGCCGCAGCATGCGCGCGCGGGTGTCGGATTGTACGCGCTCGACCGCGGCTTCGGCGGTGAGCCCCGTCACGACTGCTTCTTCCAGCTTGTGCACCCAGCCTCGGTCATAGGCGAACATCCGATAAGCCTCGAGCACGTCGCGATGCTCGCCGCCTTCGACCACATCGCCGTGTTCGAGCATTTCATCGAGACTGGTCCGCAGCGTCTCTACTGCCGAGGTCAGCCGCGCCACTTCCTTGTGCACGTCGTCGGCGATGAAGTTGGTGACGACGACACGCGGCTCGTGCAGCACGACATGTCCGAGCGCGATGCCTTCGCTCAGAGCCGAGCCCTTGAAATGGACCGGACGGCGCGCCGCAGGTTCGGCACCGGGCAACGCCAATGCCGACAGCTCACCCGAGGCGATAACCTCGGCAAGCACCATTGCGGTGGTTTGCAGCGCCTCGACTTCTTCCTCGGAATAAGTGCGTCGTGCGCGGTTCTGCACGACCAGCACGCCCAGCGTATTGCCGGCGCGCAAAACCGGGACGCCGAGGAACGAGTGATAAATTTCCTCGCCGGTTTCCGGCCGGTACGAGAAGGCCGGATGCGCTTGTGCGTTCGACAGGTTGACCGGGCTCGCCTGGGTTGACACTAGGCCGACCAGGCCCTCGTCGGAGCGCATCACCGTGCGGTGCACGGCATCGCGGTTGAGTCCCTCGGTGGCGTAAAGTTCGAGGGTTGAATCGACGCGCAGGACATAGACCGAGCAGACCTCCGCAACCATGTTGGCGGCAATCAGCACCACGATCTTGTCAAGGCGTTCCTGCGCGCTTACCGGCTCCGCCATCACTTCACGAAGCCGGCGCAACAGCACGCGCGGACCGCCAAGCGCGCCTCGCATGGCGTGAGGTCCCTCGGGCCGGGCTATGACCGGAGCGGAGCCCGCGCCGCGCCGGTCGTGATCAAAGAGGAATTCGCCCGGACGCGTCCGCAGCGAATGTCCTAAAGCCTATATCGAATGCGGCATGCAAACCGCAAGCCAAACCGCAAACCAAACCGCAAACAAGACACCGGTGTGACGATCGAGCTTATTGTGCGCCGCAAACCGAAGGGCGCTTTATGCGGCTTTATCGAGGTCATAGAGCGAATGCAGGGTACGCACTGCAAGCTCGGTGAAGGCGGCGTCGATCAAGAGCGAAAACTTGATCTCCGAGGTGGTGATCGCTCGTATATTGATGGACCGCTCGGCGAGCGCCTTGAATGCCTGTGCGGCAACGCCGGCGTGACTGCGCATCCCAATCCCGACCACCGAGACCTTTGCAACGTCGGTAGCGCCATCAAGCCGCGAATAGCCGATGGCGCGCTTTGCTTTGGCGATCACATCGAGCGAGCGCTGATAATCCGCTGCCGGTACGGTGAAGGTGATGTCGGTGGTTTTGCCGTCGCCGGAAACGTTCTGCACGATCATGTCCACGTTGACATTGGCTTCGGCTAGCGGCCCGAAAATCGCTGCCGCCACCCCCGGCTTGTCCAAAACTTCGCGGACCGAGATTTGCGCCTCGTCGCGCGAGAAGGCGATTCCGGTAACGGTGTGCTGTTCCATGATCTCCCCCTCGTCGCAGATTATGGTTCCGGGCGGACTGCCCTTCGGATCGATCTTTTCCGGCGGATCGAAGCTCGAGCGCACGAAAATCCGCACGTTGTGTACCATGCCAAGCTCAACCGAGCGCACCTGCATAACTTTGGCGCCCAGCGAAGCAAGCTCCAGCATTTCCTCGAAGGCCACGCGCTCGAGCCGGCGCGCCCGCGGCACGACCCGCGGATCGGTCGTGTAGACGCCGTCGACATCGGTATAGATGTCGCAGCGGTCGGCGCGGATCGCCGCTGCGATTGCCACTGCGGAAGTGTCGGATCCACCGCGGCCCAATGTTGTGACGCGGCCGGTGTCCCGGTGAATGCCCTGGAAGCCGGTGATCACCGCAACCTCTTTGCGCTCGGTGAGACGCCGGGCCAATTCTTCGCCGTCGACATCAAGGATTCGCGCCGAGCCATGCACCTCCGACGTTGCGATCGGCAGCTGCCAGCCCTGCCAGGAACGCGCATTGACGTCGAGGTCCTGCAACGCGATTGCCAACAGGCCGGCCGTGACCTGCTCGCCGGTTGCGACCACGGCATCGTATTCACGGGCATCGAAAACGCCGCGTCGCTGCACTATCTCTTCGCACCATTTCACAAGTTGGTCCGTGGCGCCGGACATCGCCGAGACGACGACCGCAACTTCATTGCCGGCATCGACCTCGCGCTTGACGTGTCGCGCGGCGTTGCGGATGCGGTCGATGTCAGCGACCGACGTTCCACCGAACTTCAAGACAAGGCGAGCCATGACGACCCAACTATGATCCAAACTGCGCGCTAGATTTGCCGTACTGCCGACTGTCGATGCAAATGCGCCGGCCGGCATGTCGTCACCGGACCGGCGCGAAATCGCGCGTATACATACCGGCGGGGTCCGCCGTCCGCAATATAGCGAAACGGGTTGGGGACCCGCGCCTGGTTTGAAAGGCTGGATATGAGGCTAATTGCAGTTAAGGATCTGACAACCGCATCGATCATACGCGGCGTCCCCCATCGGCTCCTTGATAGACGCCGTTCAGGGCCGGGGACTACGGACCGGAGCCCTCGCTGCGTTCACGCTTGTCAACGACGGCGGAGCGTGACATCTCACCGAAGCAAGCCGCCGTCGCCATAAGCGAAGACCAAAATGCAACCCACAACAGAGCAGGCATGACCGTTTCCTCCTCTGCGGAATGGGTCAGCTGAAGCTTTCAGTTTAAACGTTTTAACATGGTCGCAGTTCCAGTTTTATTTGTTCGGGGGAATACATGAGCGAATCTATGCGGCAAAAAATCGGCGTCGTCGGCGGTGGGCTGATGGGCCACGGCATCGCTTATTTGTTCGCCGCGGCGGGGCATCACGTCAATGTGTTTGAACCATCTACCGAGCTGCGTGCTTCGCTGCCAGCGCGCTTACAAGCAATTATCGAGGTGCTCGACGACGATCCGCGCCTGCTCCAGCGCATTGCGGCGCATGGCTCGCTGCAAGAAGCCGCGCACGGGGCGAACTGGGTTTTCGAGGCGGCGCCGGAGAAGCTGCCGCTGAAACAGCAAATATTCGCCGAGCTTGAAAAGCTGGTGGCGCCGACAACCGTGCTCGCCAGCAACAGTTCGGCGATTCCCTCGACCGAGATTGGGCGGCATCTCAAGCATCGGGAGAGGGTTGTCGGCACGCATTTCTGGAATCCGCCGCACTTGGTGCCGCTTGTTGAAGTGATTGAAAATGAAAAAACCAGTGGCGAGGTCGTGCAGCGTACGATGAAGCTGTTGCGGCAGGCCGGCAAAGTGGCGGTGCATGTCCGGCGCGATATTCCGGGATTTGTCGGCAACCGGCTTCAGCACGCAATGAAACGCGAAGCCATTGCACTCGTCGCTGCCGGCGTTTGCGATGCCGAGACGATCGATGTCGTCGTGCGCGAAGGGTTTGGCGCGCGCACCGCCGTGCTTGGGCCGATGGAACAATCGGACTTGGTCGGCTTGGATCTCGCCCTCGACATTGCAGAGGTGCTTTATGCACATCTCGACCGCACGGCTGGGCCGCATCCATTCCTGCGCGACAAGGTCAAGCACGGCAAGCTTGGCATGAAGACCGGCGAGGGGCTCCGAAAATGGTCCGCCGAAGAAGCCGACGCTGTGCGCGCGCGGCTGTCACGCTTTCTCGCCGAACAGGCCAAGGCGCGCAAAAAGCATGCCGCTCCGGTTCGGTGTTAGGCGCGCGCAAGCGTGCTTACCTTGACCCGATCGCGGTCGGAGTGGAAGATATTCGCCGCATAAAGCGCGGCGCTGCGGACTTGATCACGGCGCCCCACACAGCGTCTGCGAGCCAAATGCGGCTACCCCAAACGGCGGGAAGAAATCGCAAGATTAAGGATTAGTCAGGCGACCCTTCAAGGCGGGAATATTTGATTGGGAATGATCAGAGATGGGAACGGTTGAGATGGGCAAGGCAATAATGCCGGTCCGCCGGCGCAGCGTCATCCAAGCGGGCCTTGCGCTTGGCGCCAGTCAGTTCCTGGGCGCACCGTTCATCCTCACGGCTCGCGGTGACGAACTGGTCAAGATCGGCATGGTCAATCCGCTGACCGGCGTGCTGTCGGCGCTCGCGCAAAGCGAAGTTGACGGCGCCAAATATGCGGAAGCTGAGATCAACAAAAATGGCGGCATCCTCGGCCGCCCTGTTCAACTTCTCATCGAGGACTCGGCCAATGATGTCGGTGCCGGCGTGCAGAAAACGCGCAAATTGATCGACATCGACAATGTCAACGTAATCCTTGGCGACGTAAATTCCGGCATTGCCTATGCGATGGCGCAGATAACAAGCGACAAGAAGATACTTCATATCGTGCCGGGCGGGCACACCGACCCAATCACCGGCACCAGTTGCAAGTGGAATGTGTTTCGCGTGTGCAACAGCACGTCGATGGTAGCTAACGCAGTGACGCCGGAATTGGCTCGGCGGTTCGGCAAGAAATGGTTTTTTATCACACCGGATTATGCCTACGGCCGCACCTTGCAGAATGCCTTCGCCAGGACATTGATCGCGCTCGGCGGCAGTTACGACGCGGACATGCTGGACGCCAATGCCACTGAGTTCGTGCCCACGCTGGTCAAGGCGAGGGCCTACAAACCGAACGTGCTGCTCAACAATATGGGCGGGCTGACGCAGATCGCTTGCATGAAACAGTTCACGCAGCTCGGCATGCACAACGAGATGACGCTGGGCGGCGGCCTGTTTGAATTGGAAAGCATCAAAGGCTGTCCGGCGGCAGCGCAGACCGGCTGGTGGGAGATGGAATGGTGGTGGGATCAGCCCAATGTACCTGAAGTGGTGAAGTTCGTGGCCGACTACCGCGCCACCATGAAGAAGACGCCATCCGCACGCGATTGGTTCGGCTATGTATCGATGCATTCCGTGCGGCTTGCCGCGGAGAAGGCTAACTCGCTCGACGCCGCCGGCCTCGCTCGCGCGCTTGAGGATCTCGAATTGCCACCGGACGTCGCCCTACAGAGCGGCCGGGTGCGCTACCGTGCTGGCGATCACCAGCTGATGGCGAATATTTTTGTCGGTAATGTTCATCCGCCGAAGTCCGGCGCCGATGATTTTTTCACCATCGCGGCCCGGGTTTCCGGTGAGGAGGCGGCGGGATCGATTGCCGAGACCGGCTGCAAGATGGCGCAGCCGACCTAAACCGTCTTTTGCAGCGTCACCACCTGGTACGGGTGCTTTAAGCTGGAGTACCGTCACTATGGCAGGCCGACATAATTCTCGGCAAATGCGGTCGCGGCAGCTTTCGACCTGAACAAATAATCGAGTTCGGCAAGCTGCAATTGGTGATCGAACGGATTGTCGGAGATCCGGTGCAACGTCATCGTCATCCACCATGAAAACCGCTCCGCCTTCCATACCCGCGCGAGCGCACGCGCCGAATAATGGTCTAGGCCTCCGTCCGACCTCTCCTCGTAGTGTTCGATCAGCGCGCGCGACAAATAGCGCACGTCGCTGGCCGCAAGATTGAGCCCTTTGGCGCCGGTGGGTGGCACGATGTGGGCGGCGTCGCCGGCAAGAAATAGCCGGCCGAACCGCATCGGCTCGGCGACGAAGCTGCGCAACGGCGCGATGCTCTTTTCGACCGAGGGGCCGGTGACGAGACATTCGCGCGCCTCGTCGTCGAGCCGCGGCTTCAGTTCCTCCCAGAACCGTTCGTCCGGCCACGATTCGAGGTCTTCCGCGAGACTGCATTGCAGGTAGTAGCGGCTCCGCGTCGACGAGCGCATCGAGCACAGCGCAAAGCCGAGCGGGTGTCGCACATAAATCAATTCGTCCGAGACCGGTGGGGTATCGGAGAGGATACCGAGCCAGCCCAGCGGATAGACGCGCTCGTACGTGCTGATCGCGCGCGGGGGGACAGTCTTGCGGCTAATGCCGTGAAAGCCGTCGCAACCGGCGATGAAATCGCAGGCGATCTCATGCCTCACGCTGTCCACCCGATAGCTCACGCGCGGCTGGTCGCTCGAAATATCGTGCAGGGCGACATCGTGCGCGGAATAGACGGTCAGCGCGCCGGCGGCGCTACGTCCTTCCATCAAATCTTTGGTGATTTCAGTTTGGCCGTAGACCAGCACGGTCTTGCCGATCAGCTCTTTGAACGACAGGCGATGACGGGCGCCATCGACGCAAATTTGCACGCCCTCGTGGATCAGGCCGTCGGCATGCATGCGGTCGCCGACGCCGGCTTCGTCAAGGAGATTCATCGTAGTTTGTTCGATGACGCCGGCGCGCACGCGCCCGAGCACGTGCTCCGCCGTCTGCCGCTCGAGGATGACATTGGCGATGCCCCGGCGGTGCAGGAGCTGGCCAAGCAATAATCCTGCAGGACCGGCGCCGACAATAACGACCTGCGTTCTCATGGCGGTCTGGTGCAAGATTTCTGCGAGACCGGCTATTCACCTAACCTACGGTTCCGGCAAGATATCGCACGCGCCGGTTCCGAAGGACGAGATCGTACTTTCGCCACCTTTGCGCAAGCAGGTATTTGCGCGATTGTCTGCACAAAAGCCCGAACTGCAGCGCCCTGCTGGCGTTTTGCTAAAGCCGCCAGTCGTCTGTAACAAAAGTCAATCTGAGGAATAGATCATGCGGATTATTCTCTTGGCGTGCATATTTACCGTCATGGCGGCCGTATCGTTTTGCCTGCCTGATCGCGCAAATGCCCAAGCGAGCGATGCCGTTCGACAAGCATGTACGCCCGACGCGATGCGGCTTTGTTCCGACGTTATTCCCGACGTGCCGAAGGTCACGGCCTGTATGAAGGCCAAGTCCCGGCAGCTGAGCCAAGCTTGCCGCGTGGCAATGCGCGGCGAGAGGGGTGGCAAGGGCACCCATCACTATCACGGGCATCACCGGAAGCATCACCAGTCTTCCTGAGTTTACTCGACCTCGGTGCCTGCGGCGGGGCGTCGCGACCAAGCCCGGCCGCTTGAGCGGCTGCATCGGAAAGTGCCATTGTGCCGGCGAGGTCGAGGCGGCGAATGCGTGGGGTGAGGGAGATGCGTCGGGCCAGCCGGTTCCGCAGCCGAAGAGCTGCGCGATCACTCGGCTTGATCGCGGTGGCGGTGAGCCTCAGCGCCGCGCTTCTGGTTAAAACACGGGCAGAGCCCGCCGCCGGCGAAGAGACCGCGATAATCGCGGCCGATACGGCGCTTAACGACGCAATGCGCGTGGGCGACAGATCGCTCGCGCGGCGCGTGCTTTCGTTGCAATTCACCCTTACCGACGAGGGTGGCAGACTCTTCGCGCGTAGGGAATTTCTGGCCGATCTGAAGAACCTGTTGGCCGCGCCGCCGACCGATCGGAAAGTGACTGTTTACGGCCTCGTTGCCGCGGTTACCGGCCATCGTATGTCAGCCCAAGCCAGCAGCAGTGCCAGCAGTAGTG
>Ga0182040_10001220_pt1 | contig 11917 bp, 11 predicted proteins | sample flu12Cox44000176_FD_125973 | JGI IMG/M metagenome (GOLD analysis project Ga0182040, IMG submission 125973) | Lab enrichment of tropical soil microbial communities from Luquillo Experimental Forest, Puerto Rico - flux8day.12C.oxic.44.000.176 | ecosystem: Environmental > Terrestrial > Soil >... | reverse complement strand
TTGTAAGCCCGATAAATCCATCTCAGGAAGACCAGACCGGTCACAAGACCAAGTCCCCCCTGCAGCAGCCCAATGACAACTTGCACTGGATCGTTGCTTGCCAACTGGTCCGGCGTCAGCTGGCCGAGTTGCACTCGAACAAGTTCTCCGAGGTCGACGACTAGCGCCAAACAGGCCACAGCCACATCGGCGCAAAGCAGGCCTTGCAGAAACTTCGTTAAAGCCGCGGGGTCAACAACGAATTGATAACTCTCGGCCTCGAGCGCAGGTTGAACCATCAAAGGTGCAGTTTGCGGTCGATCTCCTAGCCATTCTGTTATCGGTCTCCATTCGGACATCCCCTCTTGCCAGTAGATCGTGCCGCTAGGCATCAGTCCGCCGCTCCAGAGACGCCGGATTTCCTCTTCGGATCTCTTGGTTCTCTGGCCGTCAGGATATCGGAGATAAATTGTGCCCATTCGAAAGTGCCTTATAGAACTTTAGCGAGGCCGCGCTTCAGAGCGGCGAGATCCAGGGATGGCATGGTCGGGTTGAGAGGCGGCATGGGACGGGTGAAGCGGCCCCGCTTTATAGAATCCTGGAAAAGCAAGGCCGTCCGATGGTTGCTGCGCGGACACTGAAAAAACTTGGCTCATTTGCAATCGATTTTGCTTTTGGAAGGATTCTAGTCCGCAAAAATCACGCGCTGTAAAAAGCGGCGCGCTCATTGCGGGCTAGAGAGCTCTTAAACAGACGCTGCGCGTCCCTTTAAGAGCCGGATTTTTGAATACATGAATCCGAACAAACTGTTTTTAAAGTCTTCTTTTCAAAGAGCAGCGGAATTTTCCGGCGCCTGCCGGAGAATCCGCTGCTCTATGTACAGAAAGATTTAACAGCTCGTTTCGATTTATCTGCTTCAAAAAGCAGGCTCTTAAAGGGACGCGCAGCGTCTGTTTAAGAGCTTTCTAGCCCGCAATATGCGCGTGGCTTCTCATAACGCGTGATTTTCGCGGGCTAGGCCCGCACCGGTCATTGTTGCTGCAAGCGCATGACCCATTGCCGGCTGGGTGAATTTTGGATCTTTTAAACGACGTACGCAGGATGCCATTGCAATTTCGAGCTGGCAGCGTATTACCCGAAACGATCGGAATCTGGCTGACAATCTTTCGGGTGACAGGCAGATTGAGGCCGAAAACGTTGATCACAACAGGTGTGAGGAAATGCCGGAATCGCTGGAATTTGAGCACTATCAGGTTCTGACAAACCCAGACGGCTCTCTGCTGGAGCTTGGGCGCGGGGCCATGGGAGTTACCTACAAGGCTTTCGATACCAATCTCCATTGTTATGTGGCTCTAAAGGTCATCAGCTCCGCTCTCTTGGATAGTGGTACTGCTGCCGATCGTTTCCTTCGGGAAGCGAGAGCTGCCGCAAGGTTACGGCATCGCAATGTTGCTTCGGTTTTCCATCTGGGAAAGCATGCCGAGCGCTACTTCTATTCGATGGAGTTCATCGACGGGGAAACGCTGTTCCGCCGAGTCAAGCGAGACGGACCGCTCAACTGCCTTTTCGCTCTCGACATCGCCCAGCAAGTCGCCTGCGCCCTTATCGCTGCGGAAGAGCAGCAACTCGTTCACCGGGACATCAAGCCGTCCAACGTGATGCTGGTTCGGGAAAGTGACGGGGAAATTCTGGCAAAAGTGATCGATTTCGGGCTCGTGAAATCCGCCGTTGGCGATTCGGGCTCTGTTGGGGAACTCACGTTGCGAGGGTTTGTGGGTACACCCTATTTTGCAAGTCCTGAACAGCTGGATCGCCAGCAGGAAGATATCCGGTCCGACATCTATTCTCTCGGCGTAACCCTTTGGTACATGCTGATGGGCAAACCCACCTTTGTGGGCTCGATGGCCAGCGTGATTGCGCAACATCTCGAAAAAACCCCACCGTTCGAGTCGCTCGCGATCCTGCCCGCACAGGTGGTTGGCGTTTTGCGGCGCATGCTCGAGAAGGAGAGGTCGCGACGAATTCAGACTCCGTCGGAGCTCCGGACAGAGTTGAAACGCTGTATTGAATGCCTCGCAGCGGAAAGACCCGCGGAGAAGCCGTTGGCGGCCCCGGTAGAGAGTTTCGAAACCATCGCGCTCACAAGCGCACATCGTCGTTTGGTGGCGGTGCGTCCTGAATCCGGCTCGCTCCTGAAGAATCGATATCGCTTGATCGAGGATGTTAATCCGGCAAATCCCGGTCACACCTTTCACGCCGAAGACCTTGTCTCAGGCACGCGCATCACGGTCCGCATTTTCATGTCGGCGCCTGATTTGCTTAATGAAATTGATCAGCGAGCAGCGCTCCTGCCTTCCGTGGTGCATGCGAACTTCATTCAGGTCATTGCGGCCGAGCGCGAAAAAGGTTTCAGCTTTGTCGCTTTTGAATGGCTTGAAGGTTTTGCTCTGGTCGATCTCCTGCGCGCACGCCGTGCGCTGCCTTTGCGAGAATCGCTGTTTCTCTTGAAACAGATTGCATCCGCAGTTGATGCGGCGCGCCAGTGGGCAATGCAGCTTGAGATCAGCTTGCGCGATATTCTCGTTCATTTTCCAGACAGCCTTGTGGATCCTGCTGCTTCCAACGTCCTGCTTCGGTGCCCGTTGGATGAATGGCCTACATTCGTGTTGAAACTGAGTCTCCTTGGCGAAATCAAGGAACTCGAAGCCGCCGCAGAGGGTTTCCAGGAACGTACCATGATCTCCGATCTGAAGCCGCGGCAGGATGATGTCGTGCAACTCGGAATTCTGGTTTACGAACTACTGGGAGGCAAGCCGGGCGGGTTCACACCTCTTGCAAATGTATCGGAAAGAGGAAACCAAATCCTCCGAAGATGCCTCACGCCAGGGCGCGGCTTTTCCACAGCAACGGAGTTTTATGATGCACTCAACGGAGTTGCGGCCGCCAAAACGCCCACGGTTCCCGCCATTTTGAAAGTGTCAGAGCCAAGTCAGGCTTCACCGACTCACTTTACCCCAACCCCGGCGGAACCCCCGACTCGAGAAACTGCGCCTGCGCCTGAATCCCCTCAGCGCGCCAGGCAAAACACAGGAGCCTTGATCGCGGCAGGCGTGGTTGGCGGAACATTGGCAGCAGGAGGCCTTCTTTGGCTTTATATGTCCGGAATCTCCAGCCCGGTCTCCAACGCGAACCCTGATCTCCTCACCCCAAAACAGGCCTTGAGTTCCGCTTTTCATCCGCCGCCGCCACAACCGGGCAAAGCCTGGACGAATAGCCTTGAAATGCGGTTTGTTCCGCTCGGCGACATCTACATTTCCGTTTGGCAGACCCGGGTTCGCGACTTCGAGGCGTTCGTTGCGTCGACCGGTTACGACGCCATCGGAGGAATGTTCTCCGCGATCACGCAAAATGGGTTCAAGCTCAATCAGATGAGCTGGAGGGCCCCTGGTTTTTCTCAGACGCCCGATCATCCCGTCGTCGGTGTAAGCTGGGAAGATGCCAACCAGTTCTGTGCATGGCTCACAAGAAAGGAACGGAGTGAAGGCACACTGAGGAATTTTCAGACCTATCGGTTGCCAACGGATCGAGAATGGAGCGCGGCGATCGGGCTGGAACATGAGCCGGGCGCAACGCCGGCGGATCGGAGCGCAAAAATCAAAGGGGTTTATCCATGGGGCTCGGCATTCCCGCCACCAGTCGACACGCTCAACTATGCCGGAAGCGAATCTCGCGCCGGAGCACCCGATACCTGGGCGGTAATCCCAGATTATCATGACGCATACCCTCGAACAGCGCCAGTCACAGCTTTCAAGGCTAACGCACGCGGTCTCTGTTCCCTGGGCGGAAACGTTTGGGAATGGTGTATGGATAAATTTGAAACTGGACTGAACTGGCGAACTCTTCGAGGGGCATCTTGGGCTACCTCCCGACAAGAAGAGATGCTCTCTTCGTACCGTCGCGGATATGGATCGCTTTTTCGCTCGGATGAAATCGGCTTTCGCTGTGTGATAGCGTCCAGGGGAGGCGACGAATGAGGCTACTGAAATTTAATCTTGTTTTGATTCCGTTTATCCTGCTCGCCTTTGGCGCGGTCGCCTACGTAACGCGCAAAGCATTATTCCAAGATGCCCGCCAGCAGGTGATCCAGAATGCACGGCTTATTATGGAGGCAATGTTGTCGAGCCGCACTTATACGACCAAACAGGTTGCGCCGCTCCTTCAGCAGAAAAACTTCAAACTCCAGACAGCTATTGCGGAATTTCGAAAGACCCTCGAAGAGATCCCAAAAACGCCGGACACGGTCTTAAGCAAAGACTTTCGCGGAAACGCGAAGAAAACCTATTTGCTGGGTCAGCAACATGTCCTGGATACGCAACAACAATTCCTTGATTCCGTCAGAGGCAGACCGGAAGAACTTCTGGATACAGAATTCCACCCCCAATCGGTTCCGGCATTCGCGGCAACGGAGATTTTCAGCTATTTGCGCGAAAAATTTCCGGACTACTTCTACAAGGAGGCAACCTTGAACCCTACCAACCCGCGCGATCGTGCCACAGATTGGGAGAGCGATGTTGTCAATCAGTTCCGGGCGGGCACAATTCAGAACGAATTCATTACATCGCGTGAAGGCTCAACGGGGACCGCTCTGGTATTGGCGCGACCCATTAAAGTCAGTAACGTAAGTTGCTTGGAATGCCACAGCACCCCTGACAAGGCGCCCGCTGAAATGATAAAGCTTTACGGTACTGCTAACGGATTCAATTGGAAAATGGACGATATTATTGGTGCCCAGGTTGTTTCGGTGCCTGTTTCTGTTCCGCTACGAACTGCGGAAGAGACTTTCAGGATGCTCTTGATATGGCTTGGAGGCGCCTTTGGATGTATTCTCATCGCAGCGAATCTCGGCGTAGCGATTGTTGCGCCGCCAAAGGCCTAGCGAGGCCGCGCCTCAGACCGGCGAGGTCTAGGGGTTAGCAAGGCCGCATGGGAGCAGCATCGCTAGGGTGAAGCGGCCTCGCTATAGAATCCTTGAAAAGCAAAACAAACGAATGGTTTAATATGCAGATACAGAAGAAACCTGACTCACCTGCAATCAGTTTTGCTTTTCAAGGATTCTCGCCTGGAAAAATCACAAGCCAAAGCCACTGCGTATGTTCCAGGCTCAAGAGCCTCTCAGGAAGCGGCTCGGGCGATGAATAACGAATACCGTTCCCTCGTGTTGGCAGCCGGAGAAAAATTCCGGTTGATACCGTACGACGTCAGCTTCAGCGAATCATTGTTTGAGGCAGTTGAGGAATCCCGAGACGAACTGGTGCGTTGGACATCCTGGTGCAGCGCAGGATACACCATGGAAGACGCCCGTCGGTGGCTGCAGTCGAGAGAACGATACCGTTTTGAGGGCCGCGCCTACGATTTCGCGGTGACAGACGCAAAAACAGGCGAATTAGTCGGCGGTTGCGGAATCGAACGAATCGAGCGCGAAAACCGGATCGGCAGGCTTTACTACTGGGTCAGGAATTCTCGAAGAAGGGAAGGAGCGGCTTCAGCGGCAGCTCAGACGGTAGCCGCATTCGGTATTAACAATCTTCAATTGATTCGCTTGGAGGTCATCGTCTCCGAAAACAATCTTGTCGGCCAGAGGATCGCGGAAAAAATCGGCGCCTCACGTGAAATTCGGTTGCGTAACAGAGTCATTTTAGGCGGAAAGATTTATCACGCTTATCTTTTTGCCTTGTTTCCTCTATCGAATGCTTAAAAAGCAAAAACCGGTTCGCTTTTGTTCAGACGACGACACTTGAATGAAGGCGGTTTCCATCGTTGCGCTCATTCATGGTCCCGATCGACCCGGGCTGGTCGCCCAGGTTGCAGGATGGATCTATAAGGCGGGAGGAAATATACTTCACGCCGACCAGCATAGAGATGCTGAAGAGAACGTCTTCTTCCAGCGCATCGAATGGACTCAACCGGGAGGCGAAGAGACAATCCACAAAATAGCAAAATCGTTTTCGATTATGGCGACGCAGGAACTGGGTATGTCGTGCCGGACTGCTGTCTCCGACGAGAGAGCGCGCGTCGGCATCCTGGTTTCAAAAATCTCTCACTGTCTGCACGATCTAGCGTTCAGATTCAGACGCGGCGAAATGCGCGGAGATATTGTCTGCGTGATTTCCAATCACGGGGCGCTGAGCGACTTCTGCGAGTCGGTACAGATCCCGTTCTATCGGGTTGAAGTAGCGCCTGACGGCAAAGAAAGGGCGGAACAACTGCAGTTGGATATTCTTCGAAAATCCCGAGTCGATCTGATTATTCTGGCGCGCTACATGCAGATCTTGAGCGCTCGATTTCTAAGCCAGGCTGGAATTCCCGTGATAAATATTCACCATAGCTTCCTCCCGGCATTTGCTGGAGGCCACCCCTATCACCAGGCGTACGCACGGGGCGTGAAGATCATCGGCGCGACTGCTCACTACGTGACTGCGGATCTTGACCAGGGTCCCATCATCGCCCAAGACATTGCACGGATCAGCCACAGACACACGGTCGAAGGACTCATCCGCAAAGGTCAGGACCTGGAGCAAAGCGTGTTAGCCCAGGCAATCCGCTGGCACTTGGAACATCGTGTACTTGTGTACAAGAATAAGACCGTCGTCTTCGATTGAGATCTTGAGAGAGCACGGAGGGCAATTTCACGGCGCGCTACGCGTTGGTGGCGCATCCCCAAACCCAACTAAAATCCGTTCTTCCTCTTGCCTCTGTGTGCTCTGTGCCTCTGTGGTGAAAATTTCTTTGTGCCCTCGCATGTTGTCTGGGGGAATCTTGGTTATTCGGTAAGCTCATAGGTCGGCAGTTTAAGATGCGACCTGAGCCGCAAGAGTAGGAGACCGGTCAGACGGACGGTTCGAAGAATCGTTCGTGGCGTTGTAGACTTGTGCCAGCGCTCGAAGATCGAACGGCTGGAAGTCGTCCGGCTCAGGAACAAAACTTCCCTCCTCTTTGTACCCGTTGCGAAAAGCAATTAGTGCGAATACTAGTGCTTCCATATCTACCTTTCTCAAGTTACTTTTTCAGTTTTGAGAGATAGACCGGCAGACTCCTTGCGAAGCTTCCCGCTCGTTTTTCTCTCAGCGTCCTGGATTAGCCACCCCTGGCGAGGCGCTTTCCCGAACGCCCAGAGAAATTCTTTGGAAACGCTCTGAGCTTAGCACATTTAACCGGCCAGTCAACTCAGATTTGCATGCCCTTTCTTGCCCCCCGCAGTGAAACTTCCTTACCCCAAGACCCAAAGGATTATTTGGACACAATATGCAATCATTAACAGAAACTCGCGCCCATGTCCGGCTCCCGCTTCCCAAAATCGCTTAAGTCACTCAGAACGAGGAGGTTTTCGATCCCCTCATGAGATGCTGGACTCTGATCCTGCTGATTGGACTTGCCGGGACAGGTTTTGCTCGATTGGGAGATACCGAAAGCCAGTTGATCAAACGTTATGGAAAGCCGACCTCCGTTCGTCCGGGCGGTAAATACGACCCCTACTTTGAGAAACTGATCGATTTTGAAAAAGAAGGCATTTCGATTTCCTGCGGTCTCCATGCCGGCAAATGCGTGACCATCCAATACAAGAGAGACAAAGGATTCAATTCGCTGGAGTTTGAAGGCTTTAAAGGCTTGAACCGCGCCCCTTCAGGGGTGGTTGTAGAACGCGGCCCTACAGCGCTGAAATTCACTTCCAAGAAAGATTATCAAGCGATTATCGCGGGCTCGCAAACGGGCATCCGGAGGATGCGCAAAAGGTCAGAGGCCATTGAAAGAGGAAACCCGTAGATTCCTCACGCATTGATCCCGGGTGGTTTTGCTTTTCGGGAATTCTTAGTGAATACGTCGCCGTATGCAGTTCACGGATTTGCGCGGCAAAGTAGCGATTGTGACGGGAGCCAGCCGGATGAAGGGAATAGGCGCAGCGATTTGCCGAGCCCTCGCTGCACAAGGTTGCGCAATTTTCTTCACCGCCTACCCCAAGTACGACGCGCTCGCGTTTCCCGGACCGGCGACAACCAAGGATTCGGAGCATCTAGCAACAGAACTCCGCGCTATGGGTGTGCCTGTTGCGTTCCTGGAGATCGACTTGGCGCAGCCGGATTGCGCTGTACGTATCTTAGACGCGGCTGAGCATCTTCTCGGAGCGCCGTCGATTCTTGTAAACAACGCTGCCCATAGCGCGAGAGACGGATTCAAGAAGCTCGATGCTTCGGGTCTCGACGCGCACTACGCGGTTAACGTGCGTGGCACAGCGCTCCTGTCGGTGGAGTTTGCACGGCGATACCATTTCGGGTACGGAGGCCGAATTATCAATCTGACTTCTGGTCAGGAACGAGAGCCGTTGGCCGGCGAACTGGCGTACGCCGCCACAAAAGGGGCCATTTCCGCCTTTACACGAGCCCTGGCAAAGGAAGTGGCGTCTAAGGGCATCAATGTGAACGCCGTCGATCCAGGGCCAACCGATACTGGCTGGATGTCCGAAGAATTCAAAAGCCGCTTGATCGATTCCAATGCGAACGATCGGGTCGGATTACCGGAGGACGCAGCCCGGCTGGTTGTATTCCTTGCCAGTGAAGCGGCGGCTCGCCTGAGCGGCGAGATAATTCACGCTCGAGGAATCTGACAAAGGCTTGATAGCTGATTTGTCATTCACAACGGAATCGAGAATAATTCTCGCTTTCCTCATCGGAGCAAAAAAATGATCAATTTTATGACGAAAACGCTTCTTTTCCTTCTTCCGATGGTTCTGCTTACCAATCTCCCGGCAGCCACGCCATTGCCCGCGGCTCCCTCGAAGTATGTGACAGACTACGCTGGAGTGCTCAGGCCGGGCACCGCGGATCGCCTGAGCAGCCAACTTGCCGACTTCGAGCATCGAACTGCCGACGAACTGATTATCGCGATCTATCCGAACCTTCCCAAAGGAGTTTCGATTGGCGACTATGCAGGGCAATTGTACGAAGCATGGAAGATTGGCGAGCGTGGGAAAGATACCGGCGCCCTCCTGCTGATCACCACGAATGAACGCCAGGGACGCATCCAGGCAGGTCGAGGACTTGCCGGAAAACTCACCGAAGACGTTTGTAAAAAAATCTTTACTGAGAGAGTCGCACCACGCCTGGATGCGAACGACTATGACGGCGCCTGCAAGGCTGCCGCGAACGCTCTAATTGAAGCCGTGTCGCGATAGCGCATGGGACGGGGTCAGCGCTCAGCATTGTTGATCGGAGTCGCGCTAAGCGTGCGATCTAAGAACGCGTCAAAGTCTCCCTTGAATTTCCCACGCGAGCTCTTGTCGATGTAAACCATATGTCCGCTCTCGTAAAAAGTGAGTCCAATATTGTTGCGGACAACGGGATCCAAATTCATCGCTTGGACAACACTCTCCGCGGCGAAGTAGGGAGTCGCAAGGTCGAAGTAACTGCAGCAAACCCAAACTTTGAGATACGGGTTTCTACTCATTGCCTCTTTCAAATCAAAAGCCACGTCGAGGTATTTATTCTCCGCCAGTGTCCACGGATTAACTTCCGCGATCGTTTCATATGGAAGATCCGTTTCAAACCTCAGTTCTCGTCTTACATAGTCGTAGAACGCCGAAGTAAAGGGCCCCTTTACTGCCTCACTGCTCGGATCAAACTCTTCGCGGTCGGTGCCAGGACTTAGACGAATGCCGTTGAATCGACTGTCGAATCGTCCGATCGAACGGTTTTGATCCTTCAAAAGATCGCTGACAAAGCGGCCAACCGTCTCTCGCAACTCCAATTGTTTGAGATAGCCGGCGCTAAGACCGCTTAATCGCGCCAACTCATTGGCGATGCGATCCTGGTCCGGCCCAGAAAGCGCATCCCCCCGAGAGAGCGCGAGAAGGTAGTCATTTTTAGCGAACGACTCCGCCCTGTTCAACACTTCTCTGAGCGGCATACTCAGCAGATCCGAAGAGAGCTTGTTGTGGTACCACGCGGTTGCGGCATAGGTTGGCAAATAGAGTGGATAAGGAACATCGTTTCCTGAGGCAAAATCGATCGTTTGAAAATTCAGTACGGAACTGATCAAAACAATCCCGTTTACATACAAGCCATAGCGATCCTGCAGGTAAGCGCTCAGGCCCGCCGCACGCGTTGCTCCATAGCTTTCCCCGGCAATGATTTTCGGCGATGACCATCGCTCGTACCGGGTCGTCCAGAGCCGAATAAAATCGCCCACATTCGCGATGTCCTGCTTATATCCATGGAATTGTTTTGCGTCTTCTCCGGGCACAGGCCGGCTGTAGCCCGTCGATACAGGGTCGATGAAAACAAGATCGGTCCGGTCGAGCCAAGTTGCTTCATTATCAACAAATTTGACGGGCGGGGGAAGCATCTCACCGCGGTCCGACAATAAGACACGCCGGGGACCCAGCCCTCCCATGTGAAGCCACACAGAGGCGGACCCGGGACCACCATTAAAAGCAAATGTTACAGGTCTCATCGAGGCGTCCGCAACCCCGTTCAAGAGGTACGCTACGAAGAATATGGCTGCCTTTGGTTTTCCTTTGGCGGGATCCAACTCTGAACGAGGGTTCTGCCTGCCCGGACCCTTCTCGCTCTCTGCCGCAGCATGCGCCTCCTCTTTCGTCTCACGCAGAAGGAGATAACCCGTAATCGCTTTGTAACTAAGCGTCTTGCCACCTGGCAAGGTAATCAAATGTTCCGTGATGACCGGTGGCGAAAGCTGCAAACCCCCTTTTTCAGCTTTTTCGGCTGCCTCCTCTTTCGTCTCTTTTGCAGCCTTATCGTCCCTTTCCCCCCTGTCCCCCTGCACGGACGGACTCCCCCTCACCTCTTCTTCCGATACATTCAAATCGGGAGACGTTCCGAAGGCAAATTTGGCAATAAGAACCAGAAACAAAAGAATGAAGGGCCTGCCGAGAACCAGTGGATCAATCGTCATAGATAAGGTTGTGTCAGATCGAAAGCGCTATTCCTGTCAAAACAAAGGGAGCGCGAAACTCTCCGCTCTCCAAGCACAATATGTACAGATCGGCGCGCGCGAACGACCGACATCCAGACTGCGCAGAAGAGGCGAACTATAGTGTGCAAATGGACGAGTCAGACGGCTACCATCCTGAGTTTGGCAACTCGTTCCCCATTCTGGTTAAGCCGGAGCATTTTGCGTGGTTGTCTAAACAATGCGAAATATTGGGTACGAGCAAACAGGCATTGATCGCGAATGCTTTGCAAGAATGGCTCCCGCACAATTCCGCAACGGCGATTACAGAATTGGGCGTTTCAGCAGTCGTTGAAATCGCTCTTTCTGACTTCATTTTACGCCATAGAAGCCAATTTATCCCCGTAGACGAAGAGGCATAGCATCTCCCAGAGGGGATCGCCAAACGTTCCTGGCATTCAAAGCTGGACGGCTCTTGTAATAAACTCGAAAAGAGAAGTTATTTAGCCCACGAGGTTCGGTTCTTTAAAAGGCTTACTAAGATTGTGCTCCATGAAACACTAAACCATCCATCCGGGAGATCAACCAATGGTTCTCGCATTATCATCCTCCATCGTTGGCATTTCATTATCGCCCTTAATCTCTCTGATCGCCGGCATCCTGATTCTGATCGTGCCGCGCCTGCTGAACTTTATCGTGGCAATCTACCTCATTGTCATTGGCTTGGTCGGCGTATTCCACCTGTGAAACCGTTATCCACGCATCTAGCCCGCATTGATCACAAATCCTCAGCCGCAGTCGCAACAGTTACATTGAATTCTATAAGGATTTGTGCTGAATGCAGGCTCTGGCGGCGGAATTCTCCGGCTGAGGCCGGAAAATTCCGCTGCTCTTAAAGAGAAGAGTTTAAAAACAGTTTGTTCGGATTCATATATTCAAAAAAGCGGCTCTTAAATGGACGCGCAGCGTCTGTTTA
>Ga0182040_10001212_pt1 | contig 11988 bp, 9 predicted proteins | sample flu12Cox44000176_FD_125973 | JGI IMG/M metagenome (GOLD analysis project Ga0182040, IMG submission 125973) | Lab enrichment of tropical soil microbial communities from Luquillo Experimental Forest, Puerto Rico - flux8day.12C.oxic.44.000.176 | ecosystem: Environmental > Terrestrial > Soil >... | reverse complement strand
GCGATCGAGAGTGCAATAGTCGGTGGCGCAATCCTGCAAATGATTGACGATCTGCAGGGCCGCGCAGAGCGCATCGGAAGCCGGCCACGTCGCGCGCGTCTCGCCATGCACATCGAGGACGAAGCGGCCGACCGGCATTGCCGAACGCGAGCAATAGTCCATCAGTTCGTCCCACGTGACATAGCGACGTTTGGTCACGTCCTGCTTGAAGGCATTGAGCAGATCGAGTGCATGGCGCGCCGTGAGCCCGCGGCGCTCCAGCATCGCGCGGAGCATCAGACCAACCGGCTCGTCCTCACCGCGCCCCAGCAGGCTTTTTTCGAGACGCTCAAGCCGTGCGATCTTTTCGTGTTCGCTCAGCCCGCCATGGTCAGCAATATCGTCAGCAACGCGCACGAACTCATAGAAGGCGAGGATGACCCGCCGGTGCCGCCGCTGAATTATCCAGGAGGCGACTGGGAAATTCTCGTCCGCCGCACCCTTGCCGGAGCGGAGTTGCGCGCTGGTCGTCATTGCAAGCTCGCCGCGTTGATGTGCACGCGCCCTTTCCACTCGCCACCGCGCCGCCGCATATGTGCGAAGGCTGACGCGAGCGTGTAATAGAGATAGAGGGCCGCGGTGACAGGCAGGGCGATGCTCCACAGCAGCGACAGCCGGTAGAAGCGCAGCATGGGCAAGAATGAGAGCGCCATCGCAAGCCAGGCCGCGAAACCAAGATAGCGCGGTAGGCCCTCGGCGAAGATCGCGAACAACGGCGGCGCGAGAAACGTCAGCGCGAGCCCAAGACTAGCCACCGCCAACCACAGCGGCGAATAGTCGAGTTGTGCATAAGCGCAGCGCGCAACCATCCGTTTAACGTCACGCAGCCTATCGTAGTGGCGGATGCTGCGCGCGCGTTCAGTGAGACCGAGCCAGATCGGACCGATGCCTTTTAACCGCGCTGCCAAGGCACAATCGTCGATCAGTGCACCGCGAATGCTGCCGACGCCACCGATGTTCGCCAACGCGTCCGCACGCACGAGCATGCAGCCGCCGGCAGCCGCCGCAACGTCCTTGTCGTGCCGACAGACCCAGCCAAACGGAAACAGCATCTGGAAGAAATAGACGAAGGCCGGCACATGGCTGCGCTCGGCCAAGCTCTCGCAGCGCAGCTTAGCCATCAGCGAAGTCAGCACGTAGCTGCCGCTCAGCGCTTGCGCCACCAGCCAGGAGAGCGTGTCCGGCGCGTGCACGATATCGGCGTCCGTCAGCAGCAGGTATTCCGGCTGCATTCGCTCGGCCGCGAGTATTCCCTGCTGGAGCGCCCACAACTTGCCGGTCCAGCCGCCGGGCAGCCCACGGCTACGCACCACGGTTACCGGCGCTTGGTTAGCCACCGCGGCGGTCTCGTCTGTACTGTCGTCATCGACTACGATTACCGAGAACTGCCCCCGGTAGTCCTGCCGCAGGAGCGAGCTCACGCTGTCACCAATGTATTCGGCCTCGTTGCGGGCCGGGATCACGACCGCCACGGTCGGCCATTGAGCCCCCTGCGCCGGCGCGCCGCTCGCGCGCGCAGCATCCAGCCAGAATCCACCGCGGGCGAGAACCAAATAGAGCCACACGGCCGTGTAGATGACTGCCAAAACTATCATTTGGGGGAATTCAGATCGCAATGGCGTTTCAAGTTCCAACCATCCAGAACCGGTCTGGTTCGATCAAATTTGGAACTTTATACTACGATTTAGCTCGGAAACCTTCAAACGACCCCAACCACCCCCTGCGAAATTATGGGCTTGTGGTCGGCCCCCCCTCGAGGCTCCCCAAAATCTCGATGTAGCCGCCGCCACCAACCGCGGGATCGGCTGTATCTCCGCCAATACTGACCGCCAGCTGGCGGCACGGGCCTGGGTGCTCATCTGAGGAAAACCTCTACCCCCACCAAACTCTTGGACACGTTGGCAGCGGCAAACGCTTTCGGTTCGTCCTGGTGGTGGAGACCCGCAACCTGTTCGAACTAGCCTGGAGGCCTGATTGTCGCCGCTACGGTCGCATGCGTGCGTTGCTATTCGCGGGTTTTTGTTGCGGCTGGCTAATGTCTATTCTCGCCGCGCTACCGCGGCGTCGATCAGACGCCGGCATTCAGCGAGCTCATGCAAGACCGCATGTAGTTTGCTCAGGTCGTCGCGCGTGAGCCTCGCCGGAGCAGACGGCGTGGCGCTCGGCGTGAGGGACTCCGGCGATGGCGCCATTTCCGTTTCGGCGGCCTCGATCACGCGGTCGCTCGGTTCGACCCGCAGTACCGGTGCGCTGTGCAACGGCGGCTCTAGCCGTGCCGCGGCGTCGTTCTGCCGGTCACCGAGATCGCGGCCGATCAGCGACGACATCCGACTGCCGAGGCCGCGCGATTCGTCGGCCGCTTCGGCCTGCGCCGACGCCGCTTCGTCTGCGGAGGCTTCATCCGCGACCGAGCTGTGCGGAGGCTGCGGTGCGCCTTCTTGCCAGACCGCTTGAACGAACCTTGCACCCTGCTCGCGCAAGATCCGCTGCACGCCGCGGATGGTATAGCCCTCACCATACAAAAGATGACGGATGCCGCGTAACAGATTGATGTCGTCGGGGCGGTAATAGCGCCGCCCGCCGCCACGCTTCATCGGCCGGATATCGTGGAAGCGACTTTCCCAGAATCGCAGCACGTGCTGCGGCAGATCTAGCTCGTCCGCCGCTTCACTGATACTGCGAAAGGCTTCCGGCGCCTTGTGATCCAAAGCGGCACCTCACTTGATGCTGAGCGAAACGCAGTACTAACTAGTACTAATTATTCGACGTGGCCGTTTATCCGATGCTTGAGGATCGCCGACGGTTTGAACACCATCACGCGACGCGGCGAGATCGGCACTTCCTTGCCGGTCTTGGGGTTACGCCCAATACGCTGGCCCTTCTTGCGCACCACGAACGAACCGAACGAGGAAAGCTTCACGGTTTCGCCGCGTTCTAGGCAGTCGGTGATCTCTTTCAGCACCAACTCCACAAGCGAAGCCGATTCCGTACGTGAAAGGCCCACTTTTTGGTAGACCGCCTCACAGAGGTCCGCCCGCGTCACTGTTTTACCAGTCATCGCCTGCCCTGCCCCGACGTGCATATCCCGCTGAATTATCAAGAATATTAGCATCAAAAATTGGGGTCAACGGGGGGATGCACAATGTGAAGGGTTGTCCCGAGCGGAATCTTCGGGGCCGCCCGCCGCCGGAACGGCGGCAAACTCGGGGTCGCAGTCGTCTGGTTGCCAATTCCCCACGCAAAATCTGCCCGAGAAGGCTCACCAGCGCAATAACGCCGAGCCCCAAGTGAAGCCACCCCCCATTGCCTCGAGCAGAATGAGGTTGCCGCGCTTTATGCGCCGGTCGGCGACCGCATCCGCCAGCGCCAGCGGGATTGAGGCGGCCGAGGTATTTCCGTGACGATCGACGGTGACCACCACCTTTTCCGGCGCGATGCCGAGCTTATGGGCCGAGCCGTCGATGATCCGCTTGTTGGCCTGGTGCGGAACGAACCAGTCGATATCAGCGGCGGTAGTGCCGGTGGCCTTGAAGGCATCGTGGATGACATCCGTAATCATTGCCACCGCGTGTTTGAATACTTCGCGCCCTTCCATGCGCAGGTGCCCGACCGTTTGCGTCGAGGACGGTCCGCCATCGACATAGAGTTTGCTTTTATGGCGGCCGTCCGACCGCAAATGCGTGGTCAGAATGCCGCGGTCGGCCGAGGTTCCCGGCTGCGGCTGCGCTTCCACCACCCAGGCACCGGCGCCGTCGCCAAACAGTACGCAAGTGGTGCGGTCGTTCCAATCAAGGATGCGCGAGAAAGTCTCCGCCCCGATCACCAACGCGCGCTTGTAGGCGCCGCTCTTCAGCATCGCGTCGACGACCGACAGCGCAAATATGAAACCCGAGCAGACCGCTTGCAGATCGAAGGCGGTTCCCCGGGTGATGCCGAGCCCGGCCTGGACCGTAACGGCGGTGGCCGGAAACGTTTGGTCGGGTGTCGACGTCGCGAGCACGATCAGGTCGATCGAATTAGCCTCGACACGTGCATTGGCGATCGCCGCGCGCGCCGCATGCAGCGCGAGACCGGAGGTCAATTCTCCAGCCGCCGCGATATGCCGCTCGCGGATGCCGGTGCGCTGCACGATCCATTCGTCCGTGGTTTGCACTGACCTGACCAATTCATCATTGCTGAGAATACGCGCCGGCAAATAGCTGCCGTAGCCGAGAACTACTGAACGCAATACAGTCACGGGGCCGCTCCGCTCGCCACTCGCGCCGTCGGGCTTGCCTGCATCTCACGCGCCATCGACTCGCCGATCTTGCCCAGCAGCCCGTAACGGAACATGTCATAGCCCATGTCGACAGCCGCGGCGAAGCCTTCAGCATCGGCACCGCCGTGGCTCTTGATGACGATGCCGTTGAGGCCGAGGAACACGCCGCCATTGGCTTTGCGCGGGTCCATCTTTTCGCGCAGCGCGCGGAATGCGTGGCGCGCCAGCAAGTAGCCGAGCCGCGCGGCCAGCGTGCGAGCCATAGCGTCTTTCAGATATTGTGCGAATTGGCGGGCGGTGCCTTCCGCGGTCTTCAGCGCGATATTTCCAGCGAAGCCTTCGGTCACCACTACGTCGGCTGCGCCTTTGCCGATGTCGTCGCCTTCCACGAATCCGATGTAATCGAAATAAGGAAAGTTACCTTCGCGCAGCCGCTGACCGGCTTCGCGCACCGCTTCCAGACCCTTGATCTCTTCCACTCCGACATTGAGCAGGCCGACGGTCGGTCGCTCGATATCGAACAGCACGCGCGCCATGGCACTACCCATGGCGGCTAGGTTGATCAGATGCTCCTCGTCAGCGCCGATCGAGGCGCCGACATCGAGCACGACCGATTCACCTTTTAGTGTCGGCCATAAGGCGGCGATCGCCGGACGCTCGATGCCCTTAATCGTTTTCAGATTGAAACGCGCCATCGCCATCAGCGCGCCGGTATTACCTGCCGAGATCGATACATCGGCCTCGCACTTCTTGACCGCATCTATGGCCAGCCACATCGACGATTTCCAGCGACCACGCCGCAATGCCTGGCTCGGTTTGTCGTCCATGCGGATCGACACGTCGGTATGCACCAGTTTGGCGTTGGCCTTCAGCCGCGGCAGACCCTCGACAATCGGCTCCATCACGGCGCGGTCGCCATAGAGCCGAAATTCAATGTCGGGGTGACGGGTAAGCGAAATATCGGCACCCGGCAGGACGACCGAGGGCCCGTGGTCACCGCCCATGGCATCAAGCGCGATGCGTGCCTTGTCAGGCATAGATCGACTTATCCGGCGTCGGCATGAACGCCGGCAACTTACATCCAGCGCTTCGCATGGGGGCGAACTTACCCGCTGGGTCGTGGCGCACAAGCCGGTTCAGGCACCGATGCATGATTTGCCTTGGTTTCAGGATTTCCCGCCGCCAAGACGGCTCTTCAGCGCTTCCAGCGCGGCAAATGGCCGCTCGCCGCGCTCCTCAGCCTTCGGCAATGCGAACTCGGCGCCGGCCTTACGCGGATAGGGGTCGATGCCAAGGATTAGAAACTCGGTCGCCACGGCGCCGAGATCCAGTCTGCCACCTACCAGCGGTTCGGGCGGTTCGTTGCCTCGCCGGAGTTTGCGGAGAGGCGCCACCGTAGCCTCACACGGTGCAAATTTGAGATCGATGGTTTCGGCCAGCGTGCTTTCGAGCGGCTCGAGGGTGACCACGCAATTCTGCCCGACCCGTGCGTTCACTTGGCCGCTAACATGCACTTCGGCGCCTTGGCGGGTGAGGTCGAACACGGCCGATAGTTCCGGCAGACTGCGCAATCCCGCGAGCTCCGCCAGTGCCGCGCGGACCGCAGGTGGAGCCTCGATTTCCATATGCAGGCCGGTGTCGGGGATGTCCTCAACAGCCACCGGCACGCTCCATAGATGGCTGGTTTTATTCATCAAATAAGTTCCTGGTTCGGATTGGGGAAACGAAGCTCGCGCGCCGCCATACTGGCATCAGCCGAGTGCTCAGCTCACGTACCGTTTTCCATACATAGGTCGCAACCGGACAACCGCACCGGCGGGTACCGACCTGCCATAAATATTGCGCTGCAAGGCTTCAACCAACGGCGCGGCATTTGAGGCGGTCAAGGCTCCGAGCAATTGTAAAGCGTCTTTCCGATGCCACGCATTTCTTCGACATTTTTGAAGTCGCTGATGCCCATTTTGCGCAGGTTGTCGTCCAAATCCCAGCAAAACCAAGCGAATGGCCCCTGCAAAAGACTTTGTAGCTTCCGGTCCTACCCCCCGGCGATCGCGTGCCACATCACAAATCGGGCCTGTGTCGGCTACGGCAAAATCGCTATAAAATGAGGCCAGTCGCGGCTGCGCCACGATCATGCCATACAGGGTGGCCGGCCGCGCGCCACGACAAGAAGGGGAAAAACATCGCTTTGGCTCGCCGCTTGCCGTCCGGCAAGACAACGCCATCGCCGATGCAACACCGAAATGACGGGTTCGCGTCATACCGCTCGCAATCGTAGCCGGTCGGTTCGGCTCGCGCTGGCATTTGCCGGCGCCCTTGCCTTGCCAGCGTGTAGCGGTTTCAGCGAGACGCTGGAGCGCGGTTATGTGCTGCAGGAAGGCGCGCTGGAGCAAATCCCGATCGGCGCCACCCAGGAGCAGGTGCTGATCGTGCTCGGCACGCCCTCCACGGTCGCTACGGTGAGCGGCGAAGCCTTTTACTACATCTCGCAGAAGACCCACCGCTCGGCCGCCTTTATTCCGGACACGGTCGTCGATCAGCGTGTCGTCGCGGTTTATTTCGACAAGAGTAGACGGGTATCAAAGCTGGCCAATTACGGCATGAAGGACGGCAGAATCTTCGACTTCTATTCGCAGACCACCCCGACCGGCGGTCAAGAGCTCAGCTACTTGCGCAACATCCTCAAGAGTGTGTCGCCGAAGCTGTTCTAGTCTTGTGACCTCGACGACGAAGGGCCCGCGTGCTGCGCGGGCTGTTCGTTCCCGCGTGAGGGGACTGTTCGTTTTTGTATCGCTGTTCGCTCAGCGCGCAAGGACCGCGAGGAGCAAAAGCGCCACGATGTTGGTTATCTTGATCATGGGGTTCACCGCCGGCCCGGCGGTGTCCTTGTAGGGGTCGCCGACGGTGTCGCCGGTCACCGCCGCCTTATGGGCGTCGGAGCCCTTGCCGCCATAGTGGCCGTCCTCGATATATTTCTTCGCGTTGTCCCAGGCGCCACCGCCCGAGGTCATCGAGATCGCCACGAATAGACCGGTGACTATCACGCCGAGCAGCATAGCGCCGACTGCCGAAAAAGCCGCCGACTTGCCAGCCGCGCCGCCGCCGGCAATCACATAGATGATGAAGTAGCCGACGATCGGCGACAGCACAGGCAACAGTGACGGTACGATCATCTCCTTGATCGCCGCCCGCGTGAGCATGTCCACCGCGCGGCCATAATCCGGCTTTGAGGTGCCCTTCATGATGCCGGGGTTTTCGCGGAACTGGCGTCGCACCTCCTCAACGATCGCTCCGGCCGCTCGTCCAACCGCCGTCATGCCCAGCGCGCCGAACAGATACGGAAGTAGGCCACCGAACAGCAGACCGACGACGACGTAGGGGTTGGTCAGCGCAAAGTCGAGGTGAACGCCTTGGAAGTAAGCGTGACCACCCGTGCCCTCAGTGAAGAAGGTAAGGTCCTCGTTGTAAGCTGCGAACAGCACCAATGCGCCAAGACCGGCCGAACCGATCGCGTAGCCTTTGGTGATCGCCTTGGTGGTATTGCCGACCGCATCGAGCGCGTCGGTCGACTTGCGCACTTCCTTCGGCAATCCGGCCATTTCGGCGATTCCGCCCGCATTATCTGTGACCGGACCGAAGGCGTCGAGCGCCACTACCATGCCGGCCAGCGCCAGCATTGAGGTCACGGCAATTGCGATGCCGAACAGACCCGCCTGGCCATAGGCGACCAGGATCCCAGCGATGATTACCAGTGCAGGCAAGGCGGTAGCTTCCATCGAGATCGCCAGGCCCTGAATGATGTTGGTGCCGTGGCCCGTCACCGAGGCGGAGGCGATTGCTTGCACAGGACGGAAGTTGGTACCGGTGTAGTATTCGGTGATCCAGATAATGAGGCCGGTGACAACGAGGCCGACGATGGCGCAGATGAACAGCGAGGTGCCGGAATAGCCGACCGTGCCGATAGGCCCAAAGCCGACCAGACGCCAAGTGACGTAGGCGTTGCCGAACAGCGATAGCACCGCCGAAGCGATGAAGCCCCTGTACAGCGCGCCCATAATTGACTGACTCGCAGGCAGCCGCACGAAAAAAGTGCCGATGATCGAGGTGATGATGCAGACGCCGCCGATGGCGAGCGGATAGATCATCATGTTGAGCAGCACCGGCGTGCCGGCAAAGAAGATTGAGGCCAACACCATTGTGGCAACCGTCGTCACTGCGTAGGTTTCGAACAGATCGGCCGCCATGCCGGCACAGTCGCCGACGTTGTCGCCCACGTTGTCGGCGATGGTCGCGGGATTGCGCGGATCATCTTCCGGAATGCCAGCCTCTACCTTGCCGACCAGGTCGCCGCCCACGTCGGCGCCCTTGGTGAAGATGCCGCCGCCAAGGCGGGCGAAGATCGAAATCAGCGAAGCGCCGAAGCCAAGCGCGACGATGGCGTCGATCACGACGCGGTCGTTCGGTGCCTTGTGCAGGGTGCCGGTGAGGAAACCGAAATAGAGCGTGACGCCGAGCAGCGCGAGGCCGGCGACGAGCAGGCCGGTGACTGCGCCCGACCTGAAGGCAAGCTCGAGGCCGCCGGCCAGCGATTTGGTCGCCGCTTGTGCAACGCGCACGTTGGCGCGCACCGAGACGTTCATGCCGATGAAGCCGGTCGTGGCCGACAGCACCGCACCGACCGCAAATCCAATAGCGACTAGCCATCCAAGCGTAAAACCTAGGATGATGAAGATGACGACACCGACAATGCCAATCGTCGTGTATTGCCGCTTAAGATAGGCCTGTGCACCCTCGCGCACCGCGGCGGAAATTTCCTGCATTCGTGCCGTGCCGGAGTCGGCGCGCATAACCGATCCGATGGCCCAGATGCCATAAAGGATCGCGAGCACGCCACAGCCGACGATAATCCACAAAGACGTCATGGTGGCTTCATCCTCGATTTGAATTAGCTGGCGGAAGAAAACGCTCCCGCCCCGCGAAAGGAGCGTCGAGGATGGCCGCTTTAAGAGCGCTTCACCCCGACCGGAAAACGGGAGGGATATAGCCAAAAAGGCCGTTGCAGTGCAACGCCGGATCCTCCTGATTCACCGTATTCCCTACTCCGGGAAGGTTCAGACCGCTTGAAACCATTTGCGTGCGGACAGCCACGCAAGCAGCGCACCAGCCACAAAGACGGTCGGAAAAATCACCTCGTTCACCGCCTGCCAGCCGAAATACTCAAGCAACTGGCCGGAAGAGAATGAGCTTATCGCCATGCTACCGAAGATCATGAAGTCGTTGAACGCCTGCACTTTGTTGCGTTCTTCCGGCCGGTGGCACTGGGTCACCATGGTAGTGGCGCCAATGAAAGCGAGATTCCAGCCGATGCCGAGCAGGATCAGGGCGGTCCAGAAGTGCGCCACCGAGATACCGGCGAGCCCTACCAAGGCGGTGAGCGTAACCAGCACCAGGCCGATGCCGGTGATGAGCTCGATCCCGAAGCGCGTGATCAGGGAGCCAGTGATGAAGCTCGGCGCATACATCGCCAGCACGTGCCACTGGATACCGAGTGCGGCGTCGGTGACCGAGTGGCCGCAGCCGACCATGGCGAGCGGTGCCGAAGTCATCACCAGATTCATTACGGTGTAGCTTGCGATGCCACACGCGACCGCGACAGTGAAACGCGGCGATCGCACAATCGAAAGCAGCGGGCGCGACTTCGCGATGTGTTTCATCACGAGCGGCGGTACCTTCACGAACATCAGCACGCCTGCCGCGAGCATCGCACAAATCGATTGTCCGAGATAACTTGCGGCGAACATCGCCGGTGACAGCAGATCTTTGGTGAAGATCACGAGCTGCGGTCCGATCACCGCCGCGAACACGCCGCCCGCCAGCACCCAGGACACCACCTTGGGACGGAACGTTTCGCTCGCTGTGTCGGCGGCGGCAAAGCGGTAGGACTGATGCGCGGCAGCATAGAGTCCGCCGCAGAACGTGCCAAGCACCAGAAGCCAAAAGTTGCCGTGCATCACGGCCGAATAGGAAATCAGCCCGGACAGAATGCCAAAGGCTGAGCCAATCTGCAGCGCAAAGCGCCGACCGAAGCAGCGGGCGAGCATGCCAACCGGCAGCGTGCCAAGCCACATGCCGATCACCATCCCGGTGATCGGCAACGTGGCCAAACCTTTGACCGGCGTCAGCACGGCCCCCGCGATGCTTGCGGTCGAGACGATGACGGTGTTGTTGCCGCCGGCGAGCGCCTGCGCTACCGCCAGAACGACCGCGTTACGCCGCGCCAGCGCGTCGTCGAATTGTACGAAAGATATCGGTTGGGCGACCGCCGACATGAAGTGTCCCCTGGCAACAGCATTCTCCTTATTAACGGCGGCCGAAGACGATCACTACTGCATTGGGTGCAGATCAGCTTTGCCCCGTGATTGCTTCTGGGTCCCCGCTTCCGCGGCGACGAGCGGACAAAGACCGCTGCAATCAGCGCTGATCGTTGCGGTCGAACCGCCAGGCGCCCGGGTGGCGCACCTCGGCCAGTCGCGCATCGGCCGGTGAGCGTGCCCCGATCTGGCCCAGCGCAGAACGCAATTCGTCGATGTACAGGTCGATCAAATGCGCCGGCCCCTGGTCGCCAAGCGCCCCAACCGCCCACAGGAACGACTTGCCGGCGAAAGCGGCGTTGGCGCCGAGCGCGAGCGCCCGCATCACGTCCTGGCCTGAGCGAATACCGCTGTCGAGCACGACGGTCGCCTTGCGGCCGACTGCCGAGGCGATTGCCGGCAAGACGTCGACCGAGGGCGCCAGTGCCTCGATCTGCCGGCCGCCGTGGTTCGATACCCAGACGCCCTCGATGCCGAGCGACACCGCTTTTTCCGCATCGCCCGGATGCAGGATACCCTTCATCAGCATCGGACCTTTCCAGCGGTCGCGATAACGCGCAACCTCCTCCCAGGTGAACACGCCGCCCATGTTCTGGCGCGAGAAGGCGATTACTTCATTGGTGCTTTTGCTGTCCCCGGCGTATTGCCGGATGGTGGCAAAACGCGGGTAGCCGTTGCGCAACAGCGCCATGAGCCAGCGCGGACGAATCAGCATTTCGTAGATCATGCGCAAGTTCGGGTTAAACTCGCGTCCGAGCCCGGCGTAGCTTTCGCGCGTGCGCGTGGTGCGCACCGGCACATCGATGGTGAGCGCCAGCACCTTCACGCCGGCCGCGGCCGCGCGTCTGATGATGTCGAAGCCGATGGCATGATCGTTCTGATAGAAGCGGTAGAGCTGCAGCCAGAACACGTCGGGCGCTACCTCGGCGACCTCCTCGATGGTGGCGCCGCCGGCGACGCCGAGCGTGTAAGGAATGCGCGCCTTCTGTGCCGCCCTCGCCATCATGAGATCGGCGCCGGGCCACACCAGCGACGGCCCGCCCATCGGCGCTATGCCGATCGGTGCGGCGTACCGCGTGCTGAACAATTCCACGTCAACCGGCGGCACGGTGACAATCGAGCCATAGCGCGGCACAACTTTGATCGCGTCGAAGGCCGCCCAGTTGTGCTGGATTCCAACGTCGGCGCCGGCGCCGGTGTCCGCATATTCAAACGAGAAGTGCGGCACATGCTTCGACGCGCGCGCGCGCAGATAGGCCGAACTCGGGAACAGCTTGTGCAGCGCGTCGAAATTCGGATTCATACCCTGCGGCAGATGCT
>Ga0182040_10001208_pt1 | contig 12015 bp, 10 predicted proteins | sample flu12Cox44000176_FD_125973 | JGI IMG/M metagenome (GOLD analysis project Ga0182040, IMG submission 125973) | Lab enrichment of tropical soil microbial communities from Luquillo Experimental Forest, Puerto Rico - flux8day.12C.oxic.44.000.176 | ecosystem: Environmental > Terrestrial > Soil >... | reverse complement strand
CGTGGGATCTATCTGTCGCTCGACCCCTATATGCGCGGACGGATCAGCGGCGTGCGCTCTTATGCCCGGCCGGCCGAGGTCGGTGCTGTCATGGAAGGCCGCGTCGTCGGCGAGGTCGCGCGCTCGCGCGACCCGGGTTTTGGCGAGGGCGACTATGTGCTCGGCGGGTTTGGCTGGCAGCTCCATAGCGCTGTCCTCGGCCAAGGCCTCCTAAAGCTCGATCCGGCCGAGGCGCCGCTGTCGACCGCGCTCGGCGTGCTCGGCATGCCGGGGCTTACCGCTTATGTCGGGCTCGACGAGATCGGCAAGCCGAAGCACGGCGAGACTGTGGTGGTCTCGGCCGCCTCGGGAGCGGTCGGTGCCGTCGTCGGGCAGCTCGCCAGGCGCCACGGCGCGCGGGTCGTCGGCGTTGCCGGCGGGTCCGACAAGTGCCGTTGGGTGGAGGCCGAGCTCGGCTTCGAGGTCTGCATCGACCACCGGTCGGCCGATCTCGGCGCGGCCCTCGACCGTGCCTGTCCCACAGGAATCGACGTCTATTGGGAGAATGTCGGCGGGACGGTGCAGCAGGCGGTGTTTCCACGGCTCAACGATTTCGCCCGCATGGTCATGTGCGGCATGGTCGCGGAGTACAATGACGTCGAGCCGCGGCCCGGCCCCAACCTGATGTCGGCGGTGCGCAAGCGGCTCAAGATCCAGGGGTTCATCGTCGGCGACCGGTGGCAGCGCTTCGTCGAGTACCGGGCGATGGCGGCACCGCTGTTGAGGAGCGGCGAGCTCAAATATCGCGAGGACATCGCCGACGGTCTCGACCGGGCGCCAGAGGCGTTTATCGGGCTCCTGCAAGGCCGCAACTTCGGCAAGCTCGTGGTCAAGCTGGGCGACGACCCGACAAGGCGGGCTTGAGGGTAGAGGTGAGGAGGCTGAGATGCACCGAATCTCGACCCTGGGAACGGCGATGGCTCTGATTTGCGGGGCTTGCCAGCCCCTGACTGATGCGACCCTCGAGACACCGACCCAGGCACAGCCCCAACCGACGCCGACCGCCAGTACTCAACCACTGGCAGCGCAGCCCACCTGCAGCAGCTACACCGTCCCGCTGACGGTCGGGGGGCAACCGCAGCAGGCAGTCGTTCAGGCCTGCCAACAAGCCGATGGGAGCTGGCGTATCACCCAGACCACGCCGGGATTGCCGCCTCAGGTCTACGAGGTGCCGGCACCGACATATTCTCCGTACCCCTCAGCCTATTCCTACCCCGAGGCCTATCCCTATCCCGACTTCTCTCCCTACGGGGATTGGGCAGGTTGGGGTTGGGGTGGGGCTCCCTGGTTTTTCGGCCTCGCGCCGTCGATCTTCGTCGTGCAGCACTTCAACCATTTCCACCGTGGCTTCGCTCACGGCTTTGGCCGCGGCTTTGGTCACGGCACGCATGGCTACGGCGGCCATGGGTTTGCGGGTATGCACGGAGGCGGCATGGCCGGCGGGCGCCGTTAGCTAATTTCTCTGATATTTCGGCGCGCCCCAAAGTCCTGTCTCACCAGCGGAAGAACGTACCAATCGTAGAGTGCCGATCGATCGGCTCGCGGCAGGCCACTCGAGACCGACGCCGGCATGATCGTCGAGCAGGTCGAATTAGCTGAACACCATGAAGGTTACCCAGACGAGAAACACTCGCTATTGTGAGACGAACCTATCAAGAGGTGATCGACACGTTGCTGTTCATTTCAGACGAGATGGAAATGCAATGGCTGCCGACGCGCGAGGGCGCAAGCGCTCCGGTTGGCCGCGGGTCTGTTCGTGTTGACCACAGAGTTGACCTAAAGCGGCTGAAGTTGGGGTTTCGTCAGCGATCGAGGAAGTACGTGATGCCTGAGGCGGCCCCGATCAGGACGAGCGCAAGGCCCGAAAGCGCAGGGGCCGACCAGCTCAAGAGCAGATAAAAGACACCAAATCCGCCGAGCACCACTGAGAGTGTCCGCAAGAGGGTCCGCAGAAGAAGGAACTCGAGCATGGGGCCCCGGTTCTCGCCAGCATGAGCAGGAATCCGGAGAGTCATCTTGAATTGCTCAAATATCTATAAAATTCGAGGTTAATAACGGTTTAACACAGATCTTGCCATCCTGGTGCCAAGATCGAAGCGTATCGTATGAGGAGCATCCGGGAGCGCTGCACAGTTCCCTGCCGTTTCCCTGCCGGCTACTCGTCCTGGACCCTAAGTAGCTGATATAAAGCGGTTATCTCGGGCAAGCCCGATCAATTTGCCATTTTACCCTGAGTTTTCCCGAGCGGCAGGGAAACCGCCGCGCGGCAGAAGGGCAGTCCGATACAGGGCAAGGGTTTTGCGGGCGACGATTTCGTCGGTGAAGTGGCATTCGATCAGTTCCCGCGCGGCCCGTCCAAGGGCGGCGCGGCGTGCCGGATCGCTGGCGAGTGCGGCAATCGCCTCAGCCAGCCCACCGACATCGTGCGGCGGCACGAGAATCCCGGTCGCGCCGGGTCGAACCACCTCGCGGCAGCCCGGCACGTCGGCGGAGACCAGCGGCCGGCCGCAGGCGGCCGCCTCGAGCAATGTCTTTGGCACCCCCTCGCCATAGGTCGACGGCAACACCGCTATCGCCGCGCGGCGCCACACCGCGCGTACATCGGCGACAGGACCGAGCCACTTAATCCCGGGTTCAGCAGCGAGGGAACGCAGCACTTCCATGGGGAGCGAGTTCGCATTGTCGGGATCGGTTGGCCCGGCCAGCAAGAGCTCGATCGCGAGCCCCTGCGACCGCAGCCGGCGGATTGCCGCGACCGCATCGAGCACGCCTTTGTCGCGCAGCATGCGTGAGACGAGTGCCACGGCGACAGTATCGCCGTCGGGATCGGGCAGCGGCACAAAACGGCCGATGTCGACCCCCGATCCTTTGATCAGCGCAATCCGCTTGGCGTCGATCCCAAGCCCGGCCAGAGCGGCCCCGTCCTCCGGATTTTGCACCACAACCCAGCCCCGGCTACCGCTCGCCACGAGGCGGAGCGCTATGTTGAGCGCCGGCCGACGCAGCTTTGCGGCTGTCGTGGTGGCTGAAAAGCCAGAGCCGAGACCCATCACCGAATCGACCGACGCCGGGGCATTGGCCGAGCGCGCAAAAACGAGCCGTCGGGCGATCCCGCCGAACAGCACCGGCTTCAACGCGACATGGTGGACGATATCCGGCCGCTCGTTGCGATAGAGCCGTGAGATCTCGGATATCGCCCGCGCGGCGCCAAGGAGTCCGTCGCCGCGCCGCCTCCAGGCGATCGGACGCAAGGTGAAGCCCTCGTCACGGATCTTTTTTCCATGTGCGCGCACTCGGGTCGCGACGACCACCTCGAAGCCGGCATCGCGCGCAGCACGGGCGACCGGTAGACGGTGCGAGCAAAAATACCAATCCTCGGTCACCAGGAAGATAAGCTTCGGCCGTCGCCTGGCGTCCGTTGCCGATGGCGATGACGCCGACAGCGGGGATACGGGATCGAGAAGAACCACGCTGGTTGACCCGGCCTTGCGTTGCGACCGGCGCCTCTTTAATGCATTTGCGCCGAGACCGCCTACGCCATCCGGCCGCAGGCTGAGGGTTGGAGGATCGAGCCTGGCGCGCGTTTTGATTACTGGTGCAGTGGGCTTTATCGGCGATGCGCTGTGCCGTAACCTCGTCGCCCACGGCCACAGTGTTCTCGGCATCACGCGCGCCTTGGCAGGATCGGTGCCTGGTGCCGAACTCCGGCCGATCGGCCATATCGGCCCGCAGACGGACTGGTCGGGCCATCTCGACGGCGCCGATATGGTGATCCACCTTGCGGATAGGGACGCACCGGAGCCCATGCAGCGCGCTGCTGCAGCGCTGGCGCGCGCCGCCGCAGCCCGCAGCGTGCGCCGGTTGGTTTACATGAGCTCGGTCAGAGCCATGGGTGCGGCGACGGAGCCGGGAGCCCCGTTCCGCCCCACGGATCTGCCGTTGCCCCGCGATGTTTATGGCCGCGCCAAGCTGGCGAGTGAGAACCTTCTGTCGGCGGTAGCGCAAGAGACCGGCCTCGAGCTCGTCATCTTGCGCCCCCCGCTGGTTTATGGGCCGAACGTGAAAGCCAATTTCCGAGCGTTGATCCGGCTCGCCGCGAGCGGGCTGCCGTTGCCGTTTGCCGGGATCGTCAACCGCCGCAGCCTGATCTTTCTCGACAACCTCGTCGATGTCACCATACGCGCCGCCTTCGATCCGGCGGCGGCCGGACGGGTGCTGCTGATCCGGGACGCCATCGATCTCTCGACGCGAGAATTGGTCCGCGCATTGGCAGCCGGACTCGGCCGTCCGGCGCGGCTCTTCGCCGTGCCGGAAGCCGCTTTTGCGATGTTGCGCCCTCTCCCAGGTCTTGGCTCGCTCGCGGCACGCCTGAGCCTCTCGTTGCAAGTCGACGACAGTGCGACCCGAGCGCTACTCGACTGGTCGCCTCCAGTGTCGACGGAAATGGGACTTGCGATCACGGCGAGCGCCTTTCGCGGCAGGATCTGAGACCTGTGTTCGGGGCCGCCGCCGTTCTATATCGTGATGTCACTATTTTTTGCGGAGGGCCTCCTTGCCGAGTTTCGACATCGTCTCGCGTATCGACCTGGCCGAGGTCGACAACGCGCTCTCTGGGATGACGCGCGAGATCGGCACGCGCTTCGATTTCAAGGGCAGCAAATGCACGATCGAGCGGGAGGACGGGATACTCAAGCTGTTTGCCGACGACGAGCTGAAATTGAAGCAGATGCACGAGCTGCTCAAAGTGCACCTGACACGGCGCAAGGTCGATGCCGCGGCGCTCGACTATAAGCCGCCAGAAAAGGCTTCCGGCAACAGGTTGCGCCAGACTATCGCGCTTCGCCGAGGAGTCGATGCCAACCTTGCCCGGCAGCTGATCCGCGAAATCAAGGACAGCAAGCTTAAGGTGCAGGTGTCGATCCAAGGCGACGAGGTGCGCGTGACCAGCAAAAAGCGCGACGACCTTCAAGCGGTGATCGCCGTCGTCCGCGGCTTGAAGATCGATCAGCCGTTGCAATATCTGAATTTTCGCGACTAGCACCGCCGTCGCTATCGTGCTTGATCGCACGGTTGTCCGGCGATATTAAACTACGATGCCTCGTCCCCTTCGTCTAGAGGCCCAGGACACCGCCCTCTCACGGCGGCAACACCGGTTCGAATCCGGTAGGGGACGCCAATAAAAGCAATAAGTTAGGGGAAACCTCTCGCCTTATCCCTTCCGTATACGGAAAATATACGGAATGCCCCGCTCGGGGAAACCGACGCCTTACACGCGCGCGAGACGGCAAACTTGCCATGGCGCCGGGCGGCCGCCACATGCGGGTCAAATGCCAGGCTCTCCGCTCAAGCGACAGCCGCCAGCTCCCATGGTGGCGAAGTTGGAGATGGCGTGAGAGAGCGTACCCAGAAAGGGGAAGCTGGGTTCGCCAGCTCTTGTGACGATAGATTGGCCGAAGTCTCGTTGGCCGCGTTACTTTGATACCCATCCACAGGTTAGGGTTCCCAAAAATGACACATACGGTGGTGTCATAACGTGCCACTTCGTGGGAACGGAGATGTGCTCCATACCGTTTCTGTTTTGGTTGTTCCGAGCATCCATCGCGAGACCCAAACGGGCGGAGAAGTAGGACGCGGGAATACAGAGATGACAAGACGACGGAGTATCCCCTGCATGGTTGCCGCGGGGCTGGTCCTGAGCTTATCGGCTTGCACCAACCCCTATGATCCTGTCCAGCGGACGATCGGTGGTGGTCTCATCGGCGCCGGCAGTGGGGCTGCAATCGGAGCTGCCGCTGCTGGTGGTCACGGTGCGGCCTTGGGCGCCGCCGTCGGAGGAGCAGTGGGTGCTGTCGGCGGCCTTATCACTACTCCACCACCGCCTCGGTACGGCTACTAACCGCCGGATCTCCCACCTATCGCAAACTGAACCCTGGCCGGTCATTAGCCCGGCCAGACGAGATGGTCCAGGGCATGCGGCACGGCTCTGACGCACGCCTCGCGCTCGTTGCCGTGCTCGGGCTGCCCGCCGAGGACATTCGGGTGAGGGAGAGCGCCGGGTAGCACACCCGCCCTTGCCCATCCCCTCCGTTCCCCGTGCATTACGTGCTGGGCTGCCCCAGCCAACTCACCAACCTCTCCGTGAGCGTCGATCTTCCGGACCGCGCCGTTAGGCTGGTGATATTGGGGTACACCTCAGCAATGGTGTTCGACAGCATCCTGTCCGCGCCGAGGTGACCCCGCTCGGTTCTACCCCGCTATGTCAACTTGCCGGGCACGGTCTCTACGGCAACGCTGAGCCCCTTGCCCTTGAGGTCAGAGGCTGTATAGACCGCCGTCACGTGCAGTTCCCGATTGCTGATGATTTCCATGAAGCCGACGGTAAGCGGCATCGTGGACGCAGGTGCCCCACCGTAGAGCAGTTCAGCGAAACGGCAGCAATCGTCCATCGTGGCGGCACCCGACGGCAACACGATCTGGTCGGTTACGCGGGCCTGTGCAACCGCTGGTTCTCGGCCCGTGACCGCCCCGGCAAAGACCATAGGAACGACCCGTTTTGTGATGTTGGCATCATCGCACTTCGGATTGAGTATGTTGACTTCGGTAGCATAGATGCCAGGACGCACCGGACCGCAGCTACAGTTGCACTCATCTTGCCTGCCGCAGACGAATTTTACCGCATAGGTGTATTTGCAGGCCGGCACGGTAATGGTGGTTGGCTTGGCGCCCACCACCTGGCCATCCACGACTACGTCAATGGCGCCGGTGAACACCCGGTCTCGCTTGGCACAGTCCACCACATCGCCGCTGAAGGTAACTTCGAACTTCAGAATGTTCTCTTGGTCCCCGGGAAGCGGCCCATAGCTCGGAGGCGCGATGGAAGTCACGAATGGGGTGATCGCACCGACCGGCTGGAGGTGGACGTCGTTAATCGTTAACAGGGCCTTCAATTGGGCAATAATAGTCGCGACAATAGTGGTCGGATCCACGTTGGTGACCACAATGCCGCCCGTCGCAGCGGCGATCCTGGTTGCCTGGCCTGGCGTTCCACCCGGCGCGCCGCAGGCCGTATAGGCCGCATTGAGGCCCCCTAGCAAATTCGTCGGGTCCGCGTTGAGCCCGTCGTTGGCATAGTCTGTTCCGGTCAGGCTTAGGGCTAGGACGGTGATTTGACCGCTCGCCAGCTTCGATGTCACCGATGCCTCGGTGATGTCGTACCCAAGTCCACTGGCTGCGGCGCAAATCGGGTCGTGCCCTGGGGCGTCGCCGAACCACACAACGATGTGCTTAACGCCCGGCCGCCAACTGATCGCCGGAGACACGGCTACTTGATCGAGAGCGTAGAGCTGGGCCTCGGGGCCGTCCCCACCAGCGCCAGGGATTGCAGTCCATGAGTTGAGAGCCGCGGTCACGGCGGCCTGGTCGGCAGTGATGGCTTGGCGATTCTGGAACGCTAGCGACATATCGCCGGCGTTGTCGAAATCCTGGTATTCGCCGACACCGAATTGCAGCCCTGGCGTCGCGCTCAATGCCGCGAAAATCGCGCTTGCCCCTGTTTGCACTGCGCTGATTGCGGGTCCCATGCTGCCCGTGTTGTCCGCCAGGAAATAGATATCGGCTGGGGCGACCGCTGCAGAAGGTGGAAGCGTAACAGTGATTGTCTCGCGGACTGTGTCGCATTCGCCGAGTTCGAGATTATTGGTCGGCGGATCGATTCGGACTTGGACGGCATCAACGATCTCGCGCGGCACCGGGGTGACGTCTGGGACGAACAAGGACCGCCGCTGGTTCGGGAGCAGCTCGATATAATTGCTCTCTGCGTCGAGAATAAGCTCGACCGCACCCTTATTGGGCGCGACGCCCGACACCGCTGCTACTAGATAGATCGGCTGTCCGCTCGCCGGATGTCTATCGGTCGCTGTACGGACCACTCGATGCTCGGCCTCCTCAAAGTGCTCGGTGAAATACCTCGTAGCTGCATCGAGAATGCTTGCTGGTAATGGCATGGTTTTCACTCCTCACCAGAGGATATGACTCTCCGGTAATTCGGGGGTCACTTCGCTGGTTTAGAGAAGTTTAGGCCCCTTTACGCGGCCGAGTATGTGAGCGGCATCACACATCAATGGGTTATTTCTTACTTTAACGGGCTCACAAACGGCGGCGCGGACACCCGCCCCTCCTCCCCGATCCACGGGCGCGCGAGACCCGCAACCGGGATTCCGTCCCGCCTAAAAGTCCTTGCGCCTCCATTCGCTGCCGCCACATGCGTGGGCGATGGCAGGCTCTCCGCTCAAACGACAGCGCAAGCTCGTCGCTCGCGCCGTAGAGGGCAGCGTCATCGCCTTCCCGCGCCTCAGCCACCCAAGAACCGGCCTCTCGCATGCCGAGTGGCGTGCACTTTCGCCGGCCGAGAAGATCGAACGGCTGTTCGATATGTCGCTTGATGACCTCTACGAGAGCATGTCATGGCCGATTGGCGAACTTGACCCGTTCCGCCTCTCGGTGCGCACGCAGGTGACACGCGTCGTCTTTATGATCGGCGCCAAGGCGCTGCTCGACGGCAGCCTCGGCCGCGAAGCCGCCCGCGAGCGCGTGATCGCAAATCTCGCACGCGACTTCCGCCGCGGGATACCGCCCGTAGACAGCTAAGTGTAGGTTCGCGCTGCCGCCGAGAGTCGCGAGGGGATTACGGTGCCTCACGCCGCCGCCTACTTGGGGAAAACCTTAGAAGCGGGCGAGGGGGTGTGAAAATAGGGGACCGCCTCGGAAACTGCGCGCGATTTTTGGGAATATTTGTGAGCGAAGGCGACGCTAACCGCCCGCGCAATAGGCGCGCCGGAATCCGAGAGTTGCCGTACGACACCGCGGCCGGGACTCGCTTAAGTTGGGTCTAAGGCGCCAGTTTGCCGGCGGTCGGGCGAATGGCCGGAAATCGGCGCTCACCCGCCCTTACTTCGGCGGTCGACGAACGCGGAAAATTGCCCCTTTCCGGTCGCTGCCTGGTACCTCGTTGCATAAATCGGCGAATACGCGAGGAGGTCACTGACTGATCAAAGCCTCGATGTACTCCCTGGCTCCGCTTGCGGGAGAGAGTTGGGGTGACGAACATTTTGCGGCCGGCCAGCATCCATAAATGGCCGCGGAGTCTTTCCCCTCACCCGAAAGCTGCGGCAGCGCGCGGCTTCCGACGTCTCCCCACAAGCGAGGCGAGGTAAATTGGACGCGCTGAGCGTGCTTGTATACGGCCCGCAGACCGTAGTGCCCTATGCACGGACTTTCGCAGAGAGAGGTACTAGCAGTTACGGGATCACAGCGGTTCGGGGAAGCTGTGTCATTCGTTCCCGTTCCACTCTTGCGAAGCCCTTCGAACGGTAGGCACCGGGATCGATTAGACATTTGCCACATCGATGACCCAGCTTCCGAGGGATCGGTTTCAGACCTTTGGCGTTTACCTTGCCGTTCGAAAAACACCGGGTGTCCGGGGAATATCGGCTGCATAAAAATTCAAATCTCAGCGCACGACGCCTTTGAGATCTGCGGGGGACGCAATATTGAGCGATCTGGAGTTCCAACGCGAGCTGAGTCCGGAGCAAATGCGCGAAGCGCTATCGCTGCTGGACAGTACCGTGGGGACGCAGAACCAAACCGTGCAAATCGAGGAATTGCGTCCCGCTGAAGAGGTCAATCCAGAACCTGATCAGTCCAGTACGACCATGCCGACGCAGGATTGGCCCCCTGCGGCAGAAGACCCGCAGCAGCGTATGAAGCATCTGAACTTAGCTGTCGCCTTTTTTGGTATTGGCATTGCGGCCGCCGGCGCTCTGGCGCTCTGGTCATGGTGGGAAAGTTTGCCTCTCCCGGCAACGCCAAGGATCGCTCAAGAGCAGTTCTCGAAACAGTCGGCAGCGTCGGCCGCGAAAACCGATTCCCCTGCGCTACCGGTTGCCGAGCCTCCACCTGATCAAAGTCCTGGTGGATCAGAGCGACAGCCCCCAACGCCGGAACTCGCGGTTTTGAATAGTGCCGTAAGAGATGCGGTCAATAGCGATATTGCGATCCCTGCTGTGGTCCCCTCGGCTACCGATCACGCAACCAGCACGAGCCGCTCTCGGTGGAACGAACGGCTAAGCCGAAGACCAGAGCACACCTCGCGGCACGCGCGGGCAGTTCGAGTCGCCGCAGCGAAGAAGCCAATTTGGCGACTTTACTGGCAGGCTCGCGCGGAAGACGAATGGTGCATCGTCGCATGTCGTCGCGCGAACGGCGAATGGTGCTTCTTCGGATGTCGTGCATGGCGAGCTCAGCCCGTCTTCTATAACGTGACGAGATGACGAGGCCCTCTGGCTGCAGGACGCGGACTGCGGCGCAGATGTGGTATCTCGAACCTAGTTGCATGCTGCAGGTCGCTTGTATGACGGTCGAATGGCCGCTCACATGGGCATGCTCGAAGTCAAGGGTCAGGTTTAGGGGTTGAAGAGCAGTTTTCCGGCCGTTGGTTTGGATCCAAAGTCTGAGCCCGTTTCGATGACCTGATGGCGTGCTGCACCAGATCAAACTCACATCCGGTCGCCGCTTGTCGCGGCTGCACCAACATCCCGCGTCCGGCGGGTGGGGCTCAGGAGGCCGGGACCATTCTTTCGGTCGGCTGTTGAGGCCAACGGCCATTTCGGTCCGGCCACCTGGATCCGGCAGGACTGATCAGTCCTTGCGGATGGGGTCAGTTCGCCGCCGCCGCCGCCTTCATCACGGCCCCCTCGATGACGACGCCGGCGGTGGTGTACCGCCACAGAGCGATCAGGAGCTTGCGCGCCAGGGCGACGATGATCGTCTTGCGCACCTGCCTGCCAAGGCGCTGGACCCGCTCGTGGAACCACAGGCTGAGCGCCGAGGTCGGCTGGTTCCGCAGCCATAGCCAGGCCAGCTCGACCATTGCTGTCCTCAGTCGCGGGTTGCCGGCCTTGGACACACCCTGCTCGTGATCGATCGAGCCGCTCTGCCATGGCGTCGGCGCCAGGCCGGCGTAGGCGGCCACCTGCCTCCGGTTGTCGAACTGGCGGAACAGGCCCTCCGACCAGAGGACGGCGGCGGTCTCTGGGCCGATACCCTTCAGCCGCGCCAGCATGGCCGCCGGCGAGGCCGCCTCGTCACTGGCCGGCTTGAGCAAAGCGTCCCGTTCCGCCTCGACCGTCTTCAACTGCTCCAGCAGGACCTCGAGCCGATCCAGCTCGCGGATAATCTGCGCCTTCAGGCGCACCGGCAGGGGCCGGCGGTCACCTGTCCGCAGGTCCTCTAGCCGCTCACGCCGACCCTTGCGCAGCGGCTCGTAGCCGAACACCCCCTGGGCGGACAGCAGTCCTTTGATCCGGTTGACGTGGCTCACCCGCTCGCCCATCAGCGTCCGGCGCTCGCGGCAGACACGCCGGCGGTCCTCCTCCTGCGGCGTCGGCGCCCTGGCCATCGAACACACCCGCGGCTCGCCACGCTTGTAGGCCATCAGGGTGCGCACCAGGGTCTCGCCATCGATCCGGTCGGTCTTCGCCCGCCGCCGCCGGCGCGAGGTCAGGATCGAGGCGGCGTCGACGACGTGGCTCTCGATCCCTTCCGACTGCAGCACCCGGTGGATCCAAAAGCCGTCCAGACCGGCCTCCTGGATGACGATAATCGGCAAGTCCCGGCCGGTCCGCGCCGCAGCTTTGCGCCTGAGCTCGGCGAACCGACGCAGCAGCCCGGACACCTCGCCCGCCGGAACCGCGTGCTTGGACATCTTCTCCCCACCCCCAGGCGACAGGGACGTGATCAGCCAGGTTCTGCGTGACAGTTCCAGCGAGACAAAGATCGCGCCAAGTGCAGTGCGGATAGCGGCCTGCGCCGGCCGAGATGCGTCTTCAGTCATCGTCGCCTCCAGAGTGGGTGGGGCTGCAACCTCACTCTCAATGAGCAACGGTCGCTAGCCGGACGCCCATGGGATCTGTCGGCGCG
>Ga0182040_10001202_pt1 | contig 12043 bp, 11 predicted proteins | sample flu12Cox44000176_FD_125973 | JGI IMG/M metagenome (GOLD analysis project Ga0182040, IMG submission 125973) | Lab enrichment of tropical soil microbial communities from Luquillo Experimental Forest, Puerto Rico - flux8day.12C.oxic.44.000.176 | ecosystem: Environmental > Terrestrial > Soil >... | reverse complement strand
TGATGGCCCACGGCTTGTAGATCTCCCAGGCCGGCATTCCGGTCAGCGCCGCGACGCGCCCGCCGATCCAGAACCAGCCCGGCGGGTAGAACGGCGGCAGCCCGAGGTAGGTCATGTCGTGCAGGGCCGGGCTGTCGGCGAGCCGGGTCAGGTATTCGGTGCGGAACTGCTGGTCGACGGAGATGCCGAAGAGATACAGCTTGGTGGCGCCCAGCGGCATGCCCAACGTGACGACTGTGAAAGCGGACACGAACATCAACCCGCCCAACTGCGCCATTCGCCGGTGGCGGCGCCACACCCAGCCGACGGCGACCAGCCCGGCCAGGCAGCCGACCTGCCCGACGGTCGTCAGCGCATGCAGCTGGTTGGACGACGGAAAAGCCGGCCATTGCACGCGCGAAATCGCGATCAGCGATACCACCGCGACGACGACCGCAATCGTCGCCGCCACGACGAGCTGGCCCAGCGTGGCCAGTGCGTTGCGCATGCTCAGATGGGCAGCTTGCGGAAGATGCTCCGCGGGATGTGTCGCAACACCATCATCACATAACGGAATGCTGCTGGCGCCCAAACCAATTCCTTACCCTTTGCGGACGCGGTCACCGCCAGGTCGGCGACGTACTCCTTGTCGACGGTTAGCGGAGCTTCCTTGATGTGCGCGCTCATCCGGGTACGCACCTGACCGGGACGGATCACCAGGACGCGAACCCCATACTCGCGCAACGCCTCCGACAGGCCTAGGTAGAAACCGTCCAGCCCGGCCTTGGTCGAGCCGTAGACAAAGTTGGACCGCCGCACGCGCTCACCGGCCACCGTGCTCATCGCGATGATCTGACCGAAGCCCTGGGCCCGCATCTTCTCCGCCAGCAGCACCCCCACCGAAACCGCCGCCGTGTAATTGATTTCGGCGATCTGCACGGCTTTTCGCTGGTTTTGCCACAGCTCTTCGGCGTCGCCGAGCAAACCGAATGCCACGATGGCGACGTCCACATCGCCACCCGAGAAGGCCTGATCCATCATCTTCGGGTGGCTGTCGGTGTCGGTGGCTTCGAAGTCGATCAGCTCCACCGACCGCGCGCCCGCGGCCCTCATCTGAGCCACCGCGTCGTCGCGGCCCGGGTCGTTGGGCATGGCGGCCAACAGGATTCGCGCGTGCGCGTTTTGCAGGTAGCGCTCGCAGATGGCCAGGCCGATCTCGGAGGTACCACCGAGCAGCAGGATGGTCTGCGGATTTCCCACGGCATCGAGCACCATTTACAGCAGCTCCAGGCGTCGGGCCATGTCGGAGGCGAACACCCGCAGGGGGTCTACCTTGCGGCGCACGGCGATCCACTCGTCGATGCGCGGATACATGGCGTGAAAGGTGTCGGCGGTGGTGCGCGAATCCTTGGCGGTGTAGACCCGGCCGCCGAATTCCAGCACCCGGCGGTCGAGTTCGTTGAGGAACTCGTTGAGCCCCGGCTTGATGGGGAAGTCCACGCAGACGTTCCAGCCCGGGATCGGAAAGCTCAGCGGCGCCTGGTTGCCCGGGCCGAACAGCTTGAACACGTTGAGGAACGAGTAGTGCCCGGACTTCTGAATGTCGCCGATGATGCCCTTGAACTCCTCGACGGCGGTGGTGGGCACGACGAACTGGTACTGGCCGAAACCGGCCGAGCCGTAGGCGCGGTTCCATTCGCCGAACATGTCCAGCGGGTGGTAGAACTGCGTCAGGTTTTGGATCTTGCCGCGATAGGTTCCGGACTTGCGGTACCAGAGTTCGCCTATCGGCCCGAAGGTGTATTTGTTGGCCAGGCCGTTCGGAAAAATGTCGGGGAACGTAAGCAGTTGTGGCGCATCGAATTTCAGGGGGTTCTTCCGAAGCTTCGCGGGCAACTGCTCGACGGTCGCCAGGGAACCACGCGATACCGCCGCACGGCCCAGTTTGGGCGGGGCGCTGATCGCGTCGAACCAGGCACTGGAATACGTGTAGCCGGCTTCGCTGCCATCGCTGTGCAGGGCGATGGTTTCGTCGAGGCCGGCGGTGACGTCGCCGTCGGCGATGAAATACGCGGTCTCCGTGGGCGTCATCTCGATGGTGGCCCGCAGGATGATCCCGGTCAGGCCGTTGCCGCCGACCGTTGCCCAGAACAGCTCGGACTCCTCACCGGCCGGAGCGAGGTGGCGGATCTGGCCGTCGGCGGTCAACAGGTCCATGCTGCGCACGTGGTTGCCGAAGCTGCCCGCGCTGTGATGGTTCTTGCCGTGAATGTCGCAGGCGATCGCGCCGCCGATGGTCACCTGGCGGGTGCCCGGTAGCACCGGCACCCACAGCCCGAACGGCAGGGCCGCCTTCATCAGCTGGTCGAGGTTGACCCCGGCGTCGAGGTCGGCCAGCTTGGTATCGGCGCTGACCGAGTGGATCGTGTTCAGTTCGGTCATGTCGATCACAAGACCGCCGCCGTTCTGTGCGTTGTCGCCGTAGGACCGGCCCAGCCCGCGCGCGATCACCCCTCGACCGCCGGTGTCGGCCATCCTGGCCACCGCCTTGGCGACCACCTCGGGATCGGGGGTGCGGAGTACGTCCGCCACCGACGGCGCGGTGCGCCCCCACCCGGTCAGCCGGGTGGGGGTGGGCGAAACACCGTTGCTCAACATCGTCAAAGAGGGTACCGCTTGGTCTTGTGACGACGCGGGACGCGCAGTGTGTGCTCACGGCTTTGAGTGAGCGTCCAGGGCGGAAATTCAGCCGATTTCTCGCCCAGGACGCACACCCAAAGCGTGCACAACCGGTGGCTCAGCGAATGCGGAAGATTACCGCTCGCTGCACGACGAAGTTGATCACCGTCGCGGTGCCCTGCGCGATCACGAACGCCACGGGTATCGCCCACCCGCGGTAATCCAAAAGCGCGAGGCACAGATGGTTGAGGCCGACCTGCACGGCGAACGTGATGCCGTACAGGCCCATGACCGCGAGGAACCGGGCGGTGCTCGGTGTTGCCTGAAATGTCCATCGACGGTTGATCAGGTAGGCGGTGATGGTGCCGACGACGAAACTGGTCGCTTTGGACAGGTCAACCTGCAGGCCCACCACTTTGTAGAGCACCAGGTAGAGGCTGAAGTCGACGATCCCGGCCAGACCGCCGGTGACGACAAAACGCCACACCTGCGTCGTCAGACTCAGTGGTGGGCGCGGCGGCGCGGCTTGTGACATGGCGGGGCCATTCTATCGGGCAAGCCGCGTACCCCAGGGCCAGCTACTTCGGCAGCTTGACCGCGATCAACTCGACCTGATTTTCCCCTTGCGGCGTCGAGTAGGTCACCGTGTCGCCCGGCTTGTGTCGGGCAATCGCCTGCCCCAGTGGGCTGCGGGCGGTCAACGTCTCGGCTTCGCGGCCTACGGGAGTCTCTTCCACGATGGAGATCACATGCATCGTGACGACCTCCCCGTCGGGGAACCGCAGGGTTACCTCGGTACCGCCGGGCAGCGTTTCCGATGCGTCCGAGGGCGACGGCCCGGTCCGCAACCGCCGGTCCAGTTCATTGATCCGGTCGCGGAGGACCACGAGTTCGTCGGCGCGCTGTATCGCCTCCGCCGCGTCTCCGTGGTCGCCGACCACGCCGCGGTCGTTCTTGACTTCGACCTCGAGGCGATCATGCCGCTGGCGCAGCCGATCCAGCTCTGCGGCGAGGTTCTCCCGCGCCGCATCCGCCGCTGATTGGCGTTTGTCGCTCACGTCCTCGCCTTCGTTTTTCAGTCAGTTATCCAAAATGCTTACCGATAGGCGCGCGATTCTATCCCTGTTTGCCCGCGCCGACCAGCGGCCACGCTTTAGACCCAGTACGGCACCCGGGCGCGGTACTGCCGCATCGCGAATGCCGCCAGCACCCAACCGATGGCGGTGAGCACCAGCACCACCGCCCAGTGCCGCAGCTCCTGGTGGCCGCCCAGCAGCGGCGCCCGAACGATGTCGAGATAGTGCAGCAGCGGGTTGAGTTCGACGATGCTTGACCAGCGTCCGGCACCCTGCTGCCGCAGCGTGTCGTCGTTCCAGATGATCGGCGTCATGAAGAACAGCAACTGCACGATGGAAAACAACAGTGGGCCGATGTCGCGGTAGCGGGTCGCCAGGATGCCGAAACACAGTGAGACCCATATGCAATTGAGGACGATCAGCCCGAGCGCCGGGATGACCGAGAGATCAGCCCACGACCACGGCTTGGGGTAGATGATTGCGATGACGGCGTAGATGACGATGTTATGCGCGAACAAGATCATCTGCCGCCACACCAGCCGGTAGACGTGCACGCTGAGCGGCGTCGGCAACTGCTTGATCAGTCCCTCGTTGGCGACGAAGACGTCGGCGCCCTCCAGAATGGCGGCGTTGATCAGGTTCCAGATGATCAGGCCGAGCGTGACGTACGGCAGGTGCACGGACAGCTGAAGGTGAAAGAGCTTCGAATACAGCCCGCCCATGGCGACGGCCGTGGTGCCGGTCGCGATGGTGATCCAGAAGGGCCCCAGCACCGAGCGGCGGTAGCGCTGCTTGATGTCCTGCCAGCCCAGGTGCAGCCACAGCTCGTGACGACGAAAGCCGGCGACCAGATCGCCCCGGGCGCGGGTAAAAGTCCGCGACTGTGCCGCCGCGTCGACAAACGTCATGTGGGTCCTCCCGCATCGGGTCCGCCGAATTGCTCGCGACGTCCCAAGCGGCGCAAGCGAACCCACTCCCACAGCCCCTTGGGATCGCGGCGGGACACCAGGAAGAACCAGCCGAACCGGAGCCATTCCTGGGCCTGCAGCTTGCGCAGGCCTGGTTGCGCTAGCAGGTAGCCGCGGTTGCGGTAGGTGAAGAACCGCTTGGTGGGGTCGTCGGGATACTGGGTGTGCATCCGGCCGCCCAGGATCGGCCGGAACTCGTCGGATCCGCAGGGATGCAGGTAGATCGCGTCCAAGCAGGTTCCGAACGGCAGGCCCGAGCGCACCAGCCGGCGGTGCAATTCGACCTCGTCGCCGCGGATGAACAGCCGCATGTCCGGGACGCCGACCGCGTCCAGGGTGGCTGCCCGAAACAGCGCGCCGTTGAACAGCGACGCTATCCCACGCAGCAGGTCCTGACCTTCTTCGGTGCGCAATTCGCTTGTGCGCCTGCGCCATACCAGCCCGCGCCGCAACGGGAACGCCAGCCGCTGGGGGTCATCCATATTGCACACCATCGGCGATACTTCGGCCAGGCCGTACTTTTCGGCGCAGGCCAGCAGGGTCGCCAGCACGTGAGAATCGTGCGGACGCCCGTCGTCGTCGGCCAGCCACACCCAATCGGCGCCCTGTGCCAGTGCGTGCAACATGCCGAGTGCGAAACCGCCTGCGCCGCCAAGGTTTCGGCGCGATGCCAGGTATGTGGTGGAAATGGGCTGGCCGGCTACCAGATCCCGGATCCGGTTATCGCGGGGACCGTCGTTGTCGACCACGATCAGGTGATCGGGCAACCGGGTTTGGGTGCAGAGCACATCGAGCGACTTCGCGAGCTCGTCCGCGCGCCGGTGGGTGACCACTACGGCGAAGATCGTCTCACTCATCCCCGGATGCTCTTTGTGCCAATGGCTTTTCGGCCGTGATCTCGTGGGGCTCGCGCTCGGTCTCTTCCAGCACCTCGCGCACGTGCCGGGCCGCGTCCTCACCCTCGTAGGCGCGCACCACGTCTTCGATGCCGCCGGTCAGCCTGATGACTCCGTGGTCGATCCACATCGCGGTCTTGCACAGCCGGGCCAGGAATTCGTTGGAATGACTGGCGAACACCAGGATTCCGGAGCGTTCCACCAGGCTCTGCAGCCGGGACCGGGCCTTCTTCAGGAAGTCGGCGTCTACCGCGCCGATGCCCTCATCGAGCAGCAAGATCTCGGGGTCAATGCTGGTGACCACGCCCATCGCCAGCCGCACCCGCATCCCGGTTGAGTAGGTGCGCAGCGGCATCGACAGGTAGTCACCGAGCTCGGTGAACTCGGCGATCTCGTCGACCTTCGACAGCATCTGCTTTCGCGTCTGCCCGAGGAACAGGCCGCGGATGATGATGTTCTCGTAGCCGGAGATCTCGGGGTCCATCCCGACGCCGAGATCGAAGACCGGCGCCACCCGCCCGGTGACCTTCGCCCAGCCGCGGGTGGGTTCGTAGATGCCCGAAAGCAGGCGCAGCAGTGTGGATTTCCCCGCGCCGTTGTGGCCGACGAGTCCGACCCGGTCGCCCAACTCGAGCGTCATGGTGATGTCGCGCAGCGCCTCGACGACGACCACGTTGGAACTGTTGCGACCGATGGTGCCGCCCGCCTTGCCCAGGAACGCCTTCTTCAGGGAACGCGACTTGGCATCGAAGATGGGAAATTCCACCCACGCGTCGCGTGTCTCGATGTGAGGACCCGGACCAGGCACCGTAATCCGCTTAGAGGTACTGCCCGTGTCCGGACCCGCCCTGGCCCGGCTTCCCGATGCCCGGGGGGAGCGCGCCCTGGCGCATCTGCTCCAGCTGTGCGCGGGCGGCCATCTGCTGGGCGAACAGTGCGGTCTGGATGCCGTGGAACAGCCCTTCCAACCAGCCGACGAGCTGCGCCTGGGCGATGCGCAACTCGGCATCCGACGGCGTCACATCCTCGCTGAACGGCAGGGTGAGGCGATCGAGCTCCTCGCGCAGTTCCGGTGCGAGGCCATCTTCGAGCTCGCGGATGCTGGTGGCGTGGATCTCGCGCAGCCGGTTGCGGCTGGCCTCATCGAGCGGTGCCGCGCGCACTTCCTCGAGCAGTTGCTTGATCATGGTGCCGATGCGCATCACCTTGGCGGGCTGCTCGACCAGGTCGGTCAGGGAACGCCCGTCGGAGTCTTGGTCCTCGTCCGCATCGCGGATCGCCATGATGCGCGGATCGAGGCCGCCGATGACCTCGATGCCATTGTCGTCCGGGCCGTCGTTTCCGTTACTCAAATCCATTCACCATCCTCTTGCGCATCTAGGGGCGGGGCGCTTCGGCAGGTCCGCGCCATTCGTAGATTTTGGCTCCACCATTGTCGTAGATCAGCGCCCACGACTTCGATTTCTCCAGCGACATTAGTCCGTCGGGCGTGGCAAACCCCCTGACGTTGGGCGTGCTGGTCAGGATGTACCTGATATTGAGCGCCTTGATCGCCTCGATGACCTTCGGATCGGATTCGCCTTTGCGCGCGGAGGTCCAGAAGATGTAGCGGTAGTAGCCGGGGCCGGTCTGCTGCGGAAAGTCGTAGTGGGTCCACAGCGGGTGCAGGTCGGCCACCGCGTACATCCAGGCGGTGCCGTCGATATTCGAGTCGCCGATCAGGGTGTTGTGTGCGCCCGGCAGCTTGGCCAGGTAGGCCATGGCCATGAGGTCTCGCTGGTCGATGATCACCGAGTCGTATTTGTCGCCAAACAGGACCAGGTGCCGGTAGAGGTAGTGCCGGGCGGTGAGCACCGTGGCCGCCACCAGCAGCACCGCCGTGGCCGCGCGCCAGACCGGGGTGGGCAGCCGCTTGAACAGGTCGGTGAGCCGTCTGGCGAAGGCCACCACTGCGACGACGATCGCGAACAACGCGATGCCCGCCATCGGCGTCGCCAGCATCGTGACCACCGCCGTGAGCCGGCGCGGATCGTTGTAGAAGAACTGGCTGAACGCTTCGATGGCGCGGCCGACCGGATTGCGAAACGGCGCCCCCGAGTAGATGGTCGCCACGGTCAACACCAGCCAGACCGCCGGCGGCCACCAGATCCTCTTGTACAGCAGCATCGCCATGCCGATCGCTGCCAGCGCGACCAGGCCGTATTGGATCGGAAAATCGTTGAGATGGCGGGTGTGCAGGAGCAGCGCATCGATGATGCCCTGCTTCACGCTTTTGAAGCTGGGGAATGCATGCCCGGCGATGATGTCGGCCTGCCGGAGCACCCCGATGAACTGCGGCGCCAGTATCGCCGCGGTCGGCACGGCCACCGCGGCCAGCGTCAGCACGTCGGCGAGCCGCCCACGCACCGGATGCCACAGCGCGTCCAGAAGCCACCAGGCCAACAAGAACAGGACAACGATGAATCCACCAGTGAGGTGTGTCGACAGGACGCCCACCAGCGCCAGCACGGCCGCCGGAACGCGGTCGCGGTGCCGCGGCGTCGAGGCGATCAGGACGAACGTCGGAATCGCGACTCCATAGGCGACGAGGTTGGGCATCGCGGCGACGCCGAACTCGACGTAGGGCACCGAGGTGAACGACGCCGACAGCGCCGCGGCGGTGGCCGACGCGCCCGCGGCGCGCCATTGGGTGCTGATCGGGCGCAGAAGGAACCAGGTGAGGGTGGCCGCGCTCGAGGGAAACAGCCAGACCGACGCGGCCAGCGAAGTGAGGGTGTAGCCGGTGGTGGGTGCCGCGCCGGTGAGCTGACAGAACACGGCCGTCAGGGCATGGAACACCGAAGGGTAATACAGCGGCTGTTGGGTCTCCACATTGCGGAGCTCGCCCATGTGGGTCGACGACGCCTGGCCGGTGTCGAGGATGTAGCGCACCTCGTTGGCATGCCAGACCGCGTCCCAGGTGCTGGGAACGGACTCCCAATGGGTCAGGCCGCGGTAGCCGGCCCACATGATCAGCAGAGCGCCCAACAGCACCCCGGCCGCCACGATCACCGCCGGCAAGCGACCGACCCCGCGCGCCTCTGCCTCTTTGTCGCGGTAGCGGGCGAGCAGCACCCGCAAACCCGCCGCCACCACACACACCACGACCAGTGTTGCCAGCGCCGTCCAACCGTTCCACGGGATTTGGAGCGCACCCAACGGAATGATCGCCAGCGCTACCAAGCCATATGTCAGCGCGGGGCCAACTGCGATAGCGACCGGCCAAGTTAGCTGGGTGAGGCGTGCGACGATCGTCCCGGGCGTGATCAGCAAGAACAGTGCGAGCAGCGTTCCGATCCAGAGGCCCACTGGACTAGTATGGCTGGCCGGGTGATCTGGCTCGCCAAGCCGCCGTGCGGCCGGGACGCTTGTGGGGCACCCGCTACCGTCACAATTCTCGCGAAATTGCGAAGCTCTAAGGTGGCTGGCATGGCTTTCGATGTCGCCCGGGTGCGCGGACTGCATCCGTCGCTGGGTGACGGATGGGTGCATTTCGACGCGCCGGCCGGCATGTTGATCCCCGATTCCGTCGCGACCACCGTGTCGACCGCGTTCCGCAGGTCTGGCGCGACCACCGTGGGGGCCCATCCGTCGGCGCGGCGCAGCGCTGCCGTGCTCGAGGCGGCGCGTGCGGCGGTGGCGGACCTGTTCAACGTCGATCCGGCGGGCGTCGTCCTGGGCGCCGATCGCGCCGTCCTGCTGTCATCGCTGGCCGAAGCGTCGTCCTCGCGGGCCGGCCTGGGCTACGAGGTGATTGTCAGCCGCCTGGACGACGAGGCCAACATCGCGCCGTGGCTGCGGGCGGCACACCGTTACGGCGCCAAGGTGAAGTGGGCCGAGGTCGACATCGAGACCGGCGAGCTGCCGACGTGGCAGTGGGAGAGCCTGATCGCGAAGTCGACCCGGCTGGTCGCGGTCGCGTCCGCGTCCGCAACGCTCGGCACGGTTACCGATCTGCGGGCGATGACCAAGCTGGTGCACGAGGCCGGCGGGTTGGTGGTGGTCGACCATTCCGCCGGCGCGCCGTACCGGTTGCTTGACGTCAAAGAGACCGACGCCGACGTGGTCGCGGTGAACGCCCTGGCGTGGGGTGGTCCCCCGATCGGGGCGATGGTGTTTCGCGATCCGGGGCTGATCGGCACGTTCAGCTCCATCTCGACCGACCCCGACGCCACCGGCGCGGCGCGCTTGGAGGTCGGCGCGCATCAGTTCGGTCTGCTGGCCGGCGTGGTCGCCAGCATCGAGTACCTTGCGGCACTCGATGAGTCCGCGCGTGGGAGCCGGCGCGAACGCCTTTCGGTGTCAATGGAGTCGGCCACCTCGTACCTGAACCGGGTCTTCGACTACCTGATGGTGTCGTTGCGGTCGCTGCCGTTGGTGATGGTGATCGGCCGTCCGGAGGCGCGGATACCAGTGGTCAGCTTCGCTCTGCATGAGGTGCCCGCCGAGCGCGTGGTGCAGCGCTTGGCGGACAACGGAATTCTGGCCGTCTGCAACGAGAAGTCGCGCGCACTCGACGTACTGGGCGTCAACGACGTCGGCGGCGCCGTCACCGTCGGGCTGGCGCACTACTCGACGACCGCCGAGGTGGACCAGCTGGTGCGTGCGCTGGCGTCCCTAGGTTGATTGTGTTACGCCCGCGACCCGGCCCCACGTCCTAGACGGTCAGCACGATCTTTCCGGTCACCTTGCCCGACACCAACTGCTGGTGCGCATCGCCGGCCTGCTGGATGGGCATGCGCGCGCCGATGATCGGCCGCACCCGCCCGTCGGCAATCATCGGCCACACCGAGGCCGTCACCGCCTGCACGATCTCGCACTTACTGTTGGGCCCGCTCACCGGCCGGCCCCGCAATGTGGTGCCGATGACCCGCGCCCGCCTCGCCAGTAGCTTGCCGATGTTGAGCTCGCCCTTCACGCCGCCCTGCATGCCGATGATGACCAGCTGTCCGTCCGTGGCGAGGGCGTCGAGATTGCGGTCCAGATAGGCGGCGCCCATGATGTCGAAGATCACGTCGGCGCCGTCGGTGTCCTCCCGCAGTCGCGCCACGAAATCCTCGTCGCGATAGTTGATGGTGATCTCGGCGCCCAGCGCGCGACAGAACTCCAGCTTCTCGGCCGATCCGGCGGTGACGGCCACGCGGGCGCCCAGCGCTCGTGCTACCTGGATCGCGTGCGTCCCGATGCCGCTGGCCCCGCCGTGCATCAGCAGAAGCTGGCCCTCGCCGAGGTGAGCGGTCAGCACCAGGTTCGACCAAACCGTGCACGCCACCTCCGGCAATCCGGCCGCGTCGATGAGGTCCACGCCGTCGGGAATCGGCATCACCTGGCCGGCGGGAACGGCGACGTATTCGGCGTATCCGCCGCCGGCCAGCAAGGCGCAGACTTCTTGTCCGACAGGCCATTCGGTGACGCCCGAGCCCGCTGCGGCGACGACGCCGGCCACCTCCATGCCGATGGTTTCGCTGGCGCCCGGCGGTGGCGGATACTTGCCGGCGGCCTGCAGCACGTCGGCGCGGTTGACGCCGGACGCGGCAATCTTGATAAGTACCTCGCCGGCCCCGGCGGTGACGTCGGGCACTTCTTGCCAGGACAGTTGTTCGGAGGATTCGGCGACGATGGCGCGCATGGGCGCGACGTTACTAGCCCCCGTTACCCTTATCAGCGGTGGCGTGGCAGAGCGGCCTAATGCACTCGCCTTGAAAGCGAGAGACGGCTAAAACCGTCCGGGGGTTCAAATCCCTCCGCCACCGCCGTTTCTCATCGGCTGGCCGTAATCGTCGGCGTGGCGACGGATGCGTGTTCATCCCCAGCGCGCCTCCGGTTCGCCAGCAGCACGCGAATCGTGGTGATGTGCAGGGTGATCGAGAAGGGCACCAGATACATCGGGAAGAGGACCAGCGGCCACAGGGTGAACACAGACGTCGATGGATTGGTATGCACCACCCCGATAGCTTGGGACGCCAGGAACGCGGTTCCCACCGCCCCGACGAAATCGAGAAGGCCTAGCACCGACCACGCGATCGGAATGCTGTTCGACGTCGACGAGATCAGGGCGATCACGGCGACGCAGGCGGTGACACCGACTGCGATGTCGCCTAACGCGGCGGGGTAGGCGAAGAAGCCGGGAAGCTGACCGCCGACCTGCAACACCAGGAACACGCATCCCAACCAACGAGCAGTCTGTGAGATCAGCAGCTCGGCGAGCGTTCGCCGGTCGGCCAACAGCTCATCCAGCGACGACGAGCGTGCCACCGCAATCGGTCCGACAACGATGAGCGCGAAGAACAAATAGACGAGCCACGGTGGTCGGCCCGGACCATCGCGAAGAGCCTCCACATGGGTGTATCCCGCCGACAAGCCGAACCACACTGCGAACACGGCCGTAAGGGCGCCCGCCAACCTC
>Ga0182040_10001201_pt1 | contig 12048 bp, 15 predicted proteins | sample flu12Cox44000176_FD_125973 | JGI IMG/M metagenome (GOLD analysis project Ga0182040, IMG submission 125973) | Lab enrichment of tropical soil microbial communities from Luquillo Experimental Forest, Puerto Rico - flux8day.12C.oxic.44.000.176 | ecosystem: Environmental > Terrestrial > Soil >... | reverse complement strand
TGGGTCGACCACCTCGGCGCGCTCCAGCCGCTTGGACAGGAAGCGGATGCGCCGATCAATCTCGCGCAGGCGGCGCTTGCCGTAGATGTAGTCGCCGTTCTCCGAGCGGTCGCCGTTTCCAGCCGCCCAGGCCACGGTTTCCACCACTTTCGGGCGCTCCATACGCAACAGCTGGCGCAATTCGTTCTGCATGCGGCGGTGACCTTCCGGGGTCATGTAGTTCTTGATCCCTGGCGGCATGGCCGGCGGCTCATCGGGCAGGTCGCCCTCGTCATCCGTTTCCTTAACGAAGGCCTTGCTCATCGGATCACCTTCTCCCGTCCCACCGTTCATGACTTAACACGAGTGGTGGGCAGCGCCCGCTATGGATCGTCGGCTTAAGTCGAAACGATATAACTCGAACCGGACACAAAAACCCCGCCAGGCGCCCAGCCAACCGGGGTGTTGAAAAACCTCGACCGTCTCTTCCCCGGAATAAATCTCGACACGAACAAGTGCATCGCCAAAGCCAACCTCGTGGCGTCAGTTCTTTCCTGGAATGACGGTGGGGGGAGTCTCGCGCTCCAAGGAGTGCAGGACCACAACAGATCGCCCGGGCAGACACGCCCGATCTCTCCAAGAGGCGTGACGTGACGGATGCAGGGAAGGCGACCGGAATCTCCTCGCTCCGAAAACATGTGATTGGGGCGAGGACGGACCCATATCAGTGATGCCGAACATCGCCAGGGAACGGAGCGCGGACTGGTTCTGGGCTTTGACGAGCCAGTAGCCGAGGTAGCAGCTCTGAATTACAAATAATGGATGGATTGGTGCGAGATGATGGAAACAGTCAGCGGGCCGTTCTCACAAAAACAACATCCAAACCGAGTTTCACCCGTCGATAAACCGAGACTCGATTTGTTGGAGAAAGATGAGGTAAAAACAAAACGTCCCAGCATGTGGAACATCGTCTTTTATAACGACGATTACACACCGATGGATTTTGTCGAATTCGTCCTGAAGGCGATATTTCACATGTCGACGCTAGATGCACTAGCCTTGACCTTGGCTGTCCATACGAAAGGTAAGGGCATCGCCGGTACCTATACCTTTGAGGTAGCTGAACAGAAGCAATCCGAAGTCTTGTTGATGGCTAAGGTCGAGGAGCATCCGCTGCGAGTTGAGGTTGAGAGGGTGTGAGGGACGATTACGCTGGGAGGAGCGCGTACTAAATTAAGAGGCAAAATTCGCGACGATCGGCGGGGGCGGGTTCTCCACCGGCGGTATCGGAATCGGCCGCGGCGGCTCTTCGATGGGCTGAGGCTGTCGCGGCTCGGGTCGTATCGGCGGATTTCCTGGCGGCTTCGGCTTTCCCGGCTGCTGTCCCATTGCTAACCTCCATAGCGCTTTCGCCGCCTGATTCGTGCGTCATCCTGGGAGTTGTCGCTAGGGCCTCATCCGGGCTGCCGGTTGGCCTCTCGGACTAGGTCCCGTCCATGCCTTCCTTATCTAGAAATGCCCGCAGCGCGAGATTCTCAGGGCTGGAGCCAGTTCGGTTAAGAAACTCCTCGACATCCGTATCTGTGGTGCGCCCGCCGGATGGGAGATTTGGCTCATGTCTGACGAAGGAGCGCCCTGAGGCGGTGTCGCGAATAAGCTGCCAGCGATCGCCGTTGGAGCTTCTGTAGAAATCTTTCGCGGTTATGGCCATGAAAATCGCTCCTGCGCCAAGCTCCCGCCAATACTTGCCTGATATGGTGGGTTCATCCGGAACCTCGCGCTGACGCCGAGTACTGTCTCTCAAACACCTCCCGCTGCCGACGGTTCCCTTCTGTTGCAGTGACGACGACGCGTATTGCGGAATTCAATCCGCTGGTTTTCCGGGCTGATTTTCCACAATAAAGAGCATTCTTAGCTTCGCGGTGCTGGCCCACATCGCCGACAGAGGGGTGCCCAAATCTCGGGGTCTCAACGTTCTCGGATTCGTCGCCCGTCTGGGTTTTGTCTCACTCCCCCCGCAAGCGGCGAGGCAGGCCCGGTGGGCATGATCTTCATGCGTGATCGGCGCGCCGAACAGCGCCATCATCCCGTCGCCGGTGAACTGATTTACCGTGCCTTCGAAGCGGTGCACGCCGGCGGCCGCGACCTGGAAAAAATCCTCGACGAGACGGAACCATTGTTCGGGATCGAACCGTTCGGCGAGGTTCATCGAGCCCTTTACATCGGCGAACAGGACCGTGATGCGCTTGCGTTTCACCTTCCAGCGCCGGACGGGCCTGACGAATCTTGTCGGCGAGATGCTCGGGTGGCGGCGGCGTGCGCAGACCCCGGGTGAGGTCGTCAGGCGCCGGGCTCTTGGCCGGCGCTGCAGCGCCGAGCGCAGCGATCGCGGCCAGCAGCTCGCGGCGATGGCCGACCGAGGTCACGCCGATGCTGATCAGGTCGTCGGCCGTCAGCTCCGGCAGTACCTCGCCATCGACATCGTTGTCGCGGAATGCCGGCGCATAGCGCTCCAGGCCCAAATCCTGCAGCCACTCCGCAATGTCCATGGGTGATCCTCGGTTCCGGGGAGCGGCAGCCCCTCACCGACGCCGATACACCTCTGCCCTTTGAACGACCAGCGGTAGCGCTGAAATAGCCGCGGCTTCGAGTGTCCGGGCTTCAGGCGGTGAAACGGCGCTTTTCAAGGGCGTATGAATTTCGACCCCCTTGTCGCCGCCGCGGGAGTTCGCTAGATACGACCAGTTTTCTGGTCATGGCGTGAGCGGATCATGGTCACGGTCAATCTGGTTCAGGCGAAGGCCCATCTGAGCGAATTGCTGGACAGGGTGGAAGCAGGCGAAGAAGTGATCATCACCCGCCATGGTCGCGCGGTGGCCCATATCCATCCTGTCTCGCGTCCAAAGCATCGGCTGATGCTGGATGACTTGGCCGCATTCCGCGCGACGATGCCACGCCTGCGGTGCCCAAGCGCCAAATTGCTGCGCGAGGCGCGAGACGAGGGGCTGTAAGAGCGGAAAGCGAGTGCTTTATTTCGACACGAGCTTCCTCGTCCCGCTCATTCTTCCCGAAGCGACCAGCGACAGCATTGCAGCGTTCGTCGGTAGGTTATCCGCCGAGCAGTTGACCGTCAGCCATTGGACCAGGGTCGAGTTTTCCTCGCTGATTGCAAGGGAAGTTCGGATGGGCGGACTGGACCTCCAAACGGCCACGCGGGCGGATGCCCGGTTTGAGGCCATGGTCGACGAGTCCTTCTTCGTCCTTCTGCCGAACGCCGACGATTTCGGTCTGGCCAAGCGATATCTCGGCCGGTTCGAAACCAGATTACGGGCAGGAGACGCTCTCCACCTGGCCATTGCCAACAATCATCGTGCTGCGGTGATCTACAGCCTCGATAGGACACTGCTCGATGCCGGGAAGATTCTCAACCTGCCGGTGAGCATGGGAATACGAGCCAAGTGATCGCAGCGTCAGTCGCCGCTGAATGCTGCTTCTCGGAATGGTCGGAAGTGACCCCCCTGGCCGATCGACGGTTCCGCCGTAGGGTCCGGTGCCGCGCTCGGAGAGCCCGAGGTGTGGCAGTTTGCTTGGGTCGGCGCCGAGCGAATCTCCAATCCCCCTGAACTGACCTCCATGGCCGCGGTTGGCGCCGACCATCGCTCTAACGGTCACACGGCGATGGCCGCGGCCTGGGCCGAAGCTTACCGGGCGACGCTGCATGGCCAGGCGGTGGTGCTGCCCACCGGCGCGACCTGATCGATTACATCAGCGCGTCGGCGAACTTTGCCTCGATCCGCAAATAGCTGGCCGGACCTTCAGGCACACGCGAGAAAATGTCCTGCCATGCGGGGCTCGACTGAATTCGGGGCAGCACTTCGTTGCGTTGGGCGAGATCCCGCCATCGAATGATCCAAGTGATATTGGCGGTACCGAGATGATCCTGCGGCACGCCATTCACCTCGGGTGCCTCGTTCGAATTGGTCCAAAATCCCAGCACATCTTGCGCCACACTCGTCGGGATATAGCGGATAGCAAAGCCGACGCGCCGGTCGTTCGACGGGTTGGGCGGCTAGCTGTGGACGAGGCGCACGTGGTGCAGCGACATCTCGCTGGGACGCAGGGTGATGATCCGCCGTTGGGAATGGTCGACCTCGACCATGACCTCTTGGCCGCGCGTCAACAGGTTGTGTTCGGAGCTCGGCGAGCCAGGTAAACAGCAGGTGCGATTTATGGCGCACATCGCCCTTGAGCGGCCCGCCGGTCCGCCGCTGGCGCAATGCCGTTGAACCAGCACCCAGAGCCGGGCGATGCCGCACATTAGCCCGCCGCGCCTGGTCAAACCGTACCGTCAGGCGCCAGCGGGTTGCCTGACCGGGACGCTGGCTCGAGGCAAAGAAATCATCGCGAGCGCCGGGTTGCCCGCGTTCATGTCGTGGATTTCCTGCAACAGGGCTCCGCGTATCCGCTCCACGACGCCTTTGATCACCTCCTCGTCGGCCGGGGCGAAGCGGCGCGGCTCCGGCGGCGGTTCCGCGCCGGTCTTCTTCTCGACGTCCTTCATCATGTCGATCAGCATCTTGGTCGCGCGCAAATTGGCGCCGGCGGATTCGTTGACCAGCTGAGTGATGACCGCTTCGCGCTTGGTGATCTTACGACGCTCCCCGTCAATCGTGACGAAAACGGGCTCATTCAGCGCGGCGACCAGCAGCGCCGGCAGGTTCTTCTTGGGCCGACCGCGCGGGTTGCCGGATTGGCCCTTCTTGAAGCGGGTGTGCAACGGGGGCTTGCGATAGTTGGCCGCATAGTCGCGCTCTGTCTCTGACATCTTGCCCTCGAGGGAGTTTCAACCCATACTATCAGTGTTTACGTAATTTGTCAATATAGCAATGCATTTATCGGCAAGGAACCCACCCTGTTAGCCCCCTGATAGCCCGATTCGGCCGCCGTGATCGGCGAAAATGGACCCCTGTTCGCCGCGCGGCGGGCAATGTCTGTTAAGTATCTCATCTGCATGGCTTTATCGAGGATGTCAGGGGCAAATCTCGGCGCCGAAACGATGATTCGCCCTGTTTTGCCGGCTTTTACAGGGGTCGGTGAAAATAGCTGGAGCTTCGCATGCCGGCGGGGTCGGCGCGCCGGCTCGATCAGCGCGCGTCGTAGGGATTCTTGCCCTTGCGCAGCATCATCCGGATCGGGGTGCCAGGAAGGTCGAAATCCTGGCGCAACGCGTTGACCAGGTAGCGCCGATAGGAATCCGGGAGTTCTCCGGGTTTCGAGGCGAAGAGCGCGAAACTCGGCGGCCGGGTGTTGACCTGGGTCACATAGCGCAGACGCAGTCGGCGCCCGGCGACGAGCGGCGGCGGGTGGCGCTCCTGGACGGCGGCGAGCCAGCGGTTGAGATCCGCGGTCGTCACCCGCCGGTTCCACACCTGGTCGGCGGCGCCAACTGCCGTCATCATCGCCTCGAGCCCGAAACCGGTCAGCCCCGATACCGGGACGAGAGCAACGCCGTGAAGCTGGGGCAGCGAGATCGACGCCCGGTCGCGCAAATGCTGCAGCGCCGCCGCAGGCTCAGCGACCGCGTCCCATTTGCTCGCCGCCAGGACCAGCGCGCGTCCCTCGTCGGCGACGAGCCGGGCGACCGTCAGGTCTTGCCGCTCGAAGGGCTGCAACGCGTCGAGCACTAGGATCACGGTCTCGGCAAAGCGGATCGCGCGCAGCGCGTCGCCGACCGACAGCTCTTCGAGCTTCCCCTCGACCCGCGGCCGGCGCCGCAGGCCGGCGGTATCGACGAGACGGATCGGACGCTCGCGCCACTGCCAGTCGATGGCGATCGCATCGCGGGTGATTCCCGCCTCCGGCCCGGTCAACAACCGGTCCTCGCCGATCAGCCGGTTGGCGAGCGTGGATTTCCCGACATTGGGGCGGCCGACGATCGCGAGCTGTAGCGGCCGCTGTTGTTCAGCCGGCGTGGGGAAGGAGGACTGGTCGGCCTCGAATGGCCTCAGCCGCTCGTAAAGCTCGACCAGACCTTCGCCGTGCTCGGCCGAGATCGCCACCGGGTCGCCGAGACCAAGTCGATAGGCCTCGCCGACGCCGGGAAGGGTTGCTCGACCCTCGGTCTTGTTGGCAACGAGCACGACCGGTTTACGGCTGCGCCGCAGCCAGCCGGCAAAATGGCGGTCGGCTTCGGTGACCCCTTCGCGTGCATCGATGACGAGGAGGGCTACGTCTGCCATAGCGAGCGCCTGCTCGGTGTGCGCCCGCATCCGGCCCTCAAGTGAGCCCGGTGAAGCCTCTTCAAGGCCGGCCGTGTCGATGACGCGAAAGCCGAGATCGGCGATCCGCCCTTCCCCCTCCCGGCGGTCGCGGGTCAGCCCTGGGATATCGTCAACGAGGGCTAGTCGTCTGCCGACGAGCCGGTTAAAAAGCGTCGACTTGCCGACATTCGGTCGTCCCAAAATGGCGACCGCGAAGCTCATCGCGATGATCGTGCGCAGGTGATCCGATCAGCGATAAGCTGACAATTTGGCGTCGTCGGTCAACACATAAAGGGAATTGTCGGCGATTGCGGGCGCGAAATACCCGCCGCCGGACATCTCTTCCCGACCCAATGGTTCGCCGGTGTAGGGAGATATGGATATGGCGCCGCTGTCCGAGGAGAGAACGATCAGCCGGTCGCCTCCGAGCACCGGGCCCGCCCAAATCATCGGATCCTTCCGTTTCTTCTCGTTCCGATAGCTCGGGAGCAGGCGCACCCAGCGCACCTTGCCATCGTTCCGCGTCAGGCAAATCAGCTCGTTGTCGGTCGAAAGGACATAAACGTAATCCCCGGCCACCCAGAGGCTGTGGGTACCGCCGAGTTCCTGCTCCCACACACGCTCGCCGGTTCTGAGATCGATCGCCACCATTCGCCCGCTATGGCTGGTAGCATAAACACGGCCCCGATCGATAACCGGCCACCCACGAATATCCGCCAGGGCGGAGACGGCGTCGACGCTACGCGCCGCGGCGAGATTGTCGGACCACAGCGGCCTTCCGGTCTCGACGGTGAGTGCGTAGATCTCGCCTGAAGAATAGGCGGCAACGACCACTTCACCCTCAACTGCCGGGCTCGCGCCGCCGAGCAGACTCGCTGTTTCCGGAATCGCGTTGTGAACCCACAGCCGCCGGCCATCCTCGGCCGCGAGGACAACGAGCTCGTTCTCGACGGTTATCGCGAAAACGCGCCCATCGGCAACCGTCGGCGCGCTGCGCACCGGGGCGCCGACACTGCTTCTCCAGATAACCCTTCCATCCGCCGGATCGAGTGCCAAAACCTGCGCGTAGCCGGTAGACGCGTACAGACGGTCGTTCCAGAAACCGACACCGCCGCCGAATGAAGTGCCGCGTTCGTCTTCGGGCTTGAGGTCGACTTGCCACAGCCGGTCTCCCGTCGCGGCATCGTAAGCACTGACCTGAACCGCTCCATCCATCGCGTAGACCCGACCGTTCGCGACAATCGGCTGGGACAGGACCCGCGTGTACCGCGAGGCGCCCTCGCCCGTATTCGCCCCCCACACGCGGGTAAGCCGGTCCGGGAGCGACAGATGCTGCATCGCGTGGTTCGGATAGCCGCCGGCCTCGGGCCAATCGGGATTGACGACCGGCGCCGGCAAAGAGATGGCAATCTTAGCGAGATCCGGGTCAGGTTCGAGTTGGCGATCGAGGCTGAGGACGGAAATCCGCTCTCCGGATAACGGCTGCTTTTTGCTCTCGAACCAGTCGCACCCCGCGAGCATCAAAGAGACCGGCAAGAGCGCAGCTATGACGGTTCGGATCATCCCTGGATTGAATGCAAGCTAGGAGGAGAGCGCGACCGCAATTTCGGCGGCACGGGCTCTCAAAGCCTGCGGCGTCGCCGGGTCATCGGCGAGGCTCTTGAACAGGTCGAGTGCGCCGGCCTTGTCTCCCGATTGGAGCCGAGCAAGGGCTGTCAGCTCGATCGCGGTCGGGCGCCACGGGCTGCCGCTCGCAGTCAAGGGTTCAAGGCGATCGATCGTAGTATGCGGATCGGCCTCGGGCATTCGCTGCACAGCCGAAAGCAACACGGCGAGCCCACGAAGGTTGGGATCGAATTCACTCGCTGCAGCGATGCGGTCATACGCCGCGGCAGCTTTCTCGCGGTCGCCCGACTTGGCCAATAAGGCAGCTTCTTCGAAGGATGCCAGTATGGAATAGCCTCCGCCCTCATGAGCGATCGCCGCGAACACTTTGACCGCATCGGCTTCCGTCCCGTCCCGCGCAAGGGTTAGGGCCGCGGCATAGCGAGTGGATTGCGCCCGGCGCTCGGAGAGTTGGTGGTCCCGCCATGCGACGATGCCACCTGCCACGGCGAGTGCGAACACCGCGATGGCGATAATATAGCGCCCATAACGCGACCAGAGCTTGAGCAGGTTGTCTCGCCGGAGTTCCTCGTCGATTTCGCGGAAGATGTCGCTCACAAAAGCCTCGAACGGCGCTCGCTTAAAGTGTCGTCAGCATATTCCGTTGACGAAACGGGAGCAATCCGAGCGCGCCCGGTTGCCGCGTCATGCCGCCGTCAATGCGATGGCGCCCGGCGTCAGACCGCTGGACGTCATCTGCGAAATCGGGAACACTGCGTGACGACGGCAAAAGGCGATGAGCAGCGATGAGCCGGAAGAACGCGACGGTGCTTGCCCTTAGCGATTATCGGACGAAATACCGAACGGTATATTTCACACGCTTTGAGTTGAACCAGCTTCTCGGACTCTATAGCCGACACGTAGCACGCGGGGTTTGGCGCGACTACGCAATCGATCATCGTGACGGAATGGCGCAGTTTTCGGTGTTCCGTCACACCCACGAGGCGGCGGCGTACCGCGTTGTCAAAACCGCGCCGGGACCGGCGCGCCCCGCCGAGTTTACCGTGCATAGCGGGCGGCAGAGGCTCCGCGTTTCGGCGAGCCTCGCGGATGCACTCGATTTCTTTCGGACGCGTCTCAGCCTGGTAGGTAGCGAAGCCGGGTAGCCGCGCGAACCCATATTTGCCATTGACGCTGAATTTTTACTCGGAGAGGACCGAGCCGAGAAATTCGAGGGCCGCCGTCACGCCGCCTACACGGTGTGGAATACCCGCCCGGTGCAGCCCCATTTCGACCCCGGCCAAGGTGCCGCACAGCATCAGGTCGTTGAAGTGGCCGAGATGGCCGATGCGAAAGACCTTTCCCTTCAGCCGACCGAGACCCGTGCCGAGCGACATGTCGAACGCGTCGAGAATGATTTCGCGCAATCTGTCGGCATCGAATCCCTGCGGGACAAGGACCGCGGTCAAGGAGTTGGAATGCTCGCGCGGATCGGCGCACAAGACTTCCAGACCCCAGCCGGCGACGGCGCGCCGGGTCGCCTCAGCGTGTCGCGCGTGGCGGTGGAACACCGCGGCCAGACCCTCTTCATCGAGCAGCATCTTCAAGGCTTCGCGCAGCCCGTAGAGCAGATTGGTCGCCGGTGTATAGGGAAAGAAGCCGGTGCGGCCGGTATCGAGCATCGTCTCCCAGTCCCAGTAGGAGCGGGGCAGCCGCGCCGTCTTATGGGCTGCGAGAGCCTTCTTCGAGATCGCGTTGAACCCGAGGCCCGGCGGCAGCATCAGCCCCTTCTGCGAGCCGGCGACGGTGACGTCGACCGTCCAGGCATCGTGGCGATAGTCGATCGAAGCGAGCGAGGAAATCGTGTCGACCATGTAGAGCGCCGGGTGATGGGTGCGGTCGATCGCCTCGCGGATTTCGGCGATCCGGCTCGTAACCCCGGTCGAGGTCTCGTTGTGCACGACGCACACCGCCTTGACGGCGCGCTCCTTGTCATCGGCGAGCTTCTCCTCGACCAGCGCCGGATCGACGCCGTGGCGCCAATCGCCTGGCACGAAATCGATTTCTAACCCAAGCCGCGTTGCCATCTGGCGCCACAAGGTCGCGAAGTGCCCGGTCTCGAACATCAGCACCCGGTCGCCCGGTGACAGCGTGTTCGACAGCGCCGCCTCCCACGCCCCGGTCCCCGATGATGCGTAGACCACGACATTTTCTTCGGTCTGAAAGACCCGCTTCATGCCGGCAACTATCTCCTGTCCGAGGACAGCGAATTCCGGCCCGCGGTGGTCGATCGTCGGCATCGCAATCGCGCGCAGCACACGGTCCGGCACGTTTGTCGGACCGGGAATTTGCAGGAAATGGCGGCCGGTATGCGGCGAGGCGATGTTCTTCATCGGACGCACGATCGTTGCGGCTTCATCAACCCCATCTCGCCGCCGAAACCCTCATCGCTCAGTTGAGCCCGTACAACGCGGCGGCGTTGTCGTGCGTCAGCTTTCTGCGCAGCTCGGCGGAGAGGCCCGCCATCTGCCGATCGATCGCCGCCCACGAATTAGGCCACACGCTGTCGGGATGCGGATAATCCGAGGCCCACAAGAGATGCCCGTCACCAAAGAACGGCACCAATGACATCGCGACGCGATCTTCCTGAAAGGTCGCATAGATCTGGCGCTTGAACAATTCGCTCGGCTTGGTTTCGAGCGCGCTGCCGCCCTTGTCTGCCCAGAACTCCTTGGCTTCCCACAGCCGCCAATGGCGGTAATCAAGCTCCTCGACGAGCCAGGGCAACCAGCCCGTGCCGGCCTCCGCCATGACCATGCGAAGCTTCGGGTGGCGCTCGAGGATGCCCCAGGCGAACAGGTCGACAAACGGTTCGAGAAAATTGCCCATAAAGAATTTGGTGTTCTCGAAGACGCTCGCGGCCTTGCCGGCCGCGCGCTCGTTCCCCCGGCCGATAAAGACCGTAATGTGCCAGGAGAGGATGATGCCGGTGGCCTCGAGCAGCGACCACAACGGCTCCCAGGCCGGGTCGTCGAGCTTGGGGTTGATGTTCGCGATCATCAGGGTGACCTGACGCGCCCCGCCCTTCGCGGCCAGCCGCGACAGCTCGGCTACCGCCGCCGCCGGCGTCTCCGGCAGCATCGGTACCCCGATCAGCCGGTTGGGCGCGGCGGTGCAGAATTCCATAAGCCAATCGTTGTAGACGCGGTAGCACGCTTGGCGCAGCTCGGGATCCTCCGTCGAGATCTGAAAGATCGGGCCGAAGATGACCTGGGTTTCGACCCCGTCGCGGTCCATGTCGGCGAGCCGCAATTCGGCAACCGCCGGGCGCCGCGCGCTCTGGTCGTAGATTTGCGCGCGATCAAAAGCGTTGTAGAGCGGTTTGACCGGCCGCGAGCTACCGCTCGCCGCCGGCTTGCCGACCCAGCTGCCCCAGACCTTGCCGTCGCAGATCCATACGGCCTGGCCGTCCCGCTCCTCGATGCGCGGCGCCCGATGGCGCAACGCGCCCGGCAGTCGTGTGGTCCACAAATCCGCCGGCAATTGGCCCAGATCCATATGGTCGTCGCAGGAGATCAGCTGGTTCGCCACGATTTCCTCCTATCCTTCTCCGCGCTCGCCGCCGGATTGTAGGCCTTCCCCGGCGGTTCGGCGATGCGGAAAACGCGTATCCCGCCGCTCAGACCGTCGGCTCCCAAATTCCCGAGACGACAAAGGCTTCCTCGGCGCCCGGCCAAGGTGGCATCGTGACCGCGACCGCTTCGAGCGGCTCGCCGCCGTCACAGCGAAATTGGAAATACGTGCCGGTCGGCAGCGTGATCGAGACGCCGGGAGCGACCTCGGTAACCTCCTCACTTTCGCCGAGCTTGCGCCACATCCGTCCGCGTCCCGCGGTGAAGCACCAGATTTCCTCGACCGTGCGATGGGTGACGGCTCTCGACGCAGCGCCCGGCGCCAGCCGAAACGCGGCCATGCTGCCGCGCGATAGCGCTCCCAGTAGACGAACTTCTGAGCCGTCCGGCGCGATGGCATCAGGTGTTGCGGCGATGTTCCTGGTCTCGAGCGTCATCGACATCGCTCACGGTGATTGATCGCCGCAGTTTACCCATAGAAAGCCGCAATCGCGGTGCTAATTGGCCCCATTGAAAGGTGGTCCACGCTGTTTTTGCTGTTTTTGCAGCAAATTATCAGCGACCCTAATGTT
>Ga0182040_10001198_pt1 | contig 12063 bp, 10 predicted proteins | sample flu12Cox44000176_FD_125973 | JGI IMG/M metagenome (GOLD analysis project Ga0182040, IMG submission 125973) | Lab enrichment of tropical soil microbial communities from Luquillo Experimental Forest, Puerto Rico - flux8day.12C.oxic.44.000.176 | ecosystem: Environmental > Terrestrial > Soil >... | reverse complement strand
TGCCAGGCAGTTGAGCGGGGCCGTCGGGTGAGTTCGACACTACATAGCCGCCGGCCATCGCGTTGACGGTGACCAGCAGATCCGGGTCGACGGCCAGGCACAGCGCGCGGCCGACGGCGCCGTCCGGGTCGACGTCGCGGCTGGTGGCGACCTCGGCCGCGGACAGCAGGACGTCCAATCGACCGCCGGTGGCCAGCGAGGTGGCCAGGTCGTCGTCCACCAACCGGACCGGGATGCTGCCTCCGGGCGCGCCGGGGGACAGCCGAGGCCGGTCGGCCAGTGGCCACAGCATGGTGATCCAGACCGGTTTGGAGGTGTCGGGCGCGACGGCGGAGTCCAGGTCCTCGGTGTGGTCGGGTGGCACGCCGACGACGGGCAGCAGAAACCTTGCGTTGTCCAGGCGGGCGGGGGCGCCGTAGTCGGGTGTTCCGTTGACGTTGACCAGGACGGGGTAGATCCCGGGCTTGTCGATGCCCAACGACGAGTTGGCCAGCGAGCGCAGCGGGGCCGACAGGGTGAACCCGGCTTCCTGCCCGCGCTGAAGTTCGGGCGCAACCGTGAGGAAGTCCGCGGTCGGCTGGTACTGGTCTGTGCCGCCGTCCAGGGAGGTGCGCAAGCCCGCCGAGTCGGCTACCGCCGCAGCGTGCTCAAGCCGGACCATCACGTCGCGGACTGGGCGGTCACCGATGTTGGTAACCACTCCGCTGACGGTGACGACGGGTTGACTCGTCGTGGTGATCACGTCCGGGGTCACTTGGTCGATGCGGACGCGGACAAACGGCGTATCTCCGGGTTCGCCCGCAGCCGCGCGCGGCGGAGCGAGCCCGGTGAGCACCCCAAAACCGGCCACGATGCCGACCACAGCGGCAAGGCGCAACAAGCCGGTCCAGCAGAGTCGCGGCGCGGTCACGGCCCTGGCCCGTGACCGTTCTTCCGGCCAGCGACGGGCTTGTCAGAGTGCCGGGTACGCGAATGTGTCTGCGGGCGACGCCGTGGCGAGCTGGGCGGCAGCGGCGGGAGCGCGGCGGGGCCGTCGCTTTGCAGCTTGTCGATGAGCTCGTCGGCCACCTGGGCCAGCCGCCGTTCGTCGGCATAGGCCAGGCGCGACGGCAGCTCCCGCATCGGAACCCACGCCACCTCGGCGACCTCGAGATCCTCGTCGCACAGCTCGCCGCCGGAGAAGCGCATTAAATAATGGTGCACGGTCTTGTGCACCCTGCGGCCGTCGGTGACGAACCAGTAGTCGATGCGTCCGAGCGCGGCCAGCACGCTGCCCCGAATACCCGTCTCCTCGGCGACTTCACGGATTGCGGTCTGTTCGGCCGTCTCGCCCTGCTCGATGTGGCCCTTGGGCAGCGACCACAACATCCGTCCACGCCGATCGACGCGCCCGATCAGCGCCGCGACCTGCTCCTCGCGTGGCCCGTCGATGCCGTCGATGACCAGCCCGCCGGCGGATGTTTCGTGCACGGTGCGCAGCCGCTCCGGCATGCGGCGCGACGATCGGGACCGGCGGGGTTTGGTCGCTGCCGAGTCGTCGGTCACCTGGCCTTCGTTATGGTTCTCGGCCGCGCGGGGAGCGCCACGACCCCGGCGCCGCCCCCGACGCCGACGCGGTTTTGCTTGTTCGCCGTCCGACACCCAAGCGATAGTAGCTGGCACGGGTCGGTCTCCAGGACATACTCGCCGCTAGCCCGGTGCGCGACGGCGCGGCGTGCCTCTGGGCGTCCAAGGCATCGAGTGTGCTTCCGCGGCGGAAAATCGCCCCCGAGATCCCCGCCCTGGATACACACTCAACGCAGTGAACGCACACGCGATGCGGCAAACGCAGGTTCGCATGTGAGCGAGGCTTGAACCTTCGCCCGACTAGGCTGATCGAACGTGCCTAAAGCCGATGCCGACCTGTTGACCGCTGCCGCGGTCGCCCTGAATAGGCACGCCCCCATGCTGCGGGGGCTGGGCTCGACTTTCGACGCCGCGGGCCACGAGTTGTACCTTGTCGGCGGTTCGGTGCGGGATGCCCTGCTTGGCCGGCTGAGCCCCGACTTGGACTTCACCACCGATGCCCGCCCCGAGCAGGTCCAACAGATTGTGCGGCACTGGGCCGACGCGGTGTGGGACACGGGAATCCAATTCGGCACCGTGGGCGTCGGCAAGGGTGAACAACGCCTGGAGATCACCACTTTCCGTGCGGACACTTACGACCAGGTGTCTCGCAATCCCGAGGTACGTTTCGGAGATCGCCTCGAGGACGATTTGGTGCGCCGCGATTTCACGGCCAATGCGATGGCCGTGCGCATCACGCCAGACGGACCGGGCGAATTCCTCGATCCGCTGGGCGGTTTGGCGGCGCTGCGCGCGGGGGTGCTGGACACCCCGGCGGCGCCGTCGGTGTCCTTCGGCGACGACCCGTTGAGGATGCTGCGCGCCGCGCGGTTCGCGTCGCAACTGGGCTTCACCGTGGTCGCACGGGTGCGGGAGGCGATCGAGGAAATGGCCCCGGAGCTAGCCCGGATCAGCGCCGAACGGGTGGCCGCCGAGCTGGACAAGTTGCTGCTCGGCGACGACCCGGTGGCTGGTATCGATCTGGTGGTGGAGACCGGCATGGGCGAGGTGGTGCTGCCCGAGGTCGGTGGCATGCGGATGGCCATCGACGAACATCACCAACACAAAGACGTCTACCAGCATTCGCTGACGGTGCTGAGGCAGGCCATCGCGCTGGAAGATGACGGGCCCGACCTGGTGCTGCGCTGGGCCGCGCTGCTGCACGACATCGGCAAGCCCGCCACCCGGCGGCACGAGCCGAACGGAGGCGTCAGCTTTCATCACCACGAGGTGGTCGGCGCCAAGATGGCCCGAAAACGGCTGCGGGCGTTGAAGTACTCCAGACAGATGATCGACGATATCTCGCAGCTGGTGTACCTGCACCTGCGCTTCCACGGCTACGGCGACGGCAAGTGGACCGACTCCGCGGTGCGCCGCTACGTCGCTGACGCCGGGCCGCTGCTGCCGCGGCTGCACAAGCTCGTGCGCGCCGACTGCACGACCCGCAACAAACGACGGGCCGCCCGCCTGCAGGCCAACTACGACCGGCTGGAGGCGCGGATCGCTGAACTGGCCGCCCAGGAGGATCTGGCGCGGATACGCCCCGACTTGGACGGCAACCAGATCATGCAGCTGTTGGACATTCCGGCCGGCCCGGAGGTCGGCGAGGCCTGGCGCTACCTGAAAGAGCTGCGGCTGGACCGCGGGCCATTGACCACCGAGGAGGCCACGGCCGAGCTGCTGGCCTGGTGGCGGTCGCGCGGGAACCCCTAGCGGTACCTAGGCGTCCGAGCATGTATGGATTACTGTCTCGCTGGCGACGAGGGCGCGGCCATCTGGCACGGGCAGCCAAACCTCGACCTTGACGGCGACGGTCGGTTCGATGCGGTCGGTCTGGATTTCGACGGTGACGGGATGCAGGACGACGCACTGGCCGACTTCGACGGCGACGGGGTGGCCGATCACGCCGTGCTCGACCTCGACAATGACGGCACGCCGGAGGCCTATTTCACCGATGACGGTTCGGGGACGTGGGCGGTAACCGTCGACCGGGGTGGGCAACTGCGCTGGTTCGGGCTCGACGGTGTGGAGCACATCGGCGGTCCGTTGGTCGACTTCGACGGCTTGGATGTTCAAGGGCACGCCGACGATCGACTGCTTGACACCGACGGCGACGGGGTGGCGGACCGGGTGCTGTGCGCGGGCGACAACGGCGTGACCGGATATGTCGACACCGACGGCGACGGCAAGTGGAACGTCAGGCTGACCGACACCAACGGCGACGGTTTGGCCGATGGGGCCAGCAACTTATGACTGAATTGACCGGCTGCCGGGCCGTGATTAGCCGGGAGGGGTAGCGATGTTCGTCGACATTGACTTGCTGCACTCCGGCGCCAACGAATCTCATCGCGCGGGCGGGCATGCGCGAGACGGGGCTGATCAGCTGTCGCGGGGCCCGCTGCCATCGGGGATGTTTGGCGACTTCACCGCCGCCGAGACGTTTCACGACGCGGTCAGCTCCGCGCGCGCTCAGCACGTCAAGAGTCTGCAGGTCCACCAGGAGACGCTGACCGAACTCGGCCGCAAAGCGCATTACGCGGCCAACGGGTTCACCGACATGGACGACCGCAACGCCGCAGAAATGCGGGCGGTGCGATGCAGCTCCGGTACATCAGCAATCCGCACCTGATAGCCGAAGCCGGTGGTGACCCGTGGGCGATCAACGAGAGCCTGCAAGCCGGGCGTCCAGCGCAGATTTCCGATTTGGCGCGGGCGTTTCACGATGCCGGCCGGTGCACTGCCGAGGCCAGCACTGCATTCGATGAAGCGCGCCGCCGCTTCGAGGCTTCATGGAATCGGGTGACTGGCGAGCAACCGATCAACGAGCTCGTCGAGGTGCAGCGGGTGACCAAAGCATTGGGCGCGCAGTCCTTACAGTTGCCCAAGATCGGGGTCGACTTGGAAGAGCTTGCGGCCGCCTTGGCCGAGGCGCAACGCATCGGCGCAGCGTTGGTCGTGACTTTGGATAGTCAGCTGCAGCAGATCGACAACCAACTCGGCCACGCGCTGGATCTGGAAGCAGACACCCAACTCACCGCGGCGGATCGGTCCGCGCTCGACGCGCTTATCCGTGCGATGGAACAGCAAGCCATTGACGACACCGAATGCGCGCTGAACCAACTTCATTCAGTACGCGGCAGCTACTCGAACTTCCTGCAGAGGTCGCTGACCACCCTGCGCACCGACGCGTATGACCCGACGGTTCTCCTGGCGGTGGACGCCGCGGACTCGGCGACGAACTCCGAGGAACCGATGCAGATCCCACCACCGGGAAGGACCGCGGAGGAAATCAATCGGTGGTGGAAAACGCTTGGCCCGCAACAGCAAAGCCAATTGATCGCCGACCACCGATCGGAGCTGGGAAACCTCAACGGTGTTCCCGTCGTCGTCCGCAGCAGGGTCAATCAGGCGGTGATGGACAATGACCTCCGCCGAGTGGAGGACGCCGCCAGGCAGCACGGCGTGTCGGTGAACGAGGTCCTGGACGACCCGGGCAGGCACGGGCTAACCGCAGTTGCCATCACCCGCTACAACAACGCCCGCCGCACCCGAGAAGGACTGAACGCGCCGCATGACGCCGTCGACCGGGACATATTTCTGTTGAAGTATCAGCCGGAGGCTTTCGGCGGCAAAGGGACCGCGGCCATCGCGATGGGCAACCCCGACGCAGCGGCTAACACGGCGGTTCTGGTGACGGGAGCGGGCACTAGCTTGCAAGCGGGGACGCTGGCCAAAACCGAAGCCGTGCGTCTCTACCAGGAATCGGCGCTCGCCGATTGGGGCCGTCAGACCGCAGTGGTGCTTTGGGTGGGCTACGACGCCCCCAACAATTGGTACGACCCGGGCCTGCGGGAACCGAACATGGCTCGTGCCGGTGCTCAGGCGTTAGCCGACGATGTGAACGCTCTTGCGGTCACCCACGAAGGCGGCCCGACGCACATGACCGTCGTCGGCCATTCCTACGGATCTACCGTCGTTTCGGATGCGGCGGCCGCCTACGGGATGCACGCAAACGATGTGGTCCTCCTCGGCTCCCCGGGCACCGACCTGGCTCATTCGGCGGCCGACTTCCACCTGTCACATGGTGGGCATCTCTACGTCGGAGCGGCCTCCGGCGACGCGGTCACCTGGTCACCCGGTCAGGTGACGGGGCCCGGCCTAATCGGTGTGAGTTTCGGCGGCCTCGGAGACGACCCGTCCGTCGACGCTTACGGTTCGACCCGATTCAAAGCCGAGGTGCCCGGCCACTACACGAATCCGGTCTATGACCATCTGCATTACTTCGACGACGGTTCCGAATCGCTGTTCAGCATCGCCGATGTGGTCTCTGGCCATGGTGATGCGCTGCAGAAAGACGGCATGACCGCACGTCACCGCGGCGAGTATGGCCTGGGCGGATGGCTCGACCCCGAGGCCGCGCGAACCGCGACGACGGGACACCGCCATCGCGCGCCGACGGGCTGACCGACGACACTCACCAGACCTAAAGTGTCGCGGCTGTCGTCGGAATCGGTAACGCTCCGAAGGCGCCGGCCTGAAGTGACACCGCAGTTTGGGCGATTAGCCTTTATCAGGTGATGAATCCCCAGCCGCCTCCTCCGGCGCCGTGGACACCACCTGCGGAACCCAGGAGGCCAGCGTCGAGTGGGCGCATCGCTGTCGCCTTGGTGGTGATTGGCTTGATTGCGGTTGCCGCACTGGTTCTCGGTGTCATCGATCTCGCTCGGCCGAGTTCGAGTGGCGCTAGCAAGGCTTCGACAACCGTGGCCCCTTCGCCAACCTTCTTGCCAGACCAGGCTGCGAACGCCAAAAAGGAACTTTGCTCCGTGTATCAGGTCGCATCGCGATCGGTAAACGCAGACACCAATGGGACAGATATCGCCATTGCGCGAGTCTCGCTTACCAATGCCGCCGGCATGCTCGACACGGCAGCGAATAATCCGGCATTGGGGCAAAGTGAGCGCAACGCCGCACGGACGCTTGCGTCCGCATATCACACCTATGTCGCTGTCGCCAGCGTGTTCGACAAGACATCACCAATCATGCAGAACGCGTTGGATGAAGCGAATCGGGCAGATGCAGCAATGGCGACCATGTGCCCGTAAAGGGCATACCTACCAACGTGATTTACCCATATCTGGGCGCCTACCCACGGTTATGCGTGGGCGGGAGCGAGGCCCGAGGAGGCGACGGTAGTGACAGGAGACTTGCCGGCGGGGAACTATACGGCCGCCCTCATTGGTGCGTGGTGGCCAAAGCCGTCATCGACACTCCGTGCTGGTGCTCAGCACTGGCGCGTGCAGCAGCAGCAGCAGGAACAGTATGCCCAGGGATTGCACAGCCAATGGACAGTGCTGGCGTCAGCAAATGAGGGACATACGGCCGATGATCTCGTTTTTCGGTTTCAGCAAGGCGAAAAACATCGTCTTGATCTGGCTGAGAAATACCAGGTTAAAGCCGACTCCTTTGAGAAGGGCGCTGACGCAATCGATAGTTTGCGCGAGGGTCTTCGAGGGATTGCTGACGACTACAACCAACGGATCGCCAACGTCGAGAACTCGAAGGAACCCGAACCGATGAAGGTCGCGGAAGTCGAGGAGCTTATCGCCGAAGCAAATGGATTCGCGGCACACAAGGCAGGCGCTGCGGTTGCCACAATCACCGATGCGATACAGAAGATCCTGACTGCTGAGGGAATGAGCATGTCACCGCAGGAGTTCCTCGCGAATCAGGGCCTGGGTACCGGCAGCAGCGGCAAACAACCTTCTGTGGGCGGCGGCGCCATTGGCGCCGGCACACATAGCGGTGGCAGCCAAGGCACCCACACGGTTTACGGGGGCGGGATCGGTACGCAATCTAACGTAACCGGGCGTCCTGGCGCGGGAGTCGGGGCCGCCGGCACTGGCCAGCCCGGCGCTGCGGGCGGTACTGCTCCGGTGGGCGTGCCTACCGGAGTTGGTGGACATATGCCAGGTGCCCCTGCAGTGAATTCGCCGCTGCCCGGTGCCGGTGGGCTCTCACCAGCCGCGGCTCTCGGTGGGCCTTCGCCGAGCCAGCTGGGCAATTCATTCGCGACAGGAATCGTGACAAGTCAGCCAGCAGCGGCCGGTGCACATCAATTGTCCGAGGGTGTGATGAACGCGGTTGGGTCGCCGGGGAATCCACCGCCGCAGTCGCCGGTCGTGCCGCCGGTATCCGCACCGACGATGACGGGTGGTGTCGAATCTGCTGCAGCCCAACATGGTTCGGCTGCAGCGACCTCGGCTGGCTCCGGCGCGCCAGTGGCCTCGACCGGTGGTGGCGCAGTGCCCGTGACGCCGACAGTGGTCAGTGGTGGACCGGTGTCGGCGCCCATGACCCCGCTAACCGGCTCCCCGGCCACCCCCGCCGGACCGTTGCCCGCCTATGGTTCGGATTTGCGTCCCCCGGTTGTTGCCGCACCATCCATGTCGGCGCCGACAGCTCCGGTGTCCGGCTCACCGGTAGCGCCGTCGCCGTCAACATCGTCCTCAGCGGGCAGCCCGTTGATGTCTACCGTCCATCGCACCGCGGCTGGGCGGGCTGGGACAGGCCCGGCAGTTCCGCCCGCTGCCTCAGCGTTGTCTGCGGCAACCGGCGCCGTTGCCGGCGACGCAACGAGGCGCGGCGCGGAGCAGCATCGGCTGCAGCGCCTCGTCGACGCGGTGGCTCGGCAAGCCCCGGGCCTTTCCTGGGCCGCGGGCCTGCGCGACGATGGCACAACCCTGTTGGTCACCGACATCGCGTGCGGATGGGTCCCGCCAAATGTCAAGATCCCGGTCGGCGTGAATCGACTGTTGGAGCCAGCACTACGCCGATCCGACGCCGGTGTGGTCGATCTGCTGGGCGCCGTCACCGCAGCCGCAGTGCACCAGCCCAACGGATTTATCGCCAAGCCGCGACCCGATGACCCCGCCCTCACCGGTGATCGCGCAGCCCGCTCCGGGCCCGAAGTGGACGAGCTTGGCCCAACGCTGGTTGAAGCTGTACGACGACGCGATGGTTTACCGCGGGTCGCCCAGACGTTGGCCCAAGCGGCTACCCGCGGAACAGGGGTTACCGAGAAGGAGATCGACCTGCTGCAAAAGGAACAGGAGTCGGCCTACCACAAAGCGATGGATGACCCCCACGACCTGTCGCGGGTAGCCGACTGGATGCTCCTGGCAGCTATCGTCGCCCTGATTGATGGCCACGAATCCCTGGCGCACTACCACGTGGCGTGGTACGAAGCGGTCTCGGCGAAGCTGCGATGACTACCTTTCAAGTGGCTGGCGCTCTACTATGCGACCCAATACGACTGGCTAAGCAGGCGAGACTCGATTTGCGGTCCGGTACGCGTGGGGGTTGAGGTGCGAGCATGACGGGCGGAATCCCGATAAAGGCAAGTCCGGGGATCTATGGCGGGATAGCCGCGGCACCCCCAGGTCCGCCGGTATTGCCGTTTGGAGTCCCTGGCGTACCCGGCGGTACATCCCCCGATCAGGCTGTCACCGGGCTGCTGAACGCCGGCAATCTCGGTGTCCCTGGCGACCAGGCCGCCAGCATTCAAGGCGATGTGGATCGTAGGGCGCATGCGGCCGATGCCGCGCAGAAGTTTCCGGCCAACGAAGATAGTGCGTCGCAACAGTTCCAGCAGATACCGCAGATGATTCAACAAATGGCATCGGGCATCGCGGGTGCTATTACCGGCGCGCTCGGCGGCGTGATGGGGCCGCTCACGCAGGTTCCACAACAGGCTATGCAGGCCGCAGAGAGCGCTATTCAGCCGCTGATGGGGGCGGCGAAGGGCGGCGGAGCGGCGGAGGCCGCTCTAACCGGTATGGCGGGTGATGGGGTCGTCTTGGACAGCGCCAGTCACGGCGACGCCGGTCTTGGCGGTGGCGCTGGCGGTGGCACTGGTGCTGGTGCTGGTGGTGGCACGACCCCAGCCGGCGTTCTGGGTCCGCCGCCGGTGCCGCAGTCGTCGCCACCCACGACCCCTGCTGCAGCATCAATTAAGTCAGCGTCCGTCACACCGACTGGTGGCCCGCCCCCGCCTGCCGGGCCGATGGGCATGGCCGGCATGCCGATGATGCCCGGGGCGATGGGCGCCCATGGTGACGGCGGCAGTAAGGACAAGCCCGCAGAAAAGCGCGTTACAGTGCCGGGTATCCCCAATGGCCAGCCGGTGAAGGGTCGCTTGACCGTTCCGCCGAGTGTTCCCGTGACGAAGTCTTCTGATGGCAAACCCGCCGTCGTCGCCAAGCCCAGCCGACGGATCGTGATTATGCCGACGGACGAAGAGCCGCAGGAATAGGGCCGGGCCCTGGATTTCATATTGCTGTTGTATTTCGGAAATAACCGGATTAAACCGGCATGACGACAGCCATGACAGCTAATGGCGCTCCGAAGGTCAGTGTGCGGGTGCACGTGCCGACGCACTACGGTCGATCCCGTCCGGCCACCCGACACCAAGCGTGCGAACGGCGGTTTCGTGCATGCTATGGGTGCGGCCGAAGCGATGACGGCCGGCGGGCCAGAAGGTATGGGAGCAGTGGCTGAGGTGTCCGATACGGATGCTGTGCGCCCGGACGCGGCGGGGGACAAGGCGTTGGTCGATCAGGTCTTAGCCGATTTGAAGGCGAATTTCGAGAAATGGGAAGAGGTTCTGGCCGCCCAGGAGTCGCTGACCTACACCGCCGACGTGGGCGACATCTATGCAGTGTGTAATTCGGATGGGCGCCTCACCGGGCTGTCGTTGGCCCCGCATGTGATGACGTCCTATACCTGTCGCGAGTTGATGGATCGGCTGAATATGGTCTTTGAGGCCTTGCGTGAGGAAGCGCAAGCCGATTTCAATCGGAATTACGGTGGGGGAACGGTTGAATGATCCTGTTGTGACGCAGGCAGTGGCCGCTTTGTCTCGCGGACACGGCTTGTTCGTCGGCGGCGATGCCGGTCGTGGCGTCGGCCGTACGCCCGCGCTGATGCGCGCCCGCGCCCACGGGATACGGCAAGCGACGAACGCGGCCGGACTGCCTGGGGGAGCGGCCAAGCGGTCAGGCGCCTTAGTGACGCGACTGCATCGGTTAGCCAACACCGATAGGGCGCTGGATTCCATCCTGGCGGGAGCTCGGGCCGATCGCGCGCACGCGAGCGCGGCGACGCGCCTCAATCTGGAAGCCGCAGTGTCCGATGTGATGCCGGCGAGCGATACGCCGATGGGTCGTCGTGAGGCGATGGCCCGGATGGCCGCACGCTTGCGTGCGCAGCACGGCCACATCGCGCGATCGCGCTCGCAGGCGCGGTTGTTGGCGCTGCGGCTGCGACGGCTGCACTACCTGCGGTCGCACGCGCTCGCGGGGCGACGGGACCGCATCGGGGGTGGCAGCGGCCGTGCCGCCGTGTTGGCCGCAATTCGTAAGGCCCTGGATATCAAGGGCATTCATGATCCTGCGGCGCGTGCACGGTGGGAACGCGGCATGGATTTGGTAGCGCGCCGCGAATCAAACTACGACCCCAACGCCGAAAACGATTGGGATTCCAACGCAGCCAGAGGCACTCCGAGCAAAGGCGCCTGGCAGTTCATCGCCCCAACGTTCGCGGCGTATCACGAGCCGGGTACCTCGGCGAGCATCCATGATCTGGTGGCGCAGGCCTGTGCCTTCATCAACTACGCGCAGCGACACTACGGCGTCGCCGCCGATGCATCGGATTTGACCGGTCGGATTCAGCAGGCGGATCCCCGCCGCGGACCCAGGGGTTACTGACCAATGCCACTCAGTTTGTCAAACCGCGACCAGAATTCGGGGCATCTGTTCTACAACCGGCGGCTGCGGGCGGCAACGACGCGCTTCTCGGTGCGAATGAAACACGATGACCGCAAGCAGACCGCGGCGCTGGTGTTGTCGATGGTATTGGTGGCCATCGCCGCTGGCTGGATGGTGCTGCTGAACGTTCTCAAACCCAGTGGCGTGGTGGGTGATTCGGCGATCATCGGTGACCGCACTTCCGGGGCGATCTACGCCCGCATCGACGGCCGGTTGTATCCGGCACTGAATTTGACGTCCGCGCGGCTGGCGACGGGAACAGCCGGGGAGCCCACATGGGTGAAACCGGCCGAGATCGCGAAGTATCCAACGGGTCCGTTGGTCGGGATTCCGGGTGCGCCGGCGGCGATGCCGGTGAACCGGGGCGCCGCGTCGGCGTGGGCGGTGTGCGATACGGCGGGCCGGCCCCGCACCGCGGACAAGCCCGTGGTGACCTCGATTGCCGGCCAGCTCACCGGTGGTCGGGCGACCCCGATGGCCAACGGTGCGGGACTGTTGGTGACGTTTGAGGGCGCCACGTATGTGATCTGGGGTGGCAAGCGCTCGCAGGTCGATCCCGCCGACAGGGCAGTCACGTTGAGCCTTGGGCTGGATCCCGGAGTGACTGTCCCAGTGGTGATCTCGCGCGCGC
>Ga0182040_10001192_pt1 | contig 12080 bp, 9 predicted proteins | sample flu12Cox44000176_FD_125973 | JGI IMG/M metagenome (GOLD analysis project Ga0182040, IMG submission 125973) | Lab enrichment of tropical soil microbial communities from Luquillo Experimental Forest, Puerto Rico - flux8day.12C.oxic.44.000.176 | ecosystem: Environmental > Terrestrial > Soil >... | reverse complement strand
CCTCGTATTCTACCGCTGCCGTACTGTACTCGTTTTTTCGACAAGTATAAAGCCTATCTCGGTCGTGACCGTGGCGGAACTGTGGAAATTGCCGCTCATTGCTCTCGGCGCGGTGCTTCATCTATCCATCCTTTCGCGTGCATGTCGAAGAATCACAGCTTTGATCCAAGAAGGTCTTCTTTGAGTGGCTTCTTTTGTGTGAGCACGCGGAAAACTCTCGTCTCCTCGGCCGGTCGACGAACCAGTCGACCGTTTTGTCCAGTTCCGCAGACGGGTTCTCCGCGCGTTTGGAATTGAATTCTTCTGGACAGGATGGAACGGGAGGCTCGAGGAAACCGGAAGATGGTCCGTAACGCAGGGGACCCCATGTGGAAACGCGGCCCGTTTCGCTTTGGCCGCGTTCCACATGAAGCGGGATTGAGGGTCTTACTGCAGGGCGTCCATCAACCGGGTGATGGTCCTGTTGAGATCTTTGTCCGACCGGCGCAGTTCTTCGATTTTGTTGATCGAATGGAGCACCGTGGTGTGATGCTTGCCGCCGAACTGACGGCCAATCTCCGGCAGCGAGGCCGTGGTGAGCTGCTTCACGATGTACATGGCCACCTGCCGCGGGAAGGCGATCGCGCGCGTATTGCTGCGCATCTTCAGGTCCTGCTCACGCAAATCGAAGTGCTCGCTCACGCGCTTCTGGATCAGGTCGATGGTGACGCGCTTTTCCTGCGAGGCGATGATGTTCCGCAACACCTGCTGCGCCGTGGATAGCGAAATCGCCGTGCCGGTCAGTGATGCATAAGCCATCAGGCGGGTCAGCGCGCCTTCGAGCTCTCGCACGTTGGACTTGATGGCACGCGCGATGTATTCGGCAACGTCGTCCGGCAAGCTGAAGCGCTCGTTCTCCGCCTTCTTCTGCAGGATGGCGATCTTCGTTTCGAGGTCGGGCGGCTGGATGTCGGCAATCAATCCCCATTCGAACCGGGAGCGCAGGCGTTCTTCGATGGAGTTGATGTCCTTTGGCAGGCAGTCAGAGGAAATGACGATCTGCTTTTGCTGCTCGTACAGGGCATTGAAAGTGTGAAAAAACTCTTCCTGTGTTCTCTCTTTCCCGGCGATGAATTGAATATCGTCCACGAGCAGCACATCCACGGTGTGAAAACGCTCGCGGAAGCTGATCATGCGGTCAAAGCGCAGCGAGTTGATCACTTCGATGGTGAATTTCTCCGCGCTCACGTAGCTCAGCCGCATTGCCGGGTTGCGTTTCTTAATGGTGTGCCCGATGGCGTGCATCAAATGGGTTTTGCCCATGCCCACGCCGCCGTACAGGAACAGCGGGTTGTAGGCCTTCGAAGGGTGTTCTGCCACCGCGCGCGACGCCGCGTGTGCGAATTCGTTGGACTTGCCCACCACGAACGTGTCGAAGCTGTAGCGAGGATTGAGCTGGTGGTCGCTCGACTCAAAATCCAGCTTGGCTTGACCCGCCTTGGCCGCGGCCGCGGGTGAGGCCGGCGCGGGTTCCTCCTCGCTGCACACGTATTGTACTTTTACGTTGGGGGTTCCGAGCTCATGGAACACGGCTTTGATAATGTCCCCATACGTGCGGGTGAGCACCTGCCGGAAAACGGCGCTGGGAATTTGAATGTACAGGATTTCGCCCTCGGCCCGGTTCAGCCGCGTTGGCTGGAACCAGGTCGCAAAGGTGTTGATGCTCACGCGGGCCTTGACGTGGTCGAGAAACTGGTCCCAGGGATTTCCTGCTTCCCTCTCACGCCCAACTTGGGTTGCCGTCGTCATCGTTAAAGACAAAACAAAGCCCCTCGGCTATTTCCACAGATGTGTAAAAGCTGTGGAAAGCAGTTTCTCTCTTGCTCTTCTTCAGGCTTCGGGATTCCTGTCCGCCTTCGGATGCCGCATGCCCCCGGGCATCCGTGCGCGAATCGCTGCGATTTGCCGACCTACGTACCGCCGCTCTGAGACCGCGCGGGATTGTCTCCGATTGACTTGCCCAGGGCAAGCGAAAAGTGTACGAAGGCCTTGGAGGTGTTGCACACGCTCTGCACAACTTTTCCACAGCTGCAAATCCGCCCGTAGTTGCCTGCAAATACCTTTTTTTCACAACATTGCTCGGGAAAATCTTAGCCGGGGAGAAATCTTTCACAAGGCTCGCGGGCCGGGGCTGAGGAAAACTTCATTCACTCCGTGTTTTCTTGTCGGGCCGGCTGAACAGGTAAAGACCCAACGGATCGCTTCCGATGAGCAACTGATCCTTCTCGACAAGAATCGCCGTGGCCTCCAGGCGCGCGCCTTCGGGCGTATAAATCTTGTAGGTCGCGAGGCGGTTGCCGGCGGCATCGAAGTGCAGCAGGTTATTGTTCAGGGCCATCCAAATCTCGCCGCTCGAACGGTCCACCCCCAATGCCGTCAGGACGCGCTTAAAGGAAGGCGTATCGCCCCGCTTTTCCTGCCGGTCGATTTGCTTCCGCACCGCGACCGCCGTCGGCAGGGCGTCGATCGCCGTGTATTGGATGTCCTGGCTCGCGAAGCCCAGCCGGTCATATTGCCGCACGGTCGGCTCGGGTAAGTACCCAAACGCGTAATAAAGATGGCCCAGGCGATCGGTCCCGAGTTGTCCGATGTTCAGGAAACGGTTGAGTTCCGCGCGTTCGGCAAGCGGCTCCGGATCGCCAAAATCCCGCACCTGTTTGCCATTCTTGTCGAAGACCATGACCAGGTGGGGTTCGCGCAGCGTCGCGACCGCGACTTCGTCTTCCTCGAGCACCGCCACAGAAACGGGGTTCTTGACGGCAAAGGAACGAAGAGGCGTGCCTTCGGGAGAGAAAACCCGAATGAGATTCGCGCCGCGGTCGGCCACGTAAATCCTTCCCTCGGCGTCCACGTCGCAGTCGTCGCCGAAGGTAAGCAAGCTGTGACTGGCGGCCGCCGTCCCTGGAGCCGTAGGTTCCTCGCCAATGGTCAGGAGTTGCTTGCCCGTGGTGTCGGTGACCACCAGTCCTGGCGATGGCGAAGCCAGCACGTACAGCCGCCCGTCCGCGCCTTGCCGGACCGCGCGCAGGCCGGGGCCAATGGGTGTCAGAATCCGCTGCTTGGCGAAAAGGTCCACTTCTTCCGGCTCTTGCGCAAGCGCCGCGGCGCAGCCCGAGACAAGCAAACCCATCGCCATGAGGACTTTCAGTTGGGAAGCCATCCTGGTTCGCATGCCTCCTGTAGATTACTACGGACGCCCGGGCGGTTGTCGAACTTGCCTCGGTGCGGGCGCGCCGGCAAGACGGAGACGGGCGGAGCCGGATTGCGCACAACGAGCGTGGGGAGTTGTCGACGGCCTCCGCAAGCTCATCACCGAGCGCTCCGAGGGCGTGCTTCGCTTCCACGTCGCTTCGCTTTATCCGCTGCTCTACCGCTTGGAACGGCGCGGCTGGGTCAAGGGCGAATGGGAGCCTCCGGCTGGCCGCCGCCGGCGCTGCTACCGGCTCACCCCGACCGGCGTCAAAATCCTCGCCGGGCAGCGCTCGCGCTGGCGCGCTTTCTCGGGAGCCGTCAATCGCATCGTGGAGGTGCGCCATGCCTGATTGGAAGCGGATCGTCGGTGAAAAGTTGGGAACCTTGCCGCTCGGCAACGGGTGCCGCGAGGAAGTCATCGAGGAACTGGCCGAGCAACTCGCGTCTGCCTACGAAGAGGCGCTCGGGGAGGGCATGGACGAGCAGGAAGCGATGCGCTCGAGTGTGGCCCAATGCAAAGACTGGGAAAAGCTTCGCAGCCAAGTTTTCCAGTCCGTCGAAGGTACGCGCCTTCCGGTATGGGTGCAAAACGGTGTTTTCGCTCCCCGCCGCCGGCCCTAAAGAGGACCTTCGGGCCGTGCGCGCGGCGGAAAGAGCGATTGCTCTAAACCCTGAACTCACCTGGATTTCTGCAAAGGTGAGCCATGCAGGCTATAGGATCCCGGGCTATGACCCTCATCCCTGGATCGAGCGCCTGAAGGCGCGTGGGATCCGCAGAACGGCTTGCCCTACCTGCTCGAAGCTGATGCCAATGTTCATTGGTGGGAACCGCCTTGGACCCAATATGCCGCTACACCGGCTGGTTTGCGTCATGCCCTCGCCGGTGAACCTCGGCGCGTTCCATTGCCGAGATTCACTCCTACCAAGAGCCTCGAGTACGGATATGTCCCGGTTCTGATGGGCCTTTACGATCTCACGCCGCTTGACGAGGTGTGGCTGTCTCACATGCTCCGGCCCTCGATCTGGTCTGCATTCGTCGCGCTTGTTGGTTTGTGCTTGCTCTGGTGGGTGCGGCATCGCGAGCGCCCGGATCGCTCCGACGCGTAGGCTGGGCGGGCAAGAGCGAGGCTCGGTAGTCAAAGCGTATCAATCGATACAGAAGCGCAGGCGTTCGATCGAACGCGCGCGCAAGCGCCCGGCGGCATTGCGCGGAGCGTCGCCATCGGTTTCCACCAACACGCAATTCATCTGCACGTCACCGGAAGCCACGTCAAACTTTGCGGGCAGTCCGTTTAGAAATTTCTTGATGATGCCCTCGCGGTCCATCCCGATGACGCCGCTGTGCGGGCCGGTCATGCCGACGTCGGTAATGTAAGCCGTGCCCTGCGGCAAAACGCGTTCGTCGGCGGTGGCCACGTGCGTGTGCGTGCCCACCACCGCCGTCACGCGGCCATCCAGGTACCAGCCAATGGCCACTTTCTCGCTGGTGGTTTCCGCGTGCATATCCACCAGCACGAAGTCGACGTCCGCGGGGATTTTCTCGAGCTCGCTGTCGGCCTTGCGGAACGGGTCATCGATCTGCGTCATGAACACGCGCCCCTGCAGATTCAGCACGGCGTATTTCACTCCGTTCTTTGCCGTACCAACATAGGTCCCGTTGCCGGGGTTGCCTTGCGGAAAATTCGCCGGCCGCAATAGCCGCGGTTCGTGCGGCAGATACTCCAGGATTTCCTTGCGGTCCCAGCTATGATTTCCGCCGGTGATCACCGCGACCCCCAGGTTCAAAAGCTCTTGCGCCAGCCGCGGGGTGATCCCGAATCCCGACGCAGCGTTCTCGCCGTTGGCAATCACCAGGTCGATCTCCCGCTGCGTCACGACATCCGCCAGGCGGTCGTGAACGATCAACCGTCCCGGGGCTCCCACAATGTCTCCCACAAAAAGTACGCGCATGAAGAAGTGGCGACCCGCAGGTGGCTAGTGACGAGCGACGGGCTCAGGCGAAGCGACCACTGGCGCTCGCGGCCTTCGAGCGCTCGCTTCGGTCCTGAACCAGCGACGTCAGAATAGCCACGGTTCCCCTTTCGATCGAAAATCGGCTGGAAAGCAAAACGGAGCGGACCGCTTGGCCGTGGGGAGCTAGGCCGTGAACCTCTGTGGTAGGTGGGCGCCACGAGCCAACCGTTAGGCTTTCCTGCCCCGCTCGCGCCCGCCCCTCGATCGGTTCGCTTGTCCGTCTGCCAGAAGAGCAAAGCCATGGCTTTCTCCTGACGGCAAACGGAACGCTCGGAACTGACCACGCTTTCTTGAAAATCGGCGGCGCGCCAGCGGGACAGGCCGTGCTCACAGGCTGTCTATCCGCAGCACCCCAGAGATTCGTTACGGTTCAAACGGCTTTCGCGCCCTCACCTGCGTCGAAGTACCGCTCCGCTCTCATTCTATCCTTAGCCTCGACACGCGTCCAAAGTTTTGCGCGCCGTCGTTCGCTCCTTGCCGAATCAGGAACGCCGTAGCTAGGCTCTTTGTATACTCTTGATAGAATCGTCCCCAGCCGCAAGGAGGACGCCTCATGCCTGACACGCGCCCGTCGAAGGTCGCCATCCCGCTACTCGTTGTTCTTTTTCTGCTCGGCCGAGCGAGCTTGTCCGCCGCGCCGCCCGAGCAGCTTGGCAAAGTCAATTTCCCCACAACTTGCTCAAGCGCCGTCGAGCCGACCATCGAAAAGGGCGTCGCACTGCTGCACTCGTTTCAGTACAAGGAATCCGAGCAAACTTTCAGCGAAGCGGCCACACGCGAACCCAAGTGCGCCATGGCCCATTGGGGTAAAGCCATGGCCCTCTATCACCAGCTTTGGGACTTTCCCGGCAAGGGCACTCTGAACGAAGGCCGCAAGCAGATCGACGAAGCCAAGAAAGTACATTCGACTAGCGCGCGGGAGAAAGGCTTTATCGCTGCCGCCGCCGCCTTCTTCCAGAAAAAGTCCAAAATGTCCCATGCCGATCGCACCAAGGCCTATTCTGCTGCCCTCGAAAAGTTTTATGCCGAAAATCCCGGCGACAGCGAAATTGGCTCCTTCTATGCGCTTTCTTTGGTGTCGCTTGCCGAACAAGATGTGGACACCGCGGCCAACCTGCAAAAGGCCATCTCCATTCTCAATCCGCTGTTCGGGAAGTTTCCCGATCACCCCGGCGTTGCGCATTACCTGATTCACGCCGCCGACCGCCCCGAGTTGGCCTCGCAAGGCCTCCAAGCCGCGCGACGCTACGCCGCAATCGCTCCCGATTCCTCCCATGCGCTGCACATGCCTTCGCATATTTTCGTGCGCCTCGGCTTGTGGCAGGACTCCATCACCTCGAATCTTGCGGCCAGGAGTTCCGCCGCCCACGCCTCGGAAATGCACATGGCCGAGTCCCACTACCAGACCCACGCCATGGACTTCCTGAACTACTCCTACTTGCAGTCCGGTCAGGAATCCAAGGCGCGCGAAGTCATTGCCGACGAGGAGAACGTTGCAGGCGCCGGCGAGGAGAGCAAGTCGAGTCAAGTCGCAGAACTCTCCTCCCGCACGGCTCTCGAGCTGCATCGCTGGTCGGAAGCCGCTGCCCTGCCGATTCCGGAAGTAAGGCTCCTGTCTCGAGAGCCTGCCTACCACGCTCGCGCTGTCGGCAAGGCGCACTTGGGCGATGGGGCGGGGGCTCGCGCCGATCTCGAGAAGCTCAAAGAGATTTGGGCCGCCGAGGACAACGAGGACCGGAAACTGGGCTATCCCGTCTCGAACGAAAAGCACCTCAGCTCGGTCGAGGTCTGGATTCTCTTCGCCGAAGGCAAGCACGACGAAGCGGTTAAGGAAATGCGCGCGATCGCCGATCGCCAGGACGCGAAGGGCGTCGATTCGCTGTCCATCCCCGCACGCGAAATGCTTGCCGACATGCTGCTTGAACTCAAGCGCCCGGCCGATGCGCTCGCGGAATACAAAGTCGCCTTGAAGAATTCCCCTAACCGCTTTGACAGCCTCCTCGGAGCCGCGCGCGCGGCCCAAGCCTCCGGCGACTCGAGCGCCGCGCAAACCTTTTACGCGCAACTCGCCTCCCTCTGCCCCGCCGCGGCCGATCGCCCGGAGTTGGCCGAAGCCAAAACCTACCTCGCTCGAAAGTAGGGGCCGTGCCCGAGCTACCCGCGCTTCGTGTTTGTTCCGAGCGGCTCGGTGCTTTAGGACGTTTCATGCCATCGAGTAAAGAAGCGATCCGACGCGGTTCCAGGTCGCGGAATCCTGGTGAGGATTTCCCCGCCGACCTGTTCAAAGGTCCTTTTCCGTCGCGCCGAGCCATCCATCCGGCCACCGCCGAGGCAAGGAGTGCGCAAAATCAGCACAGCACTCCTTGCCGATACTTCACTTGACTCTGCAACCATTCCTTCTTAAGCTTTGTCTTAATAAGCACATGCGTAGCACGACTCACCGTGTCCGGGTTGTAGCCTTGCTCCTCGGGATTATCTTCCTGGGAGCGCAATTCCACTTCTGCACGGATGTCTCGGCTTCCGCTTCGGCCACGCACTTTTGTCCGGTCTGCTACGCTGCCGGCGCGGCCGTCGCTACGGCATTGCCGACCGTGGCGATGATTCCCGCTGCGCATCGGCTTGACGTTGTTTCCCTGGTGCTTCGGGCTTCCTCCGCCTTTCCCCGCGCGGTTTCTCCCCGCGCGCCTCCCGCTCTCTAGCCTGCCCCTCTATCCCTGGTTGGTTCCCTTTCCCTATTGCTAGCTGTCCCGTTTGTTTCGGGACGAGCGAGGAGTACCACTTGAGAGTAGCATTCGTATCGGGCCTGATGGTGCTGGCCCTGCCAGCTTTCCTTGGAGCGCAGCAGAACCCTGCATCTCCGGCCGCTCCGCCGTCCCGGCCCTCGACGGGGGCGCCCCCGTCGGTCCGCATCACTCTCGACGAAGCTCTTCGTCTCGCGGTCGAGCATAACCACGCGCTCCAGGCCGCGCGTACCACGATTCTCCAATCTCAAGCGCTCGAAACCACCGCCAATCTCCGTCCCAATCCGGTGCTTTCCTGGGACGCCCAGTTCCTTCCCATTTTTGAGCCGGATAAGTTCACCGCCGACTACATCGACAGCCAGGCGCAATTCGATCTCGGTTTGTCCTACACCTTCGAAATCGGTGGGAAGCGCCAGCATCGCTTGCGGGCCGCCCGGGACGTGACCGAGGCCACGCGCTCGACCGTCGCGGACAACGAACGCACGCTGGCTTTCAACGTGGGGCAGCAATTTGTGGGCGCGGTCCTCGCCCAGTCCACCGTTGACTTCACCGAGCAGGATCTGGACAGCTTCCAGAAGACCGTGACCATCAGCGAAACGCGGTACAAAGCGGGCGCCATCAGCGAAGGCGACCTGCTCAAGATCACGCTGCAAATGCTGCAATTCCAGAATGACGTGCTCAGCGCAAAGCTTTCGAAGATCCAGGCGCTCGCGGCCTTGCGCCAGCTCCTCGGATTCGAATCGGTCCCCGACGGCTACGACGTGGACGGCAAGCTCGAATATGTCCCAGTGCGCGCGAGCCTTGAGGACCTCAAGGCGCTGGCTCTGCGCACGCGCCCCGACCTGCGCGCCGCCGAGCAAAACGTCACCGCCGCGCACAGCGCCGAGCTGCTTGCGGAAACCAACCGCAAGCGCGACCTCACCACCACGTTCAATTACTCCCACGTGGCCTCGACCAACACCGGGGCCTTTTTCTTCAATATCCAATTGCCGTTCTTCGACCGCAACCAGGGCGAGATCGCGCGAACTCGCCACGTGATCACGCAAAATGAACAACTCGCTGCCGAAACCTCACAGCAAGTTCTCACCGACGTGGTGAACGCTTACCAAAGCCTCCGCACCAGCGAACAGATTGTCCGGCTTTATGAGGGCGGCTATGTCGACCAAGCGATCAAGTCGCGCGACATCAGCGAGTACGCCTACAAGCGCGGCGCCGCCAGCCTGCTGGATTATCTCGACGCTGAGCGCACCTACCGGGTCAATCAACTTGCCTATCGCCAGGCGCTCGCGACCTACATGACCGCGCTCGAACAGATGCGTCAGGCCACGGGCACAAGGAACCTGCCATGAGAAAAACACTTTTGCTCGTTCTGATCTTCTCCCCGGCGGGGGTGGCCGCCTTCGCCGTCGCAAGCTGCGGCAGCGCCGGCCCCGCGGAATCCGAATCCAAGATGACTTCCTATTCCGCCTCGGAAACCAAAGCGGACACCGCCACGCTGTTCACCGTGCCCCAGGACCAGATGGTCCACGTCAAGGTTGTCCCTGTGGGAAAAGGTAATCTCCTGCGCCAGTTGCGTCTCGCGGGCAGCGTAACCTACAACGCCTTCAAGACCACTCCGGTGTTTAGTCCGAGCGGCGGACCGGTGCATGAGATCCTGGTGGCGCCGGGCGAAACGGTTCACGCCGGCCAGCCGCTGCTTACCGTGAACAGCCCGGACTATTCGGCGGCCCGCTCCGCGTATCTCAAAGCACGCGATGCCTTCTTCCTGGCCGACAAGGTGTACACACGCTCGCAGGATCTCTACGCTCACGGCGCCATTGCGGAGGCCGATCTGCAGGCATCCGAATCCAGCCGCTCCCAGGCGCAGGCCGATTTGCAGGCCACCGAGGACATGCTTCGCGCGCTGGGGATAAAGGATCCGGAAGCCATGGTCAAGAATCCGCCGAAGACCACGTTGCAGATTCCGCTTCCGGCTCCGGTCGGCGGCGAAGTTGTCGAGCGCCTCGTTGGTCCGGGCCAGCTGCTCCAGGCGGGCGCGACGCAAGTGTTCACGATCTCGGACATGAGCACGGTCTGGGTGCTGGTCAATGTCTACCAAAGCGATGTGGGCTACGTGCGCGTCGGTGATTCCGTGGACATCTCGACCGACAGCTATCCCAAGGTGTTTCACGGAAGAATTTCCTACGTCGCGCCCGCTCTCGATCCCAATACGCGCACGCTTCAGGCGCGCATCGTCACCAGCAACCCCAACAAGATCTTGAAGAAGGACATGTACGTGACGGCGATGCTCGAAGCAGGGGTGATTCACGACGCGCTCACCGTTCCCGACGCGGCGGTTCTTCGCGATAGCGAAAACATACCGTTTGTGTACGTCGAGTCCGGTGCCAACCAGTTTGCAAGGCGCCTGGTGAAAATCGGCGACAGCCAGAACGGGCGAACCCAAATCACGGATGGTTTGAAAGAAGGCGAGCAGGTGGTCGGCGACGGCAGCCTGTTCCTGCAATTCAAAAACTCCCTGCAGCACTAGGAGCGGGAAGCGCCGAGAGAACCCCTGATGATCCATCGCATTGTTCAGTTCGCCCTCGAGCAGCGCTTTCTTGTGCTGATGGTCACCGTGCTCATCGTTTTTGCGGGCGCGATTTCTTTCCAGCGCATGCCGGTCGACGCCTACCCCGACCTGTCCCCTCCCATGGTCGAGCTCATCACCCAGTGGCCGGGGCATGCTGCCGAGGAAGTGGAGCGGCTCACCACGCTTCCGCTGGAACTGGCCATGAACGGGACGCCCAATCTCGTCGTCATGCGGTCGATTTCGCTTTATGGCCTGTCCGACGTCCGTTTGACCTTTGAAGAAAATGTGGACCCTTACTTTGCCCGCCAGGTGGTCTTCGAACGCTTGAGCGACGCGCAACTTCCTACCGGCGTCACTCCCAGCATGGCTCCGCTGTTCAGCCCAAGCGGGCTCGTCTACCGCTACGTCCTGGAAAGCCCGGACCGCACGGCCACGGAACTGCACACCTACGAGAGCTGGATCATCGAGCGCGCCTACCGCAGCGTTCCCGGCGTCGCGGACGATTCCGGTTTCGGCGGGCCGACCATGCAGTACCACGTGCTGCTCGACCCGGTGAAGCTCTACAACTACCATTTGCCGGTCGTGCAGGTGCTCAACGCGCTCAGCGCCAACAACGCCAACACCGGCGGCGGCTTTTACACCCAGGGCGGGCAGTTTTACTACGTTCGCGGGTTGGGCCTGGTCAAAACCACCGTCGACATTGGCGACATCGTCGTCGGCAGTTCGAACGGTGTCCCCATCCGGGTGAAGGATATCGGCCACGTCGAAATCGGCCACGCTCCCCGCCTGGGCATTTTCGGGTTTCAAGACAAGTTCAAGAACAACGAGGACGCGGTCGAGGGCGTCATCCTGATGCGCCGCGGCGAGCAGACACAGAATGTCCTCGCCGGTGTCGAAAAAAAGACCGCAGAGCTCAACCGGGGAGTTCTTCCGCCCGACGTCAAGGTTCGGCCTTTTTACGACCGCAGCGATCTTGTCCGCGTGACTACCGATACGGTGGAAGGCAACCTTCTCCGCGGGATGATCCTGGTTCTTCTGGTCCTTGTCTTCTTTCTGGTGAGTTTCCGCGCGGCCATCATTACCGCTCTCACCATCCCCTTGGCTCTGCTGTTCGCCTTTATTTTTCTGCACCTGACCGGAGAGGCGGCAAATCTTCTCTCCATCGGCGCGATCGACTTCGGAATCATCATCGACGGCACCATCGTGATGGTGGAGAACATCTACCGCGAGTTGGGCCTTCGCAAAGGGCAGCAGTACCAGCTTACCGAAGTGATTCTGGCGGCTGCGCGCGACGTGGACCGGCCCATTTTTTATTCCGTCGCCGTCATCATCGCGGGATATCTCCCGATTTACGCGCTCAGTGGCCCGGCGGGAAAGCTCTTCCATCCCATGGCCGACACCATGGGCTTTGCGCTGGTTGGCGCACTTTTCTTCACGCTTACCCTTGTGCCGGTTCTGGCCCACTCCTGGTTCAAAAAAGGCGTACAGGAAAAGCCAAACCGCGTCTTCGAATGGATTCGTGACGT
>Ga0182040_10001189_pt1 | contig 12095 bp, 7 predicted proteins | sample flu12Cox44000176_FD_125973 | JGI IMG/M metagenome (GOLD analysis project Ga0182040, IMG submission 125973) | Lab enrichment of tropical soil microbial communities from Luquillo Experimental Forest, Puerto Rico - flux8day.12C.oxic.44.000.176 | ecosystem: Environmental > Terrestrial > Soil >... | reverse complement strand
GGCGGCGTCAATCGCCTTGCCGACGATCTTTCTGCCAACGGTCGAATTCTTGTCGAAGTACTCGCCGAGCTTCTCATTGACGAACTGAGTCATGAAGCCAGCGATATCGCTGTTCAGCTTGCCTTTGGTCTGTCCCTCGAACTGCGGCTGGGGCACCTTGACGCTCACCACGGCCGTGAGCCCTTCGCGCACGTCGTCGCCGGTGAGGTTCTCTTTAACGTCCTTGAACAGGCCCGCCTGCTGGCCGAAGGCATTGATGGTCCGGGTCAGCGCCGTGCGGAAGCCCGTCAGGTGTGTGCCGCCATCGACGGTGTTGATGTTATTGGCGAAACTGAAGACATTTTCCGAGTAGCCGTCGTTATACTGCATCGCCACTTCCATGTTGAGAGTGCCGCCATTGGGCATCTCGCGATCGGCTTCAAAATGGATCGGCCGGTCATGGAGCACTGACTTGCCGCGGTTCAGATGCTTGATGAACTCAGCGATGCCGCCGTTGTACATGAACTCGGTTTTCTTTTCCGGATCCACACGCTCGTCGGTCAGCGTGATTTTGAGGCCCTTGTTCAGGAAGGCCAGCTCCCGCAGCCGCTGCGCTAGCGTGTCGTAGTTAAACGAGGTGGCTTCCATGATGGTGGCGTCAGGCTTGAAGGTGACTCGCGTGCCGGTTTTGCGCCCCGCCTTTCCGGCCTTCGCCAGCGGGCCTTTTGGAATGCCGCAGGCGTATTCCTGCTGCCAGGTGAAGCTCGGGCCGGTGTCGCCTTCGGGACGCCAGATTTCGAGCTCCAGACGTTCCGAGAGAGCGTTGACGCAGCTCACTCCCACACCGTGCAGTCCGCCCGATACCTTGTAGCTTTTCGAATCGAACTTGCCGCCGGCGTGCAGCTTGGTCATCACCACTTCGGCCGCCGAGACTCCTTCTTCATGCATGCCGACCGGGATTCCACGGCCATTGTCGATTACCGTGACCGAATTGTCGTCGTGGATGGTGACCGAAACTTCCGTGCAATAGCCGGCCAGCGCCTCGTCCACGGCGTTGTCCACCACTTCGTAGACCAGGTGGTGCAAGCCGATCTCGCCCGTTGAGCCGATGTACATCGCCGGTCGCAGGCGCACCGCCTCCAATCCTTCCAGAACCTTGATGCTGCTGGAATTGTAAACGTCTGGCAAAGCCGTATTCACTTCATCCGCCATAACCTGATTCAGATCCTCATCGGCATGACTACGTAGCGGTATTGGTCCGCCACCGTATCGCCGGCAGGCCGCATTTCGCCCGCGCTTTTTTGGTCTTTTAGTTCAAAGGCCACGTGGTCCTGCGGAATGGCCCGCAGGAAATCGAGCAGGTATTGTGCATTAAACCCGATCTCTAAGTCTGGACCGCGATACTCGCTGGGAACGCTCTCCTCGCTTTCGCCCGTTTCTACCGAGGACGAAAAGATCCGCACTTCACCGCTCGTGAACTGCACCCGAATCGCTCGGGAACGCTCATCTGCAAACTGCGCTACCCGCTCAATGGCCGAGCGGATTTCATCCTTCTGCAGTTTCGCGGTGACGGCGTGATCTTTGGGGAGGACCCGCTCGTAGTCTGGAAAATTTCCGGTCAGCTTCCGGGTGATCAGCAGCCGCTGGCCCACCCGGAAGAACAAGTGATTGTCGTCCCCGGCCAGAATCGCCTTGGCTTCCGGGTCAGCATCATCGGCCAGCTTAATCAGCTCCGCCATGGCCTTCTTCGGAATCAGGGCACGGAACTGCTTGTCAACCTGCCCGCTTTCCGCCGGCGTTGCCTGCACGAAGGCCAGCCTATGGCCATCGGTGGCCACCATCGTCAGACCCTCCGGCCGCATTACCAAAAGTGCACCGTTTAGAGTGAAACGCGATTCTTCCATCGAGATGGCAAAAGACGTTCGCGCGATCATCGAGGCAAGCGTTCGGATCGGAACCTCCGCCACGCTCTCCGGCACCTGGGGAAGCTCGGGAAAACTCTCCCGCGACATCCCAGCAATTCGCGTGCGCGAACGGCCGCTGGTGATTGTGGCCCAGTGATTCTCGAGGAACTTCATGTGCACGTCGCCTTCCGGCAACAGCCGCACATAGTCCAACAATTTGCGGGCCGGGACCGTTCCAGCCCCCGGTTTCTTGATCCGTGCCGCGCAGGAGCAACGGATGCCGAGTTCGAGGTCGGTGGCGGTCAGCGTTACGCGGTCACCAGCCGTCTCAAGCAGGACATTCGATAGGATCGGAATGGTCGTTTTCTTTTCCACCACGCCTTGCGACAGGCTCAGTTCTCGCACCAAATCGGCTCTGCTGACGGTGAATTCCATCGCCTCAGCTCCCACTTCCCTGAACTCTGTAGATCTGCACTCTAAGAACCGTATTCATCGGGCCTGTGCAAATTGTTGAAGACTATCTAAATTATACGAAATTCAACTACTTTTCGCTATACGATGTTGCGGAATTGAGGGTGGGCGATGAGCGCAAAAAACGCTCTGGAGCCGGCTTTTCGACAGTTTCCAGAGGTCCGGCCTTCCGGGCCCTGTGGAAAACCGAATAACCTCATTGTAATGAGTCCATTAGGGTGTGTAGCAGCCGGTTCAATTCCGGATCCACGTGGCGCTGCTGCTCAATTTTGTTGATGGAGTGAATGACGGTGGTGTGATGTTTGCCGCCGAAGGCTCTGCCGATCTCCGGAAGCGAGGCATCGGTCAGCTCTTTGACCAGGTACATGGCTACCTGGCGCGGATAGACCAGTTTCTTTCTGTTGCTTTTTTCCTTAAGCTGCGCTTGCTTAATCTGGAACCGTTCACCCACCGCTTTCTGGATCGAGTCGATGCTGACCCTGCGGTCTTGCACATGAACCAGGTGCTTTAAGACTTGCTGGGTCATTTGCAGATTGATGGGGGCGCCGGTCAGCGAGGAGTAGGCAATTAGCTTAATCAGAGCTCCTTCCAGTTCGCGGACGTTTGACTTGGTTTTCGACGCCATGAACGACCGCACGTCGTCGGGAAGGTGAACGCCTTGGGCTTCGGCCTTCTTGTCCAGGATGGCCATCTTGGTCTCAAGATCCGGAGGCTGAATGTCGGCAATGAGACCCCATTCGAATCGCGACCGCAGCCGCTCTACGAGGCCCGGAATATCTTTTGGGGGCGCGTCGCTTGAAATCACGATCTGTTTCTCGTGATCGTGTAATTCATTGAACGTGTGAAAAAACTCCTCTTGGGTCCGCTCTTTGTTCCCGAGCACCTGGATATCGTCGATGAGCAGCACGTCGGCTTCCCGGTAGCGGCGGTGGAACTGCGGCATGCGCTCGGTTCGAATGCACGCGATCATTTCGTTCATGAAACGCTCGCTCGAGGCGTAGATCACCCGCATGGAGGCATGGTTTTCAATCAGGTCCCGTCCAATGGCGTGCATGAGGTGGGTTTTGCCCATCCCCACACCTCCATACAAAAACAGCGGGTTGTAGCTACGCGAGGGATTCGTGGCCACCGACCGCGCCGCCGCGTGGGCGAACTGGTTGCAAGCGCCTACGACGAACGAGTCGAAGGTGAACTTGGGGTTCAGTAAGCAGGCCGGCGACTCCCCATCGTGACCGGCGCCGTCGCCCACGGCCACCCCCTGGGCTCTGGCGGCGTGCTCCGCGTGAGCCTGATAGCTGACTTCGTTGAGGGGCAGGTTCAGGTCGCGAATCCCACTGTGGATAAGACCGGCGTATTCGGTTTCAAGCCACGCCCGGGTCGCGCTGTCGGGCACCGACACCAGCAGCGTCCGCCCATCGACGCCCTCAAACAAAGCGTTTTTCAGCCAATTTTCGTAACCCTCCGCGCTTACCTTGGCTTGCAGGTAATTGCGGATTTGGTCCCAGTGATTCATGTTTTGCACACTACCAGCACACGATTCCCACAACGTTTCCACCCTGGAGTGGGACCCCACACCCATCGCGTTTTGAAGAATCGCAGCGAGGGCCCTTCGGCCTCACCGTCTTTGCCAGTCCGCCGAAATCAGGCTTCCGACGAGACTCTACTCTACCACAGCGTCACAGCTTTCTAACAAGAATATAAACGCCGAGAATTCTTTCGCTTGCATGCGAGGTTTGACACTGTCGATGGGGGTGGAGGAAAATGGAATTTTCCTTCGAGCGGGAGTAACTCAGCTGGTAGAGTGCGACCTTGCCAAGGTCGATGTCGCCGGTTCGAATCCGGTCTCCCGCTCCAGAGATTCCTCCCTGGAGCGTTCTCGGATCCCGGAGCGAGCCGTTACCTCGGCTCTTAGAAACCTGCCTCGTCCGCCGAAGGGCCGTATATCGAAGGCACGGGGATGTCGTTCATGCGCAGGTAGACGCCCAACTGCGCGCGATGATGAATGATGTGGTTCATCACAAACGTGCGCAGCACGGCAGTCCGCGGCATAGTGAACATCGGCTTGCCGCCCGAAAGAAGGCTCCAGGAGTGCATGAGCGTTTGATCACTCGCTCCGGCGATCGCCGCCCGGGCTTTCGCCACGCCGTTGTCGAACCACCCGAGCAGTTCGGTCCGCGACTTCGCCACGGGCATCGCAATGGGGGGCGTGCCCGGCGGAGCCATATCAAAGGACTCCTTCTCAATCGTGTCGGTGGTCCATCCAACCATGGTGGCGATATGCGAAGCCAGCCATCCCATAGTGCCCGACTTAGGATGCGGCTTCCAGGCCAGCTTGTCGTCGGGCACGCGTTCCAGGGTCTTGCGAGTGGAAGCCATTTCCTGGTCAAACTCGGCGAGAAGAGCGTCGTTCAAAGGCATGTTGTCCTCCAGGGAGATTCGCTTTTTATTCGCCAATGATAAATCAGACTTCGGCCGGCGGTCAAGCTCAAAATGTGCAAAAGCGAACCCTACTTCAGGATCTGATACAGGTTGCTGAAATCGTCGGTCCACAGCCGGACCGTGCGGAGCGCGGTCAGACCGGTTGAGGCGTTGAGAATCGCCTGAGTGAATCCGGCCGTCGGGGAGACCACCAAGACCCAGGTGGCGCCGAAAACGTCCTGCGATTCGTCGTCCTCGGTGTCCACGACGCGCGCCAGTTTCCCGATGGTACGCGTTTCGACCCGTAACACCGGCTGCAGGTCCAGATAGCGGTTCGAAATGTGCACGGCCAGGATGCCGTCGGGCTTCAAGTGGTGGAAGTAGAGGTCCATGGCTTGCCGGGTGAGCAGGTGGACGGGAATCGAATCGCTCGAAAAGGCGTCGACCGCCAGCACATCGAAATTCTGCGGCGGCTGACGTTCGAGCGAAAGGCGCGCATCGCCCATGGTGATGTCGACGCGCGCTTTGGAATCGCCGACGAAGTGAAACTCGGTTCGCGCCAGGCGTGGCACTAAGGGGTTGATTTCGTAAAAGCGGTAGTAATCTCCCCCCCGGCCGTACGCCGCAATGGTCCCGGTTCCCAACCCGATCACGCCCACGCGGATTGGCCCATGCGTCTGTTTGTCGCGGATGGCCACGCCCACGCCGGTATTCGGGCCATAGTAAGTGGTCGGCAGGTCGCGCCGTGTCGGATTCAGATACTCTTCACCGTGGTTGATGGTGCCATGCGTCAGCGAACGCACGGTATCGAGGCGGGTCTGAGGACCCGAATCCCGCACCTTCAGCCCGCCGTAGAAGTTCCGCACCAGCACGCGCGCGCCTCGCTCGCTGTCGCGGATTTCGTTTCCGAGGTAGGTGATCAACGTGATAGCCAGGGCGGCGGCCACCAGCGGCGCCGGCTGCCGCCACGTACGGAACCACTCGACCGTCGAATTCTGCTTGAGCACGACTACCACCAGCACCGCGCAGAGCGCCATGCCGAGCGGCAGCTCGTAGAATGCGTTGAACAGGTGCGGTGCCACCAGGCCCACCAGAATGCCTCCCAGGGCGCCGCCTGCCGAAACCATCAGGTAAAACTGTGTCAGGTAGCGCGGGTGCGGTTTCAACCGGGCCAGCTCGCCATGACACACCATCGAGCAGGTGAACAGTCCCATCGCGAACAGCGGCAGCATGATCCTGATCGGCAGGCTGCCTACTTCTTCGCTCGACATCGCGTACGCCATCGACCCCAGCGCCACCGCCGCCAGCTGGAGATAGGGCGTGCGGCGATACCACCCGCTGCCTTCGAAGCACAAGATAAAGCTCAACAGATAAATGCTCAGCGGCAGAATCCATAAGAATGGAATCGCCGCGATGTTCTGCGACATGTGATTGGTGACCGCCAGAAGCAGCACCGAGGCACAGGCGGCGAGGCCCATCCACGTCCAGTACAGGGCCGCACCCGGCCGGGGAGGGTCCCCTTCCTCCATGCGTCCGGCCGCCACGGCCGTCCCCGAGCGGAAGGCCGTGAGCGCCGAGAGTACGGCAAAGACCACGAAGGCCGCCGACCAGAGGCCGGCCTGCTGGCGCGTCGTGAACACGGGTTCGAACAGCACCGGATAGCTCACGAGCGCGAACATCGATCCCGCGTTCGAGAGTGCGTACAGGCGGTATGGAAGCGCGCCCTTGTAGCGGCGCGCGTACCAGGCCTGCAGCAGTGGCCCGGTGGTGGAAAGCAGTAGGTAGGGAAGCCCCACCGTCGCCGCCAGAAGGCCCAGGATCCGCAGCGACGGGTCCTCGGTCCCGGAGGGCTTCCAGGCCGCATTGGGATAGATCGGCAGCACCGCGGCGCTCGCCAGCAGGAGCGCCGCATGGACCAGCATCTGCACTCGCGGTTTCAGATATCGAACCGTGGCGTGTGCGTACAAATACCCGAGCAGCAGCACCATCTGGAAGAACAGCAGGCAGGTGGTCCACACCGCCGCCGAGCCGCCGAACCAAGGCAGGATGATCTTAGCGATCACCGGCTGCACCTGGAAAAGCAGAAAGGCGCTCACCACTATCGTCAATGCGTAGAGCATCATGTTTTCCCGGCCCCTGGCTCAGGCCCAGCGGGCACCCGCCTGGCCCCTGGCTTCACCTGTAGGCCGCCACTCCAGTCACTTTCTCCCCGATCACGAGCGCATGAATGTGGTCGGTGCCTTCATAGGTCTTGACGGTTTCCAGGTTACAGAGGTGACGCATGATCGGATACTCGTCGGTGATGCCGTTCGCACCGAGCAGGTCGCGGCTGAGGCGCGCGCATTCGAGCGCGATCGCGACGTTGTTTCGCTTCAGCATCGAGATGTGGGCCGGCTCGATCTTGCCCTGGTCCTTGAGTCGGCCCGCGTGTAGGGCCAGCAGCTGCGCCTTGGTAATTTCGGTAATCATCCAGGCCAGTTTCTCCTGCACGAGCTGGTGCGAGGCGATCGGCCGGTCGTCGAACTGTTTCCGGACGAGGGAGTATTGCCGCGCCGTCTCGTAGCAGTCCATGGCCGCACCGAGCACGCCCCAGCCGATCCCATAACGCGCCTGCGACAGGCACGCGAGCGGCGCCTTGAGCCCCTGCGCTCCCGGCAGCATGTCCGAGTCACGCACCCGGCAATCGGCCAGTGACAAGCTTGAAGTCACCGACGCCCGCATCGACCACTTCCCGTGAATGTCGGAGGTGGCGAAGCCCGGTGTGCCGCGTTCGACCACAAACCCGCGAATGCCGGCCTCCGTGCGCGCCCACACCACCGCGACGTCGGCCACCGAACCGTTGGTGATCCACGTTTTTTCGCCGTCGATCACCCACCCGTTGCCGTCTTTAACGGCCCGGGTCCGCATGCCCGCGGGGTTGGACCCGAAATCCGGCTCGGTCAGCCCGAAGCACCCCACGGCCCGCCCGCTCTGCAGCGCCGGCAGCCATTTCTGCTTTTGCTCCTCGGAGCCGTACGTGAGGATCGGGTACATCACGAGCGCGCCCTGCACCGAGACGAAACTGCGAAGCCCCGAGTCGGCGCGTTCCAGTTCCTGCATGATGAGCCCGTACTCCACGTGGCTCATCCCCGCGCACCCGTAGCCTTCGAGGTTAGCGCCCAGGAAGCCGAGTTGGGCCAATTCCGGAATCAATTCACAAGGGAACCGTGCCTCGCGGTAGCAATCGCGGATGAGCGGCACAACGCGCTCCTCAGCGAACCGCCGCGCCGTCTGCCGTACGAGCAATTCCTGTTCACTGAACAAAGAGTCAATGGCAAAATAGTCCACGCCCCGGAATGTCATCGAACCTTCCATATTTGCACGAAATTTCCAGGCGTTCGGTAGCGCGCGGTCAGTCCCCCGGCTGCATCCGTTGCGCCTTGTAGGCGGCAGCCGCCTCCGGTGACGAGAGGTACTGCAGTAGCGCTTTAGCCGAGGCCGGGTCTTTGGCGTGGGAGGAGAGGAACCCCACGAGCGTCGTGGGGGTCGAAATCTCCCGAGGCAGCGCGCCTACCACGTCGATGCCGGGCTCGTTCATTTCGCTGACGAAGGTCAGGCCGATCTCGGCCTCACCTTTGGCCACCATCGCCATGGCGGCGGCGCCGCCGCGGGCGCGTTTGAGCTTGGCATGCAACTGGTCGGCTAAGCCCAGCTTCTTGAGCGTTTCTTCGAAGCTGACGCCGGCGGCGGCGCCACCCGCCGGGTCGGGATAAGAAATCGACTGGGCCCCGACGAGCATCCGCTTGACCGCGTCGGCGGTCGAGATGTCGGGCTTGGAGGCGCCCTGGCGTACGGCCACCCCCACCGCCACGCTAGCGAGCGTCTTGGCGCTGTCCTTGACGACATTGCCCGAGGCGAGAACCTCGGGGTAGGGGGGCTGCACGATCGGCACGTCGAACGGCTCGCCGCGCGCCACCTGTTGCTTGGTTCCGAGGCCCGAGCCGAAGGTCGCTTTCACCTTGTAGCCCGACTTTTTTTCGAAAGCCGGGATGAGTTGCTCGAGGGCTGCCCGGGCGCCGCCAGGCGCGACCAGAGTTACCTCACTCTGAGCCAGGGCGCTCGATCCCACGACCAGCGCGACGAGAGCGGACGACGATAGACGCTTCATCGATTTCTCCTTGGGGGCCCATGCGGCCATCACTCGAATCCTCTCTATTGGATCACAGGCCGCTTAAGGCGTGCTATGCTCAAACCGCCTTGTCGGGGAAGGTCCCGCTTACGCCATGAGTCTCGCCATCGTTCCCGATTCCGAAGCCGGCCGCGGCCTGCGCCGTGAACTCGGCATTCGCGATCTCGCGCTATTCGGCATCGTCGGCATCACGGGGCCGCGCTGGATTCCGGCCGCCGCGCATGCCGGTCCCGGAAGCGTCGCGATTTGGCTCCTGGCGGGCCTCGTGGTCGGTGCTCCGCTGGCGGTCGTGGTTCCGGCACTGATGGCGAAATATCCGGGCCCCGGCGGGCTGTATAGATGGACCCGGAACGATTTTGGCCCGGCTCACGGGTTCATTGCATTCTGGCTGTATTGGGTCGGGATGGCGTTCTGGTTTCCGAGTGCCGCCATCTTTTATGTCACTTCGAGCGCCTACACGTTCGGACCAGCATACGCGCACCTCGCCGATAGCCGCACCTTCCTGCTGTGTTGCTCGCTCGCCTGCATATGGATTGCCCTTGGCAGCAACCTGATCGGCTTGAAGACGGGCAAGTGGACTGAAAACGCCGGCGCGATCGCGGTGGGGGTTCTCGGGGCGATCCTGGTGGCCGCGGCGGCCCTCCACGGGGGCCGCCAGGGTTCGGCGACCGAGCTCAATTTTGTGCCGAAGATGGACTGGCGCGCCGTGACTTTCTGGGCGGCGATCGCGTACGGGATTACGGGCGCCGAGTATTTCGGAATGATGAGCGCCGAAATCCGTTCTCCGGAGCGGACGGTGCGGCCGGCCATCTGGCTGGCGACCGCTAGTGTTGTGGTGCTTTATGCGGCCACCACGTTGGCGCTCGTCGTGCTGCTGCGGCCGGACCAGATCAGTGAAATCGGCGGGATTGCGAACGGCGGTGAGGCGGCTGCGCAGGTTTTCGCCGCGCCCTGGGTCTCCGCCGGGATGGGGTTTCTGCTGTTGGTGAATGCGTTCGGTTGCCTTGGAAGCGTGGGGACCGCCATTTCGAGAATGCCGTTTGCCGCGGGGGCCGACCACCTGCTGCCTGAGGCCTTCGGGCGCGTGCATCCGCGCTGGCGGACTCCGCATGTGGCCTTGATCACGCTGGGCCTGGTGTCGTCCGGCCTTTTGCTGCTGACACAGCTTGGCGACCCCATGCAGGTGGCGTACGAGGAGCTGGTGTCGCTGATGTTTGTTGGCGGCTTTCTCCCCTACCTCTACATGTTCGCGAGCGCCTGGAAGGCCGGGCGCCAGCTGGCCTCGTCCATCGGCTTCGGCGTGACGCTGTTCTGTTTGCTGTGCGGCGTGATTCCTTCGGCCGAGGTCCGTAACGTCTGGCTGTTCGGAGCTAAATTGGCCGCCGGGACAGCCGCCATGATCGGCTCGGGCTGGTTGCTTTACGCGCGCGGCGGCGCGCGGTAAACACTTCTTTGCGAACAGCAGCCGTGGCCGAAGCTGTGACTGGTGGTCGACACGGCTAGAGAGTGGATACTTATAGGGAGAGGCGCCTAGGGCCGCCCGCATTGCGCTCGTCCCTACCTCGGCGATAAGATACCGCCGATGAAGACACACGTGTTCCTGCTGCTCTCTGTCTCGCCGCTGGTCCGGGCTCAGCAGTTTCCCGCTCCTGTCAATCACGAAGCTCCCGTTACCAGCGTCCCGTTCGCGCGGCTCCTCCGCGCCAGCCAGGAACCGCAGAACTGGCTCACCTATTCCGGCGGCCTGATGAGTCAGCGCCATAGCGGACTCACACAGATCACTCCGGACAACGCCAAAGACCTCACGCTGAAGTGGGTCTTCCAGTCCCGGTCGATCGAGAAACACGAGGTCACGCCTCTGGTAGTGGATGGAGTCATGTACACCGTCCAGGGCATCAACGACGTGTTCGCCCTCGATGCCGCCACCGGCAAAACCATCTGGCGGTATTTCTACAAGCCTGACGCGGCTGCCCGGAACTGCTGCGGGCAGGAAACGCGCGGCCTGGCGATTTTGGGCGACAAGATTTTCATGGCGGCGCTCGACACCACCGTAATCGCTCTCGACGCCAAAAGCGGCAAGGAACTCTGGAAAACACAGGCCGCCGATCCCCAGCAGCGCTATTCCATGACGCATGCGCCGCTGGTCGTCAAGGACAAGGTAATCGCAGGGGTGGCCGGCGGCGAGTTCGGCATTCGCGGATTCATCGCCGCCTGGGACGCGAACACCGGCAAACAAGTCTGGCGTTTCTACACGGTTCCGGGACCGGGTGAGCCGGGAAACGAAACCTGGTCGGGCGATTCGTGGATGCATGGCGGCGCACCCGTCTGGGTCACCGGCTCCTACGATCCCGAAACCAATCTCACCTTCTGGGGCACCGGAAATGCCGGCCCGGATTGGAACGGCGACGCGCGCTTGGGTGATAACCTCTACAGTTCTTCAGTGATCGCGCTCGACGCGGATACCGGCAAGCTCAGATGGCATTACCAGTTCTCACCACACAACGAATTCGACTGGGATGCAACGCAGGTCCCGGTGTTGGCCGACATCCCGTTCCAAGGCCGGGCTCGCAAGGTGATGCTTTGGGCCAACCGCAACGGCATGTTCTACGTGCTCGACCGGACCACGGGTCAGTTCCTGCTCGGCAAACCTTTCGCCAAGGTCAACTGGGCAACCGGCTTCGACGAGAAAGGCCGCCCCATCCGCGCCCCGGGGATCGTGCCCACTCCGGAAGGCACGCTGGTGTATCCCGGCAACCAGGGCGCGACCAACTGGTACAACCCGAGTTTCAGCCCGCGCACGGGCCTATTCTACATCCCCACTTGGGAAAACAGCTCTTCGATCTATGTAAAGGGCGCGGAGCCGCCCAAGTTTGAAGCCGACAAGAGTTTCACCGGCGACTTCCCCAAGCCCGGCAAAGCGGAGGATGACTTCTACAGTGCTATCCGCGCCATCGATCCCGGGACCGGCGAGAAGAAGTGGGACCATCGGCTGGCGGAGCCTCGCACCGAGGCCGGCATCCTGACCACGGATGGAGATGTGCTCTTCAGCGGCGGCCGTGATGGCGCTTTCTATGCACTCGACGCCCGCGATGGCAAACTGCTGTGGGAAACGAATCTTGGCCCATCGGTTTCAGCCGGTCCGATGACTTACATGG
>Ga0182040_10001188_pt1 | contig 12095 bp, 11 predicted proteins | sample flu12Cox44000176_FD_125973 | JGI IMG/M metagenome (GOLD analysis project Ga0182040, IMG submission 125973) | Lab enrichment of tropical soil microbial communities from Luquillo Experimental Forest, Puerto Rico - flux8day.12C.oxic.44.000.176 | ecosystem: Environmental > Terrestrial > Soil >... | reverse complement strand
GTAATGCGCTGCACCCGAAAAGACCTGCTGGACGGCGGGAATGCCTACCGGTTTCCCAGAACGCTTGCATTGAACGGCGAACCACTGGCCGCCTTTCTTGGCGACGAGGTCGACCCCGAAGTCGAGACCCAAGCCGAACTTAGAGTGCCTCTATTAGGTAAGGCTGACCTGAGTTAGGCTGCCCTAGTTGATTCCCATCTCATAGGAGCGAGGGTCATGTCTTCCGCCCAGATCGCCATCCTTGGCGCGATCGCCGGATTCACCATCTATCTCGGGCTGCCCATCGGCCGCCTGCGCGCGCCCCTGCCGCAGCTCAAGACGGCGCTCAACGCAGTGGCCACCGGCATCCTGGTGTTTTTGCTCTGGGACGTGCTCACCCACGCCTGGGCGCCGATCGACAAGGCACTTGGACACCACCAAATCAGTGAGGCGCTCGGCAACGGCCTGGTCCTCGCGGCCACCTTCGGTGCCGGACTGCTCGGATTGGTGTGGGTAGACCGGCGGCGCGGCCGCCGCGGCCCGACACCGGCCAGGCCCGGCGCGGCCGCCGTCGGTGAGCTCGCCGCCCCACCATGGGCCAACACCGCGGATCGGCTGGCGGTGATGATCGCCGTCGGCATCGGGCTGCACAACTTCGCCGAAGGCCTGGCGATCGGCAATTCCGCAGCCGCCGGCGACCTCTCCCTGGCGGTCATGCTGGTCATCGGATTCGGGCTGCACAACGCCACCGAAGGATTCGGCATCGTCGCACCACTGACCGGCCAACGCCCCTCCTGGGGCTTCCTCGCGCTGCTCGGGCTAATCGGCGGCGGCCCCACCTTCCTGGGCACCCTGGTCGGCCAACGATTCGTCAACGACACCGTCTCGATCGGGTTCCTGGGCCTGGCCGGCGGCTCCATCCTCTACGTCGTCATCGAACTGCTCGCCGTGGCCCGAGCAGCCAACCTCAAAACCATCACCAGTTGGGGCATCTTCGCCGGGCTGATGCTGGGCTTCGCAACCGATGCGATCATCACCGTGGCCGGCGCCTAGCGACACCGCAGGAAACCCCGTGAAACACTTCGCATACCCATACTCGCCGCCACCGGATTGGCCACCGCGGCGGCTGCGGGCCTGGCCGCACCGGGAGCGTATGGTTGCGCGCCGCTGGCAGCACAGCCCGCACGCAGCCCGCAGGAGTCTCACCGACCCCCGTCCGACGTCGTCGGGTCTCGTCGGTCAATCGGGTTGTGCTCGTTCAGATTTACACCAATCCCCGGCGATCCCCGTCAAACCCCGCGAAATCCCATTTCCCCAGGTCAAGCCGCCTTCTAATCCCTAGGTCGCACGTTCGAGTCGTGCCGGGGGCACTCTTCACAGGGGTTTCGGCCCTGCAGAAAATGCCGGGTCATCGATTATTCAGCGTCTATGTCCGCCACGGCGATCCGGCAGGTCAGGGACTTGGGCGGTACGCCTCGATCGCGATATGCCAGCATTGGGACGTGAGCGCACGCCAATTCGCTCGGTTGCTGGGTGCCGCGGTGGCGACAACCTGGGCGACGCTGCTGTGCGCACCGATTGTCCCAGCGTCCGCTGCTCCCTGCCCCGACGTCGAGGTGACGTTCGCCCGCGGCACCAACGAGCCACCTGGTGTTGGTGGGGTCGGACAGGCATTTATCGACTCGCTGCGCTCGCAGATTGGGGGTCGGTCGCTCGGGGTGTACCCCGTCAACTACCCCGCCACCGAAGATTGGCCCCCGTCTGCATCCGCCGGCGCCAGCGATGCGAGCGCTCACGTTCAGTCCATGGCCGCGAGCTGTCCCAACACCAGGCTGGTGCTGGGTGGATATTCCCAGGGAGCGATGGTGATAGATCTGATCACCATCGCCCGAGCATCGGTCGCGGGCTTCAACGCCGCGACGCTGTCGGCGGACGTCGCTGATCACGTCGCTGCGGTCGCCGTCTTCGGTAATCCGACGGACAGGTATCTCGGGGGGCCAATAAGCGCGATCAGCCCCTGGTATGGGTCCAAAGCCATTGACTTGTGTGCGCCCGGCGATCCGATTTGCTCTCCGGGCGGCTTGGCGCTGCCGACGCATGACGAGATGTTCTCCGCAGCGCACCTATCGTATGAGCAGTCTGGGATGCCCAGTCAGGCCGCGACTTTCGTGGCGGGCCATCTCTAACACGGTTTCACCAGATCCTAGAATCGCGTGACCCACCAACGCCAGCCGTCATTGGTAGAAGGTCGGCTGAACTCGCAATGAATCTCTCGGCAATATCGGTTGGCGCCGTCTAGCACCCGCGGCCGCACAATGGTTCGATCGAAATCGTAAGAAATACAACAGCTTCAGGAGAAGTATCCATGTCAACTCTGCCTGTCCAGCGTCAGCCCCGCACCCTGATGCCCGATTTCGCCGAGCTTCTGGGTGGCACTCCCCTGCTCGCCGGCCTGCGTCCGCTCTTCGACCGCAGCCTCCTTCGCGTCGAGGATGAGATGGACGACGGCCGCTACGAGGTACGCGCCGAGATTCCCGGCGTCGACCCCGCGAAGGACATCGATATCACCGTGCACGACGGGATGCTCACCATCAAGGCCGTACGCAGCCAGGCCGTCTAATCCCACGGTCGGTCCGAATTCAGCTATGGAGCTTTCGCGCGGTCCGTTCCGCTGCCGGCCGGAGCCGATGTCGAGGACGTCCATGCCACCTATGAAAAAGGCATCCTCGTCGTCTCGGTGCCGGTGCCCAACGGTGCGCCGCAGGCGAAGCGCATCGAGGTCGAAACCCGAGACTGATGCCCCGGCCGTAGTAACTAGCCGCTGAACGCGTTGGGGCGCTTGCCGTCGACGCTCGCGTAGAGGTACCAAGTACCCTTACCTGAGTCTCGCCCGGAGGTGCCGATGGCCCAATCCGACCTGGTTCTGTTCAGCGTCGACGAGCACGTCGCGCTCATCACCGTCAACGATCCCGATCGGCGCAATGCCCTCACCGGCGACATGTCAGCGCGCCTGCGCGCCGCCGTGGAGCGCGCCGAGGGCGACCCCGATGTGCACGCCGTCGTGGTCACGGGCGCCGGCAAGGCGTTCTGCGCCGGCGCCGACCTGAGCGCCTTGGGCGCCGCTGGTGGCGGAGAGGCCGAATCTGGACTGCAGCAGCTCTATGACGGCTTCATGGCCGTCGGCAACTGCCGGTTGCCCACGATCGCCGCGGTCAACGGCGCGGCCGTCGGCGCGGGGCTGAACCTGGCGTTGGCCGCCGACGTGCGCATCGCCGGGCCTGGCGCGTTGTTCGATGCCCGGTTTCAGAAGTTGGGATTGCATCCCGGCGGGGGTGCGACCTGGATGCTGCAACGCGCTGTGGGTCCGCAGGTGGCGCGTGCGGCCCTGTTGTTCGGCATGCGCTTCGACGCCGAATCGGCGGTGCGGCACGGGTTGGCGCTCAGCGTTGCCGACGACCCCGTCGCTGCGGCGCTGGAGCTGGCCGCGGGCCCCGCGGCCGCCCCCCGGGAGGTGGTGCTGGCGACCAAGGCCACGATGCGAGCCACGGCCAGCCCGGGCTCGTTGGACACCGAGCAACACGAACTTGCCATGCGGACCGAGCTCGGGCCGCAGGTGCACTCGATCCAATCGCCCCAATTCGCAAGCAGATTGGCCGCGGCGAAACGCAGGTAACAAACCGCGACACATACGCCAGGTACACGACACGCCGGGCGGCGTCGCCCTGGTGCAAGTTTCGGGGAGCCAGACGTGCTATAGGTCCAGCAGCGCCGTCTCGGGTGACTCGATCAAATCCCTCAGCTCGCAGACGAACCGCGCCGCCTGGGCGCCGTCGGCGACACGGTGGTCGAACACACAGGTCAGTGTCATTGTCGACCGCACGGCAACCTCATCGCCGACGACGGCCGGGCGCGGTTTGATCGCGCCCACGCCGAGGATGGCAGCTTCGGGGTAATTGATCACCGGCACGCCGTCGTCGGCGCCGAGCGCCCCGAAGTTCGACACGGTGAACGTCGAGCCTTGCAACTGCGCGGGCGTCAGGGTGCCTTCGCGTGCGCCGGCTATCAATTCGGCTGTCCGGCAGGCCAGTTCCCGCGTGGTCTTGTCCTCGGCGTTGGTGATCACCGGGACCAGCAGGCCGCGTTTGGTGGCCACACCGAACCCCAGGTGGATCCCACGATGGACGTGTACCTGGGGACCTTCGGGCGATTCGACCCAGGTGGAGTTGAGAATCTCGTTGTGAATCAAGGAAATAACCAAAAGCCGCAGCGTCAGCACAAACGGCGTAATCTCCTGATGCGCGGAACGAAGCCGGTCGCGGAGCCGCAGCAGCGCGGTGCAATCAGCTTCGACGCTGACCTTCGCGGCCGGAATCTCCCTGTGCGACAACGACATCTTGTCCGCCATCCGCGCCTGCACGCCGCGGACCGGTCGAATGTCGGCCGCACCTCCGGACCCCTCAGCCGCCGCCAGCACGTCCGCTCGGGTGATCAGCCCACGCGCCGGTATCGAGGAGAGGTCAACCGAGAGCTCTTTTGCCAACTTGCGCACGGGAGGGGCGGCAAGCGGCCGACCGCGACGCCGGCTGGCGTCGATACCCGCGTCCGCGCCATAACCGACCAGCGTGGGCGCCGGAATCTCACCGTTAGACGCGGACACCTCCCCGTTCGCCGGCGCGGCGTCGATGCGGACCAGCACCGCGCCCACCTTGAGCACATCGCCCTCGGCACCGCGGGTTTCGACGACCCGGCCGGCGTACGGGCTCGGGATTTCCACCTCGGCCTTGGCGGTCTCCACCGAGCACAATGTCTGATTGAGCTCGACGTCGTCGCCGACCGCGACGTTCCAGCACGTCACCGTCACCTCTTCGAGTCCCTCTCCAAGGTCGGGGACGCGGAACGACTTTACGCGCTCTCCAGGCGCATCAGCGCTCACGGCAGCTCCAGCGCTCGCTCGACGCAGTCCAGCAGCCGGTCGGGACCCGGCAACCACAGCCTCTCCAGCCGGGCCGGCGGGTAAGGGGTGTCAAAACCGCAGGCCCGCAACACCGGTGCCTCCAGTTCGTAAAACATCTCCTCCTGGATGCGGGCGGCCAGACCGGCTCCATACCCCAGGCTGCGGGGCCCCTCGTGCAACACCACGCAGCGACCGGTCCGGTGGATCGACGCGGCGATGGTATCGAAGTCCAATGGCACCAGCGACCGTAGGTCGATGACGTCCAGGCTCCAACCGCGCTGGCGCTGAGCCTCTTCCGCGGTTGCCACCGCGGTACTCACCAGGCTGCCGTAGGTTACGACGGTTACGTCCGTGCCGGGTCGGCGCACCATTGCCTGGCCGATGGGTGGTTCGGGCCGGCTGGCGTCGACCAGGCCGCGACCCTGGTAGCGCCGCTTCGGCTCCAGGTACATCACCGGATCGGGGCACACGATCGCGTGGCGAAGCAGCCAATACGCGTCGGCCGGGTTGGATGGCACCACCACCTTCAAGCCGGCGGTATGCGCCCAGTAGGACTCGGTGGACTCCGAATGATGTTCGGCCGCACCGATTCCACCGAACGACGGGATCCGGACCGTGACCGGCATGTTGATCTCGCCGTGGGTGCGGGTGCGGTACTTCGCAAGATGGCTGACCACCTGATCGAAGGCCGGGTAGGAGAATCCGTCGAACTGGATCTCGGGCACCGGCACGAACCCACGCAGTGCCAAGCCCACCGCGATCCCGATGATGGCGGATTCCGCCAGTGGCGTGTCGAAACAGCGCTCCTCACCGAAGGTTTCGGCCAGCCCCTCGGTCACCCGAAACACCCCGCCCTCGACCGAGACGTCCTCGCCGAACACCAGAACCCGATCGTCGGCGGCCATCGCGTCGTGCAAGGCGCGGTTGAGCGCCTGCACCATGGTCAACGGTTGCGCGCCGAGTGCGACATCTCCTTTTGAGGCTGCCTTCGTGAGCGTTTCGTCGGGACCGGCCGGAGGATCGGCGAGCTGGGTCATTCACGCCTCCTCAGTCGTTCCGGGCCAATTCGGCGCGCAGCTGTTGGCGCTGCGCCTGCAATCCGGGCGTGATTTCGGCGTACACCGTCGTGAACACCTCGTCGATGTCGAAATCGGGCGCACCGAACACCGCGTCGCGCAGCTCGGCCCGCATTCGCTTGGCCCGGGCGGAAACCCGCTCCTCAAAACGGTCCGACCACAGTCCTTGGCCCCGCAAGTAAGCGCGATACCGGGGAATCGGGTCCAACGCGGCCCAGTGGTCCACTTCGTCCTGCGTCCGGTAGCGAGTCGGATCGTCGGCAGTGGTGTGCGGCCCGAGCCGGTAGGTGACCGCCTCGATCAACGTCGGGCCGCCACCGGCACGGGCCCGGGCGGCGGCCTCGGCCATCACCGCGTAGCAGGCCAGTACGTCGTTGCCGTCCACCCGGATCCCGGGCATCCCGTAGCCAATCGCCTTATGCGCGATGGAAGGTGCGGCCGTCTGTCTGGATACCGGCACCGAGATCGCCCACTGGTTGTTCTGCACGTAGAACACGCACGGCGCGACGAACACCGCCGCGAAATTCAGCGCCTCGTGAACGTCGCCCGCGCTGGTGGCGCCGTCACCGAGGAATGTCACCGTCACCGAATCTTCGCCAAGGCGTTGCGCGGCCATCGCCGCACCGACGGCATGCAGCGTCTGGGTCCCGATCGGAATCGACATCGGGGCGCAGCATTTCCTGGTGAACTCCAGACCACCGTGCCAGGTTCCGCGCCAGGCGAACCCGACGTGTGCGGGCGGGATGCCACGCACCAGGTAAGCGCCGAGCTCGCGATATTGGGGAAACAGCCAGTCGGTCTTGCGCAGGCAGGCCGCGGCGCCGACCTGGGCGGCTTCCTGTCCGCGGCAGGACGCGTACAGCGCCAACTCGCCTTGGCGCTTCAGGTTGACGAACTCGGTGTCCAGGTCCCGGGTGACCGCCATCGTCTCGTAGAGCCAGCACAGTGTCTCCGCGGGAAGGTCACGGGTATAGCGGCGTTCGGGCGACGGCGTGCCGTCCGCGGCGACGAGTTGCACGGGCTCGAGGTCGACAGTCATCGGCACCTGAGGAATCTCCGCCATACCGCCTCCTAGCCCAGAGCCGCGTGGCAGGACGGGGCACAGCAAATCCTCAGCCGGGACCTACCGCGAGGAGAGGTCAATCGCCCACTGCAGGAAGGGCTCCGCTCGCCGCGACACTGGCGTATGTCTCATTATGCGCTCAAATCCGAAGTCACCGCGTTCATCGCAGGTGAGGCGGAAGCGTGTCGCGCCAATGGGAGTGTCGAGGTCCGGCAACGTCGGCAGCGCCGCGGCCTATCAGAAACGGGGTCCGCCAGCAACGGTCACCCCGGCGCGGGCTCCCCCGCACGCCGCAGCATCATTTCCGCGTGCTTGAGCACCGGCGAGTCGACCATCTGTCCTTCGAACGCGAACACCCCGCGCTCGGTCCGCGCGGCGGCCAACACCCTTCGCGCCCAGTCCAGCTTCTCCTCGCTGGGGCGATAGGCCGCACGCACCACCGGGATCTGGCTCGGGTGGATGCAGACGGTCCCGTCGAATCCCACCGCGACGGCGTCGTCGGCCTCCGCGCGCAAGCCCTCGATGTCGCGGATGTCCAAATGTACGGCGTCCAGCGCGATCCGGCCGAACGCGGACGCGGCGAGCAGAGTCGCCGACCGAACGTGGCGGGCGACGTCCCGATAGGTGCCGTCGGCCTGCCGGCTGGAGCTGCCGCCGAGGGTGGCGATCAGGTCCTCGGCACCCCACATCATCGCCACGGTGCCCTCGGCGGCGGCGATTTCGGTGGCGAACACCGTGCCGCGTGGTGTCTCCACCAGCGCGATGACCTCGCGCGGCGCGAGCGCGGCCACCTGGTCGGCCGATTCCGCCTTGGAGAGCATCACGGCCGTGTAGGCGGTCTCGGCCAGGGCGTCCAGGTCGCGGGCCTGCTGCTCGGTGTCGGCCGGGTTGATCCGCACCACGGTGCGCTCGGGGTCCAGCGGGGTCTCCCGCAGCGCCTTGCGGGCAGCCGGCTTGTCCGCTTCGGCGACGCCGTCCTCGAGATCGAGGATCACGACGTCGGCGGCATCTGCGGCCTTCGCGAAACGCTCGGGGCGGTCGGCCGGGCAGAACAGCCACCCGGGACCGGCGGCACGCAAATTCATCGAGCCTCCCCTGCGTCTGCTTCGGGCCGTTTCTGGACCAGCGTGGTGCGCACGGCCCGCGCCACGACGTCGCCGTGCTGGTTGCGCCCGGTGTGCTCGAGCGTCACGATGCCTTCGCGCGGTCGGCTCTTCGACTCCCGTTTGCCGGTGCAAACGGTCTCCGCGTACAGGGTGTCGCCGTGGAAGACCGGCTTGGGGAACGACACCTCGGAAAAGCCGAGGTTGGCCACGATGGTGCCCAGCGTCAGCTGCGCGACCGACAGACCCACCAGCGTCGAAAGGGTGAACATCGAGTTCACCAGCCGCTCGCCCCGGAAGCCCGGCTGCTCGGCGGCCCATGCCGCGTCGAGGTGTAGCGATTGGGTGTTCATCGTCAGCGTGGTGAACAGCACGTTGTCGGCTTCCGTGACCGTCCGGCCGGGCCGGTGCAGGTATGTCGTGCCGATCTCGAACTCCTCAAACCACAAGCCCCGCTGGACAATCGACTTCCCCTCGCCGAGTGTGAATCCTGCGACGCGACGCGCCGCTACGGCATCGCCAGATTCACACTCGCCGGATGTTTGGCCCGTCACGACAGACCCAGCGATCGCGCGATCAGCATCAGTTGCACCTCGGTGGTGCCCTCACCGATTTCGAGGATCTTGCTGTCGCGGTAGTGACGCGCCACCGGATACTCGTTCATGAAGCCGTAGCCGCCGTGGATCTGGGTGGCGTCGCGGGAGTTGTCCATCGCGGCTTCCGAGGCGACCATTTTGGCGATCGCCGCCTCTTTCTTGAATGGCTTGCCCGCCAACATCTTTGCCGCGGCTTCGTAGTACGCAGTGCGAGCTACGTGGGCACGCGCTTCCATCCGCGCGATCTTGAAGCTGATCGCCTGATAGGAGCCGATCGGCTCGCCGAACGACTGGCGTTCCTTGGCGTACTTGACGCTCTCGTCCACGCAGCCCTGCGCGGCCCCGGTCGCCAGCGCGGCGATCGCGATGCGGCCCTCGTCCAGTATGGACAAGAAGTTCGCGTAGCCGGTCCCGCGGGCGCCCAACAGGTTCTCCTCCGGGACGCGCGCGTCGGCGAACGTCAACGGGTGAGTGTCCGACGCGTTCCAGCCGACCTTGTTATAGACCGGTTCGACGGTGAATCCCGTTGTGCCGCTGGGCACGATGATCGTCGAGATCTCCTTCTTGCCACCCGCGAGGGTCTCGGTGACCGCGGTGACGGTGACCAGCGACGTGATATCGGTGCCCGAGTTGGTGATGAATTGCTTGGTGCCGTTGATCACCCACTCGCCGTTGTCGAGCCGGGCGGTGGTGCGAGTGGCGCCCGCGTCGGAACCGGCCCCGGGCTCGGTGAGCCCGAACGCGGCCAGCGCCCGGCCGGCCGTGAGGTCGGGGAGCCACTTGTGCTTCTGCTCCTCGTTGCCGAACCGGTAGATCGGCATCGCGCCGAGGCTGACCCCGGCCTCTAGCGTGATCGCCACCGACTGGTCGACCTTGCCGAGCTCCTCGAGGGCCAGCGACAGTGCGAAGTAGTCACCGCCCATGCCGCCGTACTCCTCCGGGAACGGCAGGCCGAACAAGCCCATCTCGGCCATCTTGGCGACGACCTCGTACGGGAAGCTGTGCTCCTCATCGTGTTTGGCCGACACCGGCGCCACCACGGTGCGTGCGAAGTCGGCCACCGTGTCCCGAAGATCCTCGTATTCCTTCGGTAGCGTCCCGGCCGTAATGGTTGTCGTCATGTCTCGTCCTTACTTTCTTCGTCCTGCACCAGCCGAGCCAGCACCTGGTCAACCGTCACCTGATCGCCGACGGACACCAGCACCTCCACGCGTCCCGAAACCGGTGCTGACAGTGAATGTTCCATCTTCATCGCCTCGACGACCACGACCACGTCGCCTTCGGAAACCTGCGCACCCGGGGCGACCTGAACGGCGATGACGCTGCCGGGCATCGGGCTGACGATCTCGGCCTGCCGGGCGCCCTCCGCGCGGTGAATCGTGTGTTCCTCGGCCTCTCTGAGGTGCCAGGTACCCCGTTCGTCGGCGATCCAGAGGTGCCGGTCGGCCTCGGCCCACCGGTAGTCGCGGCGCATCCCGTCCAGCGCCACGCTCATCTGCGTGCCGTCGACTTGCACACTGGCGGAGTGGATCTCACCGTCACCGACCTGCACCCTGGCGGCCCCGGGTAGCCCCCAGGCCGACACCGTCTCACTGCGCAGCGGGGTTTGCATCGCGGTGCGGACCGGCGCGGCACCGCCACCGACCCGCCATCCGGTCGGCGCCGCCCACGGGTTACCGCGAGCGCGGCGGGCCCTCAAAGATAGAGCCCACTGACGGTAGAGCCCACCGGCGGCGAGCACATCGTCGGGCGCCGCGAGCGGCGCGAAGTCCGCGACCCGCTCGTCCAGTAGCCCGGTGTCCAGGTCGCCGGCACGCACCCGCTCGTCGGCCAGCAGAAACCGGAGGAATTCGATGTTGGTCTGCACGCCGAGGATCATCGTCCGCGCCAGTGCCCGGTCGAGTTTCGCGAGCGCCTCATCGCGATCGGACCCGTGGGCGATCACCTTGCTCAGCATCGGGTCGTAGTCGCTCCCGACCGCCGTGCCGGCCAGCAGCGACGAGTCCACCCGCACGCCGGCGCCGGATGGTTCGAAAACCTGCAGCACCACACCGCCGGTGGGCAGAAATCCCCGCGCCGGATCCTCGGCGTACACGCGCGCCTCAATCGCATGCCCGCGCAATTCGATGTCGTCCTGGGCGAACGCCAGCTTCTCTCCGGCGGCCACCCGCAACTGCCACTCCACCAGGTCCAGGCCGGTGATCGCTTCGGTGACCGGATGTTCAACCTGCAAACGGGTATTCATTTCCATGAAGAAGAACTCGCCCGGGCGGTCGGCGGACACGATGAACTCCACGGTGCCAGCACCGACGTAATCGACGCTGCGGGCGGTGTTGCAGGCCGCCGCCCCGATCCGCGCGCGGGTCTGGGGGTCGAGCAGCGGCGAGGGCGCCTCCTCGATGACCTTCTGGTGGCGCCGCTGCAGGCTGCATTCACGCTCGCCGAGATGCACCACGTTGCCGTGGGCGTCGGCGAGGACCTGCACCTCGATGTGCCTGGGCCGCAACACGAACCGCTCCAGGAACAGTGTGTCGTCACCGAACGACGACGCGGCCTCGCGCCGAGCGCCCACCAGCGCCTCGCGCAGCCGGGCCGGGTCTTCCACCAGCCGCATGCCCTTGCCGCCGCCGCCGGCCGACGGCTTGATCAACACCGGATAGCCGACCTCGTCGGCCGCCGCGACGAGTTCGTCGTCGGTCAGTCCGGGCTTCGCCACACCCGGCACCACCGGGACGTCGAAGGCGGCGACCGCGTTCTTGGCGGTGATCTTGTCGCCCATCACCTGTATCGCCAGTGCCGGCGGCCCGAGGAACACCACCCCGGCGCGCTCGCACGCGGCGGCGAAATCGGCGCTCTCCGAGAGGAACCCATAGCCCGGGTGGATCGCCTGAGCCCCCGTGCGCACAGCGGCGCCCACCACCTTGTCGATGTTCAGGTAGCTCTCGCGTGCCGCCGCGGGTCCCAGGCGGACGGCCGTGTCGGCCTCGAGCACGTGCCGGGCGGTCGCGTCGGGGTCGCTGTAGACGGCGACCGACCGGATGCCCAGCCGGCGCAGGGTCCGGATCACCCGAACGGCGATCTCGCCGCGGTTGGCAACTAGTACGGTGTCGAACATCTTTACATCCGGAAGACGCCGTAGGAGACCGGTTCCAGCGGCGCGTGGGCGCACACCGAAAGGGCAAGTCCCACACAGGCTCTGGTGTCTGCCGGGTCGATGATGCCGTCGTCCCACAGGCGGGCCGTCGAGTAGTACGGGTTGCCCTGGTCCTCGTACTGCTGCCGGATGGGCGCCTTGAACGCCTCCTCCTCGTCGGCCGACCACGG
>Ga0182040_10001185_pt1 | contig 12102 bp, 10 predicted proteins | sample flu12Cox44000176_FD_125973 | JGI IMG/M metagenome (GOLD analysis project Ga0182040, IMG submission 125973) | Lab enrichment of tropical soil microbial communities from Luquillo Experimental Forest, Puerto Rico - flux8day.12C.oxic.44.000.176 | ecosystem: Environmental > Terrestrial > Soil >... | reverse complement strand
TTGGCCAGGAGTTCCGCTCGTGTCACCGTCCGAGATCGAAATTCGTCTTCTCGCTCACGCCACGGTTTTTCTCCGTCACTGACCAGAAAGTCCGTAAATCGTGATCGAAGGTTCCCAGCGAGATGCCAGCCAAGCGTTGCAATCGAGTTGCCCCCGGGTGACCCACCCACCGACAAGTCTGCCTCGTTTAATTGGTCGATCGCCGCCTCCGCGAGCGCTTTGTAGCGGATGTTCTCGGCGCGGATCGATTCGATGATGCTCACTGACATATTTCAACCTCCTATGCCGCACCACTTTCAGCACGGTACTCACTGACCGTCGAGCGTGTCGGTTCCACCATATGTATGACCTCAGTATTTCGCGCGAGTCGCGCGCCCAGATCTGGGAGGGAGAGCAGATCGCAGCGTGTCATTGATCAGCACGGAGACAGAATAGCTGCCAAGGTCGGTCGGGATATTGGCCGTCACCAGATCTGGTTTGCCGTCGCCATTGATACACCGAAACGCCAGCGCGATAAGCCAACCGCCGAAGCTCATCAGTCTCCGAAGCGCTGGCCGTTGACTTCTCAAGTGGAGCCGCATAGACTCCGCGCTCCATTCGGGTCCCTTCTCAGCGGTAATGCGGTTTTTACAGGAGAAGCTGCATGACTTCCATCGCGAGAGGCCGCATCGTCGTCGCATTCAAGGCCCTGCTGATTTCGCTCGCGGCAGTGGCCCTCGGCTCCGCCCAAGGCTCACGCGAAGTGCCGACCGAGTTCAACGAATTCACCGTCGCCCAGCTTCAGGAGGCGATGAATGACGGGCAGATCACTTCCGAAGGGCTGACCAAGTACTACGTTGATCGTATTCTCGCGCTCGATCAGAACGGCCCCGGAGTCAACTCAGTGATCGAGCTCAATCCCGACGCCATCGAACTGGCGGAAAAAGCCGACGCGATGCGGCGCGGAGGGGCAACCACCGCGGCATTTCCACTCCTCGGCATTCCGCTGCTGTTGAAGGACAACATCGATACCGGCGACAAGATGCAGACGACTGCCGGATCGTTCGCGCTGGCTGGCCTGCCCGCGGTGCATGACTCCACGGTGGCAGCCAAGCTGCGTGCGGCAGGGGCTGTGATTCTGGGCAAGACCAACCTGTCCGAATGGGCGAACTTCCGATCGACGCATTCGACGAGCGGCTGGTCGGGACGCGGCGGCCTCACGCACAATCCCTACTCGCTCGATCGCAACGCGTGCGGATCCAGTTCGGGATCCGGCGCGGCCGCCTCAGCCAACTTCGCGGCGATCTCGTTCGGCAGCGAAACGGACGGCAGCATCGTGTGTCCGGGAAGCGTCAACGGCGTCGTTGGGCTCAAGCCGACAATTGGCGTCGTGAGCCGCGCAGGTGTCGTTCCCATCTCGCACACACAGGACACTGTGGGGCCGCACGGACGTACAGTGGTCGACGCGGTCATCGCTCTGAACGCGATCGCCAGCCGGACGGCTGATCCGCGCGACCCTGCCACCAGCGGCGTCCCGCTCGGATGGCAAGCGTGCAATCCCGTTTGCAACGGGACTCCGTTGACGGGGAAGAACCGGCCACCCCTCCCCGCCGACTACACGGCATTCCTGAATCCGCATGGCCTGATGGGCGCGCGCTTGGGGCTCACTCGGACAGGCATCCTATCCTCCCCGCCACAGGTCGTCGCGGCATTCAATGCCGCCATCCAGGCCATCAAGGACGCCGGCGGCGTCATCGTTGACCTGGATGATCCCGCGAACAACTTCAAATTCTCTCCAGCCGATGGCGAGTTTTTCGTCCTCGAGTACGACCTGAAGGTCGACCTCACCAAGTATTTCCAAACGCGCGTGGGTGTGCCGGTTGGAGGAGGCAACCTGCAGAGCGCGATCGACTTCAACAACGCGCACGCGGCTGTGGAAATGCCGTACTTCGGCCAGGAGATCTTCATTCAATCCCAGAGCCGGAACCTCGATCCGAACTTCTGCGATCCAGCCTTCACGTCAAAGGTGCTGCCGACGACGACGACGTGCATGTCGTACAACGACGCGTTGAAGATTGATCATCTCGCAGGCGCCAGCCTGGATGCCGCACTCGCTGATTTCAATCTGGACGCCATCGTCGCGCCGACGGACAGCCCGGGCTGGACGACCGATCTGATTCTCGGTGATCACTTCCTATTTGCCAGCTCCGGCCTGGCAGGGCCACCTGGCTATCCCATCATTCAGGTGCCGGCGGGCGAAGTGCTCGGCATGCCGGTGGGCATCAGCTTCATCGGAACGGCGTTCAGTGAGCAGAGGTTGATTAAGCTCGCGTCCGGTTTCGAAGCGGTCACGCACGCGCGGTTCCAGCCAACATTCGTACGTGACATTACGAAGACGCATACCTCGGGCACGACGTTGGTCCGTCCTACAGACGAGGACTCTTCTCACGACAAGAGGCCGCGCCACACGCACCGCCTGTAGCCCGGTTCCTGGCACGCAAGGCTCGACGGACGCCACTCAATACGATGGACAGCAGGGGCACCCAGGGCCAGCAACAGGCGGGTTCGGCCCCGGCTGGTCACGATCAGTTGATGCCAGCAGCGATGCCGAAGCTGCCGCTCGGGGAGCTGCGGGCGGTTCCCCCGCGGCGCGCGTACCATCGCCCCGGTATCCGGTCACGATCTCGAATTGGTGCGCGTCAACAGTGGACGTGATTTCAATCGTTCGTGGCCCCACCACTGAGAAGCGGCTGAAGGGTTGACCGTTTAACCGGGCGCTCAGGTTCGTCGTGCTCGGCAAGTTAGTCACGCGCCACCTCGTCGAAGCCCCTCGCTTCTCCGGGGCCGCCGCATACGTCACCACGTGCAACGTGCCAGTCGCACGATCGTTCCACGCTTGAGAAACTCCGAGAGACGGGAACTCAATGCCTTCGACCGTCGGTGCGGTGTACTTGTCAAGATGCGGGGCTTGGAAGGCGCGCGTCCAATCGCCGGGCCCGCCGATCTCGGCCGCCATCAGCATCGCGCTGCCCTGCCCACGCGGAAAGCCTTCCGTGTTGTTGAAGAACCAACCGAACCGATCTGAATGCTCGCCAAAGAACTTGGGCTCGTATTCGCGCTCGGCTGCCGCACGCAGACGCTCGTACGCCACGTCGTCACCCAGCTCCTTGGCCATCACCAGTCCGGTCGTGTTGGCTCTCACGGCACCGGTCGCATTTCGCCACCCGAAGGCGTTGGCCGCGGCATCGTAGAGCAACCGCCCCAGCTCCGGATTCTGCGGCTGAATCAGGTGCGCTGTGAGGAGCCCTCCAGCCCGACGAGAAACATTGTTCTGCTCAACCACGGCTCGCTCCTAGACGCACGTGCGCGGGACAGCGTGTTCTGCCGTTCGTCAACGGGAACTCCGCAGCTGGCTCCTGTTTTCCACCCGAGCCTCGGGCAGAGCCCAACTGCGACAGGCAGACAGCATTTCTTCGCTGATCGGGCTGCCCTGCGCGGCACGCGCGAGCAGTAAGCCGCCGATCGTCAGTGCCGTCGTGGCGAGAGCACGCTATAGTAGGATTTCCAATGATACGGAAGGTCGTGCGCCGGATCCCCCACATTCCGTCGTCCGAGATTACGCCGAAGTCGATCTATCTCGATCGACGCGCGTTTCTCTCGGCAAGCGCTGTGGCGCTCAGCGCACTCGCGATAGGGTTCGAAACCCGCGACGCGTCGGCCGCAACGCTGCCCGTCACGAAGAAGCTTGTCACGACGACTGATCCGCCATCGCCGTACAAAACGGTGACGACGTACAACAACTACTACGAGTTCGGCAGCGATAAGGGCGATCCGGCGAAGTACGCGAGCGCGTTCAGGCCGAAGCCGTGGTCGGTCGCGGTGGAAGGTGCGTGCCGCAAGCCGGGCATCTACATCCTCGAGGACGTCTTGCGGCCGCATCCCCTGGAGGAGCGCGTGTATCGCCACCGGTGCGTCGAAGGCTGGTCGATCGTCGTGCCGTGGATCGGCTTTCCACTCGGCGATCTGCTGAAGCGCTTCGAGCCGACTGGCGACGCGAAGTTCGTCGAGTTCGTCACGGTGATGCGGCCCGCGGAGATGCCGGGCCAGCGCGGTCTGCTCGCGGCGCTCCTGCCCTGGCCGTACAACGAAGGGCTGCGGATCGACGAAGCGATGCACGCGCTTACGCTCGTCGCCGTAGGGTTGTACGGCGAGGAACTGCCGAACCAGAACGGCGCGCCGCTCCGGCTGGTCGTGCCGTGGAAGTACGGTTTCAAGAGCATCAAGTCGATTGTCAAGATCCGGTTCACGGACAGGCAGCCGTACACAACGTGGATGAAGGAAGAGCCGCAGTTTTACGGCTTCTACTCGAACGTGAACCCGCAGCCGACGAACTCCACGTTTCGCGATCAGTCGACCGAGCGACGCCTTGGCGAGTTCTTCATGCGCAAGACGCTTCCTTTCAACGGCTACGGCGACGAAGTCGCGTCGCTGTACTCTGGCATGGATCTCCGAAAGAACTTCTAGCTCACACTGTCCTCATGATTCGTTTCTGAGATTCTGCTCGTTGCGGTTTTTGCTCGAATGCGGCGTCTCCGCAAGAATTCGGCCTATCGGGTGCGCGGGCCGGGGCCGTAACTGCGTAACAAGTATTCGAGGAATTCATTCCGCTCTTCGCCTCGCACTTTTGCGCCCCAGCCGATCATCTTGTTGAGTTCGGTCGACGCTGAGGCCGATGATCTTCGTGTTGCGCTTGTCGAACTCGGGCTAGAGCCGCACCATGCAGCCAAGCTCGGTCCTGCAGAGCCACGGTATGCCCGACATTGCGGCTACCGGATCGCTGTACAGTTATGAAAACCGCTCAAGCCGGCAAGGGAGTCTTCAGTGGTAACGAAGACCTTTATGACGACAGTCGTTCGAGATGGGGCGATGTGCTTCATTCCCATCCCTTTTGATCCAAAAGCGGTTTTTGGAAAAGTGCGCGCGCCGGTGAAAGTCACGCTGAACGGCTACACGTATCGGAGCACGATTGCAGCGATGGGCGGGCCGCCGAGCATTCCGCTGCGCCGCAGCAATCGCGAGGCTGCGGGCCTTGAAGGTGGTGAGACGGTTGAGGTCCGCCTCGATCTCGACACGGACATGCGCGAGGTGAAGCTACCGGCGGACTTCGTGAGAGCTCTGAAGGCGGTGCCACCGGCATGGCATCGGTGGCGCGAGCTCAGTTATTCCCATCAACGGGAGTACGCGGAATCGATCGAGGGAGCAAAGAAGCCGGACACCCGCGCGCGGCGGCTCGAAGCAGCGGTTCGCGCGATCCGCGACAGGCCCGAAAGAAAACGCTAGCTGTCTGTACAATCCAGCTGATCGCCGCCAGGATCAGGATGCCGAGTGCGCCTTCAGTCCCGGACCGCTTCGAGCGGATCGACCTTCGTCGCCGTTTGCGCGGGAATCCAGCTGGCGACAAGCGCAACGCCCGCCAGCACCGCGGCTGCGGCGGCGAAGACCGCCGGCTCCGTTGCGCTCACGCCGAACAGCAATGACCGCAGAAATCGCGTCGCGGTGATCGCCCCCGCCGATCCGCATGCGATGCCGGCGAGTGTCAGCCGGCCGCCGTCGCGCACGACCATGTATCGGACCGTTCCGGCCGGCGCGCCAAGCGCCATCCGGATGCCCATCTCGCGGCGGCGCCGGCTCACGGAATAGCTCAGCACGCCGTAGATGCCGACGGCGGCGAGCACCAGCGCGAGCAGCGCGAACGCGACAAGGAGCAACAGCGCGAACCGCTCCTGCGCCACGCCGCCGCCGATGACGTCGTCGAGCATCCGCGGCTCGTAGAGCACGAGCCCCGAATCGATCCGCGACAGCTCGCGGCGCGCATCGCTGACGAGGGACGGCCGGTCGGCATCGAACTTCACCACCTCGGTCAACGCCCAGTTGCGGTCCGAGGCGAACTGCGAGTGCGAGTGGTACACGTAGGGCCGCGCCGGCGCGCGCGCACCGACCGCGACGTCCCTCGCGACGCCGATGATCTCGGCCTGCGTGTCGGCCACGAGCAGCCGTTTGCCTAGCGGATCTTCGCCGGGAAAGAGCTGCCTCGCGAGCTCCTGGCTGACGACGACGCGCCGCGGCGCCTTTGCGTCGTCGCGCCCATCGAACGTCCGGCCGCGGAGGATCGGAATGCCGACAGCCGCGAAGTACGGGCCCTCGATCACGCGCTGCTGCGCCTGCACGCCGCGCGTCTCCGGCGGCCGATCCGCGCGGCTCGCGTCCCAGCTGTGGTAGCTGCCGGTGACCGGCAGCCGCGAAATCGCCGCTGCCGAGCGGACGCCCGGCATCGCGCCGAGCCGCGCAATGAAGTCGCGATAGAAGCGTGCGCGCAGCTCCGGATCATTGTAGCGTCCGGCCGGCAGGCTGACCGTGAACGTCAGCACGTGCGACGGGCGCACGCCGACGTCGACCGACTGCAGGCGCTCGAAGCTGCGCAGCACGAGTCCGGCGCCGACGAGCAGCACGAGCGCCAGCGCGACCTGGCAGACGACCAGTGCGTTGTGCGCGCGCGTCTGGCGCCGGCTGCCGGTGCCGCTGCGGCCCGAATCGCGCAGCACGGCGTTGAGATCGGGCCGCGCGCAACGTACCGCCGGCGCGACGCCGAACGCCAAGCCCGCGAGGACGGCAATCGCCGCGCTGAATGCGAAGACCGCGCGCTCGAGCGTATCGCCGCCGGCGCGGGCGACTGCGGCCGGCGCCGCCGCCATGAGCGTGCCCGTTGCCACGCGCGCGAGCAGCAGTCCCGCGATGCCGCCCGCGACCGAAAGCAGCAGGCTCTCGAGGAGGAGCTGTCGCACCAAGCGCGCCGACGAGCAGCCGAGCGCCGATCGCACGGCGAGCTCCGCCTGGCGCCCCGCGCCGCGCGCCAGCATCAGGCTCGCGACGTTTACGCACGCGATGACCAGCAGCATCGCCACCGCGCCCAGCAGGATCCATAGCGTCGTCCGGGCACTGCCGACGGTGTCGATCTGCAGCGGCGCAACGCGCGCCGACCACGCGCGCGTCGAGCCGCTCTGGCTCCGCATCCCGGCGGCGATCGAGGCGAGCTCCGCCTGCGCGCGCTCGATCGTCGCGCCTGGCTTCAGCCGCGCGATCGCGCTCAAGTAGAAGTTGTGCCATGAGTTCGGACGGCCCGGTTGGAGGTTGAGCGGCATCCACACGTCAATCCCCGACTCGAGCGGATCGTCGAAGGCCTCAGGCAGCACCGCCGCGACGCGATACGGGATGCCGTCGAGCGTCAGCGGCCGACCAGTCGCGTCGGCGCCTCCGCCGAGATACTTCCGCCAGATCCGCTCGCTGACGAGCGCGACGCGCGCGTCTGGCCGCTCGTCGGCCCGATCGAAGACCTGGCCGAGCACCGGATGCACGCGCAAGACGCGGAAGTAGTCGGCGCTCACCGACAGCGTGCGCACGCGCTCAGGCTCCGCACGATCCGTGAGGTCCGCGCCGAGCGCGCTGTAGGTGTAGACGGCAGCAATGTCGAGCGCATGGCTGCCGTCGCGGTAGCCAAGCAGCTCCGGCCCGGGTAGATACTCGTCCGAGCTGCCCGCGTCGTGATAGATGCGGACCAGACGGTCCGGCTCATCGTACGGGAGCGGCTTCAGCACGACAGCGTGCAGCGCGCCGAACACCGCCGTGTTCGCGCCGATCCCGAGCGCAAGGGTCGCGACGACGACCAGGGCCAGTTTCTTCGCCGACGCGATGGAGCGGATCGCGTACTTGAGATCGAGCAACAGGCCGTCCACGTCTGAATTGGACTGCGACGCGGGCCGAAGGGTTGACAGCGGCCGCGGTCACTCGACGGGCGGAGCCTCGGGGATTGCCGCGCCATCGTGGCGCGGCCCCGACGCGCTGGAGTGCACACCGGCACCGACGCATCAACACCTTGGCCGCGGGCGACCATGCCCGTGCGCGGCGGAATCGTCTGAACGTCGTGGCCGAGCTCGTCAGGGTCGGTGCTCTGGCGCGAGCGTTCCGTCCGACCAATGGCCGACAGGAATCAGGAGCACGCTCACGCGGCTCTGCTTGTCCGTAAACGCGATCACGGGCGAGCCGGCCAGGTGGGCGCCCCAAATGGTGGGGTCGATGAGCGGCGCGAAGATCATCAGGTGAGGGCGCCAGGGACCGTCGCGTGAGCTGAGGAAGCCATGCTTCGACATCATGTAGCCCATCGCGTTGGGCTCGATCGCCGGGAGCTCCCCGCGATCCACGGCGATCGCGAGACTCGCGAACATCTCTTCCTTCGACCGGCCGGCCAGCACGAGCTCAGTCCGCTTGAAGGTCTGCGGCATGTATGACCGGGCCGCCGGTGGGTTGAAACAGATCGGCGACCGCAGCTTCGGATTCCAGAAGTCCACGTCGTCGATATTGGCGCTCCACGATCGCTGAACCAGACAGGCGAAGCCGTTCGTGCCCTTGGCCGCTGAGTCAAAGCCGCGCTGACCTAGGACCAACACGTCCGCGTTACCCGAGATCGACAGGGGCGCTGCACTCCGGGCCAAGGCGATTTCTCCCTGCCGGTCCGCCATGAGGTACTGCTCAAGCGGCGCCATGTGCCGGTCCGACGTCTGCGGAGGAAGAGCCGCCAAGGCCAGCGCGAGCCCGATCATTGCTGCAACGCTCGTGACGATCCCCATGCATCCTCCGGGCTGATTGTGCGGACGCACCTTGTGTGGTGGTGAAATACGTTGATATCAATATAATTGGTCTGTGTCAACAGGCATACGCCTGCACCCCCGTCAGGTGCGGCTCGTTCGAGACACGTGTCTCTGCCTTCATGTCCAACGTGCCGCCCGTGTCCTCGCACGGCGCTTTGACGAGGCTTTTCGCCGCGTGGGTTTGACGAGCGGCCAGTTCTCGTTGCTGATGTCGCTCAACCGGTCCGAGGCGCCTGACATGGCGGCAGTCGCCGCGCTGCTTGCCATGGACCGCACGACTCTCACGGCCGCGCTCAAGCCGCTACGACGCCGCCGGCTCGTCGCAATCCGTCCAGACGCTGGTGACCGCCGGCGCCGTCGGTTGTCGCTCACGACCGACGGCCGCGCGACCCTCGCCGCTGCTGTACCAGTGTGGCGACGTGTGCATGCCGCGATCGAGGCGCAGCTTGACGAAGACACCCCCGACCGCCTTCGCCGGCACCTCCGCGCCCTCGGGTGACAAATCGGCCGGACACAATGTGCGGACCACACGACCTTATCGGTCCAACACGAGAACGAGGTTTCGCGGTCCCCCACGGGTTGAGCTAAGATGCTTGCGCGGAAAAGCGGATCATGGTTCATGCGTCCGCCATGCTGGCGCTTCGGGCCGCCGCACGTGGAATAACGTCCTGATCAAGGAGCCCGCCGATCATGGATCGGACCAGACGCGCAATACTCGCAGCGGGAGCTGCGGCAGCGGCAGCAACCGCCGTGCCGCGGGTGTTTGCTCAGCAGTCGGGTAAAAGAGGGACTGGCAAGTTCTACGAGAGAGGCCCCGTTCGCATCTACTTTGAGGAAGCCGGTTCCGGCTTCCCGCTGCTGCTGCTCCCTGGCGGAGGGCTGAACTCGACGATTTCGTTCTTTACCGGCAACTCGCCGTTTGATGCGATCGAGGAGTTCAGGCGAGAGTACCGGTGCATCACGGCGGACTTGCGCAACGCTCCCAGCGGCCAGTCCGTCGGCCCTGTTGAAGTCGACCGGCCGTGGGAATCGTATGCAGACGACCAGCTCGGCCTAATGGATCATCTCGGGATCGACAACTTCTCCGTGATGGGGTTCTGCATTGGTGGCCCGTTTATCTGGAGTCTGCTGAAGCGCGCACCCACTCGCATTGCCGCAGCGGTGCTGGCGCAGCCCGTCGGCTGGCGTCCGGAGATGCGCGACCCTAAGTACCCAGGCAGATTTTGGACCAGCTGGGGTCCAGCGCTAACCGCGAAGCGGCCCGAGATCGCAATGCAGACGGCCGACCAATTTGTGACCAAGATGTTCGAAACCGACTCCGATTTTGTCTTCACCGTGACGCGCGATTTTGTGCGTACTTGCCAAAACCCGATCCTGGTCTTGCCGGACGAAGTCCCCGCGCACCCATACGCCGTAGCCATGGAGTGCGCGATGCTCGCGCCTAACGCCGAGGTGAGCATTTTCCCCTGGAAAGAACCCAAGGAGCGAATTCCCCTGGCGGTGCGCCAAATTCATTCCTTTCTCAAGGCGCATCGGCCTGCTTAAGATTAAACGCTGCACTCAAATCCGCGAAGCCTGCAAAACGGAAGCCCAATTTCACGCCAAATTCATGGGTGACGTTCAAGGGCTCGTAGGCGCCGAGTTGCTCTTGGGCAGTCACGTGATTGACCGTAAACGTCGCGGTTTCAGAATTCACCGGCGAGGGGCTGACGTTCCAGTGCACATAGTACGGCTCCACCGACCAGTGCTTAGTCACCTGATATTTCGCACTTACGCGCAACGCCCATCCGTTAGGCTGCGAGAACGAAACATCAGTAAAGCCAACGATCGTGAACGTGGGTGCTGTTGTCGTCGCTGGAACATCGCCACCACCCAATTCTGAGTCGCGGGTCTTTTGCCAACCATGGATCAGATGATCGAATTCCAGGTTGAAGCTGAGCGCACGATGCGAAGCAACCTTGGTGCGTGTCGTGATGCCGACAGGCAGATAGAGGTAATCATCCGTGCGGTATCCAACGGTGCCGGTCGTGCCGTTCGACAAATGACGGAGACCCAAGCCGGTATAGGGCGACCACGCCCATCTTCGACCGATCAAGTCCTTGCCGGCGAGGGCGCGGGCCTCCAGATACCAATCCCTATCGCCGGTTTCGCTGCACGGCGACGCATCACCCACATCCAGCTCGTAGCCATTCGGCGAAGCTCTGTTGGGCGTGATTAAGAACGGTGAACACCAGCCAGTGTAGGTGACGTTGCCAATGGTGCCCCGCACACCGGTCTGGGCAAACCAGTGCCGGCGCTTGTTGAGCGACAGCGTGGCCGTGTACTCGGCTCCAACCTTGGCACCGTGGATCGATATGCTCTGCGCGCCGGGCTCGATATAGGTATAGCCAGCAACGCTGGCATTCACTTCATGCCCCGCCGGCGTAGCAAGGCTGACGTCAACCGCACCGGCTCCATCCGGCTGAGCGAGTGGGATGGGCATCGAATCAGGCGTTTGCGCGAGAGCCCGGGATGACGTAACTGCTATTACACCAGCAAGGCAGAGTATTTTCACGGTGTGATTAGACTGGAATGCGGTGAATACGCGAAGAGTTCACCTGTCGTTCGCTTCTATGCGATCGGCCACCCCGTCGGTTGAGTCGGTGGCTGAATCTGCGACAGGATAGCCCATGCTGACGCGTGTTGTTGTCTTCCTTCGTACATCGCCATGATTTGCTCGGGTCATCAAGCCGCGGCCCTTACGACACGCTCACGTCACTCACGACTGGGGTCGCCCGGCCCTGATGGCAAAGTGAAGCTCGATGCGCCCACGCCAAGGACAGCCGATGGAACTCCTATCCTCTCGGGAGTCTGGCAGATCGTTCCATACGCGACCGGCCAGCGACCCGACGGCCCCAATACACCGCCTCTCAGCAGAAAAAGCCGGTTCTGGAATATCGGCGCGGGCCTTGAGGGCGGTCTCCCTTTCCGGCCCTGGGCGTCAGAGCTCCAAGGGAGACGCTCCGGCAGCGCCTGCTGCCGGACGATGAACTGATCGAATTCGTGTGTGGAGAGAACGAAAAATCGAGCCAGCACTACCAGAAGTGACGAATAACAAATCTAGAAATCTGGTTGCGCTTCGCCCTTAATGCTGCCCGCGTCGCTATTTTACGCCGTGCAGCGGCTCCATGCCAGCATTCCTCATAGCCACGGCGCTCTGGTCCGATGTAAGAAACGCGAGCAAGCGCTTCGCCGCGTCGAGTTGCGTCGTGCCAGCCACAACGGCGGCGGAAAACACTGACGTGTACTGCAGCTCTGCCGGTACGGGTCCAACGAACTCGCTGCCTTTGACGTGCAGGAGCTCGCTGACCGGCTGGATCGCTAGTTCAGCGTCGCCGGTCGCTACTGCCGCCACGCTGCCTGCGACGTACTTCTTCGACAC
>Ga0182040_10001174_pt1 | contig 12132 bp, 8 predicted proteins | sample flu12Cox44000176_FD_125973 | JGI IMG/M metagenome (GOLD analysis project Ga0182040, IMG submission 125973) | Lab enrichment of tropical soil microbial communities from Luquillo Experimental Forest, Puerto Rico - flux8day.12C.oxic.44.000.176 | ecosystem: Environmental > Terrestrial > Soil >... | reverse complement strand
GCGGCTGCGGTGACGGCACTTCCCAACCTTGCGCCAACACCTTGACCATTGCGGCCTGAGTGCCATCGTCGCCCCTGGCTACGGCTCCAAATCTGATCGGCTTTGGTGCGAATGGCGGCTGCGGCGGCTGGATTTCCCAGCCTTCCCGAAGCACACGGACCATTGCGCTCTGAATACCGTCATCACCTCGCATGATGCCGGCAGCGCGCTGCTCGGGGTGCGGATGAGGCGGCTGAGGCGGCTGCACTTCCCAGCCCATCGGAAGGATGGGCACAAATACTCCAAATTCCGATCGCCCTCGTAAGGCAGCATAAGTCCTTTTAGGGTACGGCGGCTGAAATGCCTGCTCTGACAAATACCCCACAGGTATAAAACCGGTAAGTTCCTCGTCCAGCTCAGCGTCGGCAATCTGCGGATACCAGAACGACCACGGATCATTCGCCCAGGCGAGAAGCTGTGCGGCCGATAGATAGGCCGGAGAAGTCATGACAGCAGCAATCTTGAAATTGGACGCCGCCGCTGTCGGAGCATTGCCGACAATAACTGCCCCACTTGGCGTTACCGATGTATAAGCCGTCGCAATATTGCTTGTTCGCACCACACCGGTTTGAAGATTGGTGATCACTGCGTTGCTGTTTCCACTTCTCAGCGACATGGCCGCGAAGTACGGGGTATTCGCCGATAGGTTCTGAGAAAATATCAGCGTTGTAGTGCCGGCCCCCCCTTCCAAGGTGACGCCGTTTACGAACATCCTGTAACCGGTGTTAATTGTGGATGTGTTGGAAAACATTGTCTTCTGGCCGGCCGCCACCGAAGTCATAATGAATATACAGGCAATCGTCTGCGACGGATCGTTTATAGTGAAGAAGCCTGAGAATTGGATATTCGCTGTCGAGGCCGCAAATGCCGTGTTTGGGCCGATCGCGCCATCGAGACCCGAGGTCGGCGCTCCGGCGATCGTCCCAGGGGCACCACCTCCCGTCAAAGAAATGAAATTGCCAGTCAGCGCAATGCCGGAAAAAAACCGTATACCTTTCGCCGCGGGGTGCGTGTAGTCGATCCCCGGCGAGAACCCGTCAGGAAACGCGAGCGGGTTTCGGCCGACGAGCTTCATGGTCAGTACTGATCAGCGCATGCTGCGAGCTTGAGGAACGGCGCCGTTACGGAGCCGGTCGAAAGGGTCAGGCCCGCGTTGTTCTGGATCAAGACCTTGAACTGAAGCGCCGGCACCAAAATTCTGCTCGACTTGCCGCTGACAACTGTGCTCGTCGTCGAGGTGGTAGAAGCGGGCAAGGGGATGATGAAATCCGGTGCGCGCGCGGGGGCGACCGTGGTCGGTTCTAGCGTGGTCCCGCTGTCAGGCGAGGTCAGCCACCAGCCAGCGAGGTTGGCGCCAGCAACCGGCAAAATGGCGGGATTGCCAGCAAAAAAGAACACCTCGCCCCAGATCGCTTGTCCGGTGTTGGCATTAGTGAAAAGACCGCTCGATCCGCCGACCGATGAAACGATCACCGACCCGTTGGGGAGCGAATTAAGCTCTGTCGTCATCAGCGTCAGCAGCGACGTGAGCAGGCCGCTGTTGCCCGATGTTCCTGCATAGCGGAGAAAATTCGTAGGCATGCGTCACCACTCGCTTTCAGCGTATCCTAGCGCAGCTGCTGCAACAACGGGCTGCAATGCTATGGCAGCGGCGGGGCAGTCAGCTGTCGAAGCGCCATTATTGGTGAAAGCAGCATTTGTTGTTCCAGGAGTCGCAAACGACTTGTCTTCAGTCAACGCACCAAAAAATGCATTTTCTGAGACTCTTGAGGTGAACCCAGCTCCGACGCCAGGAATAGTACCAATGTTGCAATATCCGACGCCCCAAATCCAGTCGTTGGCAATGGTTGTCGTCAAATTACCAGAGTTAAATCCTGCTCCTGTCCCAACCGTCGCATTGTCTGTTGCAGAATGACCATCGCTTGGATTGGTGATCTGCTTGACGCCGGAATATTCGTCAATCAAAAGATCAAAATTTCCTGTTGTGCCTCCCGAACCGGACACTGTGATCGTAATTGGCCCATTGGTAATGTTTCCGAGAATAAAGGTAATAAAATTATCAAATGCCGCCGTGATATGATCTACGACGATATATGTGTTACTTTTGTCATCAGATATGGTGTAGGGTCCTGACGTGCTGGTAATAACGCCGCCGACAACGCAATTACCGCTTTGAACCGCAGCACCGAATGTTTGGCTGAATGATGTAACCGGCGTTGCAGCCCCGGCCTTTCCCTGCACATGAGCGATCGGCATGCGTCACCATTCGCTTGCGGCGAGGCCGATAAGACCGACCGGCAATGATGGTGGAGGACCAACCGCAAATTGAACAACATCAACTCCGATGGACGACCAGTTGCTGCCGGCAGTAAATGCATAAGTCAAAGTCGGACTGGTTGCCGTGTCGTAGTTCTCGGCACCGGAGTTGAGCGCACCTGAGTTGTTGTGCCCGATGTCTATGTTGCCGGGTGTCGAATAATTGCCGCCAGTCACATGAGCTGCCATCGCGACATCGCCCGCCGATGTCGTGACCGTCACGGAGTTAGGAGAGAGACTGCTGTGATTGGCGGTAAAATGCGTAAAAGCGCTTGCGAACGACGAATCATTCACACCGACAAATGACGCGCATCCAACTTGCATCTGGTTGGTGCCGCTCCAGGTCAACACCAAGGTTTGCGTTCCCGTAGCCGGGGCCAACAATCCGAATAGCCACAAATCGCCATTGCTCGCTGAAGATGTCCCGATTTGCGTCATAGTCTGGCTGCCCCACACGACCGAAGTCATGGTGCTGGCGCCTGCCGGTGCACCTACGCCTACAATTCCGACCACCAGAACGAGATGTGCCGTGCCGTTGGGACCGCTGCCGACATTGAGCGCGAGGCTGTGGATATCGCTTACGCCTCCAAAGGTGTCGGTTGTTGCGCTGCCGGCGCCTGCCGTGCTAAATCCTGTTACGTCAACCTGAACGGTCATCTATCTATTCCTGTGCCGGATTAACTAATCCAGTCATCGTCGTCTGGAACGTCTGCGTCACCTTCGTAGTCCCCCAATCACTGGGAACCGACGAGAAGGCAATGCCCATCTGACTGTTCTGAAGCCACGCGCCCGCGCCGGACGGGTTCAACGCATCGGCGCCCACCGCCCCCGATGTCGTCGTCTGGGTCATGACGCGCGGTCCCGAGGCTCCATTGGCCGTTTTCGCATCGACCGCAGTGGTCCAGGTGGTGGTCGTGGAATTGTTCCCGAGTATCTGAACAGGAGGAGGCGGAGTCCCATGCGAGGCCGTGAGCGTCGTCGTCGTCCCCGAATATGGGATGTCCACAGAAATGATCTCGTCCACGACCTGACCGAAGACAGGCACGACCGGCGTGCCTGACGGACTATGACACGCCGGCAGACCGGACGACGTGCAGTACGGCCTCTGGCTAAACGACCAGATCGGGGCTCCAGGCGTTTGGTTGGGCCCAGACAAATCCACAACGTCATCGTTGCCAGTCAAATTGCTCGCCGTCCACTGCGGCGCCGAAAAGGTTTTCATCGTGACGCCGGTCCCAGGAAAGACAGGCAGGCTCCCTGTCTGGTTCGTGGACAGCAAGATGCTGCCGTTGGCGTTGACCGAGACATCGTTGACATGAATGATCGGGCCAACCGTCGTGAACTGAGATGAACTGGCACTGATGAAAAAATAATTGGCACCAGGGATCACCCACGGCGGCGGCCAGAAAGTCTTGCTGTACGGCGTCCCCTGCCCCTCGCATTGGATGTACGCCTGACTCGTCTGAGTGCCGCCTATATTGATCGGAGTGCCATTCCTTGTCAGCGACACCTCGAACGTGTTCAAGGTGGGCGCGACGACCCAATAAGCTGTACCGCTCGTAATGCCGGTGACGCCAGCGTCGATGTTGCCAAACGTGACCTGATTGTTCGTCGTCGGGCCGTCGCTGCTGAACGTGAACACCCCCGGCGAAGACCCTGGCGTGGTGAAGCTAACGTAGGTCGTGGACATCGCATAGGGGAGATCGAAATGCGTCGCATCGATGATGGTGAAGGCCGAAATTGACGGATTTGCGCCATTGCCGTTGCACCCCCCAACCGGCCCCGGAGGCGTCATAATCGAGGCGTTGTTCCAGTCAGCCGTCGAGTCCACAGTGATCCGGATGTTGCCTGTCAACAGCCCGGTGCTCCCCATGCTCCCCGAAGTCTGGAATACGCGCGGCAGAAGGAACACCCCGTTCGTCATGGTGCCGATCTTGTCGAACTGATCCTGCGTCTGCCCACCTATCTGAAACGTCGTGATAGCCGAATTCCGTACTATCGTCTGGCCATAAGTTATCCCCAAGCCAGCGCCGCCGTTCAACGCACTGATGGTGGAACCATATATTCCGGTGTTTTGCGTCCAATTCATCGACCCATTGACAGTCGAATGAGACAGATAAAATTGATTGACGGAATTGCTCTGAACGTTGAAGTTCTGAACAGTCGTGCCCTGCACAATGAATGTCTCTATAATTTTGTCCACCTCAAGTTTGCAATCGCTAGCGATGCCAGTCGCCATCGTCGCATTGATTAATTTGAACACCAGATTTTGCGACGGAGCCGCCTGACACGACGCGCCAGTGAAGCCACCGCACGCAACATTGTTGCCAATGATGGCCACATTCTTGAATTGGATGCTCTTCCCTACGGTCGTGCTCCCGCACGCCCCAGGATTGGCGGTCGTCATCGTCATGTTCTGATAAATGACATCCACGCCCCATTCGTGAGGCAACTGGTAAATGGTCGCCGGTCCACCTCCGTAAGGCTGAAATGCAGTTCCTGGACAATAATTTGGCCACCCCTGCTCGTAGTCGTGACGGATCACGTCGCCGAAGCTGATCTGGCCGCCAGGAGTTTTGGCTGTGATCTTGAGGTGCTGAAAGAACTGCGGGTTGGGCGGATAGCCACCGCAACCTGAGCCGGTGCCCATATCAGTACCCGTCAGCACAAGCCAATCACCAACCGTGAACAGCGCCAATTCCGTCGCGCAACTCGGGCCAGGACAATCCTTCAATTGCACCGACGTGGCGCCGGCGCGCACGGTGTTGACCAGGGCTTGGCTCGTGTTGTTGCCCGCCATACCGGCAACGCCGAACCCAAAGCCGTTTCCGGTCCCGAGGTCGGTGACGCCGGAGACCGCCGTTCCCTGGCCGTTGTAGATGACCTGATGGTTGATGCCGGTTCCCTTGACGAGGTTGGCGCCTGCCGTGCCCACGCATAAACCCGTATTCGGCATATCGACTTGGATGACCCCAGCCACACTGATATTGGCCGGATTGCTGTCCCACGACACCATCGCTGCAAGCATGTTGGTAAACGCAGTGCTGTCGTCCGTCGAGCCGTTGCACACCGCACCATAGGTGGTCGGCGAGAAGTGCACCGCAACAGGCGGCGAAACGGTGTTCTGAAAAAATGTCGTGAACGCCGATACCTGAGCCGCGGTCATTTCCTGCGTGAAAAATCCGACGGCCCCCATCGTGAAATTCGATTGATTGTTCTCCATCGTATAGGTCGAAGTCGAAGCGCTGTAGGCAAATTTTGAATTGAGCGTGCCTATGACCCACGGAAATTGCAGGCCTGAAGAAAATGTGCCCTTCAACGTTGTGAAGAGAGACACGCCGTAATTGGAATGCAGAGCCGGTGTCGGCACAGTTCCAAGCGTGTTGTCCGCATAAATCTTCAGATTTCCAGGACTCGTATCGTTGGCAAGGCACGTCGGCGAGATGACTCCGGCCGCGTTGCGACAGCCAAACGTCCCAAACACAACGTGCGGCGTGTTGATCGTTGTCGCCAGCGACGCGGTCGCGAACTGCGACGGGCCCACGTCATCATACAACCCAAATGACGCATTGCCGGTGCCGAGATGCTGAAGCGAAACACCGCCGAACTCGCCGGTTGCCAGCATGGTCACGTCACCAGTCGCGCTGGCGCGCTGGTAAGACGCAAAAACTGTCAATTCCGATGCCTGCCGAACCGGATTGAGTCGTCCATTATGATTGTTCGCATCGAGCAATCCGCCATAGATGCCGAATGAATTGATATTGGCATGGACAAGCCCCGGCGTTGTGTTCCCGAGGCCGGTCGGATTGTAAGACGTTGTCGAAGCACCTGTGCATAGAGTGGCTACGCCAGTGCAAAACCAAAGATCATTCAGCCTTTGTTTATGGGTTCCACACAAATCTTCGACTTTAGTAACGATGCCGCTGATGTTTTGCACGACCCCGAAATGCGGGTCCGACCACGAGATGCAAGCATTGTGCATCCCTTGCGCGGTCAGCAATGAATCGGCCCCATCGAGATAGGTGCGATCGATCGTCACCGGATCGGCGCCGTCCAAAAGCGCGCGTGTGATATGCTGGTTTACGAAGGCCGTTGACGAGCTGACGTAGGTTGACACCACGGTCGAGCCCTGCTCGGCGCCATTGTTGAGGTACACCAGTTTGAAGTACATCACTTGTGGCGTCTGCAAATTGGGCCTGTAGGTCGTTGACAGCCCGATTACATCGCCGACCAGGAACGGCTGCGATGCGGCGCTGAAGCCGTAATACAGCCGATAATTCTGGGTTGGCAACGAACCGTTCCACGATAGGGAAACGAGATCGTTCGCCGCACTGACACGCACCCCCATAGGCGCGCATGTCGTTGCCGCAACCGGATCGACGATTTCGCTATAGATATCGACCAGCTGTTCTTGTAGCGCTCCAACGCCGCTGTTGTAGGTCGCCCCCGTGTTGAAGCCGAAATTGTTAGCCGACATAAAATATCCGCGCACCGCGTAGTAGGTCATGACCCCACAGTTGAGCGAGGCGTTTACATCCTGCAAGAATGTCGGCCCCGGAAAGACGCCAGCATAAGCATTGGAAATTCTCACTGGGGCCGGCGTCCCCAATATGTTCATCGTGGTGATGCCATCGACCGCCACCCGATCGACGTACATCCCGCCGTTTGGGATATAGATGCACAAAGCGTCCGTTGCCGGATTGTAGCAGTTGATCGATCCTGCCGTGCTGATCGCGGCACCGCCGCAAGTGTTTCCGATCTCAAACGTGTCCGTCGTCAGACCAGCTGCCAAGACGCAGTATTGGACGCCCGGCAAGATCGGTAACGGCAACGTCTGGAATGAAATCAGGGTGTCGTTGTGAGTTGCCGGGATGCTCGTATGAATTTGCGTCATGCTGTCAACGGACAGCACCGTAGTTCCCTGCGGAAAAGACGTGAGCGGTAAGTGAGTTGGGGAATTGGCAATGAACCCAGGATAATTGACAACCATGCCGGGTTGAAGCCCTGATGTATCCATAATTCCCGTAACAATGTTCGATCCGGCGGTTATAGTCGCGACGAACGTGTTGCCGCTGTTGACGACCGAACCTATTGCAATTGAGGTTACAAACGAGACAAGCTGTCCGGCTTTGTATCCGTGCGCGGTCTTAGTGACTACCGCCGGGTTGGCATTAGAAATTTTTACGTCTCTCGCATCTTCAAGAGCTGGCACCCACACTTGGCTGCCGATCGTTATAGGGTCCCAAGCGTGAAGATTGATGACTCTGGTCCCGATCCTGTAGGTGGTCGGTATGCCTGGCGCCGGAGGATCGGCTCTCGTAAAATCAAGACCATTGGTGCCGGTAATCATTCCAGCCAGAGAGCGATTGCCGTTGCTGTCAATCCCTGAGTCACCAGGAGGCCCCGTAAGACGGTTGCCAGATCGATAGACCGTGGACGAATACGACACCCAATTCCCAGCCGAAATTCTTGTAGGGCGCTGGAAGCTTTGAAAATCATTAGGGAAATATTGGGCGAGGACCGGTCCATACATGAACCATAACGCACCAGGACTGAGGTCATTAGTACGCATGGCTCCAGGATAATGACCAATCAAGGCGTTAACCTTGAATGTTAGCATTGAAGAACCGGTGATCGTGGCCGCACTCGTAATGGTTACCGAGCTTGTGTTATCCACACTCAAAACGAAAGTGCCCGCAGGTATTCCCGTTCCCGTAACGGTGGAACCGACATTGACGCCGCCGCCAATTAAGTTCGCCGTACTTGAAAGGCCGTCAACGGTCGTATTGCTATGCAGATTGCCAGTGAGCGCAAAGCCAGGGCCAGTGATGCTAAGGTCAGTGTATTCATTGTATACGTGAAACTGGTTTCCGGTATCTTCCGGCGCATAAACCAGAAAACCAATGTGGTACGCACAAGCTGGATTGGTAGTATACGTATTGGTAACACTGCTCGCCGGGCCGCCGCAAAATTGCATTATTTGATTGTTCATCTGGGCAGGCATCGTTTGCGGATCAGCAGAAAAACCGCTTCGATAATCCAGGCCGTCGCCGAAATTTCCAGTGCTGGATGTTGGATGGTCTGGTGTGGCTATCCATAAGTACCTACCGTATTTGGCAGCAATAGCCTGTCCTGTTGCCCCCATGGCGTTGAGATCATACGCGCGCGGCCAGTACCACCCGTCGCTGCCATAGCACGATGACGTACTGACAGACTGCGCAGCTATGCCGGGAACGTAATATTGCGAAGGATCGACCGTGTTGGGGACGCCGCAGACGTTGGTCTGGCGCAAAAGAGGGCCGCCACCAACCTGAATGCTCCCTGACTGAGTCACAACGCCATGCGTCCACGCCATCGCCTGAGAGACGAAAAGCAAGACGAAGAGAAGCGCGAGCTTAATATTTGTCATAGTACACCGTGATGTCGCCGAGGACTGTTGTACCAGCCGAGTTTACGCAAAGCGCATTGGTGGTGCCTGTGTTGATGCCGCGATAATAAGGTTGCGCTGCCAGTTTTGGCGCGGTCGATCCGGTGCTCCCCCAAGCTTGAGCGATCTGAAATGGAGCCGTGCACGCGTTGGCTGCCGAGCTTTCCAGAAACAAGGTCGTTGTGGCGTTACCGAATGAGATTTCATAATCACAAACATAGATGTTCTGTGCGGCTGTGAGGGTGACGAGGTTTGTGTCAGTGGCAGTGGTCAAGTGCGCTCTCGCTTGCAGACCACATACGTGCAGTTTGGTATCCACATTGTTCGTGTTGACCATACCGTTCGTGTTGCCAATGACGGTTGTGCATGGAACCTGCCCACACGGCGGAACGGGAGCGGCCGTGTTGGCGTTGATCGAGGTCAGCAAGACTTCGGACTCGGTCGGGTTCTGCGACCTCGACGAAGGCGCGACCAGCATCAGGCCGGCAACGACGCCGGCCATGAACCACCAGATAGGACGCATGGCTATCTCCAAGAGACCGTGAGATCGGGCGGCTGCGTGGTTCCCGTCACGACGACCGTCAGCCCAGTGCTAAAGGTTATATCATACAAAATGGAGGTAATTTGACTGAGCGTATTCAGGACGGCAAGCACGGTTCCACTGCCGCTCAAACTGTCAAAGACCGTGCAAGTGGAACTGCCCTGTCCGGTCTGGTTGATCGCGATCAAATGCAGGAAGCCGGCGCCGCTTTCGATCGTCGTCGTCCCGACTGTATTCAGATGCGTGGGGTTGTACCCGTAAAGCGTGTCGATCGTGCTGACGTTGCCTGTCCCCGCATCAGGCACACCGTTCGTGACGTGTACCGTTAGCAGGTTGGCCATGATCAAAATCCATAATACGGGTACGTCGGCACACGGCGCGGTCCGCCGCCAAAGAGTGGCCCAAACGGGGCGACTATAAAGCTTATCGCCAACAACGTAAGCATCACTCAGCCGCCTGCAGGAACGACTTGCGTCGCAACGCGTCGACTACGTCGGCAATGACTTCACCCCAAAAGTGAGGCCGGTTGAACTCATGCTGCCGAAACACTCGAACCGACGGGTACCACAAGCTTCGCTCGTTCCACGGCGCTCCTGGACGCCAGCACATGAAATGCCAGGACGAACCGTCACGCTGCATCATCACCCACACCGGCTTGCCCATGGCGCCCGCAAGATGCGCGATGGCCGTGTCTACGGTGATCACCAGATCGAGGTTGGCAACTAGCGCCGCTGTATCATCCCATGTCGGGTCGTCTGGCAACAAATCGCGCACCGCATCAGCAGTATTTTGCGTTCTCTCCGGTCCAACCTGAAGAGAAACCACGTCGTGGTCTGCTGTCAGTTCAGCGACCAAAGGCTTGAGCAAATCGAAATGCATCGACTTGCGCAGACCATACTCGGTCATCCATACACCCTGCTCCAGACGGATGCCACTAGACCAACAAAGGCCCACAGACGGGCGAGTAATTGATTTGGAGAATTCGCTGACCTTGGTTTCATCAGGCACAATGTACGGTCCCGGCCATGGCACCGTTTCAACGGTTGTCTTGAACGCGTTCTGCAATGCTCCAATCGGACAGTGACAATCAAAATTGGCGACGCCAACAACGCCAGGATAATCAGGAGCCCTTTTGACAACATCGACTGACGGAAAGCTGCGCTTGATCAGATCATGCAATTCATCCTGCGCCTCATAGCGCACCCGGAAGCCTTGCTCAGCCAGCAATGGCAGGTAACGCACCATGGCAATATTGTCACCAGCTCCAGACTCCGCATGCACATGAATCGTACTTGGAGCCAATTGCGTGCCGTCGAAAAGAGGAGCCAAAAAGCGCACCATGGGCGTCGATGCAGCAATATCGCGACAGTACGTTCGCCAGTTGCGTTCACGGAAAGCTTCCGGCCAACGCCCTATCGCTTCCATTGCCATGCTTTTGTGCCAATGAACACGCGGACAATTGAGCGCTTCGGCAGCAATAGCCTCATCGTACTTTGCAACTGCCTCCTCGTGACGGCCGAGACGATATAGGGCCATGCCCTGTACATGCAACGCATCACCGTGACGTTCGCCGCCCTCGGCCATCTTTGCCAGCTTGAGTGTCCGTTCCGCGTCTCCATTATCACAATCGATCAGGGCCCGATCAATAATCAATGTATGATCGTCAGGTTTTATCTCCAGCGCTTTATCAAGTTGAGCTGCGGCCAGCTCCATCTTGCTGTCTTCATGATACATCAGCCCTAATGCACGTTTCGCTTCCACGTCGTTCGGATCAAGCCTAGTCGCACGAATCAACTCGCTAATAGCCGAAGTCATCGCCCGCAGCGGATATAACGCCTTCACAGCCATTTCAACACGATATTCCACCGCACGAGGATCGGCACCCAATGCCTCGCGATACCATTCAATCGCAAATCCGAGACGTTCATGTTCAACCGCCGTGCGAGCAAAGAAAACGCAAGCTTCACCACGCGCTATTCGCGCAACGGCAGAGCGCCATGGTCGCATCGTCAATCGCAGAATGGCCCGGTATAATTGATTGGCCACCGTCAGATGATTGCTTTCAACTGCGGCACGGGCGCGGGCGATCAGGTCCTCGATGTTCTCAGGCGCCGGCGACGCCTTGCGGGCCATATCAACCCAGCCTGCCTGATAAGTATCGCCGCCAAACACCATCTCCGCGCCAATAGAATTGGCGTACCTAGCCACCAATGAACCTTTTCCGTGAATTTCAATATTCGGGAACTCATCAATCATGGAGGGGCTGTCGTCTACTGCAACCAAAGTGCGCTGATGCAGCAGCGGCATCGCAGCGAACAATTCGGACAAGTGATGGTGAGCTGACGGCACCGGATCGTGCCATTCAAAATGCGAAGCGTCCAAATAAAGCAAATCAGCCTGTTGCTCTGTTGCCGCCCAGGACTTCAGACATTCAACGCTGTCACCGCAAACAATCGTTGTCGATGAACTTGCAAGGTACTTGCGAGCTTTGTCCACTTTGTGGACATCAATGTCCACAGAAAGTACCACCGACCCTGGACGACTACGAGCGTAGCGGTCGAACAAGATTGTCGAGCATCCATTGCCACCCCGGTTGTCCGGGTCCTCTATGCATCCAGTCTCGAAAATACGTACCGGATGTTCAAAGCCATCGAGATGCTCGAACATCTTCCGAAATGTGCGCGATCTGTCGCAAAATCCGCTTTTAGATGCATAGTCATCAAACCACGGCCAGAAATCTGTCATCTACTTTGCCCCATTGTCGCGTCTGATCTCTTACGTTCCATAGCCTTGATCGCCTCGATGCCGC
>Ga0182040_10001170_pt1 | contig 12149 bp, 10 predicted proteins | sample flu12Cox44000176_FD_125973 | JGI IMG/M metagenome (GOLD analysis project Ga0182040, IMG submission 125973) | Lab enrichment of tropical soil microbial communities from Luquillo Experimental Forest, Puerto Rico - flux8day.12C.oxic.44.000.176 | ecosystem: Environmental > Terrestrial > Soil >... | reverse complement strand
GTGATCGATGAGGTCATCACCATCAGCGATCAGGCCGCCCTCGATTCCGCCCGCGCGTTGGCGCGCTACGAAGGCATCCCGGGCGGAATTTCTGCCGGAGCGGCGGTGGCCGCCGCATGCATGATCGGCGCTCGAGAGAACATGACGGGGAAAGTCATCCTCGCGGTGGTGCCCTCATTTGCTGAGCGCTACCTGTCGACCGCGCTGTTCGAGGGCCTCTAAGCGCGCTCGCCAACATACAGGCGAAAACGCTCCTGCCGGCCAACCTCCGACGTTCGGCTTTCGGCGCCTGTGCTCAATCCTCGCCGGTCGCCCGCAAGTACTCCGCCAGGCCGGGGCCGATATTCGGAACAAAAAGCTCCTCGAGGCTCATCCGGCGGCGCGAGAGGCCCTGCTCGTCGAGGTAGGCGACCAGCGCCTCAAGGGTCGCCCGGCTGCCTTCGATCGAATAATCCCAGATCTGCGGCCCGAAAATTCTGTGCGCTGCTTCAAGCTCGTCGATCACCCACGGCAGCCCCACCGTCAACGCATCGGTATCGTACATGGTGCGATAGGCGATGTCGCGCGCCCGGGAGAACGCCCGGTAAAAGCTCGTCGCCAGCCAGGGATTCTTCTCATAGAGATCCGTCTTCAGCACGAAAGTGTGCATGATGGGGAAAATGCCGGTCTTCTCGAAATATGCGGCCTCGACCGCGCGAAAATCTCGAAACAGCCGGCGCACGTTCTTGCCTAGCCCCTTCGGAATCATGACGGATGCCAGCGCATCGATCTCGCCGCGCTCGAGCATCTCCTCAAGCGTGGTGTCGGGCGGCATGGATGCGATCCGCACACCCTCGGGCTTGCGCACGGCTCGGACCGGCCTGCCCACCACCCAGTCCATGTCGCCGGGCATCACGCCGTACTCGTGGGCAAGCAGTCCGCGCACCCAGACCGCCGCGGTCATCTGGTAATCGCCGACTCCCACGCGCTTGCCTTTCAGCTCCTGGGGTTTTTCTATCCGGGAGTCCGCGCGCAGGTAGACGGCGGAGTGGCGAAACACGCGCGAGGGAAAGACCGGGATCGCAATAAAGCGTGTGTCGCCTTCCGAGCGCAGGATCGTATAGGAGGAGAGCGACATTTCGGAGGCGTCAAACTCGCCGTGGTTGAGCATGCGCCAGAACGTCTCGCCGGGCCGCAGCGGAATGAAGGTCAGATCGACGCCTTCGAGCTCGACCCGCCCGTCGATGAGCGGCTGGGTGCGGTCATAGCGCCCGCAAGCCATCGTCAGCTTGAGTCTATTCATGGGCTCACAATTACGGGTTCATCGACTGCCTGTTCTCATCATCGCAACGCGCAGCCGTTGCAGGGCAGCTTAAGGCCGCGGCCAGGCCAAGGGCCATCAGATTATTCTCATCATTTTTGCGTCGTCTCACATCCGGAAGAACCTTGGCCGCGCAGCACAGGCTGGGTTAACATCGGACGACGACATTTGGAATGACCGTGATGAATTACGCGATGCCCAATGAGGACTATACAGCCCGCGCAAGGCTGTTTGCCGGCAACCGCATGAAGCTTGGCGTCATGGCGTTCAATTGCAGCCATGGTTCCACCATCACGACCGTGCCGGAAGCGTGGAAGCTGAGCTGGCCGGACACCGTAGAGATCGCTCGGGCGGTTGATCGCTCCGGCATGGAGGCGGTGCTGCCGGTCGGCCGCTGGCGGGGCTACGGCGGACCGAGCAACTTCAACGCCGCGACCTTCGAGAGCTTCACCTGGGCCTCCGCAATCGGGGCGCTGACGAGCTACGTCACGGTGCTCGCTACCTGCCACGTGCCGCTGGTTCATCCGCTCATGGTGGCCAAGATGGCCACGACCATCGATCATATCACCCGCGGGCGGTTCGCGCTCAACGTGGTGTGCGGCTGGTTCAAGAACGAGTTCGACATGTTCGGCGCGCACATGCGTCCGCACGACGACCGCTACAAGTTCGCTGCCGAATGGCTGGATTTCCTGAAGAAAGCCTGGACCATGGACGAGGAGTTCGACTTCAGGAGCGAGAGCTTCAGTGCGCTCTCGGTCTGGAGCCAGCCCAAGCCGGTTCAGAAGCCGCACCCGCCGGTGATGAATGCCGGCGGATCGCCCGCGGCGCAGGATTTCACCACCCGCTATTGCGACATGAATTTCGTGATTCTCAAGGATCGGACCTTTCTCGACGGCGCCCGCGCCCAGATCGCTCACCTCAAAAATCTCGCCCGCTCGCACGGACGCGAGACCAGAATCTGGATCCATGTATACGTGGTGTGCCGCGAGACCGAGAAGGAGGCCAAGGACTATCTGAACTATTACGTGGTCGAGAAGGGCGATGGGGAGGCTGCCGAGAATCTGCTGAGGATCTTCGGCATGCAGACCGAGACACTCGACAACAAGATGCTGGAAGGACACAAGGCGCACTTCATCGCCGGCCATGGCGGCTATCCGCTGGTCGGCACCGCCGAGCAGATCGTCGACGAGCTTGGCAAGCTTGCCGACATCGGCGTCGACGGCTGCCTGATCTCATGGGTCGATTACAAGAACGAGCTCATGCAGTGGAATGCGGATGTCCTGCCGCTGATGGTACAGGCGGGATTGCGGACGCCGTTCGCACCCGCTGCTCTCGCGAAGTCTGCAACAATACCCGACCTATCCTCGGCTACCGGCGATGCCGCAATGGCCGTATCCTGATATCGGGATACCCGGACCGCTCATGAAGCGCATCGCAGTCACCGCCGCGGCCGTGCTGTCGGCGCTTTTGACTTCGCGCGGTGACGCGGTCCGCGCCGACGACTATCCTTCACATCCTGTCAAGCTCGTTCTGCCGCAACCCGCGGGCGGCGCCGTTGATCTGATCGCCCGTGCGCTGGCTGACCGTTTCACCGAGCAGATGCGAACGCCGGTGGTGGTGGAGAACATGCCCGGCGCCAACGGCAGCCTTGCCGCAGGGACCGTCGCGCGCGCGGCGCCCGACGGCTACACGCTGATGCTGGCGGTTGACAGCAATCTCGTGATCAACCCCGGCCTCTATCACAACCTCAGCTACGATCCGTTTCGCGATTTTGTTCCCATCAGCATCATCGCCAGGCTGTACATGGTGCTGGTCGCCAACCCGAAGGTTGACGCCAACAATGTGCGTGAATTGATCGCGTATGCCAGGGCGCACCCGAACAAGCTCAACTACGCCTCGATCGGGCTCGGCACCGCGATGCACATGGGGATGGAACTGTTCAAGTTCGCCACCGGGACCGAGATTAACCAGGTGTCGTACCGTGGAACGGCGCAGGCCGTGACGGACGTGGTGGCGGGCATCGTCGACGTCATGCTCACCGGTCCCCCCTCGGCCCGGTCGATGGCGGAAGGCGGCAGGCTCAAGCTGCTGGCGGTTGCGTCGCCCGATCGCATGGCGCTGATGCCCGATGTGCCCACCATGCAGGAGGCGGGAGTGCCCGGATACGAGATGGCGAGCTGGTTCGGCTTACTGGCGCCGACCCGGACACCAAGCGCGATCGTCGAGCGGCTGTCGCAAGAGGTGAGGAGGGCAATCGCTGATCGCAAGTTCGGCGAGCGGATGAAGGCGCAGGGGCTCGAAACCGTCGGCGGCACGCCGGAGGCGATGCTGCTGACCATGCAGGCCGATACCGAGAAATGGGCAAAGCTGATCAAGGCATCCGGCATCGAGATTCCGCAATGAGCAGTTCCGCGCGCTACGAACTGTAACAGGAGCAATCAAACATGGCGGTCGGCATTACCGGATGGCGGCTGCACGTCGGTGTGATCTTTCCGACCCCGGTACCGCCGCGTCCGATCCGTGAATGGTACGAGGTGGTGCCCGACGGCATCGACATCACGACCGTCTCGCTCACCATTTCGCAACTGACGGACGACAACATGGAAGAGGCCGTCAGGGGCGCCGAGCGGGCGGCAAGGCAATTGTCGAACTTCGACGTCGACGTGATCTTTCAATCCGGCGTGCCGCCAGTGGTGGCGCGCCAACACGGCTTCCACAAGGAGCTGGAAGACCGGCTTGCACAAGCGTCCGGGCTTCCCTGCATTACGGACATGGGCGCAGTCATCGATGCGATGCGCGATCGCAACCTCAAGACGGTAGCGATGGCCACGCCGTTCCGGCAGTTCATCAATGACCGGCTGGTCAAATATCTGGCGTCCGAGCAGATTGCGATCGTGCACAACGAGGCGCTGGGCATCGAGCGCAATACCGAGATCCGTCGCCTGCCGATTCCGGTCGAATACCACACCGCGCGCAAAGCTTTCCTCGCGGCGCCCGGCAAGCCGGATGGCCTCTACATCCCCTGCGGTGGCTGGGGCAGCATGCACAATATCGACTCGCTGGAACGCGACCTCGATACCACCGTCATCACCTGGATGAACGTGATGATCTGGAGCTCGATGAGGCGCGGCAACGTGGCCGGTCCGATCAGCGGGTTCGGTAAGCTGCTGGCGTCGCTCTGAGCATGTCCCGCAAGGGCGCAAACCGGGTTGCCGAAGAGGACAGGCGTAGATAAAAAGATGGAGCGGATGGTGATTGTCTTGCAACTCATCCCGCTCCGAGAGCTGCCCCTCCCCGATCAATCTTCGAAATTGACCGCACCAGGGATGTTGCGCAGCAACTCGGCCTCGCGCAGGTCGAGCTCGCGCTCGATATGCCTTCGCGCCTCGTCGATCAGCTCCCCGCGCTCGAGCTGGCCGAAAATGTGCCGGCGCTCGGTGTCGATGAGAAGGCCTTCAATCTCATCCCTCAGTGCGAGGCGGCCGCGCTCATCCTCGTCGGCCGCGACCGCCTCCACGCGCCTGAGCCGCGTCAGGAGGTGGGAGCGCACGTTCTCGACGAGAGGCTCCGGCAGGCTGCGGTCGGTGGCAATCTCCTCGAGACGCTGGAACACTGCATCGATGGCCTTGCGCCGTGCCGCGACCTCGGCGGCTCGCTCCTCGACCTGCTCCGCCTCGGCAATTCTGCCCAGCCCCAGCCAGCGCATGAGGGGTGGAACCATCAACCCCTGGCCGACGAGCGTAACCAGGATGACCCAGAAAGTGAGAAGAAGTATCAGGTCGCGATGGGGAAACGGCGAGCCGTCTGCGACGGCCAGCGGCAGGGCAAGCGCGGCCGCGAGCGACACTATCCCGCGGACACCGAAGAATGCCACGAGGAAAGGCCGTTGCCAGATCGGATAGGGATCGACCCTGCGAACGGCAGGGATTAGAAGCCGCGGCAGGTAGAGCGACGGAAAGACCCAAAGGAACCGTGCCGCTATCACCGCCACCGTGGTGATCAGGGCCGCCACGACGAATTCCGATCCGGTCACCTGGCTGACACGGTCGAGCAACGGGGCTGCCTGCAGCCCGGTCAGCAGAAAAAGCGCGCCCTCCATAATGAAGATGAACAGATCCCAAAAAAAGATTCCCTGCAGCCGCGTGTGGCTTGGAATCAGCAGCGGCCCGTTCCAGCTGATGTAGAGGCCGCAGACGACGGTCGCGAGCACGCCCGAGCCGCCCAGCGCCGCGGGAGGCCAGTAGGCGGCGAATGGCGTGAGCAGGGACAAAATGATCTCGACGCGCGGATCCGATGCCCATCTGCGCACCCGCAGGCTCGCGTAGCCGATCGCCAGCCCAAACGCGATCTCGCCGACCATGATGGCAATGAAAACGAGGAATGCGGAGCCGAACGAGAAGGTACCGGTTGCAACCGCCGCGACCGCAAAGCGATAGAGAATGAGAGCGGTCGCATCATTGGCAAGCCCTTCGCCCTCAAGCACGACCATGGTTCGCCGGGGAAGGCCAAGCCGGCGCGCGATCGCCAGCGGCGCGACTTCATCGGGCGGCGAGATGATCGCACCCAGCACGAAGCCGACCGACCAATCCCAGCCGAGCAGATAGTGCACCACAGCTGCGACCGCGACGGTCGTGAAGATGACACCACCGACGGCGAGGAGCGTAATCGAGCGGATGTTGGACCGGAATTCGCGCCAGCTCATCGCCACGCCGGCCGAGTAGATGAGCGGCGGAACGACGAGAAGCAGCACAAGCTCGGGGGTCAGCTCCACGCGCGGCAAGCCGGGCGTCACCGACAGGACAAGCCCCACCAGAACCAGAAGAATCGCCGCAGGGATCCTGGTCCGGTTGGCGACAATGGCGACTGCCGCCACCGTCACAAGGATGAAAACCAGGATGAGATGAATTTGCATGCGCTGGGGAGGACAACTGTCCGGAAATCAGGTTGAATCGCGCAGGTCTCAGCGCACGCCGCCGCGCCACCCAACGCCTGTTCTGGAACTGCCTCTCATTTTATTTGAACCATTCGCCTGACTGCAGGCCTTAGACTTGCTCCGGCAAGAGCTTGCAATCGCCGGCAAACCACAACACGGTTGCCGAAGGATTGCAAACGGCCCTGCATTTCGGGGGGCCCTGGCATGCACTCACCTTCGCAGCGACATTCTCGGCTCATCGGGTGGCACAAGCCGGTTGGATGGACATTGGAATGGAGGTATTGCTCCAGCCGCCTGCAAATGGAGGTTTTAATGGACCTGTCGCGCCGTCATCTGCTTGCCCTCGGCACTACCACGCTTCTTGGCGGTGCCACCGGAGCGCCCTTCGCGGCATGGGGCCAGCAGGCGCAGTTCACCTACAAATATGCAAACAACCTCCCCGAAACACATCCCATGAACGCTCGGGCGCGGGAAAGGGCCGCCGTCATAAGACAGGAGACAAACGGGCGGTTCGAGCTCCAGATATTTCCCAGCAGCCAGCTGGGCTCCGACACCGATACGTTGAGCCAGCTGCGTTCCGGCGGCGTTGAGTTCTTCACGCTCTCAGGCCTGATCCTGTCGACCCTGGTGCCGGCCGCCTCAATCAACGGCATGGGGTTCGCGTTCCCGGACTACGAGACCGTGTGGAGGGCGATGGACGGCGATCTCGGCGCATACATCCGCGCTCAGATAGCCAAGGCGAACCTGGTCGCAATGGAGAAGATCTGGGACAACGGCTTCCGGCAGACGACGACCTCGACCAAGCCGATCGACACGCCGGCAGACTTTCGCGGGCTCAAGATTCGCGTGCCGCCCTCGCCGCTCTGGACATCAATGTTCAAGGCCTTCGAGGCGGCGCCGACCTCGATCAACTTCAACGAGGTCTATTCGGCACTGCAGACCAGGATCGTGGACGGCCAGGAAAATCCGCTCGCCATCATTGCTACCGCCAAGCTCCACGAGGTGCAGAAATACTGCTCGCTCACCAATCATATGTGGGACGGGTTCTGGTTTCTCGCCAACCGGCGCGCATGGGAGCATCTGCCGGAGGATATGCGTGGGATCGTTGCGAAGCACATCAACTCCGCCGGCATGAACGAGCGCCAGGATGTGGCCAAGCTCAATGCGACGTTGCAGCAGGAACTCACGGCCAAGGGTCTCGAATTCAACAAGCCCGATCCTGCGCCGTTCCGAAACAAGCTCAGGTCGGCCGGCTTCTATGGCGAGTGGAAGACGAAATACGGCCCGGAGGCCTGGGGCATTCTCGAGAAATACGTGGGGAACCTCACTTAAGCGCCATGGTTGAGCCTCAGGCTCCCGTTCCGGACAATGCCCGCGAGGAAGCGCTGCGGGGATCCGTGAGCGGCGCCATCGACTCGCTGCTTGGCGCCTGCGTCGAGCTTCTGGCGGCGGCGCTGGTTGCGGTCGAGATCGTAGTCCTGCTCGCGGGCGTGATTGCACGATACGTCTTCGATCGCCCGTTCACCTGGTCGGATGAGCTCGCCGCCATGGTATTTCTGTGGCTTGCGATGCTGGGAGCGGTCATCGCGTTCCGCCGCGACGAGCACATGCGCATGACGGCGGCGGTCGGCATGCTTGCGCCCCGACGCGCGGGCTGCTTGAAACATTCGCGACCGGGGCTTCGCTCGCCTTCCTGCTTCTGATCGCTCGACCTGCCTACGAATATGCGCGGGAGGAGGTTTTCATCACCACGCCGGCGCTGGAGGTCACGAATGCCTGGCGGGCCGCGGCCTTGCCGGTCGGGACCGCATTGATGGCGGTCTTTGCACTGCTGCGGCTTGCAAAGGTAGGCTCGCCGAAGTTGCTCGCTCTTGCGCTCGGCGCCGTCGCCGGTCTCGTCGTCCTGTTCTGGCTCGGGGCACCCATGTTCCGGCAGCTCGGCAACCTCAACCTGCTGGTCTTTTTCGTGGGCGTCGTCGCCGCGACCGTCTTCGCAGGCGTGCCGATCGCGTTTGCATTCGGGCTTGCGGTCTTCGGCTATCTTGCGCTGACCACGCAAACGCCGCTGATGGTTCTCGTCGGACGCATGGACGAGGGGATGAGCCACCTCATCCTGCTCGCGGTGCCGCTCTTCGTCTTTCTCGGCCTGCTGATCGAGATGACCGGGATGGCACGTGCCATGGTCGCGTTCCTCGCAAGCATGTTGGGGCACGTGTCCGGCGGCTTGCACTACGTTCTTGTCGCCGGGATGTATCTGGTCTCCGGGATTTCCGGCTCGAAAGCGGCCGACATGGCGGCTATCGCGCCGGTGCTGTTTCCGGAGATGAAGCAACGCGGCGCCAAGCCGGGCGATCTGGTCGCGCTGCTGTCCGCGACGGGAGCGCAGACGGAAACCATCCCGCCCAGCCTCGTTCTCATCACGATAGGGTCGGTAACCGGCGTATCGATCGCAGCGCTTTTCACAGGCGGGCTGTGCCAGCAATTGTGCTGGCCATCCTGCTTTGCCTTGTGGTCTGGAGGCGCAACCGCAGTGAGCAGCGTGGCCTCGTCCCGCGCGCAGCCAAGCGCGAGATCGGCCGCACCTTCCTGGTCGCGCTGCCTGCGCTTGCGCTGCCTTTCCTGATCCGCACGGTCGTGGTCGAGGGCGTTGCCACCGCAACCGAGGTCTCCACCATCGGTATCGCCTACTCCGCGCTCGCGGGGCTTCTAATTTATCGCCGGTTCGACTGGGCGGCGCTCAGACCGATGCTTGTCTATACGGCCTCGCTCTCCGGCTCGATCCTGCTGATCATCGGCACGGCGACGGGCATGGCATGGGGTTTGACCCAGTCGGGTTTCTCGCGCTCGCTGGCCGCAGTGATGACGGGGCTTCCGGGCGGGGCCATCACCTTCATGCCCGTTTCCGTTACAGCCTTCATCGTGCTCGGCTCGGTGCTCGAAGGCATCCCCGCAATCGTTCTCTTCGGCCCGCTCCTGTTTCCGATCGCGAGAGCCGTCGGCATCCACGAAGTGCATTACGCAATGGTCGTAATCCTTGCGATGGGAATCGGCCTGTTCGCTCCTCCGTTCGGGGTCGGCTACTACACGGCCTGCGCGATCGGACGCGTCGATCCGGCGGAAGGTATGCGGCCGATCCTGGGCTACATGCTGGCGCTGATGACCGGAACGATCCTTGTAGCGGCTGTACCCTGGATCTCCATCGGGTTCCTGAAATGAACGATTGTGCGCTGCCGGCTCGCGTGCGGTCGGTTGAAGACCGGACAGCAGATCCGCGAGCTGGCCCGGTTCTTGCGTTCCCAGGCGGTAAGCCTTGCTTCCGCGATGGGCAGGGTACAAAAAGGCCAGAGGAGGCGCCCATCCGTGGTCGATGGGAGCTTTTACATGATGACAGCCTTGATTTTGGTCTGCTCGCTTGCGGCGTTCCCCGATCTAGGGGCCTGTACGCGCGAGAACGCATTGGAAGTCCTGCGCGTGCCCGCTACGTTCGAAAGCCCCGTGAGCTGCCTCATGCATGGGCAGGCCTATCTGGCGCAAACCTCGATCGGGCAGAGTCTCAATAAAGCCGAGGCCGTGAAAGTGATCTGCGTGCATGCCCGGCCGGTCACTTGACAGGCCGAGCCAATAACAAACCGCCCCGGGCGCGTCGGCCCCGGGCGGTCGGCTTCCCTAATACTTCGCTGTAGACGAGTTCCCGCCGAGCTAACCCGCCAAGGCGCTTGCTAGCCGGCGCCGGCGAGTCCGCTCAGAACTCGGCCGGCAGGTAGCCGTTGATCTCGAGGCCGATGCAGATCTCTTCGAGAATCGGAGTGGTCCAAGCCATTGGTCGTCTCTCCCACGGTTTGACGGTCGACCGTCATCCTAGATTGTGGCGAATGGGGGCGCAAGCACCTTACCACACACCTTGGTGGATCCATTCGCTACAGGCTCGCGCGCAGGCCCGCATAGAGGGCTTGGGAGAGTGCTCCGATCCAGGGTTCTTTTCTGTCGGAATTATGCAGTCTCGAACGCAACACTTAGTCGACCCCGTCCGCCATCTCCAAACCGGCGGCTAGCGATTGCCAAAACTTCCCGGCTTCTTTTGGAAAAATGTCCAGCTTGCGCTAGCTCCAGGTTGTGACACAATTTGAGGTGGGGGGTGAGATTTGGTGGCGGAAGCGCATCGGCGTCGCTCTATCTGGCCGGCATGCTGTGGACTGCTTTGGGCGGTCTGCGCAACGCCTGCGATGGCGCCAGGGACGGTTGCCGCGCAGGAATCTCCGAGCTCAAGCGAAAGCTCAAGTACGACGAAGCTTCCCGAAGTGCGCGTCATCCCTACCACGCCCGTGGCGCCGCCAGCGCGCACGGCCCCCGCTGTGCGCACTGGTACCACAAGTACCGCACCTGCTGTGAGCAGGAGCACGGCACCCGCTGTAAGCAGGAGCACGGCACCTGCTGCGAGCAGGAGTCCCGCGCCGGCGTCAGCTCCCGCGGGGAGCACCGCGGCGCCTTCTCAGTCGGGCGCGCAGCCGGGTGCGGTCGACCTCGACAAGATACCGTCCAATGTGCAAACGGTTCCGGCTTCCGATTTTTCATTCACCAAGACACCCGACCTCCTGCAATCAATGGTCCGAGCGCTGCCGGGTGTCGCGCTGAGCGATCAGACCGGGAATGAATTCCAGCTTAATCTCAACTATCGCGGCTTTATCGCTTCCCCGGTAATCGGCACGCCGCAGGGACTGGCTGTTTATCAGAACGGCGTGCGTATCAATGAGGTCTTCGGCGACATCGTCAATTGGGACTTCGTTCCGCAGAACGCCATCAATCGGCTCACGCTCGTCCCAAGCAATCCGGTCTACGGGCTCAACGCGATTGGCGGCGCGCTCTCGATCGAAATGAAGAACGGCTTCACTTATCACGGCGTCGAGGGGGAAGTGAACGGCGGCTCCTACGGTCGAATCGGTACGTCCGTTCAAGCCGGCGGCGAAGTCGGCAACGTGTCCGGCTATATCACGGCCGATGCCATCGACGACGCCGGTTGGCGCAACAGCTCGCCGTCGTCCCTGCGCCGCGTCTATACGGATCTTGGCGCGCGCGGCGAGCAGACCGAATTTCACGTCACGTTCACGGGTGCTAACAATAACTTTGGCGCTGCTGCCGCGACGCCCTTGCAGATGCTCAGTCAGGACTGGGCAAGCATCTATACCATTCCGCAAACAACGCAGAATCAACTCGCGTTTCTGACTGCCAGCGCGAGCTGGAAGCCGAGCGACACGTGGACTTATCAAGCCGTCGCCTACTATCGCAGTTTCCATCAAAGCCACAATGACGGCAACGGCACTAATGTTCAGAACTCGGGATGCCCCGACCCGACCGTCCTGTGCTTTCCGAACCTCGATGGCTCGGTGTCCAACCTCCTTACGACCGGGGGGCAGACCATACCGGCCACCGGTCCGCTCGGCTCAAGCGTGCTGGGCGAAATCGACCGCACCTGGACGGCCACCAACAGTTTCGGCGGCTCCGTCCAGGTGTCGTCATCGGAAAAGCTTTTCGGTCACGAAAACAACTTCACGCTAGGGATGAGCTTCGACCGCGGGCTTGTGCAGTTTTCCACGACAAGCGAGCTGGGAACAATCGACGCAAATCAGTTTCCCACGGTACAGGGCTTCGGTCTCTTCATCGACCTTCCCTCGGGCGACGTGGCACCGGTCGGTCTCGGTGCGACGACGCGCTATACCGGCATATACGCGACAGATACCTTCGACATTACCAATCGTTTGTCGATCACTACCGGCGGTCGCTTCAACTTCGCCCAGATCAACTTGTCGGACGAGCTCGGCATCAACGATTTGCTCAATGGCGATCACGGCTATATTCACTTCAATCCGATGATCGGGGCGACCTACAAGCTCACCCCGAATGTGACATTGTACGGCGGTT
>Ga0182040_10001165_pt1 | contig 12165 bp, 10 predicted proteins | sample flu12Cox44000176_FD_125973 | JGI IMG/M metagenome (GOLD analysis project Ga0182040, IMG submission 125973) | Lab enrichment of tropical soil microbial communities from Luquillo Experimental Forest, Puerto Rico - flux8day.12C.oxic.44.000.176 | ecosystem: Environmental > Terrestrial > Soil >... | reverse complement strand
TTACCCTCCAATCAACTCGTTCTCTGGGAAGACGTATTAAATCGCTGCGGTCAGAGATAAGGAATTCGCCTGGAGAGTGACGAGGTCTCGCTGAGCGTGGGCGAAATCCTCAGCTCTGGGCCAGGATAGCGACAGCGACACTGCTTATCAGGACGGCGGCGGTCCGCTTACTTGCTCTCCGAGTCTAGTCTCGCTGGACATCCACTGTGCCTTTCGCCATGTGACGTATCCCGCCACGACGACAGGGTTTTGGGAAGAGGCCCGACTCGTGCCCAGCGGAGGTGGGGACTCGGCAAATGCGCCTTCGTGGCGTTCACCGCCACACGGTTACGGCACACTGATCGCGCAGCGCGATTCCGGGCGGGACGACTTCCGGATTGCTCGTGATCCACTCGGAGGGGCAAATTAGCAACGAGTTTCTGCCACTTGCTATCGGCTCGGAAGCGATCGCGGTAGCCCGAACCACGGGAGCACGGTGTTTTCGAAGCGCGTCATGGCAGAGATCCGGTCGCCGCTGATGGTGAGGACGTAGACGCCGACGCCGTAACTGATGCCGGTCGAAGTGCGCAAGTACGCCCCGAATGCCAGTTGACCGTTGGCTCTCGTTTGCACAAGGTCGAACCTCCGACCCGCACCGAAGATGTTGGCGCAGAAGCGGCCCACGAGGCCTCGGCCCTCGTATTCGAAGGGCATCGGTGGCATCGAGATGAAGACGTCCTCCGTCAGAAGCGCTACTAGCGCCTTGAGATCGGCGGACTCCCACGCGCTGACAAACTTGGCGGCGATTGCATTTTCCGAACGTGAGCCAGAGGCAGGGAGCGGTTCGCGCTCAACAATCGATGGTCGGCGCTCCAGGCTGGCGCGCGCCCGTTTGAGCGCGCTGTTCACCGATTCGACAGTCGAATCCAGCATGTCGGCGACCTCGTTCGCATGGAATCCGAGAACGTCGCGCAAGATGAGGACGGCGAGTTGGCGAGGCGGAAGAACCTGGAGGCCCTTCACGAAGGCTAGGGAGATGGACTCAGTCTGCTCGTAGCGTGCCTCCGGGCCGAGCGGCACGTCGAGAGCCTCCTGGAGCAGAGCATCGGGAAATGGCTCAAGCCACACAACCTCGCCGAGCCGAGTGGGCTCGGGTGGCTCAACCCCAGTACGTCCCACTCCTTGGCGGGTCGCCGGCTGGCTGAGCGGCGCACGTTTAGGCACCGGTTGGTGGCGATCCGGTAGAGCCATGTGCGGAGGGAGGAGCGTCCCTCGAACCTTTGGAAACCTTGCCATGCGCTCAACAGTGTGTCTTGCAGGGCGTCCTCGGCATCTTGGAAGGATCCGAGCATCCGGTAGCAATGCACCTGTAGCTCTCGTCGGTACGGCTGGATCAACTCGCGGAAAGCGTCGCCATCCCCGGCTCGCGCCTTTGAGATCAGGTCAGCTGTCATCAGCGTCGCTTCACCTTCTTCCCGCATTCGTATCACACCTTGTACCCGTGTAGACACCGGCCAAGGATGGAACTGGGCGGTTGAGTGTCCGCCCATTTTCGCGACGTCGGGATGTCTACATCATCGACGGCTCTGACGATTCGGGGCCGGGCAGACTCAGGAAAGGAAACGAATATGATGCTGAAAAATAAGGTTGCCGTGATCTACGGAGCCGGAGGCGGGATCGGCGGTGCTATCGCACGCGCATTTGCAAAGGAGGGGGCCAAGGTTTTTCTTACCGGTCTCCACGGGGCAGCGGTCGAAGCCGTCGCCAAGGACATCGTTGCCGCCGGCTGGCCCGCCGAGGCGGCTGAGGTCGATGCTCTCGACGAGCACGCTATCGACAAGCATTTGCAGTCCGTCATCGATAAGGTGGGCCGCGTCGATATCTCATTCAACGCGATCGCTATCCCGGATGCGAAGCTTTTGGGCGTGCCTCTGGTCGAACTGGATGCAGAGCTGTTCGACCTGCCAGGGGGCTACCTCAAGTCGTACTTCCTGACCGCGCGCCTGGCGGCGCGGCGGATGCTCCCGCATAAATCGGGGGTGATCGTGACCGTCACCGCACTTCATTCGCGGATCGGCATTCCATTGGTGGGCGGCTACGGCCCGGCGCAGTCCGCCAAGGAATCGCTCACCCGAAGCCTGTCCGCCGAACTCGCACCTCACGGTATTCGCGTCGTCGGTTTGCGGCCGCAGGGCATGCCGGAGACGGCCACGATCAGGCGCGCTTACGAGCCTCGCGCCAAGGCGTCGGGAATGACCTGGGAGCAGTGGCAAACGATGCTGGCAAGCAGAACGCACCCGCGACGGCTTATGACGCTCGAGGACATGGCTAACGCGGCGGTCTTCATTGCTTCTGACAAGGCGAGCGGCATGACAGGAACGACCGTCAATTTGACAATGGGCAGCCTGGACGACTAGCGGCTACACGACCCGGGTTACTAAGAACAAGCGCGCATCTGCACCCGACGAGCGACGCGATGACTCTCGGTGGCGTCGTCCGCACCCAGCTAAGTGACGCTTCTGGTCGCCCAGTGGCAAATTTCGCGAGATTGGGTTGCGGCTCTCTCCTTATACCGACTTCACAGCGGGCTTAGGTCTCGGGCCGCAGGGCCCCTTGCGACAACCTCCGGAATTCTCGGCCTGGCTGGGGGACGATCGATGAATCGGCGGACAGTCCGGGAAACTCCCCCTCTCTCTACGCGTTCCACTGCGGGCTGGAGATCTGCCGTGCGCGACGAGGTGAGAGCGCGGAGATTTGCTCGAGATTCCTCGCCCCACTAGTGCGGGGACGAATCGTGGGGCACTATCACTGTAGTTGAAGCCGTCGCTCGATTCTTGGATGCGTCGGTGCATGCGATAGCAATCGTGTACGTTCGGCCTGAGCTGGTCCCTGAGCGCGTCGCCCGGAGCAACAACGACAAGTCGCCGGTCAAGGTGACATCGGCACCTGATGGCAGCGGCTGTTGGTCTTCGCTGACGGCAACATTGACAATGCTGCAGCGCGGAGATGGATCGCGGTCGTCGTGCGCCGACACCGTGACGGTAATGGGCCTCATGCTGCCATCCGGGGGCCACAGACTGGCGGGCGTTGCGACCACTGAGTCAATCGTCGGCGGAGTCACGTCGGCGGTCGTTGGTGTTAATCGATACGTGCGCACTTGGCCCGGAAGACTATAGGTAACGACAATCTGACCGGTGCGGTTGATTCCGTACGCGATGTCGAGACGAGGAGTACCGGGCAAAACACGATCATTCAAGTCGACCATGCCATCGGCGTCCGAGTACACAAACGCATGCGACTGCATGTTCGCGAGAGTCGCCCAACCAACAATCGTCCCTCCGTCGTTGATCGCGTTGGCTCCGCTCGTGGGACCGCCGAGAGTTCCGAGATCCTCCATCAGCCCACCGGGTATGGCACGGAAGGCGTGCGAGTGCGTGGAGTCGAGATCGGACGAGCCCACGACGACACCGGCCGCATTGATGCCGAGGCCCATGCTGCGGGTGATGCCAAGTGAGCCCAAGTCCACAAATCCCGCCGCATCCGAGTAGCGGAAGGCTGTGGAAAGATACGTTCCGCCAATGAAGCGCGATCCGTACCCTGCCAGTTGGCCCGACGCGTTGATCCCCCAGGACACCATTGAGGATTGTCCGTCGCCAAGGTTGTCGAACGCTCCGGATGGATACCATCGAAATGTATTGAGCCCCTGCCCTTTGCCGGTGATCACGCCAGCATCGTTGATCGCGGTCGCGTAACTCACATACGCTCCGAGAGGGTCCGCCAGGAGCTGCATCGGTTGTCCCCGTCGCGCCACGAACCCCGTCATCGATTCGCCGGAATTGAGGAGGATGATCCCCACGACATCGCCGGCGTTGTTGATGCCCACCCCCTGCAACTGCGACGGGCTCAGTGGCGGATTGAGTGTCTCCAGCCCCTGTTGGCTTGAAAAGCGGATCGCGTGAGAGTTGCCATCGGGCGTCGTGGCGTAGCCGCTGATTTCGCCGTTGTCGTTGATGGCTCCGCCGACAGTGTACCCACCGCCGAGCGAGCCGATGTCTTCCGCCAGGTAGAACGAGGCAACTTGAGCATGCGTGCGCAGACCGAATTCGAACGCCAGACCGATTGTTGCGACAACGCACGCAAGCTTCGACAAGGAATGCCTCATGCTCGCGTGCCACGGGCAAATCGCGTGCCTACGGCGCTCTCGCGATGTTATCGAGCGAGGATTGAATAGATTGAGCGCCACGTGCTCCCAACCGACGAAGGGCGAGTTACGAATTTGTGGTGCAAACGCCGAAGATGCTTCGAGCGTGAGCCGCGATCGAAACTGCGCTGTCGGGCGCACGGCCGCCGCGAAAGCCTTTTCGATAAAGACCTTCATGCGCGAGTAGCAGATCCATCCGGTCATTGGCCGTCGGCTTTCTTGCCCCACGGTTTCCGAACGATGAAGGTGATCGGCCCGCCTTCGTTCCCGGTCACCTGGCGATCGTCATTGGGCTTGCCCTTCGCGTAATGCCAGACCAGGCACTCGAGCGCCGGGGGCAGCTTTCCAGCGAGCAGCCGCGCCTTCAGGCGTTCCCGGTACACGGGATCGTCAACGACCTCCGCGCAGGCGGACCGGGCCTCGGTGGTGACTCTGTTCGGGACACCTTTCGGGCGACCTGGGCTGCCGCGTTTCAAGCCGCTCGTGTTACGCACAGATTCTCCTCGGAGTCTTTGTCAGTGATCGGATGACGTCTCTCTCCTCCTTTCACCGTACGGTCATCGCGGCCACAGCAAGGGGGCTACCACGGCGGTTTTTCTCTGCTTATTGATTTGCGGGTTCAGGAAAGCCCGCGGGCCCTCGGAATGACAACACGCTTAGAGGTTCTGCCCGGCTCGAGGCTGCGCTAGAATCCGCGCGTGCGCACGCGCTTGATCGTGGTCGCGGTGCTCGCCGCGCTGCTGACGCTGGGGCTCCGAATGCTGCAACCGCTCTGGAACGCGACGCAGGCGGCTACACCTCAGAAGATCGCGCTCGCGCGGATTTTTCCAAACCCTGGCCAGCTTGGGCTGTTCGTCGCCGCTTCGGACGGCAACGACGAACGTCCGCTGCTCGCGTCACCCGACATTGACTACGACCCGGCATGGTCGCCCGACGGAGCATCGATTGTCTTCACGTCCGAGCGGGCGGGGTCCGCCGACCTCTTTCGTGTGAATCCGGACGGAACGAACCTCGAACAGTTGACGGACGACCCTGCGTACGACGATCAGGCGGCGTTCTCTCCGGACGGTACACGGCTGGTTTTCGTCAGCACGCGCGGCGGTGGAACGGCACATCTGTGGACGATCGATCTGCGTCGGCGGCAAACGACGCGCTTGACATCCGGGCCGGGGGGCGACTTCCGGCCGTCGTGGTCGCCTGACGGAACACGGATCGCGTTCTCGTCGGACCGTGGCAGCCCGCTCCCCTTCGGCCATGGGCGCTGGGAGCGCCTCCAATTAGCAGATGTGTACGTCATCCGACCAGACGGGACCGGGTTGAAAAGGATAACGGAGCATGGAAACTTCTGCGGCAGCCCGAAGTGGATGAACGACAGCAGCCACGTCGTTGCTTACTGCATGACGGCGGAGCAGACGCTGGCGAATCGAGTGGCGGCGCCTCAACCCGGTAACGACACGCGGCTGGTTTCGATTGACGTGACGAGCGGCGGTTCCACCGATCTGCCGGCAGGAGCTGGCGTGAAGATGAATCCCTCGCCGTTGCCCGGAAACGAGCTCGGCTACATACGCAAGGACACCCACGACTCGGGCCCGGGTATCTACTACTCGACCGGCAGAAAAGGACCTGGAGGCAACGTGCGTGCCGCTTCGTGGTCGCCAGACGGCACGCGGGTGGTTTTTCACAGGCGCCTCTCTGTGCCGCTGCCGACCTTCCGCCCGACGTTCAGCCGCAATCCCAATTACGCGTTGAGCCTGACGGGCACGTTCCTGCCATCTTTCAGCCCCAATGGCGACGAGTTCGTGACAAACAGTAGGCCTTCCGCTAATCCAGTCGGCGCGAGTCTGGTCGTGACTGCGACCGCCACCGGTCGCGCGGACACCATTTACCAGGACAAGAGTCGCAACGCACTTGCGCCACAGTGGTCGCCACGAGGCGACGCGATCATTTTCAGCGTTGGTGGGTTCAACGCATTCTTCAACGGGTTCCACGGTTTGTTCCTGAAACCGGAGGACCGCCAGGAAGGTGGCGCACAGATCGCGATCATCAGCCGAGACGGAACCGGTTTTCGCGAAGTGACGGCGGGACCGAATAACAATGCGTTCCCGTCGCTGGCCCCTGACGGCAACCGGTTCGTGTTCCGGACGTTTGGTCCGGAGGGCAACGGCCTGCGGATCATGAACCTCGAGACGAAGGCCGTGACAACGCTCACGCGGGAATACGACAATTTTCCGCTTTGGTCGCCGCGCGGCAATCTGATCATGTTCTCGCGTCTGGTCGAAGGCTCCTACGAAATCTACACCATCAGGCCGGATGGGGCCGCTTTGAGGCGGCTTACATTCACGCGTGGAAACGATGGGCACATGGCGTGGTCGCCCGATGGCGGGTACATTGCGTTCGTCAGCTCCCGCATGGGGTTCAAAGATGAAGTTGCGTACACCGATGCGCCGCAGCCCTACGGCGAGCTGTTCGTGATGCGTTACGATGGCACGCGCGTGCAACAGCTGACCGACAATCAATGGGAAGACGGCACGCCCGCGTGGCAGCCTGCAACGCGACGCGTGGCGAGCCGCTGACGACCGCTCGGTTGGACCGTCTCGGTCTCATCGTGAATCTGATCTTCAGAATCGCCGGAATGGCTCTTCGGGGCGATTTTGCTTGCGTCGGCTGGGAGGACCGCATGGCCTGCCGGGTGGGTGTTCCCAGCGCTTTTCTTCAGCTTTGAAATCGCGCTCAGCGCATGGATGCTCCGCTTCGATCCGAGCCTTCTCGAGGACAAGGAGAACATGCTGTCCCGAGTCCTCGGAAGGTGAGCGCTGATGCGGCGAACGGACTTGAGCTCCGAAGCAGTTCGATAGCGAGATCTCTCTGGACTGGAACTGATTGAAAACAAAGGCGATTTTCTGTGGCCGCGAGGCAGGGAGTCGAACCCGGACGCGCACAGTCAAGCAAGGTGAATCCGTGTAGCGCGGGTTCAAATCGAGTCGAGTGACAGACGCCACTCGAAGTGGTTTGCTCTGAGTGATTTAGAGAAGGGTCTTTGCGGGGGCCCGCAACACGCTTCATTTGGAGTTCTGCTGGGCCGCGGCGTAGATATCAACCCGGCGAAAACCGCCGCGTCCTCGAAATACGCTGAGCGTCGTGCCCCCTCAGTGGTCCGCCGTGAGCGGCAGCGGACCACTTCGGCCGTTCCATGCTCACTTGCCGGCGCGGGCGCGCCTGCCGACTTCCAACGGTTCCTTGCCCTTCACGAACGTCGGCTCACCTGTCGGACCGGCCTGTGGCGCCAGGCTGTGGAGATAGTCGTAGAGCGCACTCAAGTCCTCCGTGCTTATCCGGCTGAACGGCACCCACGGCATCGGCGAGCCCTGATAGTGGAGGCCACCGCGCTGAAACCGGGCGATGAAGGTTGCGCGGTCGGGGAACTTGCTAAGCGCGCTGCCGGCGGCCGGCGTCAGGTTAGGCGTTCTGAACCACACCAACGGATCGGCACCGCTGCGCTTCTCCGGTTCCAGCTCGCTGCCGCCCGAGAACTCGGGAGCCTTCGCCGCGAACGTCGGGGGCTCCCGCCTGGTGTGGCATCCGACGCAGTTCGCGACGTGTCGCGCCAGATACTTGCCTCGCGCTCTGGGCGAGTCCGGAACAGTGTTGGCGGGGTACACGGCCCTGCGCGGCTTGAAGACGGGCACCAGGCTCTTCACGATCTTGCCGATCAGCGTGAACTCGTCGGCCGGCACTTCGTGCCTGACTGGCGCCTGCACACGAAGATACGAGATGATCGCCGCAAGGTCGGCGTCGCTCATGCCGTCGTAAGGCATGAGGAGCTGAATCACGGCGCGGCCGTTGGGACGCACGCCCCATCGCAGCAGCCGAGCGATTTGCTCATCGCTGTAGCGGCCGATGCCCGTCTCGGGATCCGGTGTCAGGTTTTTCGAATAAGCGACCCCGAGCGGCGCGGCGGCGAACCTGGCTCCGCCGACAAGCGGTACAGGGCGGCCCTCGGCCATGAGCCGTTCGGTGGTATCGATCGAATCCGAGTGGCAGAGCACGCAGTGCGCCGGACCGTTGACGAGATACTCGCCGCGGCGAATTACCTCGGGATCCGTGCTGCGGTGGATGGCGGGAAGCGGGGCGTCCCACACGCGATCCCAGGTCCGTGCGATATAGACGGCGAGCCCCGCGATGGACAGTGTCACGACGCCGGCTGTTGCCGCGAGTGCGAGCCAGATCTTCTTCTTCATGACCACTCCTCGGGTTGTTGACTGTTGTTCGTGAGTGTTGATGAAACGCCCGCGGCACCGCCGATGGCGAGCCGCCGTCCGACGTAGGCAGCCGAGTTCTCGAACATCTGAACGACTGCATCTCCTGTGCTTTCGAACGGCAGGTCCATGCGGGCCAGGAGACGAATGAACGTGGCCGGCAATTCGAGGCTTTGCGCGTAGGCGTGGAGATCGGCCGACCGCGTGCACAGGACCAGGTAGTCAATCTCCGCTCCGGCGACGGCGTTGATCAGGTTCCTGCCTCGCGTCGCTTCCTGTCCCTCGTCGCCGGATGCGACGTCCGCGAAGACGGCGACACACGTGCGGAGGGCTCTGCGGAGGCTCGCGCGATCTTCGAGACCGCCCGGGACTGCTTCAAACTCGGCTCCCCACTCGAAGTCTGACGATCCAGGGTCCGAGGTAAGGAGACGGACATCAAATCGGCCAGTTGCGATGAGGCGCCGTGCGACGGTCCTGGCGACTGCGCTGGAGGCGTCAGCGACCAGCACCCGTGGCCCGTGGGGAGTTGCCGCCGTGCGGTGGCTTGTCACGCCGCCAACAGTAGGCGGCGGGCGATTACGAGACGCTTACAGGCCGATTACGGTACGATTACCGGGATCCGGCTGATGTCAGCTTGCGAAAGAGGGCGGTAGTTTCGGGCTGTGGATCGGTGTCGAGGTCGTTCCGCAACATGCGGACGAGGGTCTCGAAGGTCGTCCGGACTGCGGCCGGGTCGCCCAACGCTGCCTCGGCGTGCATCAGGCCCCTGACGGCGGCTTCGTTGGTGGCGTCGTTGTCGAGCAGCCGGCGATAGTGGTCGACACTCTCGCGCTCGCGGTTCGAAGACGCCAGCGAATCGGCACAGGCGAGAAGAGTGTCGAGGTAGAGCCGCTGGAGGGCGTCGCGGCGCGCGTGGTGCCAATCCCCGGCTTGCTGCTGTTCCAGGAATTCGCCCTTATAAAGCGAAAGGATCGCGTCTCCCGACGGCGGGAGCGGATGCCCAGCCCGAAGTCGTGCCAGCAACGCGCGTGCTCCGGCCTCGAACGTGGCGGCGTCGAAGTCGATGGATCGATCCGGATCGAACTGGTAGCGGTCCGCGTCGGCCTGGATCAGATCGCCCTCCCCGATCGCTCGCCGGATGCGGTGCAGGGTGACGTGAAAGTTGTTGCGGACCTGCGACATCGAGGCTTCCGGCCACAGCGCGGCGGCAGCGCGTTCGCGAGTACAGCCGTCCGCGTGGCAGAGCAGAAAGACGAACAGCTCGCGAGCTTTGGCAGAACCCCAGGCGCGCGGAGCGATTCGTTTCCCCTTGTAGAACACGTCGAACGCGCCGAGCGTCACGACGCGGAGGTCTGGCGTCTCGCGAGGCTTTCCGCGTCTGGCCGACGGGGCGGGCGCCTCGTCCAGCGTGCCGGCGGCCAAAGTCGCGTAGGCGACGGCTTCCACGGGGTCCATCGCTCGCCCCGCCTCCCACACCTGGCGATATCGCGGCTCGCCCAGCATGCTGCGGACGCGCGCGACGAGCGCCTCATACTCCTCACGAGCCTGCGGTAGCATCTGGACGCCGATCTTCACGCGCATGGCCTCGGATGCGCCAAGCAGGCGTCCGGCTCGCTCCGGATCGGAGCGGGCGGCAACCTGCGCGAACGCGGCAATCGACTGAAACATGCCCCAGCGATCGTGCACTTCGTGGTGAATGCGCAGGCTCTCTGTCAGGCGCGCCGCAGCGTCCGTCATTCGCCCCTGTCTGGCCTCGACGAGTCCCAACCCATACTGCGCATGTGCGATGATTCCCGGACGATGGGCAAGGGCGCGTCCGATGGCCAGGGCCTGCTCGAACGACTCGCGGGCCACGAGCATCTGCCCGCGTCGCGCCGCGATGAATCCTCTCCAGTAGAGCACGATGACTCTCCCCGCCGCCGACTCCGGCTGGCGGTCGAAGAGGCGCAGCGCCTCTTCCGCGCACGCGTCGGCCTCGTCGAGTTTTCCCTCAGCCAGGACCGCGCCCGTCAGTCCGCTGAGCGTGGCTGCCAGCATCGGAGGTTCCCCGAGCGTGCGCAGCAAGGCCGCGCTCTTTTCGAGCGGAGGACGCATGTTCGGGAGGTCGCCCTGCCAGATGGCAAGGCCGCCCCGCGCCAGGAGCGCTCGCGCCCTGAAGAGTACTGGTGCGTCTTCGGTCTGCTCGAGCGCCGCCTCGAGCCACGACACAGCTTCCCGAAAACGTCCCTGCGTGTAGAAGAACCAGTTGAGCATGCTGGTCAGGCGCAGCGCGTAAACGGCTCGCGACGGCTCGGCGAGGCTCCACTCGACAACGGCCCGGATGTTCGGCAACTCCTCTTCGAGTAGTGCCTGAAGCTCGAGATCGGAGGCGCCGAGCAGTCTGGGTTCGATGAGCTCGACGAACGCGACGAAGTGCTCGGCCATCTTCCGGGCGAGCGCCTCCCACTCGCCCCTCACCTCGAGCCGCGCGCGCGCGTACTGTCGCATCGTCTCGAGCAGGCGATACCGGGCGCGGTCGTCGCCGAGCTCGCACACGACGAGCGACTTGTCGACGAGCGCCGAGAGCACGTCGATGACGTCCCTCGACGGCTCGGCGTCGTCGCCACAAATCTGCTCGACGCTGTCGAGCGAGAAGCTGCCGGCAAAGACGGCCAGCCGATCGAACAGCTGTTGCTCCTCGCAGGTGAGTAGCTGATAGCTCCAGTCGATGGTTTCCCGCAGCGTTCGATGCCGCGCCCGGAGACCGCGCGCGCCCGGCAACGAGAGCACGCCATCAAGACGCGCGGTGATCTGCTCCGGCGCCAGCACGCGCACACTGGCGGCGGCGAGCTCGATCGCCAGCGGGATGCCGTCGAGCCGGCGGCAGATGTCGGCGATGGCCCTGACATTCCCGGGTGTGAGTGCAAAGTTCGGTACCGCGCCGCGCGAACGATCGACGAACAGCTGGACCGACGGTACCAGGCCGGCGCGCGACAAGTCGTGTGATTCGTCGTCGGTGGGAACCGGAAGCAGCGGCACGAGCCAGGCCCGTTCGCCCACAATGCCCAGCGCTTCCCGGCTTGTGGTGAGCACTCTCAGGCCGGGGCAGGAACCGAGCAGCCGCTGTGTCAGCTCCGCGCAGGCGTCGATGAGGTGTTCGCAATTATCGAGGACAAGCAGGAGGTCGCGATCGCGAAGCGCGTCGAACAGCGAGTCGGTGATCGAGCGGCCGGGCGATTCCGGAATGTCGAGCCTGGCGGCGAGATGCCCGGCGAGAAGCCCCCCGTCGCTCAGGTCCGCGAGCTCGATCCATGCAACGCCGTCCTGCGTCCGGACTCCGGCTTCCCGGGCGACTTCCATCGCCAGACGCGTCTTGCCGCTGCCGCCGGCACCGGTCAGCGTCACGAGCCGTGTTGATTGCAGGAGTGCGAGGAGATCGGCAACCGCACCTGTCCGGCCGACGAGCGTCGTGAGCGGCGCGGGCACGCGCGCCGACGACCAAGGACGCGGCCGAGTTTCGTCACGAGCAGTCATTCGCCGGACAGTGGATCTTCCCGGACCGGGAGACGGAGTGTCAACCTGCGGGCGCGCGTGCGGGCCGCTGACGACGCTCCTGAAATGTCCAATCCCTAACCCGGACGCGCACAGTGACGCAAGGTGGCGATCTGTGTAGCGCGGGTTCAAATCGAGTCGAGTGACAGACGCCACTCGAAGTGGTTTGCTCTGAGTGATTTAGGGAAGGGTCTTTGC
>Ga0182040_10001164_pt1 | contig 12168 bp, 10 predicted proteins | sample flu12Cox44000176_FD_125973 | JGI IMG/M metagenome (GOLD analysis project Ga0182040, IMG submission 125973) | Lab enrichment of tropical soil microbial communities from Luquillo Experimental Forest, Puerto Rico - flux8day.12C.oxic.44.000.176 | ecosystem: Environmental > Terrestrial > Soil >... | reverse complement strand
AGCGCTCACCGGAGTCATCCAGCTGATGCTGGCGCCACCAGGCTCCCGCAGGATGGCGATGCGGCCGACACCCGGAATGTCGAAGATCGGCTTCATGAGCTTGGCGCCGGCCTTGACCGCCTTAACGATGCGCTTATCGACGTCGTCGACCGCGAGGTAGGACATCCAGTTTTCCGGCACGCCGTCGAACTCGGGCTTGTCGATCGGAAACATGCCGGCGATGGGCTTGCCCTCCACCGTCGCGCACCAATAGGTGCCGCCGTCGGCCATAGGCATCGGCAAGAAGGTCCAGTCGATCGTCTCCTCGTAAAATTTCTTGGCGCGCTCCACGTCGCGCGTCATCAGCTCGTTCCAGCAGAACGTGCCGTGCGACCCGCAGCCTGACGTCTCAGCGTGATCCTTTTCGCGGGGTTTGGTTGCAGTCTGTGCCATGTTGGCCTCCTTCGGTTACGGAAAATAACGTTCGAGCTTGTCGAGGCAGCCGGTCCAACCTCGGCGGTGGCGGTCGCGCGCGGCCTCGTCGAAGAACTGCTCGTGAATCAAGGTGAGGATCGATCCTGTGCCGTCAGGCTTGATCAGAACGGTCACGAGCGACTCGCGCTCTGGCATGGTGCGCCATGCCCAGGCGAACACGAGCTTCTGGTTGGGCACGACCTCGCGGTAGACGCCGCTAACGTGATGCTGCTCACCGTCCTCTGTGCTGAACTCGACCGCGTAGCGGCCACCGACGCGCACGTCGGCGGAAGCCTGCTTCACCGGCCCTACGTCAGGGCCGAACCACTTCACGATTTTTTTGGGCTCGGTCCACGCGGCGAAGACTTTTTCTGGCGGCGCATTGAGACGACGTTTGAGGGTGAGGCTAGGCCTCGGGGCGACGGCAGGTTGGACTGACATGACTCATCCTCCTCCAGGAAGGCGGCAAGGCGGTCGAGGCGCTCGGACCAGAAGCGCTGATAGCGATTGAGCCAGCCCACGGCCTCCTGCATGGGGGCCGCGGCGAGTCGGCAGGATACGGTGCGGCCGGTTTTTGTCCGCGTGATGAGGCCGGCGTCGGACAGAACGTCGAGATGCTTCATGATGGCCGGTAGCGACACGGAGAATGGCCGGGCAAGCTCACTGACCGAAACGTGCTCGCGAAGCTCTAGTTGCGCGAGAAGGGCTCGGCGCGTCGGGTCGGCAAGCGCGCCAAAGGTACGGTCGAGAGCGGTGTCTTGATACTTAACCATATGGTTAACTGTATGCGCAGCGGCTGCCTCTGTCAACCCGGCCGTTACTGCCCGCTTTGGTCGCCACCCTACTGGGAGAGGCTCGTTGACACCGGAAGCGGCGCTTTTTATGGTCCGCCCGCCCCCTGAGAACCCTTATCGCCAGTCGCCAAATCCCCTCCGGCAACGATGGATGCTTGCCATGAAAATCAAGAATTCGCTCCGGGCTCTGCGCAAGCGCCATCGCAACAACCGCGTGGTGAGGCGCCGGGGCCGGCTCTACGTCATCAACAAGACCAATCGCCGCTACAAGGCCCGCCAGGGCTAGTCTCACGATGTGGCCGGGCCCAAGGTTCTGGCTGAAGCCTTGCGGGCCGTTATCGCTCTGTCTTGCCGCGCTGCCACTTGCCTGCGTCGCGTTGACCGCGCCGCGCCCTGAAGCCTTCGCCCAGCAATCCCAACCGCTTGGGGTTGAAGAGCTCGAAGGTGCGCCGCCCGGTCAAGCTGACCCCGACGTCATTGACGAGATGGCGCCCGATGAGATGTCGCCCGGTAAGTCGCCGCCTGATCAAGCGGCCAAGCCCGATGCCAAGAAGGACGGCGGCGAGGGACCGGCGCCCCGTTCGACCGAAGAGAGCAAGCGCGACAAGCTCAATCTCTCGACCGACAACCTGCCGCTTTCCGACCCGGTCGAGCGGCCGAAGATGCTCGCCAGACTCTACGATGAGCTTAAGAGCGCGCACGATGCGCACGACGCTTCGCCGATCACTGAGACCATCGAAGAGCTATGGCTTTTATCGGGGAGCGATACTGTAGATCTGCTGATAACCCGGGCGGATCGCTTCATCAAGGAATCCGATCTCGACCTCGCCCTCGAGATTCTCGATGCAACCGTGGAGCTCGCGCCTGACGATGCCGAAGCGTGGCACCGGCGGGCCACGGTTCACTATCTTCAGAAGGACTACGAACTTGCGCTCGCCGATCTCAGGCATGCGCTCGACATCGACCCCAAGCACTACAACGCGATCAACGATCTCGGAGTGGTTCTGCAAGCGCTCGACGCCAAGAAGGAAGCCTTGCAGGCCTTCCGCAAGGCGCTCGAAGTCAATCCGTTTCTCGACGATGCGCGCCAGGCGGTCGAATCCCTGTCCCGAGAGGTCGGTGGCCAAGACATCTGAACTCTTAGCCGCCGAGCAAACGTCCTAGTAGTCTTGCGTCTCGTCGCCGATGAACTAGTAGTCTTCCGTCTCGTCGCCGATGAAAGCGATGCGCAGCAGGTTGGTCGCGCCTGGAGTGCCCAATGGCACGCCGGCGGAGATGATCACCCGCTGGCCGGGCAGGGCGAAGCCTTCCTGATAGGCGATGCGGCAGGCCTTGGCGACCATGTCGTCCAGATCGCGCGGGTCGTCGGTGAGAACGCAGTGAAGCCCCCACACCAGAGCAAGCTTCCGCCCCGTCGCCGGAATCGGCGTCAAGGCGATGATCGGCTGCTGAGGGCGCTCGCGGGCGGCTCTGAGGCTGGTCGCGCCCGAGGCCGTGTAGCAGACGATGGCCGCGAGATTCAGCGTCTCGGCCACCGTTCGCGCCGCCGCAGAGATCGCATCGGCGCCGGTTGCCTCAGGTCCGATTCTCTGGGCATGGATGATCGCGTCGTAGAGCGGATCGCGCTCGACCTCCTGTGCCACCCGGTCCATGGTTTCCACCGCCGGCACGGGATACTTGCCGACCGCCGATTCGGCAGAGAGCATGACGGCGTCGGCACCTTCGAACACAGCCGTGGCGACGTCCGACACCTCGGCCCTCGTCGGAGCCGGCGCGTAAATCATCGATTCGAGCATCTGGGTCGCGACCACCACCGGCTTGCCGGCATTGCGCGCCGCACGGGTGATCTGCTTCTGCAGCCCAGGCACCTTCTCGACCGGCATCTCGACGCCAAGATCTCCGCGCGCCACCATGATGGCGTCGGCAAGATCGATAATCTCCTTGAGATGATTGAGTGCCGATGGCTTCTCGATCTTGGCCATGATCGAGGAGCGGCCGCGCGCGAGCTTACGCGCCTCGGCGATGTCCTCGGCGCGCTGCACGAAGGACAGCGCAACCCAGGCGACGCCGAGCGACATGGCAAACTCCATGTCGGCGCGGTCCTTCTCTGTCATGGCGCCGAACGGGAGCACGGTATCTGGCAGGCTGATGCCCTTGCGGCTGCCAAGCACGCCGCTCGTCATGACCTCGGCGTCGATCCTCACGTCGCTTGCCTCGATGACGCGAAGCCTGAACTTGCCGTCATCCATCAGAAGGGTGTGCCCTGGCCGCACCGCTTGGAAGATCTCGGGATGGGGCAGGTGCACACGGCCCAGGCCGCCAACCGACTCGCGCCGCGTGAAGCTTAGCACGTCGCCCTCGGTCAACCTGATCGCACCGGATTCGAACTTGCCGATGCGAAGCTTTGGCCCTTGCAGGTCGATCAGGATGCCGATCGGCCGGGCGAACTCGAGCTCGAGCTTGCGCACGATGGCATGGATGTCGCGTAACCCGTCATGGGTCGCATGACTCATATTGACGCGAAACACGTCCGCGCCTGCTTCGAACAGGCGGCGCATCGTTTCTTCGTTGTTGGAGGCAGGACCGAGCGTGGCGACGATCTTGACCCGGCGATTGCGCCTCATTGCGACTTCGCTTCGCCCTCGGGATCGGTGAGGCGAACGGTCCAGTCGCGCTCTTCGCCGGTGTCGACTTCGAAGAAGCCGGTCTTCTTATAGCCGCGCTTCACGCAGTCCTTGGTGTCGCGGATGGTGAAAGACTTGTCGTCGGTGCACATAAAGAGATTGCCGGCCCACTCGCCGCCGCGGTCGTAGTCGACGGCGTGGATATAATAGAAGCGTCCGATCAGCACGCCCTTAAGCAAGGTCTCGCAAGTGTGCGAGGCGATGTTCCACCATCCTTCGGTGGCCCAGCCTTCGGCGTCCTTGTATCCGATCGAGACGCCGACTCGGCTTGCCGTCGTATTGCAGAGCTTGAGATCGGCGTGGGCGGGAGTTGTGCCGAGACCCAGGAGGAGAAGGAGCGCAAGCGAACGCCAAAGGCTCCGGGCCGAGCAAGGGTGAAGGGCACGTGCGTGGTCTCGCGCGTGCCGGGCCAAGTTCGAAGCAAGCATCATCCTCTAAGGCCTGGAATCTCGGTTAACGAATTTCTAAAGGTAGCACCGAATTGGTTGAGGTTGTCTGACCAGAAGGCCGATTATAGGGCCAGTTTGGCAGGGAAAAAGACCAGCCGAAACTCGTGGGTAAATGCGTCGCAACCTAGGCCACCATCAAGCTTTTTTCTTGCCGCAGAGGGAAGGCGGGCGCAAAAAAGAGGCAGACGCGAGGGAAGGTCGCGTGGAGCGAAGTCTGGACACGCTGATACAAAAAGAATTGGGCGAGAAACCCTACCGGAGCATCGAGGGGGATTTGAGGACTGGGCTCCTCATCCTCTGCGATCATGCCGAGAATGCCATCCCTGAACCTTACGGCACTCTCGGCTTAAGGCCCGAGGACCTCAATCGCCATATCGCCTATGATCTCGGGGCGGCTAGCGTAGCCGAGCGCCTCGCCGAGATGCTCGGCGCGCCGGCCATTCTTTCCCGCTTCTCACGGCTCCTGATCGACCCCAACCGCGGGCTCGACGATCCGACCCTGATCATGCAGGTCTCGGACGGGCTGATCGTACCAGGCAATGCCGGTCTCGACGAGGCCGCCGTCGCCACCAGGATCAATCGCTACTACGCGCCCTACCACCAGGCCATCGAGCGCGCGATCGACACCGCGATCTCTGGCGGCAAGCCGCCGGTCGTTGTGTCGGTGCACAGCTTCACGCAGGCTTGGAAAGGCCTCCCGCGTCCCTGGTCGGTCGGCGTGCTATGGGACAAGGACCCGCGGCTTGCCCTTCCCCTGCTTGAGGGCTTCAGGGCCATCCCGGGTATCGTGGTCGGCGACAACGCGCCTTATACGGGACAGCTCAAGGGCGACACGCTCTACCGGCATGGCTCCAAGCGCGGACTTGCCCATGCGCTGATCGAGGTCCGCCAGGACCTGGTCCTTGGGCCTGAGGGGCAAGCCGAATGGGCGAAGCATCTCGCCGAGGTCTTGCGCAAGGTGATGCGGCTTGGCGGTCCGCTCCATGCGATCGAGCTGCATGGCTCCTACACCGATGGTATGCAGGCGGAAGCGGCTAGTGGCGGTAAGCCAGCGGGCAAGGGCATGACCGAGTCGATCCACACCGAGCTCGAGGCCGAGGCGTTCCGCCGGCTGGTCGCGCATCTCCGGTGGCGCCATGACGTGCAGAACATCGAACTGATGGAGCTTGCCGGCTTCTGCCGCAACTGTCTCTCCAACTGGTATCAGGAGGCTGCCGCCGCCAAGGGAGTAGCGCTCTCCAAGGAAGAGGCGAGGGAGATCGTCTACGGCATGCCTTACGAGACCTGGAAGGCGATGTTCCAAACCGAAATCGCCGCCAAGCGCCGCAAGCGCACAGGTTAGTTCGCCATCGGCTTTGGATAAATGGGATAACGAGGCCGCGCATCTTGAAGCGTGAAATTCGCGCGACCTAAGCTTGCGCGTAATCGAATCATCAAGCGGCGGAGTGACCTAAAAGTGCAGCTTCAGACATCAGCGAGAGACCAGCTTCGTGCCTTCGTTGCCCGTATCGAGCGGCTCGAGGAAGAGAAAGCGGCGCTCGCCGCCGATTTGCGGGAGGTCTATGCCGAGGCCAAGGGGAACGGGTTCGACGTGAAGGCGCTTAGGACCGTCATTCGCCTGCGCCAGCAGGATGAGAACAAGCGCCGCGAAGAAGAAGCGGTGCTCACGACCTACCTCCACGCGCTCGGTATGGCAGACGCCGAAGCGGCCTAGCGTTCATCACTCCGGTGTCATTGCCCGGCTTGACGCGGCAATCCAGGAATCCGGGCATTCGAAGTCAACGAAAGGCCACTTTACTGGCTTCTCGCTTTCGCGGGAATGACAGCAAAAGGACGACAGGGCTAGCGGGTGTTTTCGGCGAGCTGCGCGCGCGCAGGCACCTGAGTGTCCATCGCCACGTTGGCGTACAGGCTCCTGACGGCGCGGCCCGAGAAGGACTGGGCCGCCGCGAGGCCTGCATAGCCGGAGCTCTTGCGCAGGGTAAGCGCATTCGGCTTGTTCATGTCCTCGAACAGATCGTCGAGATTGGTCTGGTCGGGATGGGTGAGGGGAGCAACCGCGCGGCTGAAGGCAACCGAGGAATCAGTCATCAGGCTCGCGACCTCGAACGCGGCATAGTTGGTCTCGTCGGGATGGCCATCGTCGGCCTCCGGCGCGCCGACCACTTCTGCATCACGATAGGTCGGCGCCGGCGCTTCCTGATGGGCCTTGGGGAAAAGGCTCGGGAGCGACATTCCGCCGACGCTCGCATAGGCGAAGAGCTTGGCCGGCGGAGGCGGCGCGCCCTGCTCATGCGTCTCAACGGCGAGCGTGGGCTCGGCGTCCATGGTCGGCGTGAAGGAGGCGAGGATCGGCTTCGGAGTGGCGGCGGCCGGCTGAGCTTGCGCTGGCGTGGCATTGGGCCCGGCTTGGGCTACGGTCTCGGTATCAGTCTCGGTGTCGCTCGCGTCATCTGCGTCAGCCACTTCCTCTTTCTCGGCAGCAGGGTTCACGCGGACCGCCGCGGCGAGTTTGGTCTGCGCCACGATGCCCTCTGCCACGGCAGTTCTGTAGTCTTGCGGCGTAATGGGCTTGCCGTCGATCGGCACATATTTCGAGTGGCCGTCGGGGAAGAGGGCGGCGAGCTCAAGCCGAGGAATTCTTGGCCACATGCGCACCCTGCCGGTGTCGACGTGAACGAAGGGGACGCCGGAGGTCGGGTAATATCCGACGCCGCCCCATTCCCACACGAGCGCAGAGTTGCGCAGCACTTTGACGGGGACGTCGGGGAAGGTGATATCGGCGGCCTTGCCGAGGATATGCTGGCTGCGCTTGGCCTGGCCGCCGCCGTGCCTGCGTAAATTGGCGTTGGTCTCGGCGGTGCGATAGCCGCAGATGAGATGGACGGGAACTTGTGAGCCGAGCTCTTTGTGCAGGGTCCAGATGTGGTCGATTAGCACCGGGTCCATGCTGGTTTCTTTATCGGCCCGCCAATCGCGCATGAAGGTGTTGAGGCGCTTCAGAGCATCCCCGTCATATTTGCCGTCGCGCTTATAGGTGACGGTGATCGTCTCTTTGGTGTGGATGTTGTAGATGGTGAGTGTGCGGGTCTCGCCGGTCGCGCTCGCCCGATAGGTCGTTGCGGACCACCAACCTGCGGCGGTCAGAAGCACAAGGCCGGCGCCCAGCAGGGCGCGACGTGCGACACTCCCCCGAATCCGCATCCCTGAACTTTCCCTCGCCGGCTCCCCAGCCGGTTTCCCCGTGAGGTACGCAAGCCATGAGAGGCCAGGCACCTAGCGGGCGGCACCCGTCCTGCCGTCCGTTAACGATGAGTATTAGCCAAATTGCGGGAAAAACAAGGCAAACAAGTTATCGAGACGCAGAATCTCGGACTAGAGTTAACAGGATTTCCACAGGTTCCTTTAGAGTCTAGAAGCGCAGCCCAGCCGCCATGCGGGCGTCATGACCGTAAATATCTGCGTAATTTGAGGTCGATCCGTCTTCGTTCACCTTGAAAGTAAAGTAGGTGATGTAGACCGGGATTCTTTGCCGCAGTGCAACATGACTGTCGTAACCATCTGAAATGGCCGAGGCGACGCGCGCCTCGTTCCACCCCTGGTCGTGCTTTAACAGAATAAGGGCGAGCTGATCTGGGTTCTCGACCCGCATGCAGCCATGGCTTTCGGCCCTGACCGGCTGGGCAAACAGGAATTTCTGCGGCGTGTCGTGCATGTAGACGTCGTGCTTGTTGGGAAACACGAATTTGACGTGACCAAGCACGTTGTCTGGCCCGGGCGGCTGATAGATCTCGAAATTGCGGATATCCATCTGGTTCCAATCGACCGCGCCAGGATCGACATCACGGCCGAGATATTTGATGCGGAGCTTGTGACGCTCGAATACCGACGTGTTCCATCCGCCCCCGCTGAAGAACCAGGCAGCCTCCTCGCGAAGATAAGGCCTGATCTCCTCGACCTTGATCGAGGTCGGCACGTTCCAGAACGGGTTGAACACGATCTCCTGCATCTCGCCGGAGAAGACCGGCGTCTGCTTGTCAGGCCTGCCGGTGACGACGCGCGTCGCATGCACAGTCTTGTTGTCATCGACCACGCGCAGCATGAACTCGGGAATGTTGACGGTCACGTAGTAAGGACCGAGGTCGTGCGGCAGCCAGCGCCAGCGTTCCATGTTGACCAGGATAGCCCTGATCTTTGCAGGATTTCCCGACGTGTGCGAGGGCTGCTGGCCGTTGAGCAGGCGGCGCATGCCGGGTCCCACCATGCCGTCGGGAAGCACGCCGTGCGCCGCTTGGAAGCGCTCCACGGCTTCCACCAGCGCAGCGTCAAATGTGTTCCCATCGCCTTTCGAACGGGCTGGTACATCGAGCCGCTTGCGCAGCAATGCCACTTGTTCGTGTTGGATGCCCATCCTGAGCATGGGGCCATCCGGGATGATAGTGATGACGGCCGGCTTGTCGTTCTCTACCTTGTCTGCGCGGAGCTCGAGTAGTTTCTGCCGCAAGGCTTCGAACTGAGGCTGATCCGGCTGGAAGCTCCGCAAATACGCCGCCGGATCAGATCGGATGGCGATCGAATCGATGACTTCGGTAGGATCAGGCAACGCGAGGCTGGGGTCGAGATTCTCGCTCAAGCGGCTTGGAACGATGCGCCCGCCCCTCGCATCGTCGGCGTAGGCGAGAACAGCAAAGCTGACCTTGATCTCGGCGGCGGCAAGCCAGTCGGTGGCTTTGGGATCCGAAGCATTGAACGTGTCTGGCTTTGGCAGGACGTAGTCAGAGGTGCGGAGGCCGTAGTCGTCAGCCTTGGCAATCTCCTCCATCACCGCCTTCCCCCGATCGGTGAGGCCCTTGTTGTCAACCCATAAGAGATGCTGCCCAGGCTGTGAGTAATATTCGACCAGCGCGCCTTGCTCGCTCTTCTTCGCGCCTGAGGTAGCGGTGAATTTCTCCGAAAGGCGATTCTGTACCGCGATGCGGATCGCCTCTGTCGGATTGATCAAGCCCGCAGGCAGATCGGGCTCTGCAGCGAGCGCCGGCGCATGCAAGGCGGCCGCGAGAGCCAAGATCAGAGCAACAGGACAAGCCGCCCGCATCATTTCCTTTCCCCCGAATCCGTCTCGGTGTGATTCTCGTGACCAATCAGTCAGTTAGGCCTAGACTCGAGGCCGATCTCGCGCATCTTTCGGTAGAGGGTGGACCTGCCGATGCCTAGCCGGCGCGCGATCTCGGTCATGCGTCCCCGGTAGCGCCCGAAGGCGAGACGGATCATGTCGGCTTCGACAGCCCCGAGCGGGCGGATGTCGCCCGAGTCGCTCAAGACGGGAATACCGATTCCATCTTTGCCGTTGGCCAAAGGCACGTGAATTGTTGTGGGTGTGCTCGCTGACCCTCCGAGCATGACCGGCCCCTCGAAGCGCGGCATCGGATCTTTGGGCGCTGGCGCAGGCGGCACGGTCACGGCATAGCCTTCGACATGGGCTGCGATCTGCGGAAACTCGTTGACAGTGAGCATGGCCGTGTCGGCGAGGACCACTGCGCGGAACACTGCGTTCTCGACCTGGCGGATATTGCCCGGCCAGGTGTAGCGCTTGAGCATCGCGCTCGCCTCGGCATCGATGCCGTCGATAGGCTTGCCCTCTTCAGTCGCGAATCTCGCGATGAAATGGCGGACGAGCTCCGGCAGGTCCTCGAGCCGCTCGCGCAACGGCGGCACCCAGATCGGAAAGACGTTGAGCCGGTAATAGAGGTCCTCGCGGAAGCCGCCTTGGTTGACGAGGCTGATCAGGTTCTGACTGGTCGCGGCCATCAGGTGGACGTCAATCGCGCCATCTTGCAGAGCGCGGAGCAGCCTCACCTGAGAGGCGAGCGCAAGCTCGCCGATTTCGTCGAGAAAGAGCGTGCCCTGGTCTGCTTCAATGAATTTCCCGGCGTGCCTGTTAGAAGCATCGCCGAAGGAGTCACTCTCGTGGCCGAATAGAAGTTTGGCGATCTCATTCTCGGGCACAGCGCCGCAATTGGCGGTGACGAAAGGCTTCGACTTTCTTGCGCTCTCGCCGTGGATGGCGCGGGCGATCAGTTCTTTGCCAACGCCCGACTCGCCCTCGATCAGAACCGGAATGGTCGAATTGGCGGCCCGCTTGCCAAGCTCGATGACACGCTCCATTGCCGCGCTGCCGGCGATCAGGTCGGCGAAACCGATCTCGCCCTTTGCCGAGGCCTTGATGCGAATGAGCTCGTCCCCGAGCGCCTTGATCTTGAGTGCATTCTTGATCGAGATCTCAAGCCGGTCCGGGCTCACAGGCTTGACGACAAAGTCGAAGGCGCCGGAGCGCATCGCTGCCAAAGCGGCGTCGATGCCGCCTTGGGCAGTTTGCACGATGACTGGAGTCTTGTGCGGCAAGGCCCGGATTGCGGTCAACAGAGCCATTCCGTCGCTGCCCGGCATCAGGTCGAGCAATACGAGGCAAATATCGCCCGCAGCATCCGTGCGAAGCATGGCAACGGCCTTGTCGCCGCTTTCGGCGACAGCGATGCCATACCCGAACCGCTTGATTGTCTCTTCGATAATACGACGTTGGGCATGGTCGCCGTCGGCGACCAGGATGCGTTTTGGCATGACGCAGGACTCGATACAGTTACGCGAAACGCTAAGGTACGGGCGCAGGGCCCCGAACCATTCCATGCGGCTCAAGGGAAGCAGCGCCTGTGCCAAAACTGTGCGGCGGAAAGGTAAATATCCCCTTTAACTCGGTTCGATTTTGGTGAGGCTGTGGCTCTGGCGCCCTCCAAAATGCCGAGAAGGCGTGGTCTATAGCCTTGCGCGATGCGGCGCCACCTACCCACACTAACGGGCCATTGCCGCCAATCTGATGAGGATCTGAAAAACGCAAATGCTGCCCAAACTGACCGCATGGCCGGAGCACCCGATGTTCGCCGCGACTGCCGCCGCCAAAGCCAAGGCGAAGCACCGCTCACTTGCTCCGGCCGGAGCCAAGCCCAAGCTCGGCAAGCTGCCCGAATGGAATCTCGCCGACCTTTATAAGAGTCCCGACGCCCCCGAGCTTAAGGCCGACCTTGCGAGCTCTGAGAGCGCGGCCGACGCCATGCAGGCGCGCTACGCCGGCAAGCTCGCAAACCTGTTGGACAACGGCAAAGGCGGTGGGGAGATCGCCCAGGCCGTCCGCAAATACGAGGCGCTCAACGACGTGATGGGTCGCATCGTCTCCTATGCGAGCCTGCTGTACGCCGCCGACACAGCCGACCCTAAACGCCAGAAATTCTTCGGCGACATCCAGGAGAAGATCACTGCGATTTCCTCGAAGCTCCTGTTCTTCCCGCTCGAGCTCAACCGCATCGACGACGATGCACTCGAGAAGGCAATGTCGGAGTCGGAGCTCAGTCATTACCGGCCGTGGCTCGAGGATCTGCACAAAGAGAAACCCTATCAGCTCGAAGACAAGCTCGAGCAGTTGTTCCACGAGAAGGCGATAACGGCGCGCGGCGCGTGGGACCGGTTGTTCAGCGAGACCATGACGGCGCTCCGATTCGATGTCGACGGCGAGAAGCTAAGCCTTGAGCCGACGCTTAATCGCCTGCTTGAGCAGGATGAAGTGAAGCGCAAGGCCGCGGCAGAAGCCTTGGCCAGAGTGTTCAAGGACAATCTGCGGCTGTTCACGCTGATCACCAACACCCTCGCCAAGGACAAAGAGATTTCTGACCGCTGGCGAGGCTTCATCGACGTCGCCGACTCGCGACACCTCGCCAATCGCGTCGAGAAGGAAGTGGT
>Ga0182040_10001158_pt1 | contig 12217 bp, 10 predicted proteins | sample flu12Cox44000176_FD_125973 | JGI IMG/M metagenome (GOLD analysis project Ga0182040, IMG submission 125973) | Lab enrichment of tropical soil microbial communities from Luquillo Experimental Forest, Puerto Rico - flux8day.12C.oxic.44.000.176 | ecosystem: Environmental > Terrestrial > Soil >... | reverse complement strand
GCACGCGTGCTCGCGCCAGTTCTTTCACGTAAGCCTGGTTTACGCGCAGATCGTAAAGGATTAACCTCTGGTCAACCGAAAACGATTCGGAGAACTGTTCAAATTCGGGGTCGCGCGCGCGGCGGGTGAAACGGCCACCCCACAGTTTCATCCCGATTTCCTCCGCTTGGTGTGGTGACGGTGGTTAGCGCGGGCCCTGCGAGCGGCCGCCATCTTAACAGGAAGCCCGAGGATGTGGATGAAACCCTCAGCGTGCTTCTGGTCGTAATCCGTGCCCATCGCGAACCCGGCGATGCCGGTGTCGTAGAGCGAGTAGGGTGACTGCCGGTCAAGCACTCGGACGTTGCCTTTGTAGAGCCCGAGGGTCACGCTACCCGTCACATGCCGCTGCGTCGTCAGCACGAAGCTGTCCAAGGCCTCGCGCAGGGACGCGAACCATTGGCCGTAATACACCAGCTCCGCATAACGTAACGCCACGTGCTGCTTGTAGTGGAAGGTGTCGCGATCAATGCAGATTGCTTCGAGCTCGTGATGGGCGGCATGAAGAAGAGTACCAGCAGGAGTCTCATAGGCGCCATGGGATTTCATTCCTACCAGGCGGTTCTCCACCAGGTCGGTACGCCCAACCCCATTCCTGCCAGCGAGGGCATTCAGGGTTTCGAGCAATCGAATAGGCTGCACTTTCCTGCCGTTAATGGCAATCGGAATTCCTGTCTCGAACCCTAACGTAACTGTCGTTTCCCGGTCCGGAGCGCGCTGGGGGCTCCTGGAGACGCTCCAGGCCTCCTCCGGAGGTTCGCCCAACTTGGTTTCCAGCGGGCCGCCTTCATGACTCAGGTGCCAGATGTTTTGGTCACGACTGTAAGGATCCTTCCTGGTCACCGCCACCGGTACGTTGTGGTCGCGCGCGTAATCCAAGGCATCCTCGCGCGACTTAATCGACCATTCCCGCCATGGCGCAATCACTCGCAGGTGCGGCGCCAAGGCCTTGAAAGCCAACTCAAATCGTACCTGGTCGTTACCTTTGCCTGTGCAACCGTGAGCCAGCGCATCGGCGCGGCAAGCCAGCGCAATTTCCACTTGGCGCTTGGCGAGGACAGGCCGCGCGAGCGCGGTGCCCAGGAGATATTTGCCCTCGTAAACGGCGCCGGCCTGCAGTGCTTTCCAGAGATACTCGGTGATGAATTCGCGACGCAGGTCCTCGACAAGAACCCGGGAAGCCCCCGTACGTAGGGCTTTTTCCCGGACAGCGTCATAGTCCTCACCCTGGCCGAGGTCGCCTACCATGGCGATAACCTCGCAGTCGTAGTTCTCGCGGAGCCAGGGGATAATGATCGACGTGTCCAATCCTCCCGAATACGCCAGGACGACTCGCTTGACTTCCGGTTGAACCCTGAAAGATACCATCAGGTTTTCCCTTCAGAACCGAGGTGACACAGTCTGCGTTTGTATAGGGTTAGGAAGCGAGCACCGCCAGAATCTTCTTGCGGAGCTGGGCCGCTTGGCGAACACCCACCGCGGCTACAAATATGGTGTCATCGCCCGCCACCGTTCCCACGATCTCGCGCCAATCGGCCAAATCCAGGGCCATAGCCACGGTGTGGGCGTTTCCCGGATGGGTCTTGACGATGACCAGGTTCGAAGCCTGACGAACCTCACCCAGAAACTCCTTAAGGATCACGGGTAACGTGGGCTGCGGCGGAGCGACTAGTTCGGCGGCCTCCGGCAAGCGGTAGCCCTCACGGGTCTTCGCCACTCCCAGTTCCCGGATGTCCCGGGAGACCGTAGCCTGAGTCACCCGGATGCCCCGCTGCGCCAGCTTGCGACGCAATTCCGCCTGATCCGCGACCGCTTCCGCCTTGAGAAGATCCAGTATTTGGCTACGCCGGTAGAGCTTATCCATGCCATCTATAGGACACTGTTGGCTCGGGCTCTCTCTTCAGTGCGCCCCATGGCCCACCGGAATGTGCAGTCTCTTGAAATCTCCCCACCTCGCCGGCTGATACTGGTCCTTCGGTACAAATTCCTTGTTGTGAAAGACCATGCCCAGTTTCGCTTCCTCCACTACGGCGCCCTTCTGAGGCAGGTAATCAAAGTTGCTGCGGTTTGAGCCGTAGTAGGAGCATAGCCAGAAGCCGTCCTCGGCTTCGATGGCGTACAGGGCCGTCACCAGCGGCAAGGGACGCGTAGGATCTACAACCTGCTTGATCTCGGCTTCAACAATCGTACCGCTGATCCCTCGTGCAGTGGGAGGCGTAGTTGTCGGGGTAGCAGGCATGTTTCTCTCGGCTCACACCTTCGAGCTCGGCGCATCGGTTCTGCTGTTCTTCAGGACAAGCCGCGGACCCCAATTGCGTCTGCGCTGAACGTCCGATGCACCGTATCGGCGAAGACTGCAACATACATCGACGGCCGCGGCTTCGTCAACATGGCATCGTAATTCATGGCATCGTAATTTATTTAACCCCTTGTCACTTATTGTCCAGCGCTGCTAGTATCTGGAGTCTGGAATTGCTTGTTATCTTGGTTTGGCTAGGGGGATCCGATGAACCGCAGAGACTTCATCCGTCGTTCGAGCGGTGCGACTACCGGGGCCTTGGCCTTGCGTTCAGGCGGCAGAGTGCTTTGGGCTTCTGAGCTTGGCCGCGCTTCTGTTGCGCCCAGCGATCGAGTGCGCGTCGGAGTGATCGGCATCGGGGCGCGGGCGCAGCAAGATGCCTACAGCTTTACGGTAGTGCCCGGCGTTGAGTTAGTGGCTGCGGCCGATGTTTACACCGACCGTCTGACGCGCGCCAAGGAGCTCTTTGGCGAGACGCTCGCCACTGCTGGCGACTACCGCCAGATCCTCGACCGCAAAGATATCGATGCCGTGCTGATCGGCACGCCAGACCACTGGCACAAAAGAATAATGGTTGAGGCGATGGAGTCCGGCAAGGACGTCTACTGCGAGAAGCCCATGACCTACACCATCGAGGAGGGCTTTGAAATCATCGATGCGCAGAAGCGGACGAACAGGATAGTCCAGATCGGCAGCCAATGGCCGGATTCGCCGCTAACCCAACTGGCCAAGAAGTGGATCGACGAGGGACGGCTGGGCCAGATCACGCTGATCAAGTCCTGGGAGAACCGCAACACTCCGGCGGGGGCCTGGTTTTATCCCATTGCGCCCGACGGAAACGAGAAGAACATCGATTGGAAGACATGGCTCGGCTCTGCTCCCCGGTGCCCGTTTGATCCCAAGCGGTACTTCCGCTGGCGTTGCTATTGGGACTACTCGGGCGGTTTGCAGACCGACCTGGTGGTTCACCATCTTAACACCGTGAACTTCCTCATGGGCCAAACGGGACCCCAAAGCGCCATCACTTACGGCGGCAGCTATCGCTGGAAGAAAATCTATCCCGAGGCTGAGGTGCCTGACGTAGTCAATACTCTGTTTCAGTATCCGAATTTCAGTTACAACGTGTCGCTCACCCTCAACTCCTCGGTCGAGGGATTCGGCACCTACGTCATGGGAACCAAGGGTACTATCCAGATTGATGAAGTGAAGATGACGTTTTACCCCGATCATCCGCTGGATGACTACGGCTGGGTGGTGGCGGCCTGGCCGGAGGCCTTGCAGAAGGAGTTCGTGAAGAAAGAGAATATCGTCGGCATCAATCAGCCCTGGGCTCCTGGCACCTGCACAGCGCCAGAAGCCAACGAGCACTACGACATTATCGGTGACCCCACGGACTTACACGTCAAGGCTTTCGTGGAATCAGTACGCTCTCGCCAGCCTACTCTCGAAGGCGCCGAGCAGGGACACAACGCAGCGGTGGGCGCCCACATTGCGAACATGTCCTACCGGAATGGAAGCTGCAAAGTGACATGGGATGGCAAGCAAGCAAAGCTCGTTTAGGGCGGTCGGATAATTGTCAGAAGGAGTTGTTCACTGCTTAGTTTGCCGGAGGCTGGCTGGGGACAACCAAAATTCACAGAAGGAGAGGACAAACATCATGAGAAGGTTTCTTCACCCCATGCTTGGCGTAGCAGTATTTGCCGCTCTGGTCGGTCTTACGCTTGCGGCAAATTCGCGCGGCACCGCAGAGCTCACGCTGAATGGTAAGAAAATCTCGGTCGAATATGGCCGGCCGTCCTTGTCCGGCCGCAGCATCAACGATTTGCTCGGGCAGTTGCCGGCTGGCGAATTCTGGCGTCTGGGCGCTGACAAATCCACGACGTTCTCGACCACGGGCGACCTCATGTTTGGAAACGTAAAGGTTCCCAAGGGTGAGTACAGTCTATGGGCTCAAAAGCAGGCGGACGGAAGTTGGAAGCTGGTCTTCAACAAGCAGCACGGCCAGTGGGGAACGAATCATGACGCCGCTCAAGACTTTGCCTCTGTGCCCCTGAAAACGGAGAAGGAGAGCAAGCCGGCCGAACAAGTGACGATCATTCTCGAGGAAGAACACGGCAGCGGTGAGATCGCTATTCAGTGGGGCGATATGGAACTCTCCGCCGCTTTTAAGTAGAAGCGTCTCAGTGTCCTGTGATCCCGTGCTTCGTTACGGCACGTTCGGTGGCCTCTTCCTGATCCTGCTCGCTGTTGCCCCAATCCACCACCAGGGACAGGTGTCACAGGACCGGTTGGCCGGCGCGCCGGAGACACAGTCGGGCGCCCGTGCCGATTACGAACGCCCGATTTCCCTCAAGCAACTGCCGTCCAACATCCTTCATGACCAGAAGCCTATCTGGTTGTTTCCAATCCAGGTCGCCAAAGGGAAACACCTGAAGCCAGTAGTGGCGGTGACGCTGGCGACGGCCGGCCTGGTAGCCCTGGACCCCAGCGTCGGCGGATATTTTCGCAACAATCCGCGCTACGCAAATTGGCCGAATGGCTTCTGGTCAGGACTCAACACAGCCCTGGCGACGGCCATTCCTCCAGCGACTGTCTACGCGGTGGGACTTGCCCGCAAGGATTCCTACGCTCAGGGCACATCGCTCCTGGCACTCGAAGCCGTTGCCGACTCCGAGCTCGTCAGCGTAGTGATGAAGAGCGTTACCGGGCGGCTGCGCCCCAGCGACGTCCCGCCCCACGGAGATTTTACTCACACCTGGTTCAAGTATCCGGGCACCTTCGGCAATAGCGGTTCCTTTCCCTCCGGACATGCCATCGCCGCCTTCTCGGTCGCCTCAGTGTTCTCCTATCGCTACCGGCGTCTCCGATGGGTTCCGTGGGTGGCTTACGGGGGAGCGGGGGTCATTGCGCTTTCCCGCATACCTGTCCAGGCGCACTTCCCATCGGATGTGTTTGTTGGGGCCACCCTGGGCTATGTAATTGGTCGCTACGTGGTGCTGCGTCGGTAGGCGCGGAGTGTAGCGGGGAAGCGCGTTACCCGTCATTCCGAGTGTTACATGGGCCTTCGGCCCACCAATGGCCATGAAAGTCACCCCAGCCTGTCAGCTAGAACTCCATTGACATCCGCAAGCTGACACTACGGGGGGCGGCGATAGCCGTCCCTGAAAACAGGCTGTCGAAATTGATGACATTTAAATGGTTCGTTAGGTTGAACCCCTGAACTTGCAAGATCACAGCTCTTCGCTCCTGGCGGTAGAGCTCGAGACCGGCGGAAGCATCAAGTGCATAAGACGGTCGCACCCGGCCGCGTGCGAAATCGACTTCCCGTAGAACACGCGGGCCATATTGCGCAAGCAGGAAGCTGAAGTCCACATCGCTGGTGTCGAGCTCCACGGGCAGGCCGCTTCCGAACCAGCCGTCCGCGGCGAGCCAGAGTCGGCGGTTCGCCTGAAAGCGCAGCTTGGCTCGCGCCGTGTTGCGCTGATCCTGTGAGACCCAGAAGCGGCTGTTGTCCGGCACGTCGGCTATCGCCTGGGCGCCAATGAACAGCCCACCGGTGATCGGTCCCTGTCCGACCCCGACTTGGTTGGCGTAGCTGGCGAAGCCGGAGAAACGGCCCCACTGCGCCAGCTCGACCTTAGCCTCGACGCCCTGAATGCGGGCCCTAGCGTCCGCAATGGGAAAACTAACGCCTGTGTTAAGCAGCGTGTTGTCGTCCGAATAGTTAAGAAAGTTCCTCCGAAACACATTCGCGTCGAACCGTACCTTACTCCCTAAACCCTTGGTCAGCCCAAACTCGTAATAGTTGGCGCGCGCCGGCAGAACTGGCAGACGCAGAACCAGGCTGCTGATCTGACTGACTTCAGGGGAGCTCGCGAGCAGGAGGTTTTCAATGGCCGGGGTCTGAAAAACCCGGTCGTAAGCGGCGTGAAGCAGAAGGCCCGCGGAACCGAAATAACGTGACACCGCTACCCGCGGGCTCCAAGCAGATTCGTTCACCACAAAGCGGTAGTGGTCGTAGCGCACGCCCAAGCTGACGTTCCAGTTCGCGCGATGGAATTCGTCCTGGAAGAAGGCCGAGAATTCGACATCGGTCAGACGGTCGTGGAAATTGAAACGTGGGGCTGTGTTCGGATCGAACTGCGAAGGGTTCGTAATCACGTACTGCAAGGCTTCGTGAACCGGATTGAAGATCGCGTCCGCCCCGATCTTCCAGTCGTTGCTGCCGCGATGCCCCGCCAGAGCTACACGGCCGTAACCCTCGCAGAAACCTCGTTGCTGGCTGATGATAATCGGTGTAGCCAGATCATTGGACCAAAGGTTAAAGGACTCCTCGAACGCGCCACCTTCGGCGCTGAGCAAGAGATCCGGAGTCAGAATTCGCTGATAATCGACTTGGCCGCTAGTTTCCGCAGCCGTGGCATCCTGACGCTGACCGGCCTCCTGTTGTACCAGTTCGTTGGGAACGAGGTAGCGAACTTCGCCCTGCCGGATGGAAAGCCGGAGCCGGTCCCGGTCCGTAAGGTCCCGCGAATAAGTCGCCGTGAATCCGTCCGTAGAGCCGTGGTTCGTGTAGTTGGCAATTACGGGAGGATCGAGATATCGATCCGTCGCACCAACATTACCGGTCAGCATGAACTGGTTGGCACCGTGCCCGTACCCGATTCCCAAGTAGCCATCTGCTGTTGAGAAGCTTCCGCCGCCGGCGGCGGCGATCACATGGAGGCCGGAAGGCGGGTCATTCGGGGCCGTCACCTCAACCACACCGCCAAGCTTCCGGCCATACTCGGCCGGGAAGCCCGCCGTCATAACCCGCATCGATTCCGCGTCGTTGGACTCCAGGGGCGGAGCAAACGCCGGAGAGTGGTTCGCCGTGAGCGGGAGACCGTTGACCACGTATTGAACATCGTACTCGGAGCCTCTGGGATGCAGCACGCCATTCGCCTCATAAAGCCAGCCAGGCTCCGCGTTAACTAGGTCGGAGAGACTCCGGCCCATCTGGGCCGGAAGCCCCTCACGGATGGCTTGGGAGCCAACCGAGTAGATTGTTGCAGGCTGCCCGGGATCCACCAGGGTGCCAGAGTCCCCTACATTAATAGTGCTTTGTACCGGTGCTAGACTAAGGATCACAGAAATGTTGAGTGGCACTTCGGAATGAACCTCGACCAACTGCTCGCCGGAGAGAAAACCTGCGTGGGTTACTCGTAGGTTGTACCTGCCAAAAGGAAGCCCGCGGGCGGCGTAACCGCCGTCCTGTCCGGTCATGAAGCTCCGGTGCAGCTGGTTCGCCTCACTCACGAGGTCCACGGAAGCCACGAGACCTCCACCGTGGGGATCTCGAACCTCGAGACGAATCTCGCCGCGCTCATGCTGGGCTGCCGCCGGGGCGACAGCAAGCGCAACCAAGGTAAGAGCAGGTGCGAGTCGGCAGAACATGTCGAATGTCCAATTATACGCTGCCATAGGCAGGCATTCGCCCCGGATTTCTTGTCGATCGGACGGGCGAATGATTGAGGCTGAGTAGCTCGACTGAACTCCTGCAGACACCGCTCTGGGCCCGCTGGATTCGACGGGATACTGATGATATGTTGATCATCACGTTCGGGGCGGCCGCTAGAACAGCTTGTGGCACTACATCGAGGAAGCCGGTCGCGGGGCTCACCTCCCTTCCGTTTCCTCGGAGAGCTGCGCGAGAAAGATGAGCGAACAGGAACTGCAGAGCATCCTCGATAACTCAAACGCCGTGATCTACGTCAAGGATACGGACGGGCGCTACCTGCGCATTAATCGTCGATTTGAGGACCTGTTCGGAGTCAGCAGGACGGAGGTCCTCGGCAAGACCGACTACGATCTGTTTCCCCGAGAGATGGCCGATCGCTACCATACCCACGATCAGGAAGTGATGCGCGTTGCGCAGTCTTTGGAGTTCGAAGAGATTGCTTCTCAAGAAGATGGGCTCCACACCTATATTTCCAACAAGTTTCCACTTTACGATTCCGCGGGAGCTGTGTACGCCGTGGCTGGAATCTCCACCGACATCACGGAGCGCAAGCGAGCCGAAGACGCCCTGGGTCGCAGCCGGGCATTGTTTGAGAAGTTCTTTGAGTCCTCCCCCGATGCAATTATGAGCGCAGACGTGGAGGGGCGGATTCTACGCATCAATACCCAGATGGAGAAAATGTTCGGTTACGACCGGGCTCAATTGCTGGGACAGCCGGTTGAGCTATTGATGCCGGAGCGCTTCGGCGCTGTGCACCCCTCCCATCGCGCCCAATACAGCGCCCACCCTAGCTCGCGGCCCATGGGCATGGGGCTGGAGCTCTACGGCAGGCGCAAGGACGGGAGTGAGTTTCCGGTAGACATCATGCTGAGTCCGTTAGAAACGGAGAAGGGCCCGCAAGTGCTGAGCGTGATCCGCGATATTTCTGAGCGCAAGATGGCCCAAGAAGCGCTGCAGCAGAGCGAGGAGCGCTTTCGTCTCCTCGTCGACGGCGCCAAGGACTATGCCATTTTTATGCTCGATCCCGACGGACGCGTCGCCAGTTGGAACCCAGGCGCGGAACGCATCAAGGGTTATCGCGCGGAAGAGATCATTGGCCACCACTTCTCGCAGTTCTACACGCAAGAAGACCAGGAAAGCGGGAGGCCGGCCGATCTGCTTAAGATAGCGGCGGCTGAGGGGCGCATTGAGAATGAAGGCTGGCGGGTACATAAGGACGGCTCCCGATTCTGGGCCAATGTCACCATCACTGCCTTGCGGGATGAGAAAGGTCTGCTTCGCGGCTTCTCCAAGGTGGTGCGCGACTTCACCGAGCGCAAACGCGCCCAGGAGGCCCTGCTGCTCCAGATCACGAACATCCTGGTCACGAATCTGGACGTACGGCGGCTCTTTGCAGCCATCTCCGCCAGTCTGCGCCAGGTGACCTCGCACGAATTCGCCAGCTTAGCCCTGTTACAGGCCGCCGGCAAAGAGTTGCGCGTCGAGGTCCTGTACTCGTACGGCAAGGGCGCTATAGCCCCGGAAGCGGTAATGCCCCTGGAAGGTTCCCCCGCCGCCGCGGCGCTGGCCTCGCACAAGCCTCTGCTGATCGAGGCAGTCGATCTGCAGCACTTCCCCTCCGAGATGACTCGGGGATTTGCGGCGGAGGGCCTCGCCTCCGCGTGTATCCTGCCACTGGTCAGCCGCGATCAGGCTCTCGGGACGTTGAACGTCGGCAGTCGCCGACGGTCGGCGTTCGCCCAGGAAGATGTGACCCTGCTCAGCCAGGTGGCTAGCCAGATCGCCCTGGCCGTCGACAACGCCCTGGAGTTCCAGCAAGTGGCGGAGGTGAAGGAAAAGCTGGCTGAAGAGAAACTGTACCTTGAGGAGGAGTTGCGCACGGAGTACGACTTCGAGGAGATTGTGGGCGAGAGCCCGTCCTTAATGCGAGTGCTCAAGCAAGTGGAGACCGTCGCGCCCACGGAAGCGACGGTCCTCATTCTGGGGGAGACGGGGACCGGTAAGGAACTCATTGCGCGCGCCATACACGATTTGAGCCCTCGCCGCAACCGGACGTTTGTGAAGTTGAACTGCGCGGCGATTCCCAGCGGGTTGCTGGAAAGCGAGCTGTTCGGCCATGAAAGGGGCGCCTTTACCGGCGCTATTTCCCAAAAGATTGGCCGCGCCGAACTTGCCCACCTGGGGACTTTGTTCCTCGACGAGGTGGGGGACATTCCCCTCGAGCTTCAGCCTAAACTCTTGCGCGTCCTGCAGGAGAAAGAGTTCGAAAGACTGGGAAGCACTCGCACCATACCAGTCGACATTCGCCTCGTTGCCGCCACCAACCGCGATCTAGCTCAAATGGTCGCGGACCGCCAGTTTCGCAGTGACCTTTACTACCGCCTTAAAGTCTTCCCCATCTCCGTCCCACCCCTGCGCGAACGCGGCGCTGAGGACATCCGTTTGCTGGCTCTCCGCTTTGCTCAGAAGCACGCGCAACGAATGAAAAAGCGGATTGACACTATTCCTCCCGAAGCCCTGGAAGCCCTGGCGCGCTGGCATTGGCCGGGTAACGTGCGCGAGTTGGAGAATCTGATCGAGCGCGCCGTGATTTTGTCGCGAGGCCCGGTACTTTACGTTCCCCTAACCGAGTTAAGACCGATGGCCGAAGGGGAACCTGTCCCAAACTCCGCAACCCTTGAAGCCGCAGAGCGCGAGCACATCCTGCGGGTTCTGCGCGGCACACAGGGGGTCATCGGCGGCCCTCACGGCGCTGCAGCCCGCCTCGGGCTGAAGCGCACTACGCTGAATTCCAAAATGAGGAAGCTAGGAATAACCCGACAGGATTTCTAGGCTCACAGACTGCTGAAAAAGCCTCCAATCATGTCATCCCGAGCGAAGATTCCATGAGCCTTCGGCTCTCAACTGCGCATGAAAATAGGCTTGTATGGTGCTAAGTCTTTTGTTTCCACGAGCGACCTCGGCTATTTTCCTGGCAGCGAGGGATCGGCCGACTCTCTGGTGTCCTCTGTGGTTTTCAAGCTTAACACTGAACACGCGGAGCGTCTCGGTGACCTCCGTGTTGAGGCTTGTAGTGGGCACAGAGGGTGCAAAGGCACCACCGGGATCAGGAAAAATCTTCGCGACACGCGAAGAAGACACGTTCAAGTGCTACGGATCCCCCCTCGATAAGGGCTTCCCGCCTGACCGTGTCCTCTTCCTCTTGGTGGGTCGGGTTGGCAACGTCGACGGCATGCCAACCCTGAGCCTGCCGCCGAACCATTCCTACTTCATAGCCCTACTTCATAGCCCTACTTCATCGGCGGAGGAAAGTTTTTCATCAGCTTCGCGATGCCTTTGTTCAGGTTCTCCAGGTTTTTCTCCTGATTCTTGCTCGGGCTTAGGGTCTTGGTTGCCCTTCCGGTCCATACCAACTGTTTGTTAGCTGCGTCGTAAATGTCGACGACCAGCGTACCATTAGTGATGGTAGAGCTCGTTGCAGTTCCCATGCCGCCAAAACGGAAGCCTCCACCCATTCCAAAGGCGTTCCACTGCCTTTCCTGGTCCAGCGCAACCTGGTAGCCAACGTATAGGTCAGCGTTATCGGCTTGGGTTTGGGTGAGCCCCTTCCCGGTCAACTGCCCCACGACGGCGTTTTGAATTTCCTGGTCGGTAATCTGATTAGGGTGTGGGCCGCCCGGAATCGTCACCCATTTGAAGGTGTGGAATTGTGAAAAGTTGGTGCCCGGCATGAAGTTGTAAGTGACATCTTGCGCCAGGCCGAGGCCGCAACAACCAAGCAGGGTCACACAGAGCCCCGCCACGATTTGAACCGACTTCTTCATCTTCACCTGCATCATAATTTCCTCCCTTGTAATGACTCTCTCCTTCTTCAACTGCAGATTGAGTCACTGTCAGATTTTACCACCGTCCGTCGTGGCGAGTCCGGCCGCGCCCACAGCACACAAGGTGTGCCGGGCTGAAGCCCGCCGCTACAGCGGTTGGTAGTTCATGTTTTGGATCTGGATGGTGAGGTGCTCCTTCTCGCCGTTCACCGTGGCGGAGGACATGTAGTTGGTCCCGTCCGGCAACTTGGAGAACTGGGCGGTGAAGGTCGCGGCATCCTTCGGGTCGTTGTTTAGATAGGACGACACGTCAACACTCTGGATCCCCCTCTGGACGGTGTTGAAAACGAGTTTCATCGAGTCGCCCTGCATGTTGTAGTTCGTAAAGGTCATTTGAACCCTATCGGGGCCGGCCTTGCTGATTGATGCGCTCCCCTGCTGGAAAGCCTGCTGCATCTTCTGGGGGTTGGGCGGCACATAGCTATGTACCAGGCCCGAGATCTGCTGCGCGTAGTCCTTCAGCTCCTCCGTCTTCTTTTCGATAATATGTTGCTT
>Ga0182040_10001156_pt1 | contig 12243 bp, 12 predicted proteins | sample flu12Cox44000176_FD_125973 | JGI IMG/M metagenome (GOLD analysis project Ga0182040, IMG submission 125973) | Lab enrichment of tropical soil microbial communities from Luquillo Experimental Forest, Puerto Rico - flux8day.12C.oxic.44.000.176 | ecosystem: Environmental > Terrestrial > Soil >... | reverse complement strand
CTGGTTCCAGGAGGACTTCAGCGCGCTGCTCGAGCTGCTCCGAGCCGATAAGATCCATCCGCTGGTCGCCGAGCGCCTGCCGCTCACCGAGGCGCGCCGCGCCCACGAAATGCTCGATCGCACCGCAGCCACGGGAAAACTCGTGCTCGTGTCCTAGAGCCGGTGGGGACGCTGGCTGATGGCATCAAACGTGACTCCTGGTCGTCTCGCCTTCGACCCGCTCATTTAGAGATGGGCTGACGGGGCAGACGCGGTATTTGCCTGTCGCCGAGCACGGCCTGATCGGCGACCTGCACACCGTCGCACCTGTCGGCACCGATGGGACGATCGACTGGTATTGCTGTCCGCGGTTCGACTCGCCGAGCGTTTTCGCAGCCATTCTCGACGCCGATCGCGGCGGACTGTTCCGCATCGCCCCGGACTGCCACGGCTGGAGTTCGAAACAGCTCTACCTGCCGGACACCAATGTTCTGATCACGCGCTTCCTGATGCCCGAGGGAGTGGGGGAAGTGCAGGACTTCATGCCACCACCTCGCACACGCGAGGCGGTGCACCGGCAGCGCATCATCCGCCATGTGGTTGCCGTCCGAGGCCAGATGCGCTTCGTTGTCGACCTCGCCCCGCGCTTCGACTACGGGCGTGCATGCCACGAAGTCCAGCTAACCCCATACGGCGCGTTCTTCCGCTCCGGCGATTTGGAGCTCAGCCTTTCCACGCCCTGCCCGCTAGAAATCGTCGACAACCGCGACGTGCGTGCGCGAATCGCCCTGCAAGCCGGGCAGACGGTCACCTTCGTGCTGGACCGCCTCGAGCATGGGCAGAAGCCGTTCGACTATTCCGACGCTGACATCGCCGCTGAATTCGATGCCACCGTGGCGTTCTGGCGCGGCTGGCTGCGCCGCTCTACCTATAGCGGGCGCTGGCGTGAGATGGTGCATCGCTCGGCACTCACACTCAAGCTGCTCACATACGCGCCCACCGGCGCGATCGTCGCGGCTCCCACGACCAGCCTGCCGGAGCACCTTGGCGGCGAACGCAATTGGGACTACCGCTACACATGGATGCGCGACGCCGCCTTCTCGCTCTACGCACTACTGAGACTCGGTTTTACCGATGAGGCGGGCGCGTTCTTGGAGTGGCTGCAAGCGCGCATTCGTCAAGCGGCAGAACGTGAATCCGGCCCGCTGCAGATCATGTACGGCATCGACGGTCGCGACGATCTGCCTGAGGAGCAGTTGTTACACCTTGAGGGCTACATGGGTTCAGCACCGGTGCGGGTAGGAAACGCCGCGGCCACCCAACAACTCGATGTCTACGGCGAGCTGATGGACGCTCTTTACCTTTGCAACAAGCACGGCCTGCCCATCTATCACGATGGCTGGATGCAGATCACGCGCGGCCTCGAGTGGCTGATAGAACATTGGGACCAGCCCGACGAGGGGATCTGGGAAACTCGCGGCGGCCGGCAGCACTACACGTACTCCCGGCTCATGAGCTGGGTCGCGGTCGAGCGGGCGATTCGAGTGGCTCGTCAGCGCGGGCTGCCAGCCGACATCCCTCGCTGGAGCAACGTCCGCGACCGCATCTACCACCAGATCATGGAACGCGGCTGGAACGACGCACGACTGGCGTTCGTCCAGCACTACGACAGTGACGTGCTCGACGCGTCGCTGCTGCTGATGCCGCTGTGCAAGTTCATCGCCCCGACGGACCCCCGTTGGATCTCGACACTTGACGCCATCACTGCAGAACTGGTCTCCGACAGCCTCGTCTACCGCTACAACGTCCAAGCGTCACCGGATGGGCTTGCCGGCAAGGAAGCAACCTTCTCGATGTGCTCCTTCTGGTGGGTGGAAGCACTCGCCAGAGCCGGGCGGCTCGATCAGGCGCGCCTGGCATTCGAGAAGATGCTCACGTATGCCAACCACCTCGGGCTGTACTCCGAGGAAATCGGGCCGACAGGAATGCAACTGGGCAACTTCCCGCAGGCCCTAACCCACCTGGCGCTGATCAGCGCGGCCTATAACCTGGACCGCCAGCTCGGATGAGCGCGCCTCGATCATCGTGCCGCCCGTGACCACGAGCAAACTGCCAAGCTGTCCGCTATCAGCCCGTTACTCGCCATTTCTGGGTCGGGCGGCGGGATGGCCAACGCGATCATCATCGAGCGTTTGGGCCAGGCGGCTTCGCAGTCTGAGACAGCAGGACACACAGAGCCCCCGGGCAGCCTGGGAGTGTTACGCCACTTTCAGGAGGATCTTGCCGCCCCGGAGGAGATGCTGCACCGCGTCCTGGATCTGCGTGAGGGGGTACACGCCCGCCACGGGGACAACGAGGGTGCCGTCGGCCACCAGCGGTGCCGCCTCACGAATGACAGGCACCACCTTGTCGCGGTAGTCGAAGTCGCCGACAAAGAATCCGCGGACGGTGAGGTGCTTGCCGACCAGTGTCGAGGTGTCGACCCACATGGGTTCGTCCCTGGCCCAGGAATAGCTGACCAACCATCCACCGTCGGACAGCAATTCGAGCAGCCGCGCCACCCCTGGACCGCCGACGGCTTCCACTGCCAGCGCCACTCGCGCGTCGCCGATCACTGCTCGAACATCGCTGACCGCATCGGGGTCGTCGACGTGGACCACGTCGGCCCCGGCTGCTGTGAGCTCGGCGAACGTTGAGTCGTCACGGGCGAGGTTGATCGTCTTCAGTCCCCGAAGTTTGGCTAGCGCGATCAATGACCGTCCCACACCGGAGTTCGCGGCGTTCTGAACCACCCAGTCACCGGGCTGCAGGGTGGTGCATTCACTGAGCATCAAGCCTGCTGTCGGGGGGTTGCTGCCCAGCATCGAGTACTGCTCGATGTTGCCGCCGGCTGGGAGTGCGAAAAGGCTGTCGGCGGGTACGACGAGCCGCTCACGCCACGCACCGGCATACAGAGGTAGCACGACCAGATCGCCGACTTGTAGTCCTTCGACCTCGGCTCCAGTGGCAAGCACGCGGGCGACCCCCTCTGCGCCTGGTATGTGGGGCAGGGGTGGTCGCGCCAGCATGCCAGTGACAACCAGGAGGTCGTGCTTGTTCAACGGAGAGACCTCAACGCTCAATAGAACCTCACGCGGACCCGGTGGCGGCGGCTCCTCGACGTCGACGACGCGGAGCACCTGCGTGGGGTCCCCGAACTGTTCAATCTGGATGGCGCGCATAGTAATTCCTCTCCATCGAAGGGTAGGCCGCCGTGTGAACCTGCCTGACGGATACGTCCTATTACCCCGCGAAGTGCGGTCCCGCTGCTGCGGCTGCTCACCGAGTCTCTTCGACTCAGACTTGGATGCTCTGGCCGATGTGCTCGACCAGCACCGCGCGGCGGCGCTGGAGCCATTAAATGCCATCGGTAGCAGTGAATCCGACGGAGAAAACTTACTCGGTACGCTGGAGCAAACTGCCAAGCCGTGCTCTCCAAGGCTGTTAGCAGCCATTTCCGAGTCGGGGTGGCGGGATTTGAACCCACGGCCTCTTCGTCCCGAACTCTGCGTACTGGGCGTTTGGAGGTGCTGACCGCGTTGGCTGACCTACAAAATCGCATGTCAGAACGTTGGAACAGTTGGTCGGCGACGGCGCTTGGCGAAGCTACTGCGGACGGACTGCGGACGATGGTGGCCTACGGCATCACTGGTTGGGCGGTCGGCGCCACAGACGAGGATTGAGGAAATTCGACGGTGGCGCCACCCGACAACACCGAGTAATGGACCTCGATGGCTGCCGGCGGTGGCAACCGCGAGCGTTGGGCTCACCTGTTTCGTGATCGCAGCGATTCGTTTAAGCACCTTGGCCAAGTACCCGATACCCGACAGGGGTGAACCAAATGATCGCCGCAATCGTGATCGCCGTGATCGGGTTGGTGCTCGCCGTCGCCATGATCGCCTACGGCGTACACCAAAGCACTGAGGGAGTGGGACAAATGATCAGCCCCAAAACGGCACGCTTCATCTCCGTATTGACACGCACCCACGAGGTCAGCGATGACCTAGGGCACCGCCTACGTGTAGCCGCCTACAAGGGGCAGATGACGCCAGCGCAAGCGACCATAACAATCGCGGCGCTCACAGCACTACCCGCTCGGTAGGCGACACCCACGCTAGGGGCGCTATGGCGTCTCGGTCGGATTCCGCCGATGTGTGAGGTGGGAGTGTGTCGGTTATGAGATTCTGCTGGGGTGCCCGCTCCTCCGGCGGCTGCTCCTTCGGGGGTGGTGACGTTTTTGTTCACCGATGTGGAGGGTTCGACTCGTCGGTGGGAGACCGATGCGCAAGCGATGCAGGCGGCGCTGGCTGTCCACGACAAGGTGTTGCGCACGGCGATCGAGGCGCATAGCGGCTTCCTGTTCAAGCACACCGGCGACAGCGTGTGTGCCGTGTTCGCCTCGCCGACCGCTGACTTGTGCGCCATTCTCGATCGGATGGACCGTACCGACGAGTTCCAGGTCTTGGGCATCGCTGGTCCAACACCGATGATCGAGATCGGTCAAGCGCGACCGCCCCGAGTTCCGCCCACATCACTGAAGCCAAGGAGCCGAAAGGATGACTGCACCATACGGATTCAAACCACGCGAAGGCGTCGTGGTCACTCATTTCCTTGTCGTATCTGACCAGGACAGATCACGGGATTTCTACCGCACGGTTTTCGAAGCAGACGTGCTTCGCAATCGCGACCCGGTCATCTTGCAACTCGCCAACGCATTGCTGGTCCTCAACAGCGGCGGCGGCCCGACCGACGACAAACCGACCGTCACGCTCACGACCCCGCCGGACCCCGACCGGGTCAGCTCATTTCTGAACATCCGCGTCGCCGACATCCACAGCGTCCATCGCCAATGGAGAATGCGCGGGGCAGTATTCCTTACTGAACCGGTCGACTTGGGACGCGAGATCCGCGCCTACATCCGCGATCCCGACGGCCACCTCATCGAAGTGGGTCAATCTCGCGACAGTTTCGAAGTAGGTCCAGCCGGTGACACTTGACGGCCTCTGGGTCATGCCGGGCGAACTCGCCGCCCGTGATCGGCTCACACAGACACTGGTTCTTGCTTCTTCAAGACCCTCAGAGTCCTGAACAGGGTGCTTCGGCTGATTCCGAACATGGTGGTCAATTCACTCACCGGCTCACCCTGTCGGTATAAGCGCAGGAGTCGCTTCTGCTGGGCCCCATCCAGTTTCATCGGTTTGGTGGCGGCCAGGCCGCGGGTGATCCGAGCCTCGCGGGAGGCCGCACGCCGCTCCTTGCCGAGTTCGAGTTCCAATTCAGCGATGGTGGCCATGATGCTGGTGACGGCACGCCCCGTGGGAGTGCTCGTGCCCACCCCTTCCCGCAGAGACCGAACGTGGATACCGCGAGTGGTCAGCTCGTGCAGTGCGGTGGCGACTTCGCGAACGGATCGTCCGAGGCGGTCTACGGCGACCACCACGAGTTGATCGCCTTGACGGAGCCAGCCCATGCACTCCGTCCAGCCCGGTCGGCTGCTCCCGGCGCGTCCGGAGGCGGTGTCGGTGAAGAGCCGGTCGGGTGTGATGCCTGCGGCTGCAATGGCGTCGTGCTGCTGGTCGATGGACTGCTGTCCGGTGGACACCCGGAGGTACGCAGCGATACTCATGGTCATATGAACCACGGCGGTCCGACAATTCATCCGGTGTCAGATCCAGGGGAAGTCGGACTCGCCTGTGACACTAGGAAATCGGACTCCGCCACGTGGGCCGATCTGATGCGTGCGGTCCAAGCCGCGCCCGGTGCCGAATGTTTAGAAACGACACCTGGCTCGGCGAACTAGCACGCGGCATGGACTGGACCGCCTCGAAGCGGGCGACTCGCCGGACTGGCAGGAGCAGCACCAGGTCGTCGAAACCCATGGCCAGGACGAGGTCCGTTAAGAGTGAGGTGACGGCGAGGGCCAGGCGCTCTCCCTAACTCGTGGGATGCCTGAAGTCGTTAGGCGAAGACGTCGTTGAGGGTGACGGTTTGTAGGTTGCGGCTGTGGATGAGGTCGAGCAGCTGGGGAAAGCAATGGGTGACGGTGGGCAGGTTGGCGTGGCCGATCACGATCTGCTGGGGCTGAAACGATTTACTGGCCGCAGCGATGAGGCTGCTTTCGTCGGAGACCGGATTGCCGATGTCACCACTCCACAGGGTGATGGTGGTATATCCGAGGTCGGCGGCCACCCGGTCGATGTCGGCGTTGTGCACCCCGTAGGGGGGACGCCAATACGGGGTGCCGTCCGTCCCGTAGGTGTTTTTCAGGAAATCGGCGTTGCGGCTAAGCTGATCTGCCACCGCGCTATGCCGAATGCGGTTCAGGTAGGGGTGCGACCAGGTGTGGTTGCCCATCTGGATCTGCCCCGAATCGACCATGGGCCGCAGCGCCGGGGCGTTGACCGACCATGAGCTGTTGACACCGTTGACGAAGAACGTCAGCCGGGTGCCGCTATCCTGGCAAAACTGGGCGAACGCTCCCACCACCGTCACGCTGGTGCCGTCATCGATGGTCAACGCCAACTGATTACCGTTTCCCGGCAGCCGGGTGAGCACACCCACTGGGGCCGCTGGCTTCTGGCTCCGGGCGAGCGGGGAGCAGCTTGCCGCCGCCAACGCGGCGACCGCCATGCCATACAACAGCGTGCGCCGATCGATGTCCTGCATCACTCAAACGCTACTCACCTCCGACCGTGAGGGGAAGAAGGCGGCTTTCACTGTGCGCCTTTAGGTTCGGCTCGCCAGACGATTAGTTGAGTGAAGCCGGGCCGGTTCGTCGGGAATGCGTTTCTTGGCGACCAGCAAGCCGCTGTCGTCGATAATGGCGACATCGTGATGGGGCCATACTCGAAGCGGCGGGGGTGACGAAGACGTTCTCGGACACCATGTCCGGAGCGCGAGACGACCGGCCAGCCCTGGCGCAGCTGTTGACCTACATTCGTGCGGGACACCGTTGTGGTCTGGAAGCTCGATGGACTCGGTAGAAACACCCTGCACATCCTGGAGACGGTCAAGGAGCTGACCGACCGAGGTGTGACCTTGGTGTCGACTAGCGACGGCATCGACTCATCGACACCGGCAGGACGCATGATGATCGGTGTCCTCGGGTCCCTAGCCGAGTACGAGCGTGAGCTGACGATCGAGCGTACTGCGTTGAAGCGGGAAGCATCTCGGGCTAACGGCACCAAGTTCGGACGCCCTCGAAAAGTCGACGATGCTGTCCATATCGCGACCGCAAGGCGTATGCGAGAAGACGGGCACACCGCCAAGGCGATCGCTAGATACCTCGGGGTCAGCAGGGCGACGCTGTACCGCTACCGAAACGAAACACGCACGGCATAGCGGCTTCTACCGCCGAGTGCTATGGGCGATAGATGTTGCCGTTCAGCCCTCGTGCCAGTCGGTGACGTAGCGGGGAATTATGTTCTGGCTCTTCTGATCTTGACCCATTTCGGCAGCCACATCGGTCTCGGCTGGTTCGGCACGCTGGGCACGCCCCGCTTTAGGGGGCCCGCCGGGTTGTTGGCGCGGCGGATTCGACATTCGGGCCGCCGGGGAGTTGATTGCGGCGGGTGACCAGCTGCCAGGCCACCAGAACGGTACTGACCCACAGCACGGCAACATAGAAGTTAAGGATCACCCAGGTCAGGTCGTGGGCGGTGTCGGTCGCGTGATGACGTATCCCTAAGACGGTGCCGTACGCCAAATCAAGGACGGTCTCGACCACAAACAGCCACACGACGGGGATCGCAGCCACGCTGCGACGGCGCAGCAACCAGATGCTCAGCAACGCCAGGCCCGCGCCAACGACATCACCCCACTGGACCTGCTGGGCCGCCGCGAGCGGAATCTCGAAGCCGAAGCGGCGCGCGGAGTAGATCTGCAAGGCCACGATCCGCCCGACGTGCACCCACAAGCAGGCGGTGATGGCCACCGCGGCTGGGCGTTGCCGCATCCAGGGCACGACATGCCAAACGGCGAACACCGCTGCGAAAAGGAATGCGAGCGCGGTGGCGATCAAGCTGGCCGAGGCTGGAGTCATCGCCGCACCATCCCCGTGCTCACGACTCTGCGAGCCACTGGTAGGCGCGCTCGCGACCGGAGAACCAGCCGGTCGGAAACGTCGCGCTTCCTTCGATGCTCGGCTGGGCGCCGGACTCGACGGTGCCAGGGAATCCGGGCCTAACGAGGAACGCAAACTTGGTCACGCCGGCGGCACCGTAGCGCGGAATGATGTTCTTATCGCGCCACTCCATGACACCCGGACCGAACTCGTGGTGGAAGTCGGTGGCATCGATAATCATGAACCGAGGTTTATGCTGCTCGCCCATCTGGGCCAATAGTGTCAGTGTTTCCTTGAAGTCCGCGTCGCTCAATTCGACCGGTAGCCAACGCAACTCCAGCGTCTGCCAACCCTCGTGATGCAAGACCACGCCCCATGGATTGCGGGCAACCTCTACCGGCTCAACCTGCTCAGCCATCGCCATCGTTTTCCTCTTTCGCGAGCTACGTTGCTATTGCAAGCTAGCGCGGGTCCCCGGGCAATCATGAGGGCCCGATCGGACAACTTCCGTGCCGATTCGGCCATTACATGTCCGGACTCGCGTGCCGGGCATACCCTCGGACGGTGTTATCGGTCGCGGTGCTGGCGGTGTCGGGTGGACCCTCCATCGGCCCCGCAGGCTTCATGGACACGCTGGGCAAGGCCGACCGGTCCTGGCAACTTGAGGCAGGTGCGGCATGGTCCCCATTGTTTGACGTCACCCTGGTCGGACTGGACTCCAAACCAGTGCGGTGCCGCGACGGAATCCTGCTGCAGCCGCATCGCCGTGCGCGTGATCTATCCACCCCGGACCTGGTCGTCGTGCCAGCGTTCGACGACGAGAATCTGCTGGATGCGCTCGCCGAGAACCTCGCATGGGTGCCGTGGCTCAAGGCATGGCACGCCCGAGGCGCTCGAGTGGCTTCCTCGTGCATCGGGGCGTTCCTGCTCGCCGAAGCCGGGCTGCTCGATGGACGCCCGGCCACCACCCACTGGATGTTCGCCGAGACCCTCCAGTCGCTTTACCCGGCGGTCAATGTCACCAGCGACCGCCTCATCGTCGACGCCGGTGATGCGATCACATGCGGAGGCGCCACGACGTTCCTATCGCTGGCGATCTATCTCGTGGAACGCTTCGGCGGGCACGAGCGCGCTGCCCTCGCCCGCAAGATGCTACTCATCGATGGGGGCCGCACCAGTCAACTTCCCTACTTGGCCTATACCCCGGTCCGTGAGCACGGCGATGACCTGGTTCAGCAAGTGCAGGACTACATCGACAGCCACCTCGACGCGCCGATCCGATCCGAAACCCTGGCCCAAATGTTCGGCGTAAGCCCACGCACATTGTCGCGTCGGTTTCACGCCGCCACCCGCGCCAGCGTCAGTGCCTATGTGCAGCAAGCCAGGATTCTCCTGGCCAAGAAACTCCTCGAGACCACCGACCAGCCGATCGAGCAAATCCGCGCCACCGTCGGCTACCTCGACCCCGCAGCCTTTCGGCGTGCCTTCCGCAACGCAGCAGGAATAGCCCCGCGCCAGTATCGCAACACCTACGCCGACCCACGATAACCGAGCGCCCTTGCCGTACTGGGCAACCTCGGCGTCGCCTGATAGGGCTGCGCGGGGTGATCTGATCGCGGTGGGGCGTTCCAGCAGTTTGCCCTTGTGGAAGACGGCGCCGTTGCGGACGAGGGCGACCAGGCGGCGCGTTCACGGCGCGCCAGCGTGCCTCAGCGGCCTCGATCAGCTTGAACGCCATCGCGAGCCCGGCCGCCCGCGAGCCCGGCCCCTTGGTGACCTTGCTCCTCAAACGCACGGTCGCGAAAGTACATTCGATGGGGTTCGTCGTGCGCAGATGGATCCAATGCTCCCCCGGGTAGTGGTAGAACACCAGCAGCAAGTCGGCATCGTCGACGATCTTCGCCACGGCTTTCGGGAACTTCGCGCCATAGTCTCGTTCGAACGCGGTGATCGCCGCCCGCGCCTTGTCGGCGTCTCGGCGTTGCAGATTTCCTTCATCGCCGCCAGCGCGCCCGGATGCGCCGACTTCATCTGTCGAAATCTCGTGAACACCTGTCCTGCGGACTGTAAATCCGTCGCGTACGCCTACACGGGTTCGAATCCTGTACCTGCCACCACAGGTCACAGGGTTATGGCGTTAGGAGGTCAACCCCTTCAAATGCGAAACGCAATCGACATCCTTGCCTGCGAGGTGTTCCAGCGCGCCGACCGGACACACCAGCACGGCTCCGATAACGTCGGTGGACGTGATCGTCGCCGCGACCCGAACAGTGCTTGCCGGTGTTTTGTCCACCGGTGTCTTGTCCACCGGGCTGGCGGCAGTATCCGTAACCGCTGACCCTGCCAACCTCTCCGGGTCGTCGGAGGCGCGCAGCGCTTATGTCGCCGTTTCGGTGGCCACGGTGTGGGCCACGCCGCAGAGCCCACGTCCAGTCGACCATCCCGCCCTGACAAATCCGGTCGATATTCGCGGCTGGCTGTCGGACATGACGCTGGCCCAGCAGGAGGCGCTCACCTCGGACAATCTCAACCACACGCAGGCCCTCTTCGGCGACCGCGTCTTTGTGGTGGGGGAGCAGGGCGACTGGGACGAGGTACTGGTCCCCGGCCAGCCCACACCGAAGGACTCCCTGGGCTATCCCGGCTGGATTCCCAAGGCCCAGTTGACGACCGATCCGGGCTACGGCGCGCTGAAGGAACACGCTCCCTTCGCGCTGGCCGATCGCGGCATCACCACCTGGCTCTACCGCGAATCCGGACTCTCCGATCAGGACCTCGAGATCAGTACCAACACCAGGCTTCCCGTCCTGAGCCGCACCGACAAGGCCGTTCAGGTGGCCACCCCCGATCGCGGCCCGAAGTGGCTGGATGCCCGAACGGTGGCGGTCTACGAAAAGCCCACGGACATACCGCATCCCACCGGAGCCGATTTGGTCCGGTACGCCGCCGTGTTCGTGAACGTCCCCTACCTGTGGGGCGGCCGTGCCGGGTTCGGGTTCGATTGCTCCGGTTTCACCTCCACCATCTACCAGGTGTACGGCATCACCCTGCCGCGCGATGCCGGCCCGCAAGCCGCCGACAGCCGGGGCCGCCCCGTCGACAAATCCGCGTTGCAACCCGGCGATCTGCTCTTCTACTCGCACGGCAGCAGGGACCCCGACAATCCCGACGCGATCTACCACGTGGCCATGTATTCCGGAAACGGCGACATGATCGAGGCATTCGACAAGACGGCACCAGTGCGCATCACCCCGGTTCGACTGGACGCAGACTACTGGGGCGCGCGCCGCTACCTCGACCAACCGCGGTGATAGACCGATGCCTGCTACCGGCGATCGTCCGACGCGAGCATCTTCGCAATCCGGTTGGCGGAACTTGCACGGGCGGATTCATACCCCGGCTGGTGCGCATCCTGCCGGTTATCGCAGCTCAGAGCCCTATAAAACGGTTGCCCTGTGCCCGGAGGCTGCGTGCGCGGCGGCGACCGTCGTAGTCAGTCCAACTGCGCTCTCCCGCTGCACGGTCCAGCAATACGACGGAATATGCGGGGTTACCGGTAGGAGTCGCCGTTTTCCAGCAGATCATTACCGCGGACTGCAGCGGTCACCTAGCCTGGGCCGTAGATGTCTCAACCATGAAGCTGGCGTCAAACCCGGAGCGGTTAATGTTCGGTAAGCCATCTGTGCGAAAGGCCATCGTTGTTGGAACTGTCTTGCTTACACTCGCTGCGGCTTGCTCACGTGGCAATGCAGCGCACACAGCGGTAAGCGACGGCGCGCGGGCAACGCAGGCGCCGGATGCGGCTCCCACAACCGCGCGGGCAACGCAGGCGCCGGGTGCGGGCCCGGCACCTGAGTTCGCAACAGTGTCAAAGCTGATGAACGATGCGATTGCGGCACATAGGCTGCCAGGTGCTGTGGTTGTGATCGGCCACGGCGGCAAGATCGTCTTCGACCAGGCTTTTGGCTCCCGCAAGCTGCCCGGCGAACCGGGGCTAGATGGATCGCCCGCACCTGCAGAGCCGATGACCGAGGACACGGTCTTCGACATGGTGTCGTTGACGAAGTGCCTCGCAACGGCGACTGCCGTCATGCAGCTTTACGAACAGGGCAAGGTTGCGTTCGACGATCCCGTGCAGAAGTATTTGCCGGACTTCAACTCGG
>Ga0182040_10001153_pt1 | contig 12259 bp, 15 predicted proteins | sample flu12Cox44000176_FD_125973 | JGI IMG/M metagenome (GOLD analysis project Ga0182040, IMG submission 125973) | Lab enrichment of tropical soil microbial communities from Luquillo Experimental Forest, Puerto Rico - flux8day.12C.oxic.44.000.176 | ecosystem: Environmental > Terrestrial > Soil >... | reverse complement strand
AGGAGAGAAATATGATCATCATTGAGATCGCCAAGCGCGTGAGAGATAAAGAAAGCATGGATGCGCTCTCGACACTGTTGAAACCCATCACCAAGGAGAATTTCTGACCATGACAACACCTACACCCGTGGGTGTCGGCAAGAACCAATCGCTTAATAATTTAAATATTATTGTCGGTCAGAATGAAGATCAACTGGGACCGCTGATCGCTATCGGTAATGACGGCAGTCAAACCGTCTTGACCTTCGATATGGATCAGAATCCTCCGACAAAGCACGCTGTCATTGTGCCCTTTGGGGGACCTCTGCCTCCTGGGTCTACGGTCATCTGCCAAGGCAAAGTGTTTGTTACCGGGCAGTTGACCGACGCGACCAGTATTCGTCCGACTTGATGTGCTCTCAAAGGGTTGTGCGAGGATGCAGAGATGGCGAGGGGCTTCGCCCTCCATTCCCAACAGCAGCACACGCTCCCTCCTGGCGAGTGTCGTTTTCCGCAGCGGTCGAGGAAAATTCGGGCGGTCAACCCCGCTGCGCCGCGCCAGCGGCGATCCAGTGGGGGACGCCAAAGGAGCGGTCGCGGACAGCCTGCAAGCGGGACCGCTTTGGTTCGGCCTCATGAACGGCAGGCTTCACCGATTTCCTTCCCGTAACCAAAAAATGCCGGAGTGTGAACTACCTCACACCTGCGGCCTTCCGCCAAGGTTAATAAGAGCCTAAACGCCGGTAGCGCCCGGCCCGGCGGACAACCGAGCGAGCGGGCATCATCCACGAACGAAACTGGGGAGTGGACCATGGCACGACAGATCAACGACGCAGGCTTGCAACTTATCGCCTCCTCCGAGGGCCTCAGGCTCAGCGCTTATCAGGATGTGGCCGGCATTTGGACGATCGGATACGGCCATATCAGAGGCGTAGGACGCGGGATGACCATCACCGAGGATCAGGCGATGGCCTTCCTGCGGGAAGATCTCGGTCAGGCAGAAGCCGCTGTCGACGCCGCGACATCTTCGGTCGAAACCGACGACAACCAGTTCGCCGCGATGGTGTCACTCTGTTTCAATATCGGGTCGGGTAATTTTCGGACTTCGTCGGTGCTGAGGCAGCATCTCGCGGGCAATCCGGCGGCGGCGGCGGATGCGTTTCTCATGTGGGACAAGGCCCATGTCGACGGCGGGCTCCAAGTCGTCCAGGGCCTCCTGAACCGGCGGCAGCGTGAAAGGGAGCTTTATCTCGCCTGAGGGATGACCCGATCACGTGCATATTTGATCGCGGCGCTCTGCGGCATCTTCCTTTGTGCCGCGCTGGGCACAACTGCATCCGCAGCTGAAGCCGCGCCGCCGCAGGAATGGCGGGGTACCTGGGCACTCGAGCGAGACCTGGGTGCCGCCGCCGTCAGCGCGCTGAGCAGTGCGCAAGTAAAGGCTTTATTGGGGACGAGCCTGTTGCTGACCGACCGAACGAGCATCCCTGGCGGTGCTACCTGCACATCTCCGCAGTTTCAGATTTCGCAGGAATCGCCTGAAGCCATTGCCAGCGACTTCCGTGTACAGTTGCCCGAACTCCGAACGACGGGTGCACTCAGTGTTCTTGACGTGGGCTGCGAGAGCGACGGGTACAGTCTCGTGCGGCTCGGCGATCAGAGCGCGCTTCTGATTTATCAAGGTCATGTCTTTTTAGCGGCGAAAGTGCCGGGGGGTTAAAACTCGACGTACAGAGAAACAAGGTACAATCGCTGGAGAGCCGTATCGCTCGCTGAAATCCTGGCGGCCCGGCGTGTCGAGCGGGTTGAAGGCGAACCCCTCGCGCTCGGAGCGTGTCGCCGCCGAGGAAGCCGCGCTCGCACCCGACCGCCATCCAATCCGGCCGCACGCGCACCGCTCGCCGCGCGCCTTGACCTCGCCTGCCAGCTGGATAGCCCCGCCGAACAGGAGCAGTTTCTCGTCCACGGCGGTCTCGCCGCCGTTTACCTTTTTGCCCAAGTGTGAACTACGTCACACCTCTCGAACGCTGCCTTACATTAGGGTTAATGAGGATGGAGCGTCCAGCTGGGACCAGCTGGGACGGCCATCTCGGCAATGCCGGTCGACGGCGGTGTCGTGGAAACGAGATTGGCCGGCCGGCATCGTTGCCCGTCTCGCCACAGGAGAGGTCAATGGCCACTGAAATCGTAATCATCAACCAGTGCTCGGTGCTGTCGGACGCCAATGTCCAGGCAGTCATTCCGGCGGTGCAGGCCCAGGTCTCCGAAGACTTTGCGCCGATCTGGAACACCGACGCCACCCTGCAGTTTCTTGGCCGGGGTCACAGAGTTCCAAGGGGAATCTGGCCGCTTTACCTGCTCGATCACTCGGACCAGCCCGGTCCGCTCGGGTACCATCTAGACGAGCATGGACGGATGGAGGGTAAGGGCTTTGCAGCGGACGATCAGCGATATGGCGTATCCTGGACCGTCGATCTGACCCACGAGCTGCTGGAAATGCTCGGCGATCCGACCACCAATAACCTGATCAACCTGCCGGACGGCCGCCAATGCATCCGTGAAGTATGCGATGCGGTGGAGGATGACAGCATCGGATATATGAAAAACGGGGTGCTGGTCAGCGATTTTGTGACCCCGGCATACTTCTTCGAATCCAATGATACCAAATACGATTTCTGCGGAAGACTTACGGGTCCGGCGCCGGCGCTGACCCCCGGCGGATATCTGGGGATCTATGACCCAACGACCGGACAATGGACGCAGGTCACCGCGCGCCTGCAGAACGGCCAACAGAGCTACCGCTCCCGACGCCACGGGCGCACGGCGTGGCACGCCGTGCACGGAGCCCAACACGGCGCAGAAAAGCGTCGATAACCTCGACAAGACCGGCGCCGCGCGAACTCGTCCGGCAGGGTTGGTCCGGCGCTGCCGGCTGAGGACGCGGCGCCGAGCCCTCTGCGGGCGAGGTCAGCCTCGACCGGCGTAAGGGCGTACGGCACCGAGCAGAACGCCGGTCGGCGCCAGGCGCGGCCCCTCGCCGTCGTCGACCGGCGGGACGATCGTCGCGCCCCAGCTCAGCAGGGTTTTCAGCGAGGCCTGCGCCGCGGGATGATCGAGAAGGGGTGCGTTCATCGAGGGGCCGATGATCACCGGCGTGCCGCGTCCGATCGCCTCCGCGACCACCGATAGCGCCAGGTTGTCGGCGATGCCCTGCGCGAGCTTGTTGAGCGAATTGAAGCTGCACGGCGCGAACAGCACCATCCCGCGCGGCGGCCGCGGGCGGATGGCCAGATCGAAATACGATTGGACGACCTGCACGCCCTCGATCTCCGCGAGCTCGCGCGGCGCGATCACCCGCGACGCGTTCGGCGTCGGGATCGCGATGACGGTCGAGAAGCCGAGCCCGGCCAGGCCGCGCAGAAGCTCCGGACCTCGCGCCGCCGTGCTCGCGCCGCTGACCACGAGGTAGGCGACCTCAAAGCTTTCCTGTTCGGGTGCGACTGCCAAGGCCGATCTCGTTTTTCATCATGAGCGCCAGCGAAAATAGTGGCGGGTACCTGTCTTGCTCCAAATCAACGGCGAGTCCTGTCCGAAAGCCAAAAACCGGCCGTTATGTGATCATCAGCGGCAGGCGCAACGCCGCTCACCGAGTCTGGAGCCGGTTCCAGATCACGGCGCCGACATGTCCGATAAAATACCCTATAGCCGCAGTTACGAGGATCAAGACGATCGCTCGAGCAATTGCGAACGGTTCAACCACGAATACCGGCTTTAAGAAAATGCATCCAGAAGATGAAATCGATCAATGGCTGACCCCCAGCCGGCGGCAACGATGATGACCCAGACAAGGTGCCAACCGCCGACCAAGAAACCGAGCACCAACCCGCTCTTATATGGGCCGAGATAAGTCATAACACGGCATAAGCGATCAATTGGGCGCGGGACGTTTTCTCCCGGTGATCATCGCGAGAACGAGATTTTCGCGATGCCGAAGCTGGCGAGGGCCACCCCGAATATGTGAGCAACCACGAGCGCTACCGAGATATTCGCGAGCAGACCGTGCAGTTCGCTAATCGCGCTTTCCTCCGGCTTTTCTCCGGTTTCCGCCGCAACACGGTGCGCAGCTCCATTGCCGGACGGGTTGCCCTCGGTCATAAGAGCTGCCACCGGCCCCTTCCCCTCCTCTCCGTAGGCCATCAGTCCGTCACCACCGTTGCAGCCAGACAGGCCAGGAGAGCAACGACCATTGCCCCGCCCGCGGGACTGTGTCCGAGATAACGGCGGCCACGGCCATATAGCAAGTCTATCAGATACGTGATGACCGTGAGCGGGCCATACACAAAGTCGCTGAAGCGCGCGTGACGCGCGCCGACGAACCCCCAGAGGACGCGCAGCGCGACAAGGGCGCCAACGACATAGCCGCCCCACACATGCAAGAGATCCGGGCCGCCGGCCTCCTCTTCGGCACTCAAATACGCCACAGCGAAAGCGGCGACGAGCGCCCAATGCCCGAAACGCACCAGCGGGTCCCAGACAAGGGTGGTCGCCGGCCGGCTCGTTCTCTGGATCATTTCGCTGCTGCTCATCGCTCATCTTCCGTACCGTCAGCAAAAATGTATCGCTACTGACCGTGGCTACTATTGATCTGAATCAAGCCTCCAACTTCCGCCGCGAGATATTTTCTGCTCGACACGAGGCTTGGCCTAGGTCAATGGACCTTGTCGAGGACGGATGCGTACACTCTTTGCAGCTTCTCTGACTGCGGCAATCCTCGCCGCGCCAATCTGCACTGCCGCGGGGCACGATGGCTGGTTTGCGCGCGTTTGTCCGGCAAAGACCGAGGCCGGCACCATTCATCTGACCTTTGCCGGCGGCCGCCAGGGATACAGCTGGTCCTGGTCCCGAGGGCGAACTCCCGACGAAACCGACCTTCCTCGCCGGTTCCGCTCGGTGACGCGGCTGAGGATGCGCGGCAGCACGGTATCAACGCCAAGCAACGTCCAACCACACGCTTATGTCTGCATCGGGTTCCGCGATCATATCGTTCAGCGCATGGAATTCGACGATCACGAAGATCACGAAAAGAATTGGAATGGTACCGATGATTGCGCTTGCTGAGAGCAGACACCAATGCTCATGTAACGGCGTATTGTTTACCTGGGTCGATTAAAAGAATCGCGGATGAACGCATTCTGATTAAGCCAAAATCGTGGAGAGAGGCGCAAATGTACAAAAACATCCTTTTAGCGATTGACCTTGACGACGAGGCGTCCTGCCGCAAGCCGCTGCTCTCGGCGGTCGAGCTCGCGCGCAAATTCGGCGCGCGGCTTCACGTCCTCACGGTGGTGCGCGAAGTCGAGGCCATGCTGCAGGCAAGAGCGGCGACGCTCGCCTATGAGGTCATCGCCTCGGATCTGGAAAACCGGATGGCCGCGCTGATCCGGCGAGCCAGCGCCTCCGACCTCGAGCCGAATATTCTCATCACTCACGGTGCGAGCATCTATGCCGAGATTTTGGGGGTCGCCGAGGAGGCCGGAGCTGACCTCATCGTGGTCGGATCGCACCGGCCGGCGATGAGGGATTACCTGCTCGGCACCAACGCGTCGCGCGTCGTGCGCCACGCCAGCTGCTCGGTTCTCGTGGCTCGCGACTGAGCGTGGGAAGCGATCCCTCCGCCGGCTTTTCCAGCGGCCTTTCCGAGCAGGAAGCGGCTGCGCGCCTGAAGGCCGAGGGCCCCAATACGCTCCCCGCGGCCGACCGGCGCAGCTTCGGCCGCATCATTCTCGAGGTCCTGCGCGAGCCGATGTTCGCGCTGCTGCTCGCAGCTGCGGTCATCTACCTGATACTTGGCGATCTCACGGAGGCAGTCGTTCTGGCAATCTTTGCGAGCACCTCGGTTCTGATCGCGGTCGTGCAGGAAACCCGCACCGAGCGGGTGCTCGAGAGCCTGCGCGATCTCACCAGTCCGCGAGCACTGGTGATCCGCGACGGTACCGAGAAACGGATTGCCGGCGCCGAGGTGGTCCGTGGCGACCTCGTCATCCTCGCCGAGGGCGACCGCGTACCGGCTGACGCGACCGTTGTGTCGGCGCACGAGCTCCAGTCCGACGAGTCGTTGCTGACCGGCGAGGCGGTGCCGGCGCGCAAGATTGCCGCGTCCGGAGCGCCCGCGTCCGGAGCGCCCGCGCCGGGGCGCCCCGGCGGCGACGACCTGCCGTATGTCTATTCCGGCAGCCTGGTCGTGCGCGGCCATGGCCGCGCGGAAGTGACGGCGACCGGCGTGCGCAGCGAGATTGGCAAGATCGGCCTCGCAATAACACGAATAGAAACCGAACCGCCGCGGTTGCGCATCCAAACCCGCCGGCTGGTCCGTAATTTTGCCGTGGTGAGCCTCAGCCTAAGCGCGCTCGCAGTGCTGCTCTACGGGCTCTGGCGCGGCGGCTGGCTCGACGCGTTACTGAGCGGCATCGCCCTCGGCATGTCGATGCTGCCCGAGGAATTTCCGCTTGTACTGACCGTGTTCATGGTGATGGGCGCCTGGCGGATCTCGCGCGCTCGCGTGCTGACCCGGCGCGTTGCCGCGATCGAGGCGCTCGGCGCCGCGACGGTGCTCTGCACCGACAAGACCGGCACACTGACCCAGAACCTGATGACAATCGTCGCGGTGTGGGCCGGTGCCGAGCAGTGGCGGCGCGAACAAGCCGGCCGGCTGGCGGACCATTACGCGGCGGTTCTGGCGCATGGCGTTCTCGCGAGCGCGCCGGAGCCGTTCGACCCGATGGAGAAAGCGTTCCATGCGCTGGCCCGGGAGCGATTGGCGGCCGATCAGCAGCCGCGCAGTGACCGCGTGCTGAAATGGGAATATGGCCTGCGTCCCGAACTGCTGGCAGTCACGAATGTGTGGCAACAGGCGGATCGCCGCGATTTGATCGCCGCGGCAAAAGGCGCGCCAGAAGCCGTCGCCGAGCTCTGCAATATCCCCGAGCGCGAGCACATCCGGTTGCGCGACGCAGTCGACGAAATGGCGCGGGAGGGCATGCGCGTGCTCGGCATAGCGCGCGCACTCGTTCCGGCGTGCTCCGCGAGGCCTGACAACCCGCGAAGCCTTCCGTTCGAGTTTCTGGGGCTTGTCGGCATCGCGGACCCGTTGCGCCCGACGGTGCCCGCAGCAGTAGAGGAGTGTCGCGCCGCCGGCATCAGAGTCGTGATGATTACCGGCGATTATCCGCAAACGGCGCGCGCCGTGGCTGTCCAGGCGAAGCTCGAAGCCGGCGACGTCGTGACCGGCAGCGATCTCGAGCGAATGAGCGATGCCGAGCTCCGGCAGCGGGTGACCTCGGCCACGATCTTCGCCCGCACAATGCCCGAGCAGAAGCTGCGAATCGTCAATGCCCTCAAAGCCAATGGCGAGATAGTGGCGATGACCGGTGACGGCGTCAACGACGCGCCATCGCTGAAATCGGCTCACATCGGCATCGCGATGGGCGGCCGCGGAACCGATGTCGCGCGCGAAGCCGCATCTCTGATCCTGCTCGACGATGATTTCACCTCGATCGTAACCGCGGTTCGCCTGGGACGGCGGATCTACGACAACATGCGAAAGGCAATGGCGTACATTCTGGCCGTGCATGTGCCGATCGCCGGCCTCGCGCTGATCCCACTGCTGTTCGGGTTGCCGCTGGTGTTCTGGCCGCTCCACATCGCCTTTCTCGAAATGGTCATCGACCCCGTCTGCTCGGTCGTCTTCGAAGCCGAGCACGAAGAGGCCGACACGATGCGGCGGCCGCCGCGCAACCCCACCGAGCCGCTGTTCAACGCGAGATTTGCCGCCTGGAGTATCGTGCAGGGAGCGCTCGTATTGGCGCTCGTTGCCGGTCTCTTTGTCATGGCATTGCGCCAAGGATTGCCGGAAGCGGATGCACGCGCCCTGGCTTTCACCGCGCTGGTCGCGGCAAATCTCGGCCTCGTGCTGGTTAATCGTTCACTGGGCGCTTCGATTTTTGCGGCATTCGCTCGGCCGAACCCGGCGCTGTGGTGGGTCGTCGGGGCTACGGCCATTATTCTCGCTGCCGTCATTCTCTTTCCGCCGGCCCGCGACCTGTTCCGTTTTGGGCCGTTGCATGCCGACGACCTGGCCGTGGCATTGGGCAGCGGCTTCCTTATGCTCCTTGTTCTCGAAGCAGCAAAGAAGCTGACCTACCCATTTGTTTTCGGCCCGGCCAGGAGAGCGATACCTTAGTCCATTGCCGGTAGCCCATCCCGCTCTGCCGGTTACATCATCCCCATGCCCATCGGCCCGCTCATCAACTGATCGGCCGCCTTTTTCTGCTCGTCGCTCAAGGCTGCGTAGAGCGGTTCGACAGCTGCCTTCAACTTGTGGAGAGCTTCGAGATGCGCCGTCATCATCTTTTCGCGGACGGCGAGCTTCTCGGGCAGCGTGGCCGATGGCTGCATCATCCCGTGCATCGGCATCATGCCGGCCATGTCGTGCTGCGACGCCCGCATCGCATCGGCGACGGCATTCCAGAGCGGCATCTGGGCGTCGGTGATTTTGAGTTCGGCTTTGAGGAATGCGATCCGACCCTCGACATGACCGGCCATTCCGTGCTGGCCCATCATCATCTGCATCCCGCCTATCATCGGCGTGCAACCCGGGGCCACCGGGGCTGATCCCATCGTCATTCCGTGCGCCGCCGAGGCGGGCGACTGGCTTGCGGCGGGTGGCGAGGCGGTGCCCTGAGCAAACGCGCCGGTTGCCGCGGAAACGAGGATCGTCGTCAGCACGATGAGGGGCTTGCATAGAGTCATCTGGCACTCCGTTCTGATGTGAACGAGGGTATCGGGAACGGGTTTGCGGCTGCTTGATCCAGATCAAATCCGTGGTCGATTGCTCCTCGATGTACTTCGCAGATTCCGGCCAGATGCCGTCGGTGTGCGGGTAGCCCGAGCCCCACATCATCGTCTCGACGCCGATGTCGTCGATGAGCTCGACGCTGATCCCGTTGCCGAGAGTGGTCTCGTCGATCGAAGCGGGGTTTCCTCGCTCTACGGGCTGCCGGAAGATGGCGCCGGATCATTAGCCTCGCCCTGCTCGCGGCCGGCGGGGCTCCGCTGTTCACATTCGATTGACCGTCAAAGGGGTTGAGGCAAGCCGCCGTCCCGCGCCTGCTGTGGACGATTGTAGTGTCCGATGGTGATCTGTTATACACATATATAATCCAGGAGGCACTGATTGCACACGACCAATCTGCGGAAGGTCGGGGGTTCGGTTATGCTCGCCGTTCCCCCAGCGGTTCTTGACATGCTGCATCTGCAAGCCGGGGATACCGTCGGCTTGGTCGTCGACGGCGGCCGTTTGATTGTGCAGCCACAACCGCGCTGCCGCTACACGCTCGATGAGCTGCTCGCCCAATGCGATCCCGCCGCTGAGCCGACACAGGAGAACCGCGAGTGGCTCGACGTCCGGCCAGCCGGCAAGGAACTGCTGTAGCGCAGCGCGGTGAGATCTATCTGGTCTCGCTCGACCCGACCCAGGGTCATGAACAACAGGGCCGCCGGCCTGTGCTTGTGGTATCGCCGGGCGCGTTTAATCGGCTGACAAAGGTGCCGATCGTGCTGCCGATCACGACCGGCGGCGATTTCGCTCGTACGCGCGGTTTCGCTGTCTCGCTCGCTGGCGCGGGCACGCGCACCACCGGCGTCGTTCGTTGTGATCAGCCGCGTGCTCTCGACCTCGACGCACGCGGCGGGCGGAAGCTCGAGAGCGTGCCTGTCACAATCATTGACGAAGCCCTGGCCAGGCGCGCACCTCTGTTCGACTGACGCAAGCAAATCGCCATCACGTCAACCGCGGCGCACTATGCCGGGCGCCGGCCCGGTTAAGGATCCCAGGACGGCCTCCGGGTGAGAGCCCAGGGGGTCCCGGGATGGCGGTCCGCGTCAATTAACCAGGCCGTAGAACTTGGCGGCGTTCCCGCAGGTGATCTTGTGCACGATTTCGGGCGACAGGCCGGCGAACTGCTCCTCGATGCATTTGGGGTCCATGTCCCACGAGCACGACAGTTCGAGGCCTTTGAGCCCCATCTTCGCGACGCGGTGGACCTCCTTCACCGCGAGTTTGACGCTGCCGTAGGGTAGGCAGGCAGGGCAGCCTCGCATTGCGTGGGGCGAATTGGCGGCTCAATCCCCGGTCCGAATCTTTACTGAGGACCGCAGCGTCACATCGGCGGGCGCCGAGATGCCGGCGCTCCTCTCGGCGGTCGAACCATTTGCTCTGTAAAGCAGCGCCGCCACCATTGGCTCCGGAATACCAGCCGATCGCAGAGCCTCGATGACCGGCTCCAGGCGGGGCGCCAATGCAGTGCCCGCCCGCAGATAAATCGCGGCCGACAATTTGTTCGGGTTGGTGAGAATCTCAGGACTGCGGGCCCGCAGCTCTGCAAGCGTATCGACCGCCTCTTGTTGCCGCCCGGACAACGCATATGCCGCCGCGAGCAGCACGCGAGCCCCGTCTACCACGGGCCCAGGTACGGTGTCGCCAGCCTGGCGGAGCCAGTCGATCGCTTCCTGGTAGTGACCGGCAAGCAGATAGGCTGCGCCGCCGCCGCGCAGCCATTGCCAGTTGCGGCCGTGAATCATGTGGGGGACACCGCCTCCGTGCAACAACCCCGAGTTGTACACATGACCGCGTGATAGGCGGTCGGCAGTCTCGAAGGCGGTGACGGCTTGCTCCAGTTGCCCGAGGAACAGGTAGTCGAGGCCAATCTCCTTGTAAACAAAGGCGCGGGTGGTCAGATTGCCGATTACCTCACCGCAAATCGATATAGCCTCGTCGAAACGCGCCTGCAGCCGTAACAGCATGCATCGGGCATAGCGGGTCATGTCGTTCCGACCGATCGACGCCGCCGCGTCCAACAGCTGCTCGGCGTGCGCAAGCTTCGCTTCGTCCTCAGGGCCCGGATCGTTCATGACATCGGTAATGTCGACGTGGGCCAACCTCGACAAGACCCAGACGTTACGGGGATCCAGCGCCAGCGCCTTCTCGAACAACTCACGGGCTTCGCCGCGGCTCGTTTGCGAAAGCGGCCGATCGAAGGCGGCTGCGCCACGCCAGACCAGATCGTCCGCGGTTTGCTCGGCCGGTTCCTTGGCTGCTGCGCGGTTCGCCTCCTCCTGCTCAAGCACGAGGACCAGCGGCCTGATGATCATGGTTACGATCTCGTCCGCCAGCTGCGGCGACGCGCCACCGGCAAAGTCGAAATGGTCCGACCAGCGAACGGCGTCGGCAGTGGCATCGACCAGTGCGGCCTCCACACGCATGTCCCGGTCGGCGGCGATGCTGCCGTCGACGGCATAGCGAACGCGCAATTCGCGGTACAGCCGGCGTGAGTCGATCGACCTGTCGGCGTGGGCCGCGGTGGTGTTTTGCCCGACTATTCGCGTCGCCGGCAGCCGCGCGAGCTCAACGGCAATTCTCTCGGCGATCGCCTCGCCGATCTTTGCTTGCGGCGCTCCATCGCCTTGGTTTCGGAACGGCATAACGACGATCGGCGTTCCGTCACTGCTGGGCGCTGCGGTTCGGCTCCATTGCACGATGACGGCGGTAATGGCGACGATGGCACAGAAGAGCGCGAGCAGAGCCAGCGCTGCCCGGCTGTGGATCCGCGCCCCGACCGCCCGCCGCGCCGCGATTGCCAACGGCTCCGCCAGTGCGAAGGAGGGCTCGGCACCGGTCGGCGACAAATCCTGCGGACGCTGGTCGGTGCCCACCGTGCATAGCGTTACCGGTGCGATGAAGCGGTAACCGCGGCCGGCGATCGTCTGGATGCAGCTCTGCCCCGACTGCTCCCTATCGAGGATCCGGCGAAGCGCCGAGATCTGAACGAACAGATTATTTTCCTCGACCACCGTCTGGGGCCAGACGGCGGCGATGATTTCTTCCTTCGAAACGATATCGCCCCGTCGCTCGATCAAAGCCGTAAGAATGTCGAGCGCGCGCGACCCGATCGCGACCGGGACGAAGGCGCCTTGGTCGTCGCGCCGGAACAGCCCACCGCCAAGGCGGTCGAGCCGAAACTCCTCGAATAGGAAACTGTCGGATGAAGCCTGCATCTTCATCCTCTCTCCCGCCGGGGTGAGCCTCTCCTACCCCCCGATATCGGATTCTAGACCGATTCAGGCGATTTAAGAAGATTTAAGAGCGATTTAGTTGCGCGCTCGATCGCGGTTAGGAAACTCCATGGGGGGATCTACGTCCCGCCGGGTGCCACGCGCCGGTCCT
>Ga0182040_10001151_pt1 | contig 12282 bp, 17 predicted proteins | sample flu12Cox44000176_FD_125973 | JGI IMG/M metagenome (GOLD analysis project Ga0182040, IMG submission 125973) | Lab enrichment of tropical soil microbial communities from Luquillo Experimental Forest, Puerto Rico - flux8day.12C.oxic.44.000.176 | ecosystem: Environmental > Terrestrial > Soil >... | reverse complement strand
GCAGGTCGTGCAACAGAAATTCGCTCTGCGGGCGAGAGCAAGATTCAATCCTTTCCGAGACTCGGCGGGCTGCACCATCGTTATGCGGTGGCAGCGTAGACTCAAGAGCAATAATTCTGAAGACCAAACTCTCCTTCTTGAAACCCGGACAAGGCACGGTTCACATTTTCTGCGAGCATCTCTCACCGGACGACGATTCACTGCAATCCCAAACCGAAAAGCTTACACGCAATGAGAAAGAAATCCTTTTAATGTGGCGCACAACGATTTGGCGAACTACAGGTGAACATCACATCCAGTCAGTCCACCTAACCGCAAGCCATGCGTTTCCAATAGGATGCGGAGAGTGCTAGGCCACCCGCGCCGTTTGCAGTCCGTGTGGGCAGAATCAGCGAAAATGAGCAGGGCACGGCGTTCCATGAGAAAATTCCGTCCTGCAGATGGGATAGGTGGAAGGGGAAAAAGGATTCGAGGAGAAAACGCCCCTTGCACTTGTTGTCTGCAAAACTAGGCTGCCGGTTCGCGTTTCCTCGCCACTTTCCTTACGAACCGGTTCAGGCAATCGTCTTACCCGTAAAAGTCTTTTGCAGCCTGCGGGCCATTCGTTAGGAGCCGTGCCCTGAACTTGACGTCATCGCGCACTCTCCACTTCAGACGTTCCGAGTGGTATGGAAGGAGCTTTTCCTTTGGCCGACGCTCCAACGCATCCAGCGCATATTTGAGCGCGTCTTCGATGTCTGCCGGATCCGTCCAAGTTGCTTTGTAATGGATCATTCCCCCAGGCCCGATAATCCAGCTCATGTTGGGGAGCATGCCGTAGGCGCGGTGCGCTGTTCCTTCGAGGTCATCGATAAGAATCTGGCGCTTGACCGCAAACTCTGCTTTGAACGCGCGCGCGTTATTACGCTTGTCAGGCATTGAGGTGTGGTGGCGGAAGTTCTCCCCTGGATGCGCCTCTCGGGTATAGAGAAACACCGATCGCACGGACCGGTTCGCGTACCGCGCAGCCATCTCCTCCATGGCCGCGGACGCAAGAGAACAATAAGGTCAAGTATACGAGCCAAACTCGATGATGAGCAGGCCGCCGCTCCACAGATCCTTCAGGTTCGCAGTCTGCCCTGTTTCGAGCTGCTCGACTGGAAAATCGGGGGCGCGCCGCCCGGCGTGAAGTGGATGATTTTCAAACTCTTCGAATTTTCCCAGTTCGGCCTGCAAATTAAAGACGGCATAGTTATAACCGTTGGTCGTCATGTGGCCTCTCATTGTGTGTTTCCATCCACCCGAAAACATATTCAGCGCGTCCATTTCAACGAGTCTTGTAGACTGCCGCGGTAGGGAAAAACGCCCGCACATTGCCAAGAAAAGCGACAAAATGAGCAGGAGAGTCCCCCCTTGCAGCTTGGACGATCGCGGATTGTGCCTTTGCATCGAATAGAACCGTGAACATGAGACCAGCAAGATCGTCCCGAAGAACCGGCCCGGCCTTCTTCAATTCCGAATAGGGATAGATCTTCGTCTCACCATTGACCGAAATCACAAGCGCCATGCGCCGATCGAGGGGAAAATCGCGATAGGGATCTCGCGAATAATCGCGCCTGTAGCCCGTCTGAAAGGAAAGCACCAAGGTCTGAGGATGTTTCTCTTTCCAGTTTCGCCAAGTCATCATGGTCACTGGTAGAAGCCGGAGTGATGTTCCCGCTAAGGGACCTGCGACGGCTGCTCCGCGGATTTGGGACCACAAACTTTCCGTTTCGCGGTCGAAGAACAGAAGGTTCTGCTGGTATAAAAGCCCCGAAACGCCAAACGTGTAACGACGGCCATCGGCCCGTGGGTCGTACACTAAACCCGAGCCACACAATGGGCACCAACTGATCAGGACTGGCTGTTCGCCAACATCGTCGTTCACGACTTCATGCCAGTTCAGAATCCGCACGGGGTAGGCTTTGGCGGCTTCATTGAACTCCACTCCGAGAACAGTGTCTTGGGCTTTGAGGCTTTGGTCTGCCTTCGACGCGCTGACGAACGTGGGATGGCTCAATGCGGGAATCCCGTTCTTTGGAGGTCCGCCGGCCTGAATCTCGTCGACGCGGATAATGTGTCTTGTCACGTCGAATGGCGTTTGACCGGAGCCGGCCGGGATGTACTTGGCTTTCTTCTCGATTATGACTTCATCCTTATGCTGGAGCGGAGTGAAGGTCAGAGGGAGCCCTAACAAGCAGAGAGAGAGCAGAAAAACGTCAATAATTCTCGTCTTCAACGAGTGCTTCCCTCGCTCTTTGGATTAGCGTTAGCTGGGAGAGTCCTGACGAAGCGCACCAGGTCCCAGATGTGCTCGTCAGATTCCACTCTTCCAAAGGCGGGCATGCCGCTCAAGCGGATGCCATTCTTGAAGATCCAGAAGAGTTCCTGATCAGAATACTCTTGCACCTCGCTAGAACCGAGGTCGGCTGCCCGCGGGTACATCCATCTTCCCGCATCGGTTGGTTTGCGTCCCGAATTGCCATGGCATTCGGAACAATCCGTTCCGAAAATCTTGTCTCCCTCCGCCAGACTCGCTTTCATGTCCTCGGGTGGGGGAGGAGGAATTTCTCCCCGGCTGGCCCTTCGAATCAAGAAGCGCTTGGCCTTAGTGGCGAGCAGCGTCTCGGCCTTGTTCGGCTCGGGCAGCGCACTCAGGTTGAACTGAGAAGCTAATAGACCGCCGCCGAGGAACATCATGGCCAGAATCGAGGCGGAAATCCAGAGAAAGCGCTTCACCACTGCGTCCTTGCACTGCCCTGTCAGGGAAGAAGGGACGGCCTGTATAGTGACCGTCCCCCCTCGCCAGCAAGCGTCAGGATGCGGCCTCGATGCTGGTTACGTGGATGGTCTTGGTCGCTTTGTCGAAGGTTCCCTTGACCTTTACATTTTGTCCGGCGAACTGTTCGGGCTTTTGCTGGTCGTCCAACTCGTAGACGGTCTTCTTGGCGGTATCGAACAGGACGAACTTCCCGCCCATTTTCGTGACGCAGTTCTTGGTGCACATCGCCCGGCCCATGGGATCATTTTCTTTGCCGGCCATTCCTTCCTTCGCCATCATCTTGGCGTGCGACCCCTCCTTCGCACATTGGCTGTCGTAGATCTCGCCTGTGAAGGTTTGGTCTTTTGCCAAGGTGAAGCCAGCACCGAACAACATCGCTGTTGCGATCGCTCCAACTGCAATCTTTCTCATACAATCTACCTCCTCCAGATTTGTTGATTTGGATTTCATACTGCGATACTGCTTTGAACAGCTGGGAAGCGTTCCCTCCAGAAAAATAGAATGTCGGATCACCTCCTTGGGACAAGATGTTCAAAGACACTCATTCCTCGGCTAGAACCTTTTCCAAGCGCGCGTAGAGCCGCGCGCTTACTCCGAGCGGTACTTCGTAAGGTTCCACATCCATTACAATCTTCAGCATCTTTCCTGTGGTGTCGAAAATGACCCGGCAACGGCCGCAGCGGGAGATATGCCGCTCAATGGCCTTGCGGAGTTCGTCAGAACCCTCGCCGTCTATGTAGTTCGAGAGGTTGTCGAGAACTTCTTTGCAATCCAGCATCGCCATGGTGTGTCCTTTACCGACCGGCTGCTTTCATCAATTTGATCGCGATCATGTCGCGCATTCTGCCCGCAGTGATCAGCATCTTTTTCGAGAATTTAGGCGTCTCTTCCAAGCGCGCCGCCAGAGCTTCCCGCATCAACAGGCGCGCGCGCAGCAACCTGGATTTGAGGATTTCGGCGGCTTCCTCGGCGCGGAGGCCTTCGACGTCCTTCAATACAAACGTCTCTCGGTAGATGGGAGGAAGAGAGCGGATGGCATCCTCAACGATCATTCGCACTTCTTGCTTGCCATAGAGTTTCTCGGGATCTTCATGCCATTGCTGGCTCCGGTGAGGGAAGGCCTTGAACTCTGCCTCGGTAACCTCATCAAGAGACACGGTATTCCTTCTCGCTTGGCGCTTTTGCAAGGCTTCATTTACCGCGATCCTCGTGAGCCATGTGGTGAAGCGGGATTCGCGCCTGAACTGATTGATATAGCGGCAGGCCTTTACAAAGGCGTCTTGCATTGCCTCTTCCGCATCTTCTGCGGTGCCGAGAATCGCAAGCGTTACGCGGAAGACGCGGCGCTCGTGGACCCGAACCAGGGTTTCGAATGCCCTTCGGTCTCCAGCGAGCACACGGTCGACGAGGAGGAGATCGTCCTCGGACCGATGTTGCTCCGCGTTCTTGGTCTCTTCACCCATGCGGCGATTGGTCTAATCCGTGCTTGTTTTGTCCCCGTCCATGCGATTGGTGCCTTAAGAAAAAGGATTCAGACAATCTTTTGACCGTAGTGGGCCATTGAATTTGCGATAACCTTGTCCGTGCTTGAAGTCTCCCCATTACAAACCAAATCTGAGGCAGAACTGGAACTTGTTGTCCCTTGAGGAATTAGCGAAGTTCGCGAATGAGGAACTACCTCTTCTGAGTTGCTGAGTCGTTCTCTGGCATGCCGTCGGCAACGCATTCGTCGCCCGCAGCGACAGCGGCAAGGAAATGCCAAACTATTCTTATCTCCTCGGCAACATCGTCTCCGGGGTTATTTCAAATGCCGTACTATCCTCGCGCGAATCGAGGGGCGAATCTGGTCTTCACTAACGCTGCGATCGGGATCGCATCCCGCGCCGGAGAGGCGGTGGTCCAAGAATTTATCGGTAAGTGCCTAACAAAGAACGTTCCGAGCGGAACATCATCTGAAAAAACGCAATCGAACCCGCCCAATTAAGCAAGGGAAAGTTGCAAATTCATTGAAAATAGCAGTGCTCCTGCATTCAATCGAGCTCGCCGGGCGTCACTTCCGCGAAATTTTCCGGCTCGACCCAACAAGCTCAGAGACGACTGGATTCCAGCTGCCAACCTCATAATGCAATGCCAAGAGATCACACACTTCGTGATTTTCCGTCTCCGCCAGGGGCAGTTCCAAGCGGCTTTTCCTCCACCGGGCGATCTACGCATTTCTCAGAATGCGGAAGAGCCACGCCCGACAATTGGTCTCCGACTCAAACGTGTCAAAGTATTTCCACGCCCGCAGGAACGTTCTTGCACAAAGTCGTCAGCTCCCTGAGTGCCAACCAATTGGCGAGCCATGCGGTATAACGCGCCCAGGTGCGGCAGAGCCTCTGTCTCAAACGTCTCGATCGGGGCATCGGAGCTAGCGCCAACAATTTCCCTCTACTATTCCAATTCATCGTAGGCCGCAATTTAATCCTTTTGGGAGGAAATAAAACACCCTTCACTTGCGTTGTGATCCGTCTAAGAGAAATGACAGGACAGTGACAACTCCGCGACAAATTGTTCCTTGGACCTGCCTAGACTTTCCTCACTCACCTCGACGTGGCCGGTCCTCGTCATTTCCCTTCGGAGGAACCGGCGCGGCACCGCAGTCCACGCCGAAAACAAGGAGAAATGCAACCATGAGACATGGGACCGCGAAAAACTTCAACCTGGCAGTGGTTGTTGGGTTGACGTTCGTAGCTCTCGGTCTGCTGGCGTTCGGCAGTTCGCCGCCCTTTGCTCTGCGCGCTAGCACTCCGGCTTTGCCTGACAACGACAACACTCGCGGAACGCGCCCGTTTGATTTCTCGGACGCGTTCTACCTGCAGCATGGCATAGACCCGACCAAAATCTTGAATCGCGCCAACGGAACATGCCCGGCGAGCGATATGCCTTCGTGTTCCGTCGTAGACAACTCCAACACTGATCCGGATCGCCGCAGTATACGGGTCCTTTCCACAACGGGCGGGTTCGACCATGAGGGCAACCCCCTCTATTACGACATCAACGGCATGGTAATGCCGAGCACCTTCACGAATGATGCCGCTGGCAAAACCGCTATGGACATTGCCAATTTTTTCAGCGCCTACATATTTCCGAAGGCGAGCGGCGATCCCCTGAGCCCGGCGCTGTCCAATCGAAGACAGGACAACGTCTTCGATACCAGGAACGGCTATTTCGTAGCCAATCCTCTGGGCCTTTGGACGGCCGTCTTCGTTAGCTATACCCCTGCGGCCTTCACTACCGCGGTTTGCCAGACTGCCCTGGCTGATCTACAGGCGAAGAACGGCACGGACCTGGACGGCACGCCGATGATTCGGAAGGCAATCGAAGTGGATGACCTGGGCAAGAAAGGGTGCGCGGTACAGACGACGCGTAACCTAAACGGCTCTCAAGGTTTCCCCTGGATCATATGACCGGCTTTGAAGGATCCCCGTGGGGGATCCATCGCCGCTGACGCTTTTCTGGAAACGGTGCATAAGTCTGATGGCACGGAGCTTGTCCCAGACTTGCAGTTTCAATTCAACTGCTTGCAGCAGAAAGGCAACTTCTGCAACGGTTTCCACCCGCACAACCTGCTGCCATAGGAAACAAACTTGCAACACTCGCATTGAGCGAGTTCTCCCCGAGTAACAATAGCCGTGGCCCGCTCTTAAGGGCCACGGCTCCAACAATCACAAGCAAGAAATCTAAGTCGCTTCCAGTTTTAATCCAGCCCGAGCCTCAGGTTGAAAGGACCCGCACAACTGGGAATCTCTAGAGAGAGGAGTCGGATCACGGCCAATCCTTCCCCGATCCGGTTACGGAAGTGTTGCCGACCATCCGGGAACCAGCGAGGGCATCGTCGCCAGAGGCCCACGGTCATTGCTTACTCTTCCCTGCGTGATCGTCCTTCCTGATCGCTCGAAACCGCTTCAATGATGGACTCAAAATGGACTCCACGAAAAACCGGGGATCGAAGCAGAGATGGATTTCACAGGCTCTCGCAATCAGCGAAGAAGTTGGTGGACGTGACCGGGATCGAACCGGCGACCTCCCGCTTGCAAAGATTCGCCGCACGAAGAATCGAGCGCGGGTCAACGGTCGCTCTTTGGAATTTCGCCCAGGGGGCGGAAAGCGTCGGCGGTCCCGCCACGTTCCGATAGTCTGATATACGACGCCAGCCACCACCGGCAGACCGAGTATGCCGAGGAGAGCCGCGAGGAATATAACCGCCGTTTGCATGAGGATACCCTGAGCATCCAAGAATACACTTGCCGAGCGATCTTCTTGGCCGATCACTCGCGACTAGAACTCATTTTCTCTTTAGACTGAACGCGGCATGCTTTCAAGTACACCCTAATCAGTTCGACTTCACGAGGCACCCACTCTTTTCCCATTCCGAAAAGTTCAGGCGGCCGAGAAGGAAGCGGCCCGACCGTCTCACGTTTGGGTGGTAGAATAGGTTCTACCATGTCCAACCTTGCGGCCAAGACGTGCGTTCCTTGCCGTGGAGGGGTGCCCCCGCTCAAGGGCGAGGAGCTCTCTGTACTTCAAAAACAGGTCGATGGGTGGAACATCATCGACGAACACCACATCACGAAGACTTTCAGGTTTCCCGACTTTCGCGGAGCCCTCGGGTTTGTAAATCGCGTAGGTGAGCTTGCCGAGGAGCAGGGACACCACCCAGACATGTTCCTTGCCTGGGGACGAGTCGAAATCAAGACCTGGACGCACAAGATCGACGGTCTGACGGAGAGCGATTTCATCTTGGCAGCAAAGATCGACGAGCTCCCCAAATCCTAGCTTCCCCTACGCACCACCAAACCACACTCTCAAAAGCCACGCCGCGGCGTCTTTTCATCCCAGCGAATGTCGGACACGGAGACGCCGAACGTAAATCCATAGATTCCAAATGCAAACGGGACAGTACCAGCAATGAGAAGGTTCGGGGGGATATCAGGGTACACCACGGCGTCGAGGTAGTGCAGAAGGAAAGGGCCGCTATAGGCCGGAACGTTGCCACGGACCTCAAGCCACGCTTCAAGCGCCGTGAGCGGGCACCAGAAACCAAAGATTTCGATGGTCATTCCATACACCAACGTGGCAACGTGCAGCGCCGCAAGCCGCGGTCGGCCGCGCGTGAAGAACGCGCCGAAGATGACCCAGCCAATGTACACCGCATGAAGCGACAGAACACTGGCCGCCATCGCTCGATACAATCCGGGTGCCATGGTCACATTCCTTGGAATCAAAGCCGAGAAGGCTGACTATCCTTGGGCGTGTCCTTGGCCCAGTACTTGGTGCAAAGCGTCTCGATGGGAAAGGGGCACTCGTCCTGATAATTGGCCTCTCCACATTCCCATTTCGCCACGCAGCGCGGGCATTCATGCGTGTGAGTGCTGAGCTCGCCCATAAACGGCACCAGCATGTCAGCCAAACGCCAGGGCCGCAGAAGCGTTACGTTTCGGTCCGCTGAATACCATTAGGCGGCTGAGCGCTCACGTTCCTTGCACTCACGGCACAGGTGCGTCCAAGGCACTGCTTCCAAACGAGCCTTAGAGATAGGCTGCTTGCAGATCTGGCACACTCCGAATGTGTGTTGTCTGATCCGACCGAGTGCTTCTTCTATTGCTCGTAATAGACGAGCGTCTGTTTGGTGTAAGCAAATCTGGAGTTCCGCTTCCGCATCAGCATTGGCTTGGTCAATTAGATCGCCCTCCAACCCACCTGCGGCTGGCACTCGGGCTCCAGCCTCGTCTTGGACAAACGACAACTCACGCTGCTTTTCTAGCAACAGTCTCTTGTATCGTTGCAGATCTCTCGCGCTTGCCACTTGCTCTCCAACCATGAGCTCCCACATACCGCTCGGAACTCTCGGGTGGGGCGCAACCCCGAGGCCCTCTCTTCTAGCTCTTCTTCGAGGTTACTGCGTAAAACGCTGCCCACCGCTGCTCTACGTCCTTGCTCTTGCAATGCGGGCAGATGATCCCGCCTTCCTCATGCTCAGATATCGTCAGGATTTTCGAGAATTCTTTCTTGCAGGCTAGACAAAGAAAATTGTACTGGGGCATAGCTACCTCCGCATCGTGAACCCTTGTTGCTGAAAATCCTAAACGCCTCCTCTGCCGGCGTCAATCAGGACCCCTGTTCAGTCCAGAATGCCGACCATCGCCAAAGGCGAGCCAGGTGAGCTAACCACGCAAAGCGCAAGTGCCCGTTGCGTTCTAGGTTTGTCCTTCAACGTTACGTCGCGGCCGCAAGAAATAGAGCACGGCTGTCAGTGCCAACCGAATCAGCGATCGCCCCCAGACTAGGTAGCCGGGATAGAGTCGGCGGATGTCCAGCACGTAAAGGGACAGCAACGGTGTTATTGCCAGGATGCAAAGGCCCACAATGAGCCCATTCACGATAGCCACGTTGCGAACCGGGTCGCGAGATGCGAGAAAGAGCAAAACACTGAGCATGAGAGCTAGCCCGCCCAATTCCCTCATCATGAAGAGCAGCAGGGTGGAGACTTCAGTCTCAGGCGGGCGGAGGAGGATGCGCAGGAGAAGCGGCTTGCCACTGAAGACAAACAGCAGACCTGCTGCCGCGGTGAACAGCGAAAAGATACCCAGGATGATTCGCAAAGCCCGATGGGGAGGATTCGACATGGGATTCCACCTCCTTTGGTTGCAAATTGATGGGGGCCAGATCTCGGTCCGGAGCGAAACCGTTGTTGAGGCGGTCCTTTATTTCTTATCCGAGCGGTCGCCGCGCTTGTCTAACCTTAGACCGGCTCAAAACGCTTCTTCCCGGCCGACATAGTTGTCGATGACCAGGATTGCACCGGACGGCAGCCGCACCGTCACGTCCGCGTTCGTGAAGTAGACAACCTGCCCGCAGAATCGATTTGTTGGGGTTCCTTCTCTTTCGACAGGTTCTCCACTCACAAACTCGATTGGAACAACGCCGATTACTCGGGGGCGTTTCAATTCGAGGCTGACATTAGCCTAGGTCTTCGCGGCGGCCGCTGCAGCCTTCTCAAGAATTGGTGCTGCCTTGTTGACTTCTGCGACGCCGAAGAAGACCAATGGCGTATTCGTCCCGGGCTCCAAGCCGCAGTATGCGTAGTTGATATTGATGTTGGCCTCTCCCAGTCAGGATGCTACCCGCGCGATTTCAAGCATAAGAATTGTTGCGGCCTCGCGAAGGACCTCAAGAGAGAGAAGACTCGGTGGGAACTGGCCGATCGGTTGAGACTGCCGGTAAAACTCTTCTGACATTCGCATGACGTCAGAAAGTGTCCCCTTGTATCCGGGAAGTAATCCCACAGCTGCGCGGAGATAGACAACGACTACTGCTTCAAGAAATCCGAATGACGCTGCGAACACGCCGCCGACTGCTAGTTGCCTTGCACTGAGAGCAACGCCGCCACGGCGCCAGGAGAAGTAGGCAAGCGGCGGAATAAGGGCGATGAGATTTACCCACCAAGGCTGTGCAACAAGTCCGATCATCACTCCCTAGAAGTCGACCACAATCAAATCTGATCGGGAGCGCCTGAGCGGAACAAAAGGATGGACGGTAATTTGCCGTCGAAAGGCAGGATCCCACCGCCCGGGAATGCTGGCGCCACAAGATGGGCAGCAACCCTGAGGCGTAAGGAAATAGCCTACGATCAAATAACCGTGGCGTTCAATGAGCAGCTCCTGGCAGTTCGGGCAACGCGTGTTCTCCCAGTCGCCGACCATGCCTGGCAAGTTTCCGGCATAAACGTACCGCAAGCCTGCCCTCTGGCCGATCTCTGCTGCCCGCATCAGCGACTCGGCGTTCGTGTTCTCTGGATCTGTCATTTTGTAATCTTTATGAAAGGCCGTTACATGCCAAGGAATATCCGAGGACACGCCCGCCAGAAACTCGGCCAGGCGAGTCAGCTCATCGTTGGAGTCATTGAATCCGGGAATCACCAGCGTAACGATCTCCAGCCAGAAGCCCATCTCGTGCAACTGTCGAATGGTATCCAAGATGGGTTGTAAGCGCCCGCCGAGCTGACGATAGTGGCGGTCATCAAAGCTCTTAAGGTCAACCTTGTAAAGATCCACCCACGGTCGCACGTATTCGAGCACCTGTGGGGTGCCGTTTCCGTTGGAAACAAAGCCAGTCACCAATCCGGCTGCGCGTGCTTCCTTAAAGACAGCCACGGCCCATTCGCTGGTGATCAGTGGCTCGTTGTACGTGCTGACGATGACCCTGCCTCTCTGGCGGATGGCATCGAGAACAAGTTCTGCGGGCGTGACGCGTATCGGGCCGACAACGGCGGCTGGGTCGCGTAGGGCTTGTGAGGTCACCCAATTCTGGCAGTAGGAGCAGTGCAGATCACAGCCGAGCATGCCGAAACTGTAAGCCAGTGCCCCTGGATGAGCATGGAAGAAGGGTTTTTTCTCTATCGGGTCGCATTGGATGCCGCCGACGTAGCCCCATGGCACATACAGGGTTCCACCGCGGTTATAGCGAACCTTGCATACCCCAGGCTGGCCGTCTGGGATCTTGCAACAGTGCCCGCAGGCAAAACACTGCACCCAGTTGCGCTCGAGCCTTTCGTAAAGTTCACCCTCGCGAACGTTTTCATGAATGATTTCGCGCAGCGCACTCATACGTGCCAGGTGTCGTGCCGAGACGGGTCTTTTAGCTTGGAGTCGGATTGGGGCGTAGGCGGTGCAGGCTCGGGGGCGGGTTCCGGCGCTGGCTGCGGTCTCGGATCCGGCTGCGGGATTGGTTGTTGTGGATCGCTCACTTTTTGATACCTGTCGGGCTGAAATTTACCGCCATCAACGTAATTCTTGTTGATCTCGATGTACGCCTGCCATTTCTCCGGCAGATCATCTAGCGCGAAGATAGCTGTCACCGGACAGACCGGCACACAGGCCCCACAATCAATGCACTCAGTCGGATCGATGTACAGTTGAGGCACTTCATCGAACGTCGGACGGCCATCCTCATAGGTGCGGCCCTTTGCCGGATGGATACAATCTACGGGACACACGTCTACACAGGCGGTATCCTTGGTTCCGATACACGGTTCAGCGATGATGTAGGCCAATGGTCACCTTCATGGTTGCGAATACCGCCGAGCGTGAACTTCGTTGCTACGCAAAACCGATAAAAGAAACACGCGAAATTTTTGCGTCACCCTTTCTGAGCGAACGAACAGACCTTTGGTTTCGCCAGACGAACAAAGTCGTCGTACCGCATGCGAATCGCGTCGCGGTGCGTCCCGGCGTGATCGCCGCAGCCAGCTTGTCGAGTCTTACGTGATTCGGCGCCGGCAGGACGGCCAGAATCATTTCTTCACCCGCCCATAGAAGCACGGTCTTTGCAAGCTCTCTTCCCGAAATCTGCATCGTGGCGGCTGCACCCTGCGCGGTGTAGGCCGTGGTGTGCGTCATTACCGAGTAAGGGATTTGGGTTTCGTCAAGGAAGCTCTTCAG
>Ga0182040_10001146_pt1 | contig 12308 bp, 14 predicted proteins | sample flu12Cox44000176_FD_125973 | JGI IMG/M metagenome (GOLD analysis project Ga0182040, IMG submission 125973) | Lab enrichment of tropical soil microbial communities from Luquillo Experimental Forest, Puerto Rico - flux8day.12C.oxic.44.000.176 | ecosystem: Environmental > Terrestrial > Soil >... | reverse complement strand
AGCGCGATGAATTCGCGTCGTTGCATACAGCCCCCGTGTGGACGACGCCGTTACGGTAATGAAGACCGTAACAGGTCGGCTCAGGGCGGCCGAATTAATTCCTGTTTATGCGCTCGCAAATAGCGTTAAGCGGCATGGAATCTTTGGCTTACATTGCACCCGGCTTTCCAAGGCCATTTCGATGTTGCGTTGGTGTTCGAGTGCGCCCCGTGCTCCGGCAGCGGAGTATGTCCCAGCAGATGAATGCGAGCTGCGCGAGAATGCCGCCGGCCAGCATTTTCCATAAGCTGGCGTCCGCTCGATGCGTCGAATGGTGCTGGCCATTTAAGGTCTCCCCCAAAATCGAGCCAGTCCATTTCCGTCAACTTACCACCGCGGCGCACATAGGCTCTGTGAAGCAGGACATTCTTGTTTCGAAAAAAGCGCATATCAGAAAACGAGGATGGAGAATTGCGCGACATATGCATAAGATGTCCGGTGTGATCGACGGCGGGGTGACGAAGCCGCAAAGGAGTTCCCTCATGTCGGCTTGGTGTGGTGCACGTAAATTCAGCTTCACGGTAACGGTAGGGTTCGCGTTGGTAGGCGCGTATGGAACCGCAACGGTTCATGCGCAGCAGCCTCCCGAACAGGCGCCCCCGCAACAGCAGCCCCCGCCGCAAGAACTTCCACCGCAGCAACAGCCGCCTCAGCAACAGCAGCCTGCGCTGACTCAGCCGCAGATCCAGCAGTTGGTTGCACCGATCGCGCTATATCCCGATCCTCTGTTGGCACAGGTGCTGACGGCATCGACTTATCCGCTCGAAGTGACGCTGGCGGCACGTTGGGTCGAGAAGAACCCCAATCTCAAGGGCTCGGCGCTCGAGAGCGCCATGCAACAGCAACCGTGGGATCCAAGCGTCAAGGGACTGACGTCAGTACCACAGGTGCTGGCGATGATGAATGAGAAACTGGACTGGACCAATCAGCTCGGCGAAGCCTTTCTCGCCCAGCCCGACGACCTGCAGGTCGCAGTTCAAGCTCTGCGCAAGCAGGCCGAAGTGACCGGGAATCTGAAATCGAGCAAAGAGCAGAAGGTCAGCAGGGTTGCGGCACCAAACACAGGCTATGCAGGCCCGCCCGAATACATCGTCATCGAGCCGGCAGAGCCTGATTACATTTATGTGCCTGTGTACGATCCGGTCGTTGTCTACGGCCCCACCTACTGGGCTCCGGCTTACGTTCCCTTCTTCTGGCATCCGCCCTGGTGGACGGTTGGGCCGGTGTTCGGATTTGGCGCCGCGCTCTTCGTCGGTCCGGCGCTGTGGTACCACTACAATTGGGGACACGGCGGGTTCGCGGCGATCCAGACCAACACCGCGCTGTACAGCAGATTCAACAGGGTGAATTTCGCCGGCGGCGGCCAATTCCGGAACTGGAAATTCGATCCGGCGCACCACGGCAACGTGCAGTTCAAGAATGTAAATCTGCAACGACAGTTCGGAAATGCTGGCGGCAAGAACGTTCAGGGCATTCAGGGTGCGAGGACGATTCAAGGCGTCCCGGGGGTCCAGGGAATCCAGGGCAACAAAAGCCTACAGGGCGTGCAGGCGAACAAGGGCATCCAGAACATTCAGGGCAGCCAGGGTCTTCAGAACAACAAGGGCGTTCAGGGAACCAAGACCAACAAGAACATCGCCGGCGTCCAAACGGGCAATAAGAACATCCAGACAGGCGGAAGCAAGAATACTGGCGCCAGAATGGTCAGCAGTCAGCAAATTCATGCGGTCGGTCCTAGTGGCCCTGGGAAACGTGCGCGGGTTCAGGGAGGCGGCGGAAAGAATAAAGGCGGACATTGACCCGCTGCGCCGCAGAGTTTGGAAAGATTTACGAAGCCCGCGCGCTCGTTGTGCGGGCTTCTTAACGACTGAGCGGGCCGGACATCTTTTTCCAAGCGTCGATGCCGCCCTGGATATGGCACGCGGAAGCGAGACCCGCGTCCTGTGCCGCTTGCACCGCCATCGCGGAACGCTCGCCAAAAGCGCAGTAGAACAACAGGCGCTTGTTCGTCGATTTCGCAAGCTCGTGCAGCATGCCGCCTTCGCTGATGTTTTCCTGCAAAGCAGGGTAGGGGACATGCAGTGAGCCTGGTATCGTGCCGTGCCGTTCGCGTTCCGAACGCTCGCGCAAATCGATAAGTGCGACGTCCGGCTTGCCGACCAACGCAAGCGCCTGCGTTGCGGTCACCGCCCAGCCGCGAAGGGCAATCTTCTCCTGCGCAAGGCCGACCTTGACGTTAGCCGGTACTGCAATGTCCATCATCTTCGGATTGGCAAGCTTGAGATTGCTCATGAGGTCGACATATTCCTCGACCGATTTTACCTGCAGTCGCGGATTGAAGGCCTTCTCCTCGCCGATTGTCGAGACGGTGTCGCCCTTATAGTCATGGGCGGGGTATACGAGCGTTGTCTCGGGAAGTTTGAGCAGGCGGTTGAATATCGACTCATACTGTTGGCGTGCGTCGCCGTTCTGAAAATCAGTGCGGCCAGTGCCTCGGATCAGCAGCGTGTCGCCAGTAAAGACACGATCCGGCAAGACGAAGCTATATGAGTCGTCGGTGTGTCCCGGCGTATAGATCGCGTCGAGCGACAAACCCTCGATTGTCAGCCTGTCGCCATCCGAAAGACGCATTGAGACGACATCGGCCTTGGTTTGCTCGCCCATGACCGTGATGCAATGCGTATGGTCACGCAGCGCGCCGAGCCCGGTGATATGATCCGCGTGCAGATGTGTATCGACGGCCTTTACGAGCTTGAGATCCAGTTCGTGAACGAGATGCAGATAACGGTCGACCTTTTCCAGGACCGGATCGATGATCAACGCCTCGCCGCCGGGACGGCTTGCGAGCAGATAGGAATAGGTGCTCGAGACTTGGTCGAAGAGCTGACGGAAGATCATTTCAAATCGTAGTCCAGGTCAGGACAGCGGCGCAATCCGCCGGGGGTTGGAACGGCTGCTTTAGAGGTTTATGTCCTATTCGCATGCGGTACATCCGTTGGGTAGTACCTGCGATTTCGGTTGCGCTGCTGCTCACAGGCGGGCCTGGAGCCGCGGCAACGTCGTCGCGTTCCTCGCTTTGTCTGATGCTGGAGTCCGCGGCCCGCGCCAACGACCTGCCGACCGCTTTTCTGGTTCGTGTTATCTGGCGTGAGAGCCGGTTCGACCCGCTTGCAGTTGGTCCGCGAACACGGAGCGGGGGACACGCACAAGGTATAGCTCAGTTCATGGCTCGCACGGCGGCCGAGCGCGCGCTCAGCAATCCTTTCGATCCGGTGCAGGCTTTGCCGAAAGCGGCCGAGTACCTGCGCGAGCTTCGGGACGAGTTCGGAAACCTGGGACTTGCCGCGGCGGCTTACAACGCTGGTCCAGGTCGCGTACGCGGATGGCTCGATGGCGCGCGCACAATGCCGGATGAAACCCAGCGTTACGTCCAGGCGATCACTGGACGCAGCGTCGGCGAATGGGCAAAAGCCGGCAACGTCGCGATGGTGGCGCCGGAGGCGGATTGCCTTGAGCTCGTTGCTTCACTCGAGCAGGGGCCGAGCCGGTTCTTTTACGAACTTGAAGAGCGCATAACGACCGCCATCGGCCTGCCATGGGGCGTTGAGCTCGCGGCCGGATTTTCGCGCGATCGGGTGCTTGAGACTTACTCGCGGGTCATGACGAAACTGTCCGAACTCATCGGCGAGCATGATCCGGTCATTACCGTCGCATTGATCCGCAGCCGCGGCACGCTTCCGATTTATCAGGCAAAAATCGGGGCGGAGACCCGCGGCTCTGCAAACGATATCTGCAAGAAAATAAAAACCGCCGGCGTCGCGTGCCTGGTGCTGCGAAATAGGCCGGAGCGAGGTGCGCCGGTAAAGACTGAATGATCGGTCGCGTTTGCGGACACCGATGCAAGATTATGTCTCCCGCCTACTCGACTACCGTGGACGACAGGAAGCGCGATCAATATCGAAAATAATTCTCGCGCGTCATCGTGGTTGTTTGAGCAAGTTGGCACGCCTCAACAATCTCTTGGCAGATCACAACAAGACAATCGCGGACATTCGCTCATAGAAGTGCCCCGCTTCGACGCCTCGAGGCCGTCGTTGCGCATCATCAACAACCTATGAGCGGAGAGAATGAGGAATCGTTGTCGCGTAGCGTTTTGGACTCTCACCTTTGTAGCAATGGTCGCATCGTCTTCGCCGCTAATGGCGTCTTCAGAGACGGGGATCGCGTCTATCTATAGCGGCGAAAAAACCGCGAATGGCGAATACGCGAACGCTTCCGCGTTGACCGCAGCTCACAAAACTCTTCCCTTCGGGACGAAAGTCAAAGTCACCAACGTCCGCACCGGGCAGTCGGTCGTTGTCCGCATCAATGACCGCGGCCCGTACATCAAGGGGCGGATCATCGATCTGACACCCGCCGGCGCGCGGGCGATCGGATCTTCCGGTCTCGCAATGGTGCAGCTGACAGTTCAGTAAGAAACGCAACTCAGTTTCAGCCACTGTTTGGCTGCAAAAAATTCGGGCCTGCTTGCGTGGCAAGCAGGCCCGATCGACTCTACGCTACTGAAAAACGACCCTACGCAACGCAGACATATTGCGACGAGTGCATTCCGATCCGCTGCGCCGCGCCGCGCGCGAGATCGAGCCGCGCACCCATGCGGAAGGCAATGCCATACGGGCCCCGGTCGTTGATTCTGACAGTGACGGACTTGCCGTTTTTGGGATTTGTCACGGTCAGGACGGTCCCCAACGGCCACGTCCTTGCTGCCGCGGTGTTGCCGCTTGCATCGAACCGTTCGCCGCTGGCCGTCCGTGAGCCCGAGGAATAGTGGCTGGCGAGAACTTCTTGCCCGGCACAATTGCCGGTTCGCTTTACATATTTGTGCACCGACGACCATCCCGCTGCACTGGCCGAAGTGGCCATCAACAAGCTAATCAGGATTCCGATGCTGGTAGATTTCATTGTCATCACGAGTCCCCTGCAATGAATCATGTCTTCACATGACCTGACGGAATCGGCGCGTGGCCGAATCACGTCTGGGTGCTGGTGCGCTTAAGTAAGGCTCAAGATGGCAGAAGGAAGGCAAGGACGAAAGGCGCGCAAGTTTGCTGCGAAGCACGGCGCAAGAACGTCAAGAATCGAACTTAATGCAGGTATCCGGCCACTTTAGCCGCGACGAATTGCTCATGTCTCATTGTCTCCTGTGCCTCTCCCGGGCGGCGACGTTTGCTCTGAAGTTGGTAGAGTCGCTGCCTAGGGGACGACGTTTTCATGGACAGCTGGTGGCTTTTTTTCGCCGTCGGATTCGGCGCGCAACTCGTGGACGGCACGCTGGGCATGGCGTACGGCGTGTTGTCAAATACGGCGCTCATGGCGATTGGTCTTCCGCCGGCGCACGCCAGCGCGCTGGTTCACACCGCTGAAATTTTCACCACCAGGTCGGCGGCCTCGCACATCTATCATCGCAACGTTGATTGGCGTCTGGTGGCGCGATTGGGAATCACCGGCGTTCTTGGCGCCATCCTCGGTGCATGGGTTCTGTCAAACGTCGAAGTCACATCCGCGCGGCGTTTCGTCTACGCCTACCTGCTCGTCATGGGTCTCTACATTCTATGGAAGTCGATGCGCATCACGGTGGAGGCGCGCAAGCCCGCCGGATGGATGGCCTTGCTCGGATTTGCCGGAGGATTTCTTGATGCCAGTGGTGGAGGCGGGTGGGGACCAATGACCACCTCGACTCTCGTCGGCTCAGGATATGCGCCGCGTTATTCTGTGGGTTCGGTCAATACGACCGAGTTTTTCGTGACGGCCGGCGCGGCGACAACATTCTTTACAGAACTCGGAGCAGTAGCGCTCGATCACTCCTTTCCGCTTGTTTTGGGAGGCGTGCTGGCGGCGCCTTTCGGGGGATGGCTGGTCAAAAAAGTGCCGGCACAGAAGCTTATGACCGCTGTAGGGCTTCTGATCGTCGCCGTCTCCGTATTTCAGCTTTTAAGGGCATTTCAGGTGCTATAGCCCGGCTTCCATCATTAACGGATCGTCGATCGCGGAAAAACAATCGTTGCTGTGTGAGCAGCCTCACAATGCATTTGCGCGGACTGGCTCCATTATCCGGACGTGTCGCGGGGCACTAGGAGGCTCAGATGCGCAAGGCAATATGGATCGTGGTCGTGGCCGCGCTGATCGGCATCTTCCTCGATGCGCTGCTCGGTCCCGACGAAACAGTCGCTCAGCGGGATATGACGACCGAAATAGGAATGCCGTTTTACGGTCTTTACGTTGCATTGCCGCCGAATATGAAAAATTTGCCGGCGGAGCTCGTTCCACTCCCGTGACGAGCCGCACATCAGATGTCGGCCCGCTGACCGCGCTCCCCGAAGGGGAACGCGGTCGTGTTTTTCAGATGATGTAGACTTGCCAAAGCCACTTTGTGGCTTTTGTACCGGCGTCGACTTTGGCAAAGGGCAGGTGATAGTCGCCGGGGGGTGTCAAGTCATCGGTGTCGTGGGGACGACGATGTTCGGCGATACGCCCCGCGATGGCGACCCGGCTGGTCCAGTTCAGGAAGCTGTTTGACATACGCGCCTCCACTCTTGGGACAGATCAACCTTCGCAAACAGAAAGCGTCGTGGCGCAATTGTTAGGATCGCGCGCGCAATCCGCATGTGATGGCGGTCACAAGATTTGCGATTGGTATTTTGTTACGGCGATACAGTTCCCGAGCCCCGCCCGAAAGCCGGTCCGTATCACTGAGGTATTGGCAACGGCGGAACAGGATGCGACGGCGCGCGCTGCGGCGGTGCTACTTGCGCCGGAGGCTCCGAAACCGTGCGCGATGGCGGAGGTATAGCTGCCGCGCGGGATTGGGTCGGAGGTGTCGTCTTCGGTTTCACGCTTTGCTCGGTCGCCTGCAATTTGGCGAGGTTCTGCGCCAACTGTTCCTGCTTGGCGACGAGTTGTGTCTGTTTGGCTGCGAGCTGATCTAGTTGTTGTTGAGCGGCGGCAAGCTGTTCCTGCTTGGCGGTGAGTTGCTCAACACTGCGTCGCACGGCGGCCAGGTCTTGCGCCATCGTATCAAGCTGCTTCGCCAGTTCTGGCGATGGGGTGGGTACCGCTGCCTGTGCCATGGGCGCAGGTTGGGCCGGAGCCGTCTTTGGCGCGGACGCTTGAGTGGCCGCGGGGACAGCCTGTTTTGTCGCTGCAGTGTTCGAATCGTTTGCCGATTTTGACGGCGCGCCGAAGTCGGATTGCCAGGCAATTGCAGCGCCGAGCAAAGCCGCGAGGCAGACGCCGACCGAGGTGATGATCATTCGCTGACGCCCCGGCTGGCTTCCGGCCACGAATGGAGTGTGTCCGAAATCGGAGCGCGGAGGCACCTGAATTGAAGGCTCCACTGCCTGCGATTCTGCAAAAGCGTTGGAGGTCTCCGCGATCGTTTCAACGGTTTTTTCGGACGCCGAGTGTCCCTTGGCTGCCAGATCGGACGCGAGCTCGTCGAGCTGATCCATCAACTTGGACGCTGCCGGGGACGGTAGCTGCGGTGGATGGATGTCCGCAGTCGGCTGTGGAGCCGCGTTCTGGATCGGCATTTCAACGCTTGGTGACTCAGCGCATGGCGCCGGGCATGTTTCTTCGGCCGTGGCGTCGATTGGCTGCGCCGCCGCCATGGTCGCTGAGGCAAACCAGCCGTCGAAGTCCTGCATCGGACCGTCGAGCCGAGCCGTCACCGCCGTCGGTTCGGGCACGAGCGGCGCGACATTGTCCTTGTGGCGATGCTCGCTTGGCGCACTCAGCAAGGAATCCATTTTGGCGCTCCAACCTGTTTGCGTAGAAACAGCTGTTTTTGGCTCGTTTGGGGCGAAAACAGGCCATCACCGTGTGACCGGACAAAGGCGGGAGGGCAGCAAGCGAATGGCATTGTTTTGGCCAAATTTGCCATTCCACATCCTGGTAGGTGACCATATCGACTATTGTACAGCGCTTTTTCGCTCACTTCGACGCGCGGCGAGAAGGCTGGTGCGCCGTCTTCAGGGAACTCGCTTATCCGGTTGCCGTTGTCACGTGATGGGCAGGGCAAAATCATCGGCGAGAAACTCGAGCGCCAAACTCAGTTCGGACGCGCAATCGTCCGAAGCGAGTTCGGACACGAAATCATCCGGCGCCTCGCTTTTGCGCGTCTGTTCCTGCACAACCCTGACATCGTTGTGCTTGACGAGGCGACTTCGGCACTCGACGCGAACGGCCAGGACAAGATGATGGAGGCGCTCATCAAGGAGCTGCCGGGCGACTTTGGTTAGCGTCGCGCATCGAACCGAGCTTGAGGATTTTCACAGCCGCAAAATCGTGCTGGCAAGGCGCAAGGGCGGTGCAAGACTCGTCCGCGATATCGACCTTGTGCCCAGCAAGAGCAAAGGGCAGTTGCTTGGCCGATGGCTGCGTCGGGCCTAGCAATCTCGCGATGGGGCCATATCGGGGCAATATTCTGCTCTTTCAAAAAGGCCGCCCAGCTTGATACGATGCCTCTTGAGCTGGGGGAGAATGGCAATGAGATGGCGCGAAATCATTACGCTCCGCTGGGCTGCGGCGGCGATTTTCGCTGCCTCCGTTCTGTGCGTGCCCGCGGCTGCGCAAAACGACCCGGATTCGGACTGCAAGGAAGTGCGTGTACGCGATGAAACGCTCGCAGACACTGCAATGTGCGTCCTGAACCTCAATGCACAGGTCGTAGTCAACGAACGCTGCAGAATAGCGGTGGCCGCAGAAACAAAAGAGCGCGTCATCGACGCAGGCAAATATATTGTGATCCTTTCCGCAGCCCCTGACCGGAACAACAAGGTCACTTTGACGGCCAAATTGAACAGCGGGGATGGTCGAGCCGATGATCTGAGAGTGCTTGGGCCGGTAACGACAGTCCGGCGTGGAGCGGCGGATTGCTACCGGAATCAGGCCAAGCGCTTTGAGCTCTGTGTATCGGATTTCATGGCCTGTCGCTGACGATCCAGTCCTTCATCAGAAGGGCGTTTGCAGGCGCCGCGAAAAATCAGGCCAGCCTCAACGAAAACTCCAGATTGCCACCAAGCTTATCGCCGGCGACAGGGTTATGTCCTGTCCCGCGTATCCTCCTCGCGGGCGACAGAGGTCCTGTCGCCCGCGCTTTTTTTCCGACCGTGCTTTCAAAGAGGCCCTTGATGGGCGATCCTGATCGGGGACAATCCGATTTGGGTGAGGACGCACCGGGCTTCCATGGCCAGGTTCGGCATCGTACTGTTTTATATTGTGATGGCGGCGATCTGGTTCGCCGCCCTTTGGTTCTTGTTTGTCACGTCGGGAACGCCGCTTTTTCCCACTTTGTGAATGCCAGTGTGGGTGTTCGGCCCGATCGATGCGATCAGTGGAGCAATTTCTTGTCGGGCGCGGTACCAAATGCTTCGTCGAGAAGCCGGTAGAGCTGCCAAACAGGCCCGGCGACACCGAACCCTTCGGTGCAATTCGGATCGGCGCAAAAATGGTGGCCGCTCGGAGTCAGCATCAGCTCCGCGCCACACTCGGCGCAGACATGCAAAAGCGGTGACGTGTCATAGTCGCTCATTGTGCAGACCTTCGCCCTGCGTTTCTTTAACACTCGCCAAAAAGGGAATGTTCGATCTCGCCGCAGCGGGCTTTCGCGCTGCATGTATAAAAACTTGGCCGGTTCAGCCTGTCGCAGGCCGCCAAGAATTTGCTTTCAAGCGCCAATCTTTTGCGCAGAAGTAGTCGGACACTCCTACGTGATGGCGGTGCCCGGTATCTTTCACGATTTTATGGTCCGAGGCTCCTCAATTCTGGAATAAACCAGCAGGACTCGCCGCTTCGCCGTCCTCATGCATTTTGGGCGTAAATCTATCTGCCCCTTGACTACTGCCCCTTGATCGAAAATCTGTCGAAAAGGTTGCTGTTCTGCGGATAGGCGGCTGGCGCCGCAAAGTGCGTGTTTCTTGGCAGCGATTCGGCCCGCGCCGCCCGTGCCGCGGCGCTAACTTTCGCCGACGTGCACCGCCTTGGGCTGGGCCGAAACGACTGCGTCCGATGTCATGTCAGGTGCCGGCGCGGGTGCCGTCGTCAGCGTCTTTACGTCGTCGGGACGCCAGGACTTTGGCAGGCCGGTGCGGTCACTTGTGACAATCGGCGGGGGACCATTTTCGAGGGTTGCGTCCGCAACGAACAGCAACCCGATAAGAACAAGACCAACAACGGCCAAGAACGTGAGAACTGGCATTGCCGCGCCCCAACTGTACGCTCCTCCCTCCCCGTCCACTAACTAAACCCCGCCTCGACAATCGGTCGAGTTGGACCATGGGCCTACGCATGCGCAAACTCGGCCTCTGGCGGATAGTCACCAGAGGCCAGCGACGACATCGACTGACTAAATTGAAGGGTCCCAGATAACCGGGATCTCGCGATAGCCCGTGCCGTATTTCTCGACATGCGCCAGCGAGGGAAACGGGTAGTGGAAGCCCTGAACCCGCAGCTTTTCCACCACCAGCATGTCGTAGACCATGCGTCGGGTAGCCTCTGCCTTCGCACCATCCTGATCGTAGAAAGCGTGCCAATCGGGATGACGTACAAAGAGGAATGGCACGTGGGTTACGTCGGATTGCACGTAGACGCTGTCGGGGCCTGAAGCGATCACAAACGAAGTGTGGCCGGGTGTGTGCCCAGGGGTGCTTTTTGCGGTGACTCCGGGAATTACCTCCTTGTCCCACTCGTAGGTCTTCACGCGCTTCATCACCTCAGAATTGAACACGCGACGCACGTTTTTGAAATTGGTTTGCATGCGGCCGGGACTCGCCTGGCTCATTTCTCCGTCATCCATCCAGAACGCGTGTTCGATCGTCGGCACCAGTATTTCGGCGTTTGGATAAGTGAGCGAGTTGTCGTCCATCAACAGACCGTTGATGTGATCGCCGTGGTAGTGCGAGATGATGACGATGTTGACGGCGCCACGATCAATTCTCGCGGCTGTCAGATTGGTGACAAACTGACCGCCAACTCCGGCGGATTTCTTGAAGTTGGATTCGCCTGTGCCGGTGTCGATGATGGCAAGCTTTGAACCTGTGTTTATGGCGATCGGATTGTAGGGCGTCGTCATCATGTCTTTTTCCATAAAGACTTCGGCCAATGCCGCGTTCACGGTGTCCAGTTTGATGTTGGTGACGTGATCTTCGGCCATCTTGAAGCGGGCGACTCCGTCGGTCGCGACTGTTATTTCGATCGAACCAACTTTGTAGCGATACCAGCCTGGCGCTTGCTTGCCGGCGGGCGGTGCGGCGGCCATTACCGACACCGACGTGTCAAACGGCAGGACGGCAGCGGCCGCCGCGCATGCCGTTTCTGCCAATAGATTGCGGCGTGTGACGTTGTTCATTGGCGTATCCCCTTGAACCGGGATGTTCCTCCCGGATTGAGGGCATCGTACCAACTCACGCAGTAGCTCTGGAAGGGCCCGGCGACTCGGATGAGCGGCTGCCGCGGCGCTTTAAGTATTCAAAAAGTCGGATCGATTGTCCGCCGGCGGGAGGGATCGGGTGGAGCGTCGTCAAGCAGCCATGTTTATGGCTGACAACCGGCAAAGTGCCGGTCACCGGCGGTGAGGCTGTTGCTCGTTGGGGACGGACACAGACCTCGGGGACGGAGGCCACCAGCGACCGGCATCCTTCAGATATGCATTCCCAAGTCGGTTGGTAGGCCGAATAACACGAAAAGGGACCGCTGCGCTGGGGCAGCGATCCCCGCGATCAGCCGAAATAGGGGACCAACCCTTGAGCCACTGACACAAAAGGATCCGGGGAAATCTTGCCCGTCCACAGCTTGGGGGCCGAGGGTCTTGGTTCGCCCGTATCGAGGAAAGCGAAATTTTGTGACGGCGATCACATCGCCTTTACGTGATCGGACCTATTTTTTGATGCTGAGACAGGAGGGCCGTCATGCGCGAGATTCTTTCCATAATCGTCGTCGCGACCCTGCTCGTGGCTGCCGTTGTTGACGTTGTCGCCGCTGGCGCCAGGACTGGTGTCGCCAAAAACCACTTTTATTATGCGTCGCCTGTCAGTGGAGTGGGCATTGCGGTGCCCTCCACCATGAAAAACTTTCCGACAGAACAACTGCCACAATAATAAGTAACCGCGCGACCGCGTTTTTGGCGGCTGGTGAAAGGCGCATTCAGCCGGCACTGCCATTTCCGCCGAGCATCTTTAACGGAAAGGCCATCGCCGCACGACGATGGCCTTTGT
>Ga0182040_10001145_pt1 | contig 12308 bp, 14 predicted proteins | sample flu12Cox44000176_FD_125973 | JGI IMG/M metagenome (GOLD analysis project Ga0182040, IMG submission 125973) | Lab enrichment of tropical soil microbial communities from Luquillo Experimental Forest, Puerto Rico - flux8day.12C.oxic.44.000.176 | ecosystem: Environmental > Terrestrial > Soil >... | reverse complement strand
CATCTGGACCTTTGATAATACTGGCACCTCTATCATTCCTGAAATATGGAGCTCTTGGAAGGATAGGGGATATCGATTGCATCCACTTTTCTTTTTATCCATTACCTCCAACAAACCCACAGGCCATGAAGATCACCTTCTTCCATTCCCAATCTCAACTTCTTCATATGATGGGCCTTCTCATGGCAGCATCAATGCTTTTGTGCAGAATAATGACTCTTGTGTCTATAGTCTTAAAGAGCTGCTAGATGAGGCTGGGTCTACCGAAAATACTGTCAACAGCAAAGAAGTCCTAGTCTGTGGCAGGAACAGAGCTGGGGATTTCATTCAGCTTGATCTAGAAAGAGATAAAGTGGATCTTCCATCAACACAGGTTCAAATGTCTTCAGACATTGACAGCTTCATATGGATTACAGATAACTTTTTGGCCAACTCCATGGACTTGGATCTCAATATTGCCTTTGGAGCCAAACCCCCCTTTTCTGTAGACAACTTTGTCACAGTCAATCTTGTGCTCCCACCCACAGATGAACAACAAAAAATGCATCCCCAGCATCGTGCAAGTGGCAACTTTAAACTGAGCCAGATTCCCCACATGCAATTTGGCCATAGTGGCCAAGATCATAGACGAGTCAATTTCATAGTCTTCTTCCCCAGAATGACATGGAAAGATTCTGCCACCAAACGATTTCAAACCTTCATTCCAAAAGAAGTCCAAGACCTCTGGATTTCTGAGGTTATTATACCTGCATTTTACAAGGCATTTGATCATGATCCTGGAATTACAGAGTATATCCCAGGATCTCTGCAGGAGATACACTGGAAGACTGGAGGTCGGAAGCAACAATCAGTAACTCTCACAACACCAGACTCTATTACCTGCCTCATCAGCAATATGAAACAAAGGGTTTCTGAAAATTCTGCCTTGCTCAGCAGATATGGATCATTTTTCTTTGCAGCAGATGCAAGGGGAATCAAGCTGGTTACAAAGCAGTCCTTTCAGAATAAAAACCCCCCACAACTTGCAGATATCTTTCACAATTTTGATGACCTTAATTGGCCACATATCCTTGACAGAAGCAAGGGAGAGCTTTATCTGGACCTTGGTCTATCATTCCATAGCAAAGGAAATAATCCTCTTGTTGGGCTTTGGAAGCTTGACAAGCTGCATGACTCTTATAGGCTTATGGGCATGAAGACAGGTCATGTTCATCACTTCAGCACCTTAGGGTTTTATGGTGGACGAAAGGCAGCCATGAGAAAGGAGAGAAAGCAGGTGGTCCATCTAATAAGTCGGATCTCCTACAACCTTGCATTTGAGCTAGTGCGCAATCCTGGAACAGAAGATTACATTAGCAAAGATATTGAAGCTATCAAATACAGTGATAGATTCATGACTGGCTGTCAAGCCTGGCTTCACTTGTTTCAAAAAGGCATGCAGAGGTCATATGGGGTTCGTGATGAGGTCAGAGGGACAGCCCCAGCCATTCAGGATTTATTAAAAGTGGTATTGGTAAAGGTATGACCACTTTGTTCCAGTGGCTTTCATTTACTAATGATGATGATGCCTTTATAGGCAACAGCCTTTCTGCAATCAAACCCAATCACCTGGATTCCATCAGAGCTATTCTTCAAGTTCATTAGGCGACGACTTCAGGAGCTAATTAGCTTGCAAGGCATTTTTGCCTCCTTGTCACCACCCAATTATGGCACCATCAGCACTATCTTTATCCATCTCATCCGGCATCTTATGGTTACCCCACGCATCTTGCATCAGTTTTTAGCAAGGTCATTGAGAGATATTCGGTTTGAAGAGGTCATGATGGGTTTTGGCATGTTTTTTTTGCACAATCTTGACTTGGAAACAATGGCCCTTCCAGATATCCAAGAAGATGATGCAGAAGTTAGGAAGGTGTATGGAAATGCTGTAAACAGTCATGAAAGAAGATCAAGTGCTCAGCAGACAGTTCCTCTATTGGCTCTTACGGCACAAGCACAGCAGAAAGACTACCCATGGGGAAGCAGCATAACCTGGAGTAATTTGGAAGAAATTCTGTCAAGTGTTCCTCATCAGTTTCTCAAACCAGTGGAGTTTGATGACAACAGCCTACATCTCCAAGAATCAAAACTTCTCTTCACTCAGTTTTCTGGAGAGATATGGCTTAGCATCCACCCAAGCTATCTGAAGGGTGGACAATGCCCATGCTTGGATAATTTCAAATCAGCAATGGAATTGTGGACAGTAGAAGGGATCAAAAAATTTGTCATGGATTTTTGTATTGTTCCTAGCGGACATGGGCTGCCTGGCTGCCCTCTTCGACTCACTCACTCTCAGCAATCTTTTCAAGACCGAGCATCTATATATTTTCCCTCTCCAGCCACAGTGTCTTCCAAAATAACAAGCTTGTGGCAGCATTATTCACGCAATGGAGCTTATCTTGATATCTACCATAGATATCTTAAGATATGGGATGCAGAGAAAAAAGATCTTCTAAACCAAGACTTGGGGTTGATTTTTTCTTCCCTACAGTGCCTCCCAATGGATGCCCATAACAAGCAGACCACAGTTATATGGCGAGCCCATCAAAACAAGCTCCAGTTCATTGCCAACCCTAAATATTACCCAATTGTCGAGATTGGACATCCATCCAGACCCTTGAAGACAACACAGAAAGCACAGTTATCTGGCACAGTTGTTGAACGCAGATTATTTGAAGAACAGTGGGTGGTTTTGTCTATTGTTAATTATGATTGTTCTCCAGGAAAGAATTGATAATAAAATATAGACATGGCCATGGATCCTTCAAACGTCCAAGACGGAATAACAAGAACAGGTCTGCTAAAGCACTTAATAAACGTGTTCCACCTGCAAGAAAGAAGGTTTCAGATAATGGCTGTACTAAGCAGAAAGATGGCCAAGGACAAAATTACAAGCCATTCATTCCTTTGGCATCAAGACAACATTTGGGGATTAGGAAGAAGTGGGGAAATATTGGAAGAAAAGCACAACAAGCAATGGAGATGGAATATTTATCCACAACAGATTCAAATTCTGATTCTGGTTCCAGTGATGGGAGTATATCTCTGCCATGCAATGAAGATAAGGAAGATGGGGATGCCATGCATATTACTTACAGATTTTAAACTCCACAATGGAATTCTTAGCACTATATAATAAAATTCTTGGAAATTTCTTTGAAGGTTACTGCAATATGTGACATCCCCAATATATCCCTTCTCTCCAGAGTCTTTGCATTGTGTGACCAAAGAAGAGGAGGTCATAATATAATAATTCAGTCAGGTTTTAATGATGAAGAAAATAGTATATATCCTTTGCTCTTTTGACTTTGCAATGACCACAAATATTAAAGTAATCAGCTCTCCCACCACCACCTAGCAGATTATGTGTTGAAAATAAATAAAATGCAGTCTCAGTTGCATCAGTAAAGCATGAGAGTTGGGAGTCATGAGGCTTAAGGTGTTAGTAGCATTTAATTCTTTCTTTTTATATTTGTATTACACATTAATTTCTTATTTCTCCCCCATAAAAACAATTTCAAGCTTGAACTTGCTTTTTTTGGCCTCTAGACAGGAAGGAAAATGTAAATGTAAAAATTAGAAGAACTTCTAGCTTGCTTTTTAGGCTTCTTCACCCCTCTCCTGGCTATTTGGCATAGAAGAAATGTCAAGTACAATGGTTCTATTGTCAAATAGCTCCTTTACAGGATGGACAGATAAAGATAGCCTGGCCATATATCACAAGTTGTTCAAACCTATTGTCTCCTCGTTCCTTCTCTTTCATTCCATGTTCATCTTCCATAAAACTCCTCCAGTCTTCATTAGTTATTATGTTATCATTCTCGCCATCACTAAACTCTTGAGAATGTGCCACAAACCAATTGTGGTTGGTGATAATTGCATCCCGTACTTCAGGTTTCAAAAGGTCATGAGCAAACTTCACAATTCGCACATTTCCAGTAGCAAAGTGCAATGGCCCTCCTCAAGCAATTGGTTGAAGAGCTACTTCAAGAATTACTTCAGGAATTCCTGAAGCAACAGGTGCTTCTTGTTTCGAGAATATGCTCTCCTCTAAGCAAGTTGCATGAAACCACATGTCACATGCCCAACAGTATCGTTGTTCTTCACTCTCTGGATTCCATAACCTGTCACAATTCACATTTGCACAATGGTCTGTTTCCTCTGCCTGTTAAAAACAAAAAATGTTATCATTACATTGTTGGTCAGTGGCAATCTGTATATGCAGTTCACTAAATACCAAACCTTAAATACTCTGGTATTTGGTTCCCAACTATATCTAAAGCATTTCTCTATGTTAACACTTGCAACATGACTGAAGAATAAAGACCACACCTCACAAAGTAGTCATATACTGGTTGGAGTGAACCAATACCATTCATTGACAGAACTTGAATATCTATATCACCTGCCCAGATAAGGGTAAATAAGATATTTCTGATGCAAGAAACTTCAGAAGACAGACATGCAATTGCAGAACCCTCTACAATGGTTTCTAATGTGGAATAACACAGCTCTTGTGGAGACATGCTATTTAAAACTCTACAACAAAATTAGTGACTTAATGAATCAGCCAGCTCAAAAACCACCTTTGTGTATCCAAGGGTATATCCTTATCATCCTCAAAACATTCCTTGATATCATCCTGGGAATAAAACCATGCTACCAACACAAGAGGTGTTGTCTAAACATTTTATCAACAAACATCAACTAGATCATGAATTCATCATACTTTGGTGTTTCTTTTAACTCTGCCCTGAGCCTGTTTGATGGCCTTCACTCTGCCTTTCCAGTACATATTGGTGAGACGGCCTTCCGTTGGGACCTTTTGCATTGAATCATGGGCGAATAGGTAACTAAGAACTGGTTTCAACAATGATTGTAAAAAGCATAAGCCTGGCATGCCATTTATCCTTTTGGACTGTCAATTGCCATTTCTTATCATCTATTCATTGACCATGAATATTAGCTATGATATTTGAAGAGAAATGGTGATAATACCCTGAATTGTAAAGCTTTTACAAGGCTTCCCAGCCTTCCATGCATTGTGAAGCTGCCGGTCATTCATATGGCAATGCAAGAAATGTCACCGGCAGGGCAAAGTTTGATGGATTAAAATGTTCTGAGTTTGAAATTTTGCTAGAATTTCCCAAACCATGCCAAACTTCAGGTACCAGATAACAAACCCCCATGCTAAAATGAAGACAATAAACATCAGTGACAACTTGACTGTAATGGAGATTGCCCAAAGAATTTTGAATGCACATAAAATAGTTGTTATTACAGGTATGTCTCCAGGGCATAATGTTCTTGTTCTCCTATTAGAAAGTTATCCAGGTGCAGGCATTTCGGTTTCTGCAGGACTTCCTGCTTTCCGTGGAAAGGAAGGTCTGTATTCAGCCAGAGGTTTACTATCTTGCTCTGGTCATCAAGGGAATATGGAGGAACTATTCCATGTTTCAGTTTTGAAGGTATTTATGCATTTGGTATTAATTATGACATCCAAACTGATCAATTACAATGGTATTGTGCTATCAGGACCCATCCAAGAAAGCAATTCACTCAAAACTAATCGCAGAACTTGGAAGGCTGTCAATCCTTGCAGCCCCTACAGAATTTCATTACATGCTGCAGGATCTCAACAAAAAAAAGACACTTCTTCGGTGGTACTCTCAAAACATTGATGGCCTGGAGAGCAAAGTTGGCTTTGAAATGGATTCAAATTTTTCCATCTCAAAAAAATGCATCCCTCTCCATGGCAGCCTTCATTTTATGCAATGTACTGCTTGCAAGTCAACACATCTATTCCAGAACTACCACCATGATCTAGCTGCAGGTCACTTTCCAATCTGTCACCTGTGCAAAGAGCAGGAAGATAAACGCTCAGCTGCTGGGCATCGGTACAGAATGCCAGGTCAGCTTCGTCCAGACATTGTTCTGTATGGGGAACAGCACCGTCAGGGCGAAGGCATTGCCAATGCCTACAAGAAGGACTTGACATTGGATCTCCTTCTGGTTGTTGGTACCAGTCTCAAAGTGCCTGGCACAGCTAATCTTATCAAAGAATTTTCCAAGAAAATCCACAGTAACCATCTTCCAAATTCAATTTACATTGACATCACCACCCCAAGCAAGAAATGGCAGGAAGTATTTGATGTATTTATAGAGGGAGATTGCCAAATATTTGCTAAAACTCTGAGGCAAAGTATGGTCACTTCATCCTCGATGATTTTTCAGCCACAGTACAATGAAGATAACATGAACCTGGAGAGTTATTTGGAGGATATAGAGGCAAGACAGGATTTCCGTCCATCATGGAGGTGGCTGTGATAGAGGTTTGATTTAGAACAGACAGGAGATACTATATATGATAATTAAATAGGAACCACTATACCAGATACAATGGATGTCAGACTCTCTCATGTGGGTTAGCCATTATAGCTGATCAGATCAAGCTGTTGAACAGATCCAAATTTCCATCATCCACTGCGATGAATTTTTTGCGAGATGTGTTTCATTTTTCTAACAGTTTTTTTAAAAAATTTCCCATCAGATATTCAGACCTCAAGGGATGTTCTTTTCCTGGCCACTTGTAGATATAATTTCTTGCTTTATAATCATGCATAATTTATCATATTCTATCTGTAACCTTACACTGCAAACTGAAAGCAGCAGAGCTCCTGGAAATCCAATACTAATTTCTGCACTTGGTCTTTCCATTGATTTTATGTAATGCATGTGGTTTTATCAATATGTTAATTGAGTGACTAAAAGCGGATTTTGCCGATCATATATATATCAGTTACAAGGATCCCGTGATAGAACCAATGGTTTCTATAGAACCCCTTGCCAGCTCAGAAAAGCTCGACCTCCAGGCACAGGAAGACCAGTGGTGGGATACCTCTGCACAATATCGCAAGTACAGTGACCTCCCAGCTTTATCCAAATGGCACAGCAGGATAAAATCTGGACAACCTGATATGCTGGTCATTTCTGTTGATGGAAGATGTCTTACTTTTCCAAGACCTTGGTTAAGCATTCTTTTCCTTCTAGACTTGCAACAGCTTTCTTGCATGGCCCAAGCAATTATTTGTTCCACAAACCCAACCTATTCAGCTAGGCTCTATTCCAATGTGGGTTTCATCCACAAGCTTAGGCTTCATGTCATACAAGCCAGACTAGAGGTTAAAAATATACCAAATGACTGGATGCCACAGCATTTGGAGAGATGGATGCGGAGACTAGTTCATGGTTTGTCTAGCGAGAAGGGGGCATATATGGCTTTGAAAGAAAACTTTGATATAGCCTACCAGAGTGGAACAAATGTCTGGAAACTAGGTAATCATCTTCTATTCCTGACATTATTTAGCAACTTAAATTGATCTAGATTTTTGTTCATGGGCTAAAATCCACAAAGACAAGATTCATTGGGCTATGACAAATGTCTACACTATGGTGCTCCATGATGAAATCATACCATCACAGAAAACCCCACAAGCGACAGCAAGCACATGGGTAGACTGCCTACTTAAGCAGCTTGAAATAGATGGATTTAGCATTGGACAGTCCTCACATGAAGAAGGTAATTCACTTGTATATTTTATGGATATATTTCACCTATTACATTTTTTTAAGGCCTCCAAAGTTCAAACAGCAATAGTAGGTTTTTACATCATTTGTTTGATTAATTGATGCAGTGCTCAATAAATTTCATAACAGCATTGAAAAAGCGTGGTCCGCCACAAAGACCTGAAACACCGCTACTATCCATTAATAGACCAACCAAAGATGGTGGCAAGCAGAAAAAGCGGATGAGATTACAAGAGAAAAAGTCCTCTGCAGCAGCAGCTTCAGGCTCTGATCAATTTTCTGCACTCAATAAATTGCCAAATATCACCAGTGTATCTCCTAAGAAATACCTTGGTTCAAGAATTCCAGGAGCATCTATCAAAGTTAAAGACTGTAGAGGAGTAGCAGATATGTCAGTTCAACCTGTACAACCTGTAACTTCTCAGAAACTCAAGGGGAAAGTATGTAATACAGCCTCCTCAAATACCACTGTAATACTGATTATTCCATTTGAACAGGTAAAAGAAGGCTCTGAGTTAGAGGTCAGGACACTGTGAATATAGTGATTACATGATTAACTGAATAGAAATACAGATCATTTCAGACCAAGGTGGTGAAACTTCAACCAGACCTAAAACTCAACAAGTAAAGAAAATCAAACAGCCGTTGAGATCCCATTTAAAGGTATGCGCCTTTGTATCCTTTCTAAAATCTATTTTTTCATGAGTGTCAGCCAAAAATGGAGGAACTTGTTCAGGAAATTCTTGAATTTAAAGATGAAAAATGCAAAGTGGAAAAGATCATGGGTACAATTACAGAAGGGCCTTTTTCTTATCAGGAGTTCAAAGAAGCTCTGGAGGATACCAAGCAATTGAGACAGGTATGTTCAGAATGAATGGGTTCTTCTTTACTTTCTCAGATTTTTTTCAACCTTCTCTGATATAGCTAGTGAGAAAGTGGTATCATGAAGTAAAACCCTGTTTGGAGAGGCATGAAAATGGGAAGATAAAGGAGAACCCACATTACAAAAATCTGGCAAAGACTTTCTACCATCTTGGTTCTCAAAAAGCTAGTAGCAAATGAATACCAACAGTTAAATATTAATGGTTTGGTTTCCATGCCAGGTTGTTGGTAGCTCCCGTGACAGTGCATTCATATGCGCGGTGCCCATCTTTTGACCTACAGCGGAGACAGATGGCCTGAAAGGACTGCTCACCTGTCCGAAAGGAGGAAGGAGGATAAGGAGCGAAACAGTTGACTGTTCGGTTCCCGACACAGCCGAGTTTGTCCCGTTCTTCACCCCTCCCATGAGCCAGTTTCTTATTTGTGAGAAGGGAACTCCAGAAGTGGCTAATAGGATCAATAATAAAAGGTTTCGCCAAGAACCTGGAACGCAAATCCCGGTCGAAGTCATTATATGCCGCATAATACTTTTTGAACTCGGGATCAGCGACCATAGCATCATAGCGGCGATTCCAGGCATCAGAAACCTTATTTTCAGAGATGGTGTGAATCCATTTAAGAAATGTCTTGTAAGCCAGGTTCCAGGTAGTCGGCTTAAGATCCTGGTCGGCAGGAAAATCATCTGTAACAAGAACCCGCACGTTTTCGTAGTTCCCAGGAGTCCCAACCTTCTTGTAGGAAAGGTTATGACGGTCTCTGAGGTGCTCCAGTGAATTGACTGTGAAAAGTGAAAGGGGTGGAGAGATCTTGCACTTGACGAGAATGAAAATGTCATTCGGAATAGATTCGTCGTAGATTTGCATAAGACCTTGTTCAGTGATCTCATCTGTGAAGAGGGTTCCAGGGACAAAGAATTTGGTCCATTTTTCCCTAGTGTCATAGTCTCCAACAGTTTTGGCAAGTTTTTCTGGTTGGCCGACTGGACCTGAAGGGGACACACGAGCAGTTTTATACCGGTCCAACACAGAAGAAACAACGTTTTCTTCATCATCGGAAACTGTCTCCTCCTCATTTTTAGTACGCCGTTCAGCCCTATGTTCATTCCTTTTGATCCTCTCAGTATTTAAAACCCCCAACGTCTCGATCAGCAAAGTATCCCCAGTGTTGAATGTCTCAGTCACAGGGGGTTCAGAATGTGAGGTTGAGATGGAGGGTGAAGTTTTCCCACTAATACCATCGTTTTCGGAGACAGTATGTGAAGAACCAACAGACATGAGGATGTATTAACTGAATATAGTTTAAGAAAGCGAAACGAGTCTTTTGCGAGTGGAAGTCGGAGGAAAGTTGGGTGAGACACAAATCCAACTTCCACTCGCCTTTGTTGTGTACTAGTACCCAACTGCCTAAGTTTGAAACTCAGAAAAGGACTCATTACTTGATCGGGATAAAAATGAGAAGATAGCCAGGCCAATGATTACCACTTTTCTGGTTCAAAAAGGTTGCTTGTTGGCATTTGGAAACACGTTAGGCAGTAGTTAATATATAGGGGCAAGGGTGCCTGGGCGCTCATAAAACAACTAAACCATCTTCAGTCATGGGTTCTCTTCACAATGGATGCAGATCTAACCTTTGTGTTCAACCCGCAGCTGTAACACATGCCTTTTATGTACTGTATGGTGCTGCAGAAGTCAATAAATTGACCATCATACCCATTACCCAAGCTATAAGGACACCGGCTGATAACATGTCCATCCATCCCATACCCTGCACTCCAGCAATAGACACAGGAAGAAGAAGCCAAACTTTGCAGAATGTCAAAAATGCATAGGAGGCGCACCCCATCTTCACCCATGCAAACCACTCTTCTCGTGGTCTTTACGACCGCAACATGGTCACAGTCATTAGAGGTAGGAGTAACAGGCAAAACTGTGTAAATTTCATCCGATGTTATCGAAGAATGGGTCACAAGAACTGACTGACCTTGGGTGGGAAGCCGAGGAGGCACCACTGGTTTGGGCGCAGGACGACAAAAGGCTTCTGACATACAGGCCAAAAAATTTCTGTAAAGAGAAAATGAACAAGTGGCCCACCATTCATACCAACGAAATTGGAGGAACTCATGCCGCCAGACCGAGGAACAATTGAGAAGGTTGTAGGACCGCCTATTCAATACATAAGTATGCTGAGATCAAGCAACAGAAAGGCACTCCCACCTGGTCCGAAAAGTTGTAAAAGACCATGACCATAGGCTGAGTAAAAGAGAGGATGTTCATTTTGAGCACACTTTATCAAATTCTTCGACACAGCCGCCAGGTTGTCAGATACATGCGTCAATTGATGAAGCAGCTGCCAGTGGGAGCTCATAACGGAGCAAGAAACTGCCAAGTTCAAACATGAGGTGCTTTGATACCATTGGCGACGAGAGGGGCAGACCGTTTGATGACAACCTACTGGAATGGATGCTAAAGGCTGCAAGTGACTGAGCCTTTTGTTATCCAAAAAAGTTGAGGCATATAAGGCTTACCAGAATCGTGCAAGATGTGTGAACCAGTTGGGAGACGACCTATGACCGGTTGGGTGTTTTTTTAGCCGCTATGCAACAGCATGAAACCTCCTACATTGAGAAGAAGTGGGAAGTGAGGGCAGAGAGGATGAAGCCACAGATACCCTGTTATGGGGGAGAGAAAGAAAGAAGAGAGATGAAAATAAAATAGGACAAGCATTAAATACATAGAAAGCAGTACAGGCAGGAGGGGCGGTAAAATATGATGAAAGATGTTGGAAAAAAGATAATGAGTTTAAGTTGATGCCTTACATCATATGCTTAATAAGCCACTAACCCTAATCCTAGTGACATCGTTGGCCATGAGTCACATGATGCAATGAAATCCGCTGCAGTGCTTCAGGAAGAAAAAAGCTCCAAATGATTCCAAGCCGAGCAGACAGCGAATGGCGTCTAACATGCAAAATATGTATCTTTTGAGTAACGATCCTGCAGATATAATGAATCTGTATAGCCCAACTAGAACAGAATAGAAACAACAGAAGAAACACATTCCCAGTATTTCCCATCGTAAGAAGCACATTCAATAGCATAACCATCCACGATTACACCCACGGTTAACGCCTAATCTGGTCATCTTGGGCTGTCAAACTAAAGGGTTAACCCTAATCTCATCTTTTTTCTTGTCTGAATCTGCTCTGATCCTGAATCTCATGTTCAGGTTCAGATTCATGACATTCTTGAGTCAAACCTATATGTTCATGCGTGGGTTCAGGCAAAATGAGGCTGAAACTGGACTGGACTGTACCATGGGAAGGGTGTTATCGTAACCTGTTAACCACATACTGCCACTTGAGACCACTTGAGGGGCAGTGGCATGACTTGACATCCATCACATGCCACTACTCGTGATCACATACCGCCTCCATTACCATCGTACGCATTATCCGCCTCTCATGTGGTCTCAAGTCACGGTCGTTGTAGAATTGTATTGGTACTGCCGCCTCTCCAGGTGTCTTGAGTGGCGGTATCCATTGTATGGCCGCCTCTCAGGGTGGTGGTGTCCCTTTTATGACTGCCTCTCCAGGTGTCTTGAGTGATGGTATCCGTTGTATGGCCACCTCTCAGGGTGTCTTGAGGGGCGGTGCATATCAATTTCTCATCATTACATGAACTCGATGTGGTATGTGGTAGTGTCTCAACTTGTGCAGTCATTGTAGATGACACATGGAAACTTATGTACATTTTCACAGTGATTCATCCATAATGTACAGCTACAAAGATCTGGATAAATCTT
>Ga0182040_10001143_pt1 | contig 12317 bp, 7 predicted proteins | sample flu12Cox44000176_FD_125973 | JGI IMG/M metagenome (GOLD analysis project Ga0182040, IMG submission 125973) | Lab enrichment of tropical soil microbial communities from Luquillo Experimental Forest, Puerto Rico - flux8day.12C.oxic.44.000.176 | ecosystem: Environmental > Terrestrial > Soil >... | reverse complement strand
TGGGGTCGCGACACAATGATAAGCCTTGCGGGCCTCACTCTCGCGACCGGGCGCTCCGCGATCACGCTTCGCATTCTCAACACGTTCGCGAGTTTCGTCAGTCAAGGGATGCTGCCCAACGTATTTCCCGGCACCGGGGAGCGCGCCGAGTACAATACCGCGGATGCCTCGCTGTGGTTCTTCGAGGCCTGGCGCGCATATGTCGATGCGACCGGAGACACGACGGCGCTGCGCGAGGCATTCCCGGTATTGTGCGACATGATCGCATGGCACCAGCGCGGAACGCGCTACGGTATCGGCGTTGATCCGGCCGATGGCCTGCTCAGGGCAGGTGCTGCAGGCGTACAGTTGACCTGGATGGATGCGAAGGTCGGGGACTGGGTCGTCACGCCGCGCATGGGCAAGCCGGTCGAAATCAATGCGCTCTGGCATAACGCCTTGCGCATCATGAGCGCGTTTGCCGCGCGATTGGCTCTGCCGGATGCCTTCAGCGTGCCGGCGGAAGCCGCCAGGCGCGGCTTTGCGCGGTTTGTCCGCCCCGACCGCGAGGGCTTATACGACGTCATTGATGGGCCCTATGGCAACGATGCCAGCATAAGGCCAAATCAGATTTTTGCGGTCAGCCTGCCCTACAGTCCGCTCTCTTTGGAACAGCAGACAGCTGTTGTTCGGGTCTGCAGGCATCACCTTCTCACCGCGTATGGGCTGCGCTCGCTGGCGCCCGGCGACCCCGCTTATCGGCCGAGCTACGGCGGCAGCGTTCGGGAGCGCGACGGCGGCTATCATCAGGGGCCGGTCTGGGCCTGGTTGCTCGGACCTTTCAGCCTCGCGGCCCATCGGGTCAGCAGCGATGTGACGGCATCGCAGGCCTTGCTGGAGCCGATAAGGGATGCGCTGGAGGACCAGGCGGTGGGCACCATTGGAGAGATCTTCGACGGAGACCCGCCGCATCATCCCCGCGGCGCGCCCGCGCAAGCCTGGTCTGTCGGTTGTACGCTGGACGCCTGGCGTCTGCTGCAGCAAAGCGCCGAGAGCGCGCGAGGATAAATCGCGCCGGAGAGCATGCCGCCGCGGGAGCGAGCCACGGATGTCGCAAGCCATTGACGCCGAAAAGCAGCGCATCGAGCAAAGCCGGACCGGCGCGAAGGATTGGCGTCGCTGGGGCCCCTACCTCAGTGAGCGACAATGGGGCACCGTGCGCGAGGATTACAGCCCGTACGGCACCGCCTGGGATTATCTCACTCACGACCAGGCGCGCAGCCGCGCTTATCGCTGGGGTGAGGACGGCATCGCCGGCTTCAGCGATAACCGGCAACTGTTGTGTCTGTCGCTCGCCCTATGGAATGGCTGCGATCCCATTCTGAAGGAACGGCTGTTCGGGCTTACAAACCAGGAGGGCAATCACGGCGAGGACGTCAAGGAGCTGTATTACTATCTCGATGCGTTGCCCAGCTACGCATATGCACGCATGCTCTACAAGCTGCCGCAGGCGGCTTATCCCTATCAATGGTTGATCGAGGAGAACGCGCGCCGCCGCGGTTCCGCGGCGATGGAGTTCGAGCTGATCGATACCGGCGTTTTCGATGAGGACCGCTACTTCGACGTAGAGATCGAATACGCCAAGGCGGACATCGACGACTTGCTCATGCGGATCACAATCCACAACCGCGGTCCGGAGCAGGCCTCGATCCATGTGCTGCCGCAGGTCTGGTTTCGCAATACCTGGAGCTGGGCGCCTTCGAGCAAGCCCTCATTGAGAGACCAGGGCGGCGGCCTTCTGCTTGCGCAGCACGAGGCGCTCGGCACGTATTCTATTGCGTTCGAAGCAGCCGACCGGCTGCTGTTTTGCGACAATGAGACGAATTTTCGTCGCCTGTTCGGGGCGAGCTCCGCGGCCGGTTACTGCAAGGACGCGTTCCACGAGTATGTCGTCCGCGGCCGCAGCGATGCGATGAACCCGGCCGGGGAGGGCACCAAGGCAGCGGGCCTTCATCTGCGCGTGGCTGGACGGAGATCCGCTGCAGCCGCCTCCGCCCGCCAGCCGCAAGCAGGGTCGCAACAGCGACTGGCGTCACCTGCTGGCCGGCGACATCATCTCCATGCCGGACAAGTGGGAGTATCCCTGGTTCGCGGCCTGGGACCTGGCGTTTCACTGTGTCACGCTCTCCCTGATCGATCCGGATTTTGCGAAGAGCCAGCTCCTGCTGCTCTGCGAAGTTCGACTGATGCATCCTAACGGCGAGCTGCCAGCCTATGAATGGGCGTTCGGCGACGTCAATCCGCCGGTGCACGCCTGGGCAGCCATGCGCGTGTTCGAGAATGACCGCCATCAGCGCGGCGGTATTGGCGATCTGGATTTCCTGGAGCGGATCTTTCACAAGCTGCTGCTGAACTTCACCTGGTGGGTGAACCGAAAGGACCCGCAAGGTCTGAACATATTCGAAGGCGGGTTTCTCGGCCTTGACAATATCGGCGTGTTCGATCGGTCGCGTCCGTTGCCGACCGGCGGCTTCATCGAGCAGTCCGATGGCACTGCGTGGATGGCGATGTTCTGCCTCAACATGTTGCGGGTGTCCCTCGAGCTCAGCAAGCGCGATCCCGTGTATGAAGACATGACCATCAAGTTCCTGGATCATTTCCTTCACATCGCTCGCGCGATGACCGATATGGGGAACGAGGGCATTGGCCTCTGGGATGATCAGGACAATTTCTTTTATGACGTCCTGTGCATGCCGTCCGGAGACAAGATTCCGTTGCGGCTGCGCTCCATGGTCGGGCTGATTCCGCTCTTCGCCGTTGGAATTGTCGAGCCGGATGTGATCGCCAAGCTTCCCGATCTGTGGAGCAAGATTGAATCTTACCGGCAGCGGCGGCCGGAGCTGGCCGGGCTAGTCTCACGATGGAACGAGCAGGGGGTGCAAGGACGCCGGCTGTTTTCCCTCGCGCGGGTTTTCCGCATGACGAAGATGTTGCGACGCATGCTCGATGAAGAGGAATTCCTTTCGCCTTTCGGAGTAAGAGCGCTGTCGCGTAGCTACCTCGATCGTCCCTATGATTTCGAGTACGACGGCGTCCACTACCGGGTCAGCTATGAACCGGGTGAATCCACTGATGCACTGTTTGGCGGCAACTCGAACTGGCGCGGTCCTGTCTGGATGCCTGTGAATTATATGCTGATCGAGAATCTGCGCCGTTTTTATCAATTCTACGGCGATGGTCTCACCGTCGAGTGCCCGACCGGATCCGGCACCATGATGACCCTGAACCAGGTCGCCGACGAGCTGTGCCGCCGCTTGCTCAGCCTCTTTCTGCGCGGTCCCGACGGAAGACGTCCGGTTTTCGGAAATTACGAAAAGTTTCAGGTGGATCCGCAATTCAAGGATTACATTCTTTTTCATGAATACTTCCACGGCGATAATGGCCGCGGATGCGGCGCCTCGCATCAAACCGGCTGGACCGGTCTCATCGCCAACCTTATCAATCAGCTCGCTGCCGCTGCGTCGGGTGCAGGTGCGCATCAGCCGGGCGCGGATCGGACCGAGCGGAGCACTCCTGCATCCCGGCCGTTGCATGCCTGAAGGCGGCCAGCACCTTTCACCCAAGGCTCTTTCGTTGCCGTGGCGCAAGAGCTGGACGCGCCGCATGCAGCCTCACGAGCCGGGCTTGGCTCCCTGTCCGCGCTGCTGCGCGGGGCCGACATCGTGCAGGCTCAGAGCCGTTCCGATGAGAGCGAGATGCGAGAATGCCTGCGGGAAGTTACCGAGCTGCCGCCGTGCTTGCGGATCGTATTCTTCCGCGAGCAGGCCGACATCGTTGCGCAGTGAGAGCAGGCGCTCGAACAGGGCGCGTGCCTCGGCGTCCCGATGCTGCAGCTTGTAATTGTTGGCAAGCCAGAAGCTGCAGGGCAGAAACACGCCTTCTCCGGGCGGCAGACCATCGACGCCCGCCTTGGTTCGATAACGCAGCACAAGCCCGTCGACCATGAGCTCCCGCTCGACCGCCGCGATGGTGCCGCGCACGCGCGGATCATCCGCCGGCAGGAAGCCAACGAGCGGGATCAGCAGCAGACTGGCGTCAAGCTCGCTGCTGCCGAAGCTTTGCGTAAATGTGTTGCTCTCGCCGTCGAATCCAAGCTCGCAAATCGTCGCGTGCATGCGATCGCGGAGTTTTCGCCAGGCTTCCAGCGGTGCCTGCAACTTGAACCGCTCCGCATCGCGCACCGTGCGATCCAGAGCCACCCACGCCATGACCTTGGAAAACGTAAAGTGGCGGCGACCGCCCCTCACTTCCCAGATACCCTCGTCTGGCTGCTCCCAGATCAGCTCCAGATGCTCGATCAGCTTCTGCTGCAGCGGCCACGCCGACCCGACTGGAACCAGACCGAGCGTTCGCCCTTGATACATGGCGTCGATGAGCTCGCCGTACACATCGAGCTGCAGTTGAGCGGAAGCTGCGTTGCCGACGCGCACCGGCGCGGCACCCCGGTACCCAGGCAGCCAGGGCACTTCCCACTCGATGAGCTGTCGCTCGCCGGATATGCCATACATGATCTGCAGCTGGTGCGGGCTTCCCGCCACGGTGCGCCGGAGCCATTGCCCCCACGCTTGCGCTTCATCGCCGTACCCTGCGGAGACCAGCGCCAGTAATGTAAATGTCGCATCTCGCAGCCAGCAGTAGCGATAATCCCAGTTGCGCGGTCCGCCAGTCTGCTCCGGCAGCGAGGTGGTGGGGGCGGCGATGATTCCGCCCGTCTCGGCGTAGGTCAGGGCTTTGAGCGTCAGCAACGAGCGCTGTACCGATTCCCTCCACGGGCCGGCAAGGGAGCATCGGCTCGACCAATCGCGCCAGAACGATTCCGTTTCGTGGAGCGCCGCGCTCCAATCGACCGCGGCGGGCGTGGGCAGATGCGAGGAGGCGTGTGTGAGCACGAAGGGGATGCATTGCCCTTCGGCCACAACAAACTCCGCGACCGTCGCGAAATTCCTCCCCTCCAACCGGACGGGAGAGCGCAGCACGACCTGGCTCGGCCCGGCAATGGCGCTCAGGCCGGATCCATCATCGAGCTGCGTTACCCACGGAACAGTGGCGCCGTAGTCGAACCTCAGCGCCAGGTGCAATTGCATCGCCACCTGGCCGCGGAGCCCTTTGACGACGCGGATGACCGAGGAGCCGGCACTGCCGATCGGCATGAAATCGATCAGGACGACACGGCCGTCGGCCATATCGAATACCGTCTCCAGGACCATCGTGCCGTCGCGGTATGCGCGGTCGATACGTTGCGTCTGCTCGGCGGGGAAGATTCGCCATCGTCCATGTTCGGACGTGCCAAGAAGGGCTGCGAACAACGCATTGCTGTCGAAGCGCGGCCAGCACAGCCAGTCTATCGAGCCGTTGCGACCGACGAGAGCGGCCGTCGTGCAATCGCCGATCAGTGCATAATCCTCGATATCGAGCGGAAGGTCGGATCTGACGGACGTTCCGCGGACGGGCAGGGCACCAGTGCCTGGATGCTGAGAGCCGGACGGTTTGACAGGCGGGACGGCAGGTCGCCCGGTGCGCTCGCGGGCCACAACCGCCGGCCGATTGTCGGGTTCCTGCGGAACGATTTCGCGCAGGATCTCGGCAACGATGTCCTCCACAGGCCTGTTCACATCGATGAGGATTGGATCCTCGTCGGGGTCTGGCTCCTCGAGGACTGCGAAGTGTCGCTCCAGGAGGCCCGGAATAATGGATTGTTGCGCGCGCGCAGCCAGGCGCGTGGCGATCAGCGCCCTCTCGCCGTGCAAATAAACGATGCGCACCTGCGGCCGTCCGCTGGTCAGAAAGTCCCGATGACTGCGCCTGAGCGCCGGCAAAGTGATCACGCCGCCACCGGTGCCAGTCTGCCAACGGTCATCGATCCACGTCGCGACCTTTTGCAGCCAGGACCACTGCTCGCGGTCATCGAGCGGATGGGCGGCGTTCACCTTCGCAATGTCCGGTCGCGGATGGAGCTCGTCGCCCTCCTGCAGCGGCCAGCCGAGGCGTTGCGCGAGCGCGGTTGCGATCGTTGTCTTCCCGCTCCCGGAGACGCCTGCAACAATGAGGATGGCCCGAGCATTGGGGATGGCGGCTTGGCCTGCCGTTGGCATGGCCGCCATCACGGCGGTCGGCGCCTTTCGCGGTTTTTTGCTCATCACACGTGCCTACGTCTGCAGCAAGCGGCGGGCGTCCTGGTCATCGCGCCCCCTTGTACTTAGCGCAGATCTCGATGACGTTCGATCGTCACGCGGTTTTGCAGCTTGCGGCACCTCTCCAGCCCAAGTCGGATATATCCGACTTGGGCCACTTATAGTGCCGAACTCGGGCAAGCCCGAGTTCGGATGGGGAGAGGTCGGATCGCGCTTGCGCGATCCGGGTGAGGGGGGCCGGCTCGATGACGGTTTGTAACCCCCTCACCCGGAATGTGCGCGCGCGGCGCGCACCTTCCGACCTCTCCCCAGCGGGGAGAGGTAAACCGCGACTGCCTCAAGAATGCGACGGCACGCTATGCTCGGGCGACGCTTCAGCCCTTTCTCCTCTTGCCGAGCAGTTCCTTCGCGATGTCCGTGACACGCTCGGGTTCGAATTGGAATTTGCGCAACAGCTCCTTGAGCGGAGCCGATGCGCCGAACATCTTCATGCCGATGATGCGGCCAGACCTTCTGTCGACGTAGCGTTCCCATCCAAAGGTCGATGCCTGCTCCACCGCAATGCGCGCGGTCACGTCCGGGGGCAGCACGCTGTCCTGATAGGCCTCCGTCTGGTGCTCGAAAATGTCCCAGGACGGCATCGAGACCACGCGCGAGCGAATTCCCGCGGCAAGCAGCTCCTCGTGGGCTTTGACGCAGAGGCTCACCTCGCTGCCCGACGCAATAAGAATGAGCTCAGGCTTTCCGCCCGGCGCGTCAGTGAGCACATAGGCACCCCGCGCGAGCCCGGATGCAGGCGCGTATTTGCTGCGGTCCAAGGTCGGCAGCGGCTGCCGCGACAGTGCCAGCAGCGCCGGCTGGTGCCGCAGCGCCATGATATAGCGGTAGGCCTCGACCACTTCGTTGGCATCGCAAGGTCGCAGCACCACCAGGCCCGGCTCGGCGCGGAAGGAGGCCAGCTGCTCTACCGGTTGGTGAGACGGGCCATCCTCGCCGTCGCCCATGGCATCGTGGGTAAATACGAAGATGGTGGGCAGCTGCATCAGGGCCGAGAGCCGAATGGCTGGCCTTGCATAATCACTGAAGATGAAGAACGTGGCGCCGAAGGCGCGAAGCTTTGACAAGGCGAGCCCGTTCACCGCGGCGGCCATTGCATGCTCGCGGATTCCGAAATGCAGGTTTCTGCCGCCGGGAGTGCCGGGCTCGAAGTCTCCCGCTCCCTCGAACGTGAGCAGCGTCTTGTTGGAGGTGCCGAGATCGGCCGATCCTCCGAGCAGCCAGGGGATGTTCTGCGCGAGAACGTTGAGGACCTTGCCCGACGCGTCGCGTCCGGCAATGCCTTTCGGGTCGACCGAAAAAACCGGCAGGCCCCGATCCCATCCCTGCGGCAGCTCGCGCCGCTGCATCAGATCAATCTCGGTGGCGAGCGCCGGATATTTCGCGCGATAAGCCGCGAACAGATCGTCCCATCGGCGGTGGGCCTCTCGCCCGCGCGCTCCAATTCCGGCAGCGAAGTGCTCGCGCACGGCGTCGGGGACGAGAAACTTCGCGTCCTCGGGCCAACCGTACGCGCGTGTGACGTAGCGGACTTCCTCCTCGCCCAAGGGCTCGCCATGCGCCGCCGCTGTGTCCTGCTTGTGCGGGGACCCGTAGCCGATATGGCTGTCCAGGATAATGAAAGTCGGACGCCCCTTGGTCTGGTGAAAGACGTCCAGGGCCTGCTCGATCCGATCGATGTCGTTGGCATCGCCTACGCGCAGAACGTTCCAGCCATAACCGAGAAACCTGGCCGCGATGTCCTCGGTGAAGGTTATACGCGTATTGCCTTCGATCGTGATGTGGTTGTTGTCATAGATCCAGCAGAGATTGTCCAACGCGAGATGGCCGGCCAGCGACGCCGCTTCCGAACTCACACCCTCCATCATGCAGCCGTCGCCGCAGACAGCATAGATGTTGTAGCCGAAGATATCGAAGTCGGGGCGATTGTAGCGGTTCGCGAGCCATGCCTCGCCAATGGCCATGCCGACACTGGTGGCGACCCCCTGCCCAAGCGGTCTGGTCGTGGCTTCAACCCCCGAAACCAGATGGTACTCGGGATGGCCTGGAGCCTTGCTGCCGAGCGGGCGGAAGCGGCGAATATCGTCGAGCGAAACCGCGGGTTGCCCAAGCCGTTCGTATTCGGCATTCACCGCGCGCGTGCCGGTGAGATGAAGCACCGACCATAGCAGCATCGAGGCATGACCGTTGGAGAGCACGAACCGATCGCGGTTCGGCCAGATCGGATCTTGCGGATCGAAGCGCATGACCCGGTTCCAAAGCGTGTAGATGAGCGGAGCCAGCGCCATAGGCGTGCCGGGATGTCCGGAGTTCGCCTGCTGGACCGCATCGATCGATAGCGTGCGAATGCAATTGATCGACAGCTGGTCCAGTTGGGCCCCAGTCATCGGGCCAGGCGAATCCAGTGCAGGGCTGGCGACAGCACTCATCCTTGCCTCCTGTCTGCTGCCGGGCTGGCGCCGGGCGGATCTCAGCTCATGCTGCGGATTTCTCCACATGGCCGCCGAACTCGTAACGCATGGCGGAAAGGAGCTTGTCGGCGAAGGTCGTCTCGCCGCGGGAGCTGAAACGTTCGTAAAGCGCGGCGGAAAGCACCGGCGCCGGCACCGCCGCGTCGATGGCCGCTTTGATCGTCCAGCGTCCTTCACCGGAGTCGGAGACGCGCCCCGCGAAGCCATCGAGCGCCGGATCCTTGGTCAGCGCGGCGGCGGTAAGGTCGAGCAGCCACGAGGCGATGACACTGCCGCGTCGCCAAACCTCTGCGATGTCGCGCAGGTTGAGATCGTACCGATAGAGCTCCGGATCGCGCAGCGGCGTGGTTTCGGCGTCGGTCGCATGCTGCTGCTCGCCGACGTTGGCGTGGCGCAGGATGTTCATTCCCTCCGCGTAGGCGGCCATGATGCCGTACTCGATTCCATTATGAACCATCTTGACGAAGTGACCGGCGCCGTTTCCGCCGCAGTGCAGGTAGCCGAGCTCGGCGGTGCCGCCGATTTTCTCGCGTCCGGCTGTGCGCGGGATATCGCCTGCGCCGGGCGCCAGCGTCCTGAAGATCGGATCGAGACGCCGCACCGCCGCCTCCGGTCCACCGATCATCATGCAGTAGCCGCGCTCCACGCCCCAGACGCCGCCGCTGGTTCCGACATCGATGTAGTGGATTCCCTTCAACGCGAGCTCTCGCGCGCGGCGGATGTCGTCCACGTAGTAGGAGTTGCCGCCATCGATGAGAATGTCGCCGCTCTCGAGGTGAGGGGAAAGATCGGCGATACTCTGATCGACGACCCCGGCGGGGACCATGAGCCAGACCGCGCGCGGCTTTTCCAGCTTGCGCACGAGATCGGCAAGCGAGGACGCCCCCACCGCCTTGTCCCGTGCCAAAGCCGCGACCGCCTTCGGCGACATATCGAATACGACGCATTGATGGCCGCCTTTGATCAGGCGCCGCACCATGTTGGCGCCCATGCGGCCGAGTCCGATCATCGCAAGCTGCATGACATTCTTCCCTGTTTGCGGCTGTGACGCCTTTGTCCTCGTTGAAAATCGCGCCTCCCGCGGCTTGTCACGTTGCAACCTTGAGCATGCGGCACCGGCGGATGAGATTGTTCGTCGAGCTGTCGTGCCCGAGCCTGGGCTCGGTCTTGCTCTCAAGCTCGGGGATGATCCGCTGCGCCAGGACCTTGCCGAGCTCGACGCCCCACTGATCGAACGAATCGATGTTCCAGATCGTGCCCTGGGTGAACACGCTGTGCTCATAGAGCGCGACCAGCTTGCCCAGTGCCGACGGGGTCAGGCGTTCCAGCAGAATGACATTGGACGGTCGATTGCCCTCGCAGACCCGGTGCGGGACGAGCCAATCGGGTGTGCCTTCGGCCTTCACCTGTTCCGGCGTCTTCCCGAAGGCGAGGGCCTCAGCCTGAGCGATGACGTTCGCCAGCAGGATGTCATGATGGCGGCCGAGCGGGTTGAGCGGCCGTCCGAAGGCGATGAAGTCACAGGGAATGAGCCGGGTGCCCTGATGGATCAATTGGTAGAAGGAGTGCTGGCCATTGGTTCCCGGCTCGCCCCAGTAGATCGGACCCGTCTGGCAGTCCACGGGCGTGCCGGCGAGGGTCACGTGCTTGCCGTTGCTCTCCATCGTCAACTGCTGAAGGTAGGCCGGGAAGCGCTTGAGGTACTGGTCGTAAGGCAGCACCGCGACCGTCTGCGCCCCGAAGAAATCGTTGTACCAGACCGCGAGAAGGCCCATGAGCACCGGCAGGTTGCGCGCAAACGGCGCGGTGCGGAAATGCTCGTCGATCGTGTGGAATCCTTCCAGCATTGCTCGGAAGTGATCCGGGCCGACCGCAAGCATGGTGGACAGGCCGATGGCGGAATCCATCGAGTAACGACCGCCGACCCAGTCCCAGAACCCGAACATGTTGGCGGTATCGATGCCGAACTCCGCGACCTTTTCCGCGTTCGTGGAGACTGCCACGAAATGGCTGGCGACCGCTTTGGCATCGCCGCCAAGGCCGCGCAGGGTCCAGGCGCGCGCGCTTTGCGCATTGGTCATCGTCTCCAGCGTCGTGAACGTCTTAGAGGAGATGATGAACAGCGTTTCCGCCGGATCGAGGTCGCGCGTCGCTTCGACGAAATCCGTGCCGTCAACGTTGGACACGAAGCGAAATGTCATGGCGCGATCGCTGTAATGCTTGAGCGCCTCATACGCCATGACCGGGCCGAGGTCGGAGCCGCCGATGCCGATGTTCACCACGCTGCGGATGCGCTTTCCGGTGAAGCCCGTCCACCGGCCGCTGCGGATGCGGTGAGCGAACTCCGCCATCCTGTCGAGCACGGCGTGAACCTCGGGCACGACGTTCTTCCCGTCGACAAGGATGGACGCTCCCCTCGGCGCGCGCAGCGCCACGTGCAGCACCGCGCGATGTTCGGTGACATTGATCTTCTCGCCGCGGAACATTGCATCAATTCTGGCGCGCAGCCCGCATTGCTCGGCCAGCTCGACAAGCAGCCGCAGTGTCTCGTCATCGATGCGGTTTTTGGAATAATCCAGGAAGACGCCGGCAGCTTCCGCCGTCATCCGCTCGGCGCGCGCGGGATCATCAGCGAACAGGTTTCGCAGGTGTCGATCCTGCATCGCGCGCTGGTGATCTGCGAGCGCGCGCCACGCCGCGAGCCTGTCCCTCGATGGTGTACGCGCAGTCTCGGATCGAGCAGCCATCTGCGGCACCTCTCCGGTTCAAGCCTCTCGTCCTGAGCGCGCTCCAGCGTGCGGGAGAGCAGCGGCCTTCTCCCACAGTCGAAATCCGCCACGGAAGGCATTTGCATTGTCGCCGGCGCGAGCGTGCGGCGGCAGCATATCGAGCTTTCGGGCGTTGCCCCCGCCGATCACGGTGTCGTCGGGCTCGAGCGCGGCGATCAGCCGCGTCACGACATCGGCGACGTGACGGCGCCACTTCTTCTTGCCGTGGCGCTCCAGGCCGGCCCGGCCCACGTAGTCCTCGAAGGTGCCCTTCTTGTAGGGCAGGTGAGCGAGCTCCATGGGCTCCACGAGGCCGTCGACGATCATCGCCGACCCAAGCCCCGTTCCCAGTCCCAGAAACAGCATCTTGCCGCCCTTGTAGCTCCCCAAGGCTTGCATGGCAGCGTCGTTGATGATCTTCACGGGATGGCCGAATGCGGCTGCGAAATCGAACCCCACCCAGCCGCGCCCGAGGTTGTACGGTTCAGCAAGCGGCCGACCATGGAGAACAGGACCGGGATAGCCGATCGACACTGCGTCATACTTCCAGTCTCGCGCGAGCTTCCTCACCTCGGATACCATTTGCTTCGGGGTCAGCTTCGGACCGGACACAAATTGTCGGGGCTCGTGCTGTCCGCTGGCAAGAATCTTGACCGATGTTCCACCCACATCGACGACCAGCACGCTGCGACTTGGCGACGTCCTGGTACGGTCGGCGCGATTTGATTCTCGGCTCAGGCGCGAGCCCGCAGGGCGAGGGTTCATATACACACTGCTAGCTCGCGCGCTTGAGCGCAGTCGATTTGGAATCGATCACGCGCATCAGGTCATTCCAGGATTTGACGAACGAT